>RCMY010000738.1_pt1 | contig 31078 bp, 31 predicted proteins | sample 2041341 | NCBI WGS metagenome assembly RCMY01 (sample SAMN09708234, study PRJNA481090) | Marine sediment metagenome, whole genome shotgun sequencing project. | reverse complement strand
GATCAGCGCCTGCAGCATAGCTTTGGTTTACACCTGCTGCAGTGCAGCATCGTCGACGGTTTAGATTTATACAACAACAGCCCCGTCAATCACTGTTTTAAGTTCGCTCCGCGCGCTACCGAATTAACCGAGCGAGCGGCGGTGGCTGAGTTCAACCAGTTGCCATTGGAAGATAACAGCATTGATGTGGTCTTACTCCATCACGTGATGGAGTTCAGTGCCGATCCTCATGCTCTGCTACGCGAGATCGCGCGCGTCGTGCGCCCCGAAGGACGCATACTCGTCATGGTATTTAATCCCTGGAGCATGTTGCATTTGCGCCAGGCGCTGACACACCGGTTTGATAACAATGCCTGGCGCTGCAAAAAAATCGGTGGTCATCGCGTCGCTGACTGGTTGCGTTTATTGAACTTTAATATTAACCAGACCGAATTTTGCCTATACGGCCCGCGCCTGCGCGGCAGCCGTTTGGCACAACCAGGGCGGCCACTGTACTTCCTACTACGTCCGTTTGGCGGCGCCTCTTTAGTGACTGCCACCAAACGCAGTGCGACGTTGATTCCGCTGCGTCAACGCTGGCACAAAATGTCGCCCGGGCTCGCCGTACCACTGGTAAAACCTAGCCCGCGCGCCGCAATGGAGAAACACAAAAAACCGTGACTGAAAAATTACCTCATGTTGAAATATTTACCGATGGTGCCTGCAAGGGCAATCCCGGTCCTGGCGGCTGGGGGGCTCTGTTGCGCTACGGTAGCACAGAAAAACAACACTGCGGCGGCGAGTCCAACACCACTAACAATCGCATGGAGCTTCAGGCAGCGATCGAGGGCCTGGCTGCCTTGAAACGAGCCAGTAACGTCACGCTGACAACCGATTCCCAATACGTTCGCCGCGGCATCACGGAATGGATGAACAAATGGAAGCAAAACGGCTGGCGTACGGCGAATAAGAAGCCCGTTAAAAATATTGACCTTTGGCAGGCGCTCGATGCAGCGGTACAGCAACACGAGGTAAGCTGGAAGTGGGTGAAGGGACATAGCGGCCACCGCGAAAACGAAATCGCCGATCAGTTGGCCAATCGCGGCATAGATATGTTGAAGGAGCACTGATGCGGCAAATTGTCCTGGATACGGAAACGACCGGCCTTGACCCAAAAAGCGGTCATCGGATAATTGAAATTGGCTGCGTTGAGCTTTTTAACCGGCGTTTGACCGGCAAGCACTATCATCAGTACATCAATCCACAGCGGGAAGTCGAGGCCGGCGCTTTTGAGGTGCATGGCATTAGCGACAGCTTTCTGGCTGACAAACCAGTGTTCGCCGACGTGGCACAAGATTTTATCGATTTCATTGCTGGCGCGGAACTAGTTATTCACAACGCCCCGTTCGACGTCGGCTTTCTAGATCATGAATTGCGCCTCGATGGCCGGCGTTTTGAAGCGCTTGCGACCCGCTGTTCGATTATTGACACGCTGGTCATGGCACGCACTAAGCACCCGGGCCAGAAGAACAGTCTGGACGCACTGTGCAAACGCTATATGGTCGATAACTCGCAGCGCGAATTGCACGGCGCGCTGCTCGATGCCGAAATTTTAGCTGACGTCTATCTGTTCATGACAGGCGGCCAGACTAGTTTGGTGTTAGGCGCGGAGGACAGCAAGGGCAGTGCTGCAAATGTTGGCACCGCGCCCACACCGCTCAGCAGTGACCGTCAGCCAGCACGGGTGGTGCGCGCCAATGCAGACGAGTTGCTGGCCCACGAGAATTATCTACAGGCGCTTGATAAGGCAAGTGATGGCGGCTGTGTGTGGTTAAAAGGCTAGTGCGCTGATGCGCTAATTCAAACTAGCGGCCGATAACAGGCTGATGCCTACATAACCAACCCCGCCCAGCACAACGGTGTAAGGCAGCGCCATCCATACCATTTGTCCGTAGGATAACCGCACTAGCGGTGCCAGCGCCGATGTGAGCAAAAACAGAAAGGCTGCCTGTCCGTTAGGTGTCGCTACGCTGGGTAAATTAGTGCCGGTGTTGATGGCGATAGCCAGTAAATCGAATTGCTGGCGGTCAATTTCGCCAGCCACCAGAGCGGCTTTCACTTCATTTATATACACGGTAGCGACGAACACGTTGTCACTGATCATGGACAGCACGCCATTGGCGATGAAGAACATGCTCGGCTGCACGCTGCGATCCAGCGACAGCACATATTGTATGACCGGTGTGAACAGATGTTGATCATGAATCACGGCGACAATGGCGAAAAATACCACCAGCAGTGCGGTAAAGGGTAGGGCTTCCTCAAACGCATGGCCGATTTGATGCTCCTCAATAATGCCGTTAAAAGCGGTAAGCAGCACAATGACCATTAGCCCAACCAGACCGACGGCGGCCAAGTGCAAAGCCAGGCAGATTACCAGAAAAATAGCGACCACGGCTTGCACGCCAAGCGCGGCAATATCACGCCGTGTGCGTGCTTTCGACTGCTTAACATCGTATTCCGACAGAATTGCACGTACTTCATCCGGCAGTTCGGTGCCGTAGCCAAACCAGCCACTCACCTCTAGCAGCACGCAGGTAAGCAGGCCAGCCGCCAATACGGGCATCGTGACCGGAGCCATTCTCAGGAAAAATTCTATAAAGTCCCAGCCGGCTTTTTCGGCAATCAACAGATTTTGCGGCTCGCCCACCAATGTGCAAACGCCGCCCAGAGCGGTACCTACCGCGCCATGCATCAGCAGGCTGCGTAAAAACGAACGAAATGCATCGAGATCTTCGCGATGATAATGATGTACCGCCGAATCATCCTGATGTTTGTGATCGCCACCGCCGCTGGAGGCAACCCGGTGGTAGACCTGATAAAACCCGATTGCAACGGTGATCAACACGGCGGTTACCGTTAACGCGTCCAGAAACGCAGAAAGTACCGCTGACACAAGGCAAAAAAGTAACGACAGTAACTTTTTCGACCGCACTCGCAGCAATATCTTGGTAAACACAAACAGCAGCAGGCCCTGCATAAAATAAATGCCCGCCACCATAAAAATTAGCAATAACAGCACCTCAAAATTACTGTGCGCCTCATGATAAACCGCCTCGGTGCTGGTCATTCCCAATATGATGGCTTGCAGTGCGATCAACCCGCCTGGCTGCAGTGGATAACATTTGAGCGCCAGTGCCAGGGTAAAAATAAACTCGCCGATCAACAACCAGCCGGTGACAAATTCGCCAAATAACCATAGGCAAATCGGATTGATAAGCAGGAACCCAACAACGGCGGCTTTGTACCAGTTAGGCGCCTGGCCAAGAAAATTACGGCCAAGTGCCTGAGGATAAGTTTGCGCCATTGTTGCTCCTTATTTGTTTAAGCTTAGTATTGTTGACATAAGGCGGTTTGAGGAACGCGTTCGCATCATTTGTGTTTTTTTTGAAAAACGCAAAATAGTATGCCTTAAAATAAGCGAGGAATGGCGGGGCTAAACAAAACAATTTCAGAATCTGTGAAGCGGTCTGGCGTTTGTCTAATAAAACCACAGATCTCAGTTATACTGAAACGTATTGGAAAAATAGCGATAGCAACGGGGTGGCTGTGACAAACAACAACGCGATCAATTTATCTTCACTGGCGGTGATTGGCGAGGAATTGAAGCAAACGCTGCAAAAAGCCGAGGAAGCGTGGCTGGCTTTTGACGTCGACATGAGCAACGGCACGCAGCTTAAGGCTATGCTGCAGGCGTTGGGCCAGATCAACGGCGCGTTTAAAATGACTGAAATGCACGGTGCCAGCGCGCTGGTTGAAGATTTGATTGCCTTAGGGAGGCTGCTGCTCGAGAACGAAAATAAGCGCAGCAGTAACGCAAAAGCTACGGTTTATAACGCGCTGGCGTTGTTACCCAAATATCTCAAATTGGTGTTGGCGTCGAGTACTGCCGCACCGGTTTTACTCATTCCCATTCGTAACGAGGTGCGCAGCAACGCGGGCTTGCCGCGAGTGGCCGAGCAGTATTATTCGAACATTAGCATCGACCCACAATTTACTCGTGAAGAATACGACGCCGCTGCCGAGTTCGACGAGCCAGCTGTGGTCGCGACCGGGAAACGGCTGCGGCAAATGTATCAAACCGGCTTGATCGGCGTGCTCCGCGAGACCAATCCAACACCGCATTTGATGCTGATGCAGCGCGCCTGCGTGCGCCTGCACGGTCAAATAAAAGCCGGCGTTGCCGGCGATTATTGGTGGCTGTCCAGTGCCGTTTTGGAAGCCTTAAGCACCGATCAGCTGGAGCTCACATATTCGCGTCGCCGTTGGTTGTCGACTATTGATAAAGCGTTCCGCGTATTCCTGCAGGATCCCGCAGCTGCCTATAGCACCCGCGCGAGCGATTCCGATCTAACAGAAATGCTCTACCTCGTTAGCCTCGTGGCGCAACCTGGGCCGCTTTGTTCAGCCGTTAGCGCGCTAGTGGTGCTGCAAAATGCCGATGAGAACGAGCATGAGCTGACCCAGTCACGGCGTTTTCTCTACAGTGCCGAGCAGGCTCTGGACGCTGACAGTGTGGCCCGCATAGCCGACGAAATGGCGCAAGCGAAGGAAATACTTGAGCTCGCAAGTTCCGCGCACGGCTGCGATATCAGCGGCTTGCAGAACCTGAAAGACCGGCTTAATACGATTGCAGAAATTATGCAGGACGCCGGTGGCAACACCATTAAAGAACGTTTACAACTGCTGCAGCTGCAGCTGAACGAATGGATCGATGCGGGTGAAACAGTTGATCACGAAGCGTTGCTAACTACCGCTGACTTGTTGTTGCTGGTTGAATCAATCCTGGCCAGCGATGACAAGAACGCGCTCAACAGCGCGCAGATGGACTCAATGTTGTCGCATAGTCAGCTGGCCGGTGCAGAGCTGGCGGTGATTAAGGAGGCGCAGGCGGGAATCAATCTGGCCAAGCGCGCGATAACATCCTATGTTGAATCCGAATTCGACCCCGTGCATATGGGTAACGTCACCGTCACGCTGAATTCGGTGCGCGGCGGCCTGGCAGTGCTTAATCTCGTGCGTGCTTCCAGCGTAGCAAATCGCTGCATACAGTTTATTGAATCGAGTTTAAAGAAAGACCGCTCCAGCGACGGGTCATTGCTGGACACGCTGGCCGACGCGCTGATTAGCCTGGAGTATTACTTGTCTCAGGTTGAGGTTCGCAAAGACACCGACGACGGCGTGCTTGACGTGGCCGACGACAGTCTGGCGGCAATTGGTTTTCCTGCTTAGAAGCGTTCCATATGCTTGATTTATTAGCCGGTGATTTTGTGCCAGGCACGACAGAACCGGCGGCCAGCGAAGACGCATTGCATATATTGGTGCATGAGCGCAGCGTAGCCTACAGCAGTGAGCAGGGCTTGTTGCGTCGCCGTGAACAACTCAGTGATGTCGAAATCAGCCAATCTATCTACCTCGGTCAGCTTGGCGTAAGGCCACTTTATGTCAGCCAGCTGCGCCTGGTAGCTGCAGTCAAGCTGCAGAATCTGTATTCCTTGCTGGGCCAGCTTAGTGAAGAACATTTCGCCCTGGCCGGGCGCGCGGTGCAGATTAACGATTGGTATGTGCACCATCAGTTCTGTGGACGCTGTGGTGCCAGCAATCGACTGGACCAGGGCGAGCGTGCGATGCTATGCGAGTCTTGCCACCTGCGGCATTATCCCCGAGTCGCACCCTGCATCATTGTGTTAATAACCCACGGCGAACAGCTGCTGCTAGCGCGTAACGCTGGTTTTCCGCAAGACCTGTATTCAACGTTAGCCGGATTCATCGAGCCGGGCGAAAGCGCCGAGCGTGCGCTGAGCCGCGAAGTGTTTGAGGAAGTTGGACTGCAGGTGCATAACTGCCGCTACTTTCGCAGCCAACCCTGGCCATTTCCGCATCAGCTGATGCTGGGATATTTCGCTACTTACGAGGGCGGCGACATTAACGTCGATGGAGTCGAAATTACCGACGCGCAGTGGTGGCATTATAAGAACCTGCCGCGCACGCCGCCGAAGCATTCCATTTCCGGGCAGTTGATCCACTCATATATTCAGCAATTGGAAAAATCGTAGTGCCCCACACCGTGATCGCGCAGCTGGTGGTCTGGCTGGCAGCAATCGCGGCTCTGCTCGGTGCTGCCGGGCTGCTGACAAAAAGGCATTGGTTTGGCGGCTGGCTGCGCGGCAGCAGCGCCATGGTATTGCTCGTTGCCGCGTTTATCTGTGCGGCGCTGGCGCTTGATTTACGTTCCTATCAGCTGTGGCCGCACGCGCAGCAAAGTATCGCTACTATCAGTTTCGAAGAGTTGGACGAACAAACGTACATCGCGCGCCTCAAGCGGCCTGGCGGGGCAGAACAAGAGTTCGAACTGCACGGCGATCAATGGCAGGTCGATGTACGCATACTCAACTGGACGCGTGCTCTGCGCAATTTGGGTTTAAAGCCGGTTTACAGGCTTGAGCGCTTGAGCGGACGCTTCCTGGTGCTGGAGCAAGAGCTGAAATTGCAACCGCGTAGCTATTCCTTGGCCCGCAACCTGACAGGCCCCGACGGTGCCGATTTAGTGCGACGCGTGCACGATGCGCTGCCATGGTTTAACGCTGAAGCCAGCACAGCGGCTTATATGCCAATGACCGCAGACGCAGAATACAGCCTGCAATTGACCGCCATAGGCCTTACGGCGCAAGCCCAAAATGCAGCTGCCAAGCAAGCCCTGGCTGTTTGGTAGGCCTGATTCATCCTTATTCAGGCATCGTTAGCCGCGCCGAAAACCAGGAATACACTCACATTACTATGCCTTATAATGTGCGCCCTTTCAGCGGCCCCGGAGCGCAGTAGTGCTTGAATTTCTTTTAGAGTACGGTTTGTTTTTAGCAAAGTCAGTGACGGTGCTGGTTGTCATTTTAGTTGTAATAGGCAGCATTGCCGCGCTGGCACAGAAAAACAGGCCGCACGATGATGGCCATATCGAAGTCAAACACCTGAATCAGCGTTTTGAAAACATGCGCGACGCGCTGAGAGAGGCGGTATGTACTGCCGCAGAGCTAAAAAAACAGCACAAGCTGGACAAAAAACAGGATAAACAAGATAAAAAGAAGGAAAAGAAAAACAGCGACGCCGATCAGGAACGTAAAAAACGCATTTACGTGTTGCAGTTCGACGGTGACATCAAGGCCAGCGCGGTGGAGAATTTGCGCGAGGAGGTTACCACCGTGCTGACTCTGGCTACAGAGAAAGACGAAGTCGTGGTTGACCTCGAAAGCAGCGGTGGCATGGTCCACACCTATGGCTTTGCGGCTTCTCAGCTGGACCGCTTCAGAAGCCATAAAATTCCCTTAACCGTTTGCGTCGACAAAGTGGCGGCTAGCGGCGGCTATATGATGGCCTGTATTGCCGACAAAATTCTGGCAGCGCCGTTTGCGGTCATGGGCTCGATCGGCGTGGTAGCACAAATTCCGAATTTTCATCGCCTGCTAAAGAAAAACGAAGTCGACGTGGAAATGCTAACCGCCGGCGAATACAAGCGCACGCTCACCGTATTTGGTGAGAACACCGAGCGCGATCGCGAAAAATTCCGCGAAGATCTCGAAGACACGCATGTGTTATTTAAGGAATTTGTGAAACAGCATCGTCCCAGCGTCGATATCGATCAGGTTGCAACGGGAGAGACGTGGTACGGCAGCCGAGCGCTGGCAAAAAATCTGGTAGACGAGTTGGTGACCAGCGACGAATATTTGCTGCAGCAGTCTGAAAAAGCGGAAATCTATGCCGTTACTTACCGCGAGAAAAAATCGATTCAGGAAAAGTTTGGTCTGGCCGCTTCCGGCGCAATCGATAGCGTGTTTACGCGAGTGTGGGAGTCCCTAAATAAGCGCTGGTGGTGAAGGGTGAAGTGATCAAGCCATTGCCGACCACCTTCGCAAGCTTGCACCGCGCACCTGCGCTACTAGCCAGTCAGTCTACTGTAGGGTGCGCCCCGCGCACCGCAACCAATGCGAACACAACACACCCTGTGAGCTAGCTATTCGTTGTTGCTCTCTGGCTCAAGTAAATCTTCATCCCCCTCAGGCACGATCGGAGCAGTGCCACCGGGCTCAAAGGTTTCAAAACCTGGCAACAGCGGTTTTACCTGATACTGGCTTTGGTCCCAATCATCGCGTGAAATCTCTTGCTGTTTGCCGCGCATGAAATTGTAGCGTTTGCGGGTGAGTTCGGCGACATGCTCTCTGTCTTTCAATATCACCGGATGGATAAACACCATCAGGTTGCTCTTGGACTTGGTAACACCCTTGCTGCTAAACAGTCTGCCAATCAGAGGTATGTCGCCCAGGAACGGAACTTTCTGCTTTACTTCTGTTTCATCTTCACGAATCAGGCCGCCAATCACTAATACCTCATCGTCCTTAATCAGGGCGCGTGTTTTCAGCGAGCGTTTGTTGGTTATGATGTCGGAAGCGCCAATTTCGTTCGGTGCCACCGGCGCGATATTTTCCGTGGTCTGCTCGATTTGCAAGGCAATAGAATCACCCTGATTGATGCGTGGCGTAATTTTTAAGGTGGTACCAATATCCTGCCGTTCGATGGTAGTAAACGGGTTGTCAGTTTGTGACGCAGTGCCAGTGGATTGCCCGGTTCTAAACGGTACGCTTTGACCAACCAGCAAATCGGCCTCTTCGTTGTCCATCGCCACAATGGTGGGCGTCGACAGAATATTGGCCTTGGTATTTGACGCCAGCGCACGCAGTGCGGCGCGCAGCGAGCCATTTTTAAAGAAGCCGAAGGTCAAGCCTGCGCCAGGAATAAAGCTGGTGATATCACCGCCATCGCTGACGGCTGAGGCTGCCGCCAACGGCAAGTTACCCAGCGTGTTAACGGCACCGAAGCCGCCATCATCAGTCACATCGTTAGTTGAGATCCAGCTAACGCCGATTTCATTGGCAATATCGTTGTTGACCTCAACGATGAGCGCTTCGACCATCACTTGCGCACGACGAATATCCACCTGCGATACCACGCGTTTCATATTGGCGAGCAGGGCAGGGGGCGCGTTAATAATTAGTGCGTTAGTGCTTTCGCTGGCAGATACGGTTGCGTTCAGCTTGTCTTCGCTTTCACCTTTATCTTTCGCGTGCGCTTCGGCCATGCCGGCCAAAATGGGCACCAGCTCTGCGGCGTCAACGTAGTTCAAATAAACTACCTGCGTGCTGCCTTCCCCGGTTACCGGCTGATCCATGCGGCTGATCAGACTGCGCAGGTTCTTGCGTTTGGCCGGATCGCCAAACATGAGAATACTGTTAGAGCGTTCGTCGTAGGAAAAATTGACGCTTAACATGGCGTTTTGATCGCCCCTATTCTGCTGCTGCTGCGGCATTAACTGCGACAGGCTTTCCATAATATCGGCGGCATTGGCATGTTTAAGCTTGACCAAATCGAATTCGCCGCTGCCGGGCTTGTCCATGCGTACGATAATGTTCTGAATGCGCTCAATATTCGACGCCCGGCCAACCACCACCAGCGAGTTGGAGGTTGCGTCCGCTGAAATTTTAGCGCTTTCCGGTAGCAGCGGGCGCAGCAACACCATCATTTGGTTAGCCGGCAAATTACTTACCGGAATAATGCGGGTGACGACCTGGTTGCCGCCACCGGAATCCAACGGTGTCGCACTTTGCGTTGCCATGTTTTCAGGCACAATCTTGATCACGCTATCTGATTCGATGGCCGCATAGCCATTCAGTTGCAGCGATGACAGAAATAGCTCGTACGCTTCTTCCTTGGTGACCGGACCACCGGAAATCACCGTAACGGCACCCTGCACATCGTTGTGCACCAGAATATTCTTGCCGGTAAGATCAGACACCCACTGAATAACGCCGCGAATATCCGCATCGCGCATGTTCATCGTTATTTTGTCGTCGTCTTGCGCGTGTAGCGCAAATGCTGGCAGCAGCAGGCTGGTAATTAACAGCAGCTTGGCGAAGGCAGTCGTGCAGAGGCGTACATTCATAAATTGTTCCAGTCCCTATTTCTTTTTGCTGCTGCTTTGTTGGCGCAGTTGTTCAAGCCGCTTACGTACCACCTTTAATTTTTGTTCCGGCGGCAGCGCTTGCAGCAGGCTGCGCATATCACCGCCACCCTGCAATTTTGCCATGGCGTTCTTCCTGTCTTTGCTGGAAAGGGAAGACAGCAGCTGTGAGTAGTCCTGCGAGCTAAGCTCGTTGTTTTGCTTTTGCGCCGTGCTCGACCGCCGGGTACCTGGCTGCGGAAAACGCAGCGTTTCAAGTTTGCCGTCGCGCTTTAAGATCACCTGGTCGGCGTCGATACGCTCCACCGTTGCATTGTCTGCCAGCACGGCACCAACCCGGTAATTTTTTGCATTGCCGTCTGCACCAGCAATAATTGCATTGCTGTTAGCGCCGTCAGGTGCGCTAAATATAGCCTGCAACGTGAGGGCAAGATCCGTTACCGGCGTTTGGCTGGGTTGATTTGCTGCGGGTCCAGCGGGTGCGCCGGCGCCAAAAAGTTGACGCTCCAGAATAATACCGGCGTCATAGTCGATAAGCCCAGCACTGCGTTGCGCATTATCCTTACGCGAAGTTTCGCTGCCAGCAGTTTGCAGCAGCTGTATACTTTGCACGAGAAGCACTGCCAGGAATAAACAGACCAGAATCCAGACAACGGCGCGCGGTCGGTGCCGCAAGTTTTTAATTTGATCAAGCAACTGAAAGGTTCTACGTTATCTTGTTAATGTTTGCAGTCTAGCACAGCACGGCACCCTTCTGAGTAGCATTTCTGAGTCGCTACTCTGAGCGGCTATGATGTTGACTATAAAACCTTTCGCGTATGCATGTGCCATCCTATGTAATAATGGATGACGAATGTCACACGCTTTACGCAAGTCTATTTCACGCACCGCTGCTATATTTTAGTATATACGCTGGCAGCACAACAGATCGAACAACCTCCACATAATGCGAACAAAGCCCATGCAGCATAAAAAATGAACAATCTAGTCGATGTAAAAAAATTACCCTTTTCGTATGCGAAGCGCTACGGCGTGTTTTGTCGGGATGAGGGCGATGTCTTACAGCTAATTTATCGCAAGGGTATCTCTCCCTCTATCTTTGCCGAGGTGCGGCGATTTATTGGCCATAACGCCAAGTTTCAGCTTATCGATGTGGATGCCGAGACGTTTGACAACGCGCTGAACGAAGCCTACGAGCAGGACTCCAGCTCTACCATGCAAATGGTGAAGGGGCTGGGCGACGAGATGGACCTGGAGCGTCTCGCCAACGCGGTACCGGAGACCGAAGACCTGCTGGAGCAGGAAGACGATGCACCCATCATTCGACTTATCAACGCGTTGCTGACCGAGGCCGTGAAGGAAAACGCATCAGACATTCATATTGAAACCTATGAACGCACGCTGTCGGTGCGCTTTCGGGTCGACGGCGTGCTGCGCGAAGCGGTACAACCCAAGCGCGCGCTTGCACCGTTGCTGGTATCACGTATCAAAGTCATGGCGAAACTGGATATAGCCGAGAAACGCGTTCCGCAAGACGGCCGCATGTCCTTGCTGGTGGGCGGTCGTGAAATTGATGTGCGGGTTTCCACTATGCCCTCCAGCCACGGCGAACGCGTGGTGTTGCGATTGCTCGATAAACAGGCAGGTCGCATCGAACTGTCGTCGCTAGGCCTTGAGGCGCACGAAACCGCCGTGTTGACCGACATCATTAATCGTCCACACGGTATTTTGTTGGTTACCGGGCCAACCGGTTCCGGTAAAAGTACCACCCTGTACGCTGCTTTGTCTGAATTGAATGACCACAGTCGTAACATTCTCACTATTGAAGACCCCATCGAGTATAACCTTGAGGGTGTCGGTCAAACCCAGGTCAACGTGAAAGCAGAGATGACTTTCGCGCGCGGTTTGCGCGCCATGCTGCGGCAGGACCCTGATGTGGTCATGGTCGGTGAAATTCGCGATGCTGAAACGGCAGAGATAGCCGTGCAGGCCAGCCTGACCGGCCATATGGTGATGTCGACCCTGCATACCAACAGCGCAGTCGGTGCTATAACCCGCTTGCGCGATATGGGTATCGAGCCGTTTCTACTCTCTTCCAGCCTGCTAGGCGTACTCGCCCAGCGCCTGGTGCGAGTGCTATGCCCGGATTGTAAGCAGCCGCATGTGGCTGACGAATTCGAGCGTGACTTTCTCGATATAGGCGAGCGTTCCGAGCACGCGCTGTTCCGGCCGGTTGGCTGCCCGGTGTGCAGTAACAGCGGCTATCGTGGCCGTATTGGTATTTATGAATTGCTGCAAATCGACAGTGACGTGCGCCGTATGATCCACCAGAATAGCGGCGACGAAGCCATACTCGCGCATGCCCGCAAAGACTCGTCCAGCATGCGCGATGATGGCAAGCGCAAAGTGCGCGCCGGGCTGACCACCGTTGAAGAAGTATTGCGCGTTACCCAGGAGAATTAGGTGTCGGCATTTTCTTATGCGGCGTTAGATGCAAAAGGCAAACAGCGGCGCGGCGTGCTAGAGGCCGACAGCTCGCGCCAGGTTCGGCAAATGCTGCGCGACAAAGGCTGGGCACCGCTGTCAGTTGAGGCAGCGGCGGACGGCGTGGTGCGCACGGGTGACAGTAGTGGCGGCTGGTCTGTGCGGCGTGGTATCGGCACCGCTGACCTGGCGCTGATCACTCGGCAAATGGCGACCCTAGTACAGTCTTCCATGCCGCTGGAGGAATCACTAACGGCGGTGGCGGCGCAAGCAGAAAATAACCGCATACGCAGTATTATTTTGGGCGTCAGGGGCAGGGTGCTTGAAGGCCATTCGCTGGCGCATGCGATGCAGGATTACCCGCAGGCGTTTCCGCAGATGTATCGCGCTATGATCTCGGCGGGTGAGCAGTCCGGGCATTTGGACGCGGTGCTGGAACGCCTCGCCGATTACACCGAAACCGCGCAGGATTCCGGCCAACAGGTGAAACTTGCCTTACTTTACCCCTGCATCTTATTGCTGGTGGCGATGTTAATCGTCGTTGGCTTGATGACCTTCGTTGTGCCGCAAGTGGTTGGTGTATTTGTTGATCAAGGGCAGGAACTCCCCTGGTTGACACAACGTCTGATTAGCATGAGCGCCTTCCTCAAGAGCTATGGTTGGCTGGTTGCCGTCGTCGCTGTATTGCTGGTTTGGCTTGCCCGCGTCGCGTTGCGAAAACCACACGTGCGGTTAGCCTTTGACCGCCGGCTCTCACAGCTGCCGCTAACACGCAAATTTAGCCGCACCAACAACACCGTGCAATTCAGCAGCACGCTAAGCATTCTGGTGCGCAGCGGCGTGCCACTGGTGGACTCATTAAACATCGCGCGCGATGTTGTACCTAACCACTGGCTGCGTGAACGTCTGGTCGCTGCGACGCAAAGTGTGTCGGAAGGCAGCAGCTTGAAAGACTCACTGCAGGAGTGCCAGTTTTTTTCGCCGCTACTGATTCATATGGTTGGTAGCGGTGAGGCCAGCGGCGCGCTCGGTAAAATGCTGACCCGCGCCGCCGACAACGAACAGCGCAGCCTGGACAACATTATTAACACCGGGCTCAAGTTATTTGAACCGATGGTGCTGCTAACAATGGGCGGCCTCGTGTTTTTGATTGTGCTGGCTATACTACAGCCAATATTCGAGCTTAATCAGTTAATTTAGTAGGAGTAAGACGTGCGCAGAGTAAGTAAACAATCCGGATTCACGCTGATCGAAATCATGGTGGTGGTGGTCATCATGGGTGTGTTAATCAGCTTGATAGCGCCCAACATTCTCGGCCGGGTCGACGATGCACGTGCAACCGCTGCGCAGGCTGATATCAACGTGCTGTCGCAAGCGCTGGACATGTACCGGCTCGACAACCAGAATTTTCCGTCAACCGATCAGGGCCTGTACGCGCTGGTAGAGATGCCCACCGGCTCGCCGAAACCGCGCCGCTGGAACCCGGAAGGCTATCTAAAAAAATCGACGTTACCTAAAGACCCCTGGGGCAATGAGTATCAATACGTCAGCCCGGGTTCGCGCAACGCGTATGATCTGTATTCATTAGGGGCCGATGGCAAAGAGGGAGGCGAGGGGTTTGACGCCGACGTCGGTAACTGGGACGAGGAAGAAAACTAGAATAAACCGCCCAAACCGCCTGCCACAAGGATTATTCTGCATGCCTAGGCAACGCGGTTTTACTCTGCTGGAGCTGCTGGTCGTTATCACCTTATTTGGTTTTGTGCTGGGCATCGCCATGTTAAATGTCGGTGGCAACGAAGCCCGCGAGCTACGCCTGTTTGCGCGCCAGGTGCATGCGGTGATGCAATACGCCGCCGAAGAAGCGGAACTGCAGAGCATCCAAATAGGTCTGCAGGTTAGCGATAGTACGCTGCAATTCGTGTACTTCGACGACCTGGAGGAAAGCTGGGAACCGATGGAAAATAAACCGTTTCTACCGCTAAAAATCCCCGAGCAGGCACAGGTAAAAATTGAGGTCGAAGACTTTGCCGGTCAGGAAGATGTTCTGCTGGGCGAGGGTGGCGCAGAACAACCACAGATTCTTTTTTTATCTAACGGTGATACAGCGCCCTACACATTGCTGCTGGAATTGCCTGAAGGCAGTACCTATCGGCTGCTCTCCGACGGCCTCAATGTGAAGCTGGAAGAGAACACCTTGTGAACACAAACCGTGGCTTCACTCTGCTGGAAATACTGATCGCGCTGGCAATATTAGCAATTACCTCGATTGCCCTGCTTGGCCAGTCACGCCAAAGCGTTGACACGCGCAGCGCACTGCACGACAAAACTCTGGGGTTATGGATTGCCGAAAATAGTATGGATACGCTGCGCGCCGAGGAGCGCTGGCCAGCACTGGGTGCCGACAGCGAAGAGGTTGAAGTGAACGAGCGCGAGTGGCAGGTGACAACTGAGGTCGTAGAAACAGCGCGGCCCGACATGCGCCGCGTCACGGTCGCAATTGATATCAAGAGTCAGAGCGGTGATTTCGATAAGCCAGTGGTTGAGCTGACCAGTTTTATCGGCAGGTATTGAGATGTTTTCGGCGTTGCGAGAGCGAGCGAATTGAGCAAGCATAAAGGCTTTACGCTGATAGAGATGTTGGTGTCGCTAGCTATTTTCGCGTTGATCGGCATCACCGCTTATCAGGTGCTTGCCAGCGCCGCATTGGTCAGCGAGCGCGAGCAAACGCGTACGGAAAACATGCGTGAGCTGGACCGGGCTCTGCGCATTATCGAGCGCGATTTGCGCCAGGTGGTCAACCGCCCGGTGCGCGATGAATATGGTCCGCAACATGCGCTAACTGGCTCAGCCGACGGGACTCTGGAATTTACCCGCGGCGGTAACGACAATCCACTAGGTTTGCCGCGCAGTGACCTATTGCGCGTTGCGTACTCACTGCGAGAACCAGAGCCTGATGCCGAAGCGGAGGAGGATAAAAGCGAACCGGAAAAGAGTGCAGACGAAGAGGATACGCTGGAGTTGCTGCGCACGCTGAAGCGAATGCCTGACAGCAGCCTTGAAACTCCCTTGAATGACCAGCTCTTGTTAAGCGGCGTTATCAGCTTCAGTGCGCGTTTTATGGACGACAAGTCAAACTGGAACGAGACCTGGCCGCCGACGCAGGGGCTGGATGATGATGAAGAGCCTGCTCCTGATCGCAATGCGGAAAATCCGGTTTTACCGATCGCCATCGAGGTGAATCTGCTTACCCTTTATACCGGAGAGCTGAGCCGTGTCATCAGTTTGCGCTAGCAGACAAAAGGGCATTGCGCTGATCTCGGTGCTGCTGGTGTTTGCTCTTGCCAGCCTGCTGATCGGTCACCTGGTGACCGCCGCCGCGCGTGATTTGCAGCGCTCCGCCAATTATCAGGGAGCGCGACAGGCGTTTTGGTATGCCATGGGCGGAGAAACGCTTGGCCGGCAAATACTGCACGAAGATTATCAACAGGACATTGAAGCCGACGAAGAACTAAGCGACGGATTAATCGACAACTGGGCGCAGCCGTTAGAAGAGTTTGAATTCGACAAGGGTGTGCTGCGCCTGCAAATTAATGACTTACAGGCACGGTTTAATTTAAACAACCTGATTGATCAAGAGGGCGCTGTTGATGCAAAGCAGCAGCAGCAACTGGTATGGTTGCTACGGGTGTTGGATGTGCCGACCAATTTGGCGACCGTCATTGTCGACTGGCTAGATGAAGACCAGGTGACCAGCAGCGGCAGCAAGGAAGACGATCTGTACCTTGAAAAGACGCCGGCGTTTGTTAGTGCCAACACGGCAATGGCCGATGTCAGCGAACTACGTCAGCTTGACGGTATGACCACCGAGTATTATCAACGCCTCGCACCGTATGTGACGGCGCTGCCCAAAAGTACGGCGGCGCAGGCCTCAGCAGATTCAAAATTGACCAGCATCAATATCAACACGGTAAGTGAACAAGTTTTCAGCAGTTTTGCTGCCAACATCAGCTTGTCGCAGGCGCAAAGCGAACTGAGTAGGCGGCTAAGCCAAAAATATACAGCGCAAAAGCCGTTCTCAACATCGTTATTCGAAGACACTTCGACTAAAATAAGTTATACCAGCGAGTATTTTGAAATTTTGGTTGCCGCCAACTTTGACAAGCGCTGGAGCTATCTGCGTTCCGTTGTTCATCGCGACGATAAGGGTACACTCACGGTGCTGTCGCGTAGCTTGAATAAAGCGGCAGTGGCGCGCCTTCTACTAACAGACGAATCATAATGAATTATTTCTGCCTGCGCTTTGTTCCTGAACTCGACCCCAAAACCACGCCTTGTAGCTGGGCGCTACTCGACCCCTACGGCGCATTGCTGGAGGAGGGCGAACACCTGCTTTTCCAGCTGCGTGAGCGCATTGAAATTGACGAGGAAGTGCGCGTCATTATTTTGGTTTCCGGCGAACGGGTGCTGACCACGGAGATTGAGGTGGCAGCGCATCACGCCAGGCATTTAAAAAAAGCGCTGCCTTTTATGGTGGAAGAACAGCTGGCCGAAGACATAGACGACGTGCATCTGGCTCTGCCGCCGAATGCCGGGGTAGGCAAAAATTACATTTCGGTGGTCAGCCACCAGGAGCTGATTCACTGGCTCGAGTTACTTTATAGCGTCGATCTTGAACCGTACATGATCACGCCCGAATTCCTGTTTCTGCCCAATCCCGACGCGGACCTGCGTATTCTGTTCGACGAGGACAGAGCGCTGATTCAGTACGATCAGTACGCCGGCACTGTGGTTGAGCGTGACAATCTTGATATTTACCTGCAACTGTATAGCCAGTCGATCGACAAAACGGAAGGCTTACAGTTTTCGCTAATGGCCAGCGATGTTGACGAGCGCGGCAAAGACGCGTTAGCCGAGTTCAGCGAAAGCCTCAGAGAAAACGAACCCAACGCGGTTGTCACTACACAAATTTACCGTGAGTCGGCCTTTTCAGTGCTGGCTGTGATGACGATTAAATCGATAGGCCAGGCGCTAAACCTGCTACAAGGCGGTTATCGAGTAAAGACCGAGTCGCAGCAAGCATTCATAAAGTGGCGACCTGCCGCGGCGGTGGTTGCCGTATTTGTGGTGTGTGAACTCGCCCTGTTGCTCGGCAGCGGTCTATGGTTTCAATCCAAAGCCGACGAGGTAAAAGCTGACTCGATCAGTCTTTACCGCAATCTCTTCCCCTCCGAGCGGCGCGTTGTTAATCCGAAGCTGCAGTTTCAAAGCCACCTGAATGAGAGTCAAAGCACTGGTCACAGCAAGCAGTTTTTGGGGTTGCTGGAAATTGTCGCCGGCGACTGGCCGGGTAAAGATATGCGCCTGCAGAGCCTGCGTTTCGATGCCTATGATGGCGATTTGTTATTGGAAGTTGACGCCAAGACCATCGATCAGCTGGAAACTTACAAATCGGCGCTGGATAAAAATGGCTTAGAGGTGGAGCTGCTATCGGCGGTGGAAGAAGCCAGCGGCGTGACCGGCCGCTTGAAAGTGGAGGCGATCTAGTGCACCTCGTCACTCGTACCGTAACGTTCAGCGAGTCGCCAGGCGCCAGCAGTAAGGCGCGATTTGGCAGACATAGTTGGCGCTACGACAAAAAAGTGCCACGCTGCTGCCGGCGCCTGGCGTCGCGCCCGGAGGGAGCCATCGAAACCGCCCGCTGCGGCGTTGCAGTTCTTGACAAGGTGACCTACATTGGCTGCGAACTGCGCCTTGCAGCGAACGATTTCGACGGCTCTGAACATTACAGTACGAGTGACGAGGTACACCAATGCTAGAAAATCTGCGCGACCAACTTGCGGCGCTGTTCAGCGGTATCTACAGTTCCACTGCCACCCAGCGCGTGGTAACTAAATATCGCGGGCTGTCGGAGCGCGACCAGAAAGCACTGCAGCTGCTGTGTTTGTTCGTGGTTTGCGTGGTGATTTTCTTCGGCCTCATTAAGCCTGCCAAAAACTTCATGGACGAAGCGCGCAGCGACTACGTCAACGAAAGCGAAACGCTGCACTGGATGGATGTGCGCAAAGCGCAATTCCTGGATGGCGATTCCGACGCGCTGGCACAGCGCGGCGACCAATCGCTGCTGAGTTTGGCGTCTAATACCGCGAAAGCTTTTGGTATGAGTTTCAGGCGCTTCGAGCCGGTGGACGACGACGCGCTGCGGCTGTGGATCGACAACGTCAATTTCAACGATATAGTGCAGTGGGTTGAAGTATTGGATCAAAGTTACAACATCACACTGCGCGAAATGACAGTCGATCAGAGCTCACAAAGTGGCCTGGTTGTCACCAAGGTGGTACTGCAAGAATAATGCTGGAAACCGCAGCCACGCCCCGTGTATAAAAACTATTTCGGCTTTACCGATATTCCGTTTTCGATAGCGCCCGACCCGCGCTATCTCTATCTGAGCGACCAACACAAAGACGCGCTGGCGCATCTGTTATACGGGGTCGGTGCGCACGGTGGTTTCGTGCTGTTGACGGGTGAAGTGGGCACCGGAAAAACCACGATTTGCCGCTGTCTGTTGCAGCAGATACCCGGCGATTGTGAAGTCGCTTACATCGTCAACCCGCGCCAGACAGTAATCGAATTGTTGCAGTCCATCTGCGACGAACTGGGCGTGTATTACTTCTACGAGGATCAGGGTACTACCTATTTGGTAGACCTGATCAACGAATATCTGCTGGAAAGTCACAGCAAAGGCCGCAATACCATCCTTATTATTGATGAGGCTCAGAACCTTGAGGCCGAAGTGCTGGAGCAGCTGCGCCTGCTAACAAACCTGGAGACCAACGAGAAAAAGTTACTGCAGCTTATTTTGCTGGGGCAACCCGAGCTCAACGATCTGCTCGACCGGCAGGACTTGCGACAATTAGCGCAGCGGATTACCGCACGTTACCACCTGCGATGCCTGACACTCGATGAAACCGAACGTTACATCACGCACCGTTTGACCGTAGCGGGGTACAGCGGCGAGTTATTTCCGAAAGCCACGTTAAAGCTCATCTATCAGGCCAGCGGCGGTATTCCACGGCTGATTAATGTCATCTGTGATCGCTGCTTGCTAGGAGTTTACAGCGCCAACGCTCGCTCGGTTGACAAGAAGATTGCTAGACAGGCCATCGCCGAGATCAAGGGCAACAGTCGTGACCGAAAAGGCTCGTCAAAGGGGCGCTGGCTGTGGCCGTTGCTGGGCGGCGTAAGCGTCGTGGCGGCGTTATTAGCCGGTTACTTTTTGCTACCACAGGGCGCATCAAAACCTGCGACTGCCACCACGACTTCGACGTCCACTGCCACGCCGGCACCTCAGCAGCAGCAAGTTAAACCGGCACCGGTACAGCGAAATACCTTACTACTGCAACTAGCGGCGTTGCAGGGCAGCCCGCTGCAAGCTGAGGCAAGCAGCGCACCTTGCAAAGCGTTACGCAATACCTCACTTGCTTGCGTCAAAAGCAAAGGCACGTTGGAAGAGTTTTTGCGCCTCGGCGAGGCCGGCGTGGTGCAGTTGCAGCCAGACGACGGTGCACTGGAATGGGTGCTGCTGGAGCCCGCCGGTAAAGAAGAATTTAAACTAACGCGCGCCGATAGCGCGCCGGTGCGGGCAACAAAAGCAGCGCTGAGCGCAGAATGGAAGGGCAGCTATCGCTGGATATGGGAGCCACCACAAGGCTTCAGAACGAGTGTTTCTTTGGGCGAAGATGATCGCTTCGTGCAGTGGCTTAACGACGCCGTACCGCCTGCAGAGACAAAGCTGCCAGCCGAACCCTACGCGATAGACCGCTTCGGCTATTTACTGGCCAGGGCAGACGCTGCGCAACTGCCGGCGATAGTCGATATCGCTTTGCTGCGCCGCCTCAATATGAAGAAGCAAAGCCTGAAAATAGAAGCCCGCGGCATCACGCCAACTTTTGTTAAGCTAGTGGCGAACGAGGAATGAATGTCATACATACTCGACGCTCTGCGTAAGGCCGAACAGGAACGACAGAGCCAAAAAACACCCGACTTGCACTCGATGCAAGGCGGACGTCGAGCGCCGCGGCGAAACGCCGCGAAGTGGCTGTGGATAGGAGCGTCAATAATCGCTGTTGTCGTCGCAGTGAACCTTGCTTTTTGGCTGGGTCAAGCGCGTGTACCGGCCGATGATGACCGTGTCGCCGGCAGCGAACCACAAGAGGCACCCAGCCAGCAGCGACAAGCCGCAGCGCCAGTCAAACCGGCTGCAGCGCAAACTAGTCCCGTCGTAGAGCCGGCTCAACTGCAGTCGGCAGCGGCACTGGTTGAACAACGATCCGTGCAAGAGCTTTGGCAGGTGGCTACACATATTAAGGCGGCCGTGCAAGACCTGAAGTTCTCCTTTCATGTGTATTCGTCGAAGCCGCAGCGCCGCACTATTATCATCAATGATCATCGCATGCGCGAAGGCGACCAGGTAACCGCTGATTTAACCCTTGAAGAAATTACCGAAGACGGCGTGATACTGGCGCACCCGGATACCCTGGTGCATGTGTCGATTCTGGAGCAGTGGTAACCGTAGGGTGCGCCATACGCACCACACGCACTGTTTTAATTCGACTCTTTCCTCTCTAACTCCGGCAGCTCCGGTCGCTCGCGTTTCTTACGCTTCAAGTCCAGCAGGTTTTCCCGCTCATTATATTTCTGTTGCTTGCCGCGTATTGAGTCGTAGCGCTGTCGCGTAACATCGCGGGCCTTATCGACTTTATTCAGAATGACCGGCCGAATAAAAACCATCAGATTGTTGCGCAATTCTGTGGTGTTCTTTCTTTGGAATAATTTGCCGAGCACGGGAATATAACCTAACACCGGCACTCGCGAAATTGTTTCGGTGCTGGTTTTCTCGGTCAAGCCGCCCAATACCAGCGTTTCTCTGTCATTGATCAGCACACGCGTTTTTATACTGCGTTTGTTTGTGATCAGGTCTTCTGCCTGCACTGAATCGGTCAGGTTCTCGACTTCCTGCAATATGTCGAGGGTGAGTGAGTTATCGTCATTGATCTGCGGTGTCAGCTTAAGACTCACGCCGATGTCTTTGCGTTCAATGGTTCTAAAGGGATTTTCGGTGCCGGCAAAACTGCCGGTGGCTTCGCCGGTAACAAATGGCACGCTGGAGCCAACCAAAATTTCTGCCTCTTGATTGTCGAGGGTTACAATCGATGGCGTCGATAGCAAATTGGCTTTGGTATTGCTCTCGAAGGCGTTTAATAGCGCGCGAATGTTGCCGTTGCGAAAATAGCCAAGGGTGAAACCCTGGCCCAGGGTCAGATTCTCCCCAATCACGTTGCCGGCAGTGTCGGTTTGTTGTTGAATATTGGCTACGCCGAAATCGGTGGCAGCTTGAACACCGTCGCCGTCCAGCTCGGTATTCCACTGTACGCCAATATCATCCGCCAGGTCATCGTTAACCTCGACAATCAGCGCTTCAATCAGTACTTGCGAACGACGCACGTCGATGCGTTTGATCACATCCTCCATATCTTTCAATAGAGGAGGCGGTGCCGTCATGACCAGGGCATTGCTTGATTCGCTGGCCTGAATGCTAATGTTGGCCTTGTTAATAGTGACCTCTTTATCGTCTTTCTGCAGCGAGCCGCTCATGCCCTGCAAAATAGGCACCATTTCCTCGGCCTGCAAATAGTTTAAATAAACCACCTTGGTGTTGGCGGTTTTTTCCAGCGGCTTATCAATGCGGCGTAATAGGTCACGAATTTGTGCGCGTTTGGAGGCAATGCCGCTGATAAGAATGCTGTTGGTGCGCACGTCGCTGGCAACGTTAAGCAAAGGGGCGGCACCACCGCGGCCAGAGCGGTCACGGTCTGAGCCGCCAGCGCCGCTCATTAATTGACCCAGCGATTGCAAGGCGTCGTCGGCGGAGGCGTACTTTAGCCTGACCACATCGACATTGATGGAGCCTTGCTGGTCAATGCGCCGCACCAGTTCCTTAATGCGCTGAATGTTGTCGACCTGGTCGGCAATGATCAGATTGTTACTGTCGGCGAGGGCGGTTAAATAGCCAGAGTCAGAAACCAGCGGCCTGAGTTGTGCCGCCAGGTCGGTCGCTGTGACGTTTTTTAGCCCAATCACATGCACGGCGCGTTCGGATGAGCCGCGACCGCTGAATGAGTCCAACACGGCGGTATTCGATTTGCTGGCCTTGCTATTAGGTACTACCGTGACCGACTTACCTTTTTCTATGGCGCTAAAGCCGGAGATTTCCAGCGCTTTCAAAAACACTTGAAACGCCTCGTCGGTGCTTAATGTGTCGCTGGCGATGACACTGATTTTACCTTGTACCTGCGGGTCAATGATGAAGTGCTTGCCGGTTGTCTCAGCCATCCACTGAATAACGGTGCGCACGTCTGCATCACGCATATTCATCGTGATGCGATCGTCTTCCGCGTCTTCCTGTGCGAACAGTGAGACGGGCGTAAGCAGCAGCAACACTGCCAGCAGCTGATACACGACGGCGCTAGCCAGCGTTAAATGAAGGCGTTGTATCATCGAGAAATGGGTAAGTAATAAATATTGTTAGTTTGTGCGCGCGATTTTAGCATTTATATTGCAATTGCTGTTGGCCTGATTGTTAGTGTAGTGCTGGCGTTGGCTATTGGCCCGCATTATTCTGAATCTTCGCCGTTGGATTGATCAATATTGCTACGTGCGATTGTTTTTTGTGCAGGCGTTGCCTGTATTTTCGACGAGTCGTCGCCGGTGGTGCTCAGTTCGCTTGCTGGCTCGGCGAGTTCGTCTTCAGATTTTTGAATACCAATGCGAAACGCGGCGAAACCAGGCATAACGACCTGATTTAAGGCCATACCCAATACCCGGCCATTATGTGGCGAAGTAACGTTGGCACGCACATTGGTGATAGGGTCGGTGATTGTACCCAATAAGTCGCCTTTTCTAATCCGCTTGCCCAAATGCACCCGGGTAAACAAAATGCCGCCCTGGTCGGCACGCACCCACTCCGATTGATAGTACACTGGCTCCGGCTCGCCCCACATACCGGGTTTTTTATACATTTTTAGATGATGCAGCAGCGTTTGAATACCCTTCACGCCGTGCTCAACTTCCTTCTCCTGTACGCGCATGGGTTCGCCAGCTTCCAGCGTGACGGCGGGAATGCCGACGTCAACAGCGGCGCGGCGTAAGGTGCCGACAGCCGCATCGCTATGTAATACCACGGTGGCACCGAAGCCGTGCGTCAGTCCTAAGACGTCGGCGTTTTTCAAATTGGCGCGCAGTTGCGGCAGATTGGTACGATAGAAAGAGCCGGTATGCAGGTCAACCAGCGCACTGCAGTGTGAAATAACCTCGTTAAAAAACGAGTACGCAATCCGTGATGCTGAACTGCCATCCGGATTGCCGGGGAAAAATCGATTTAAATCACGCCGATCGGCAAGGTAGCGTGAGGTACGGCGAAAGCCCTGCAAGTTAACGATTGGCACGCCTATCACCGCGCCAGACAGTTTGCCAGGATCAATGTTGTAGAGCATGCGCCGCACAATTTCTATGCCGTTGAGTTCGTCGCCGTGCACCGCCGCCGTTAGGCACAGCACCGGGCCAGGCTTTTTGCCGTTGATGACTAACACCGGCGTTGGGTTAGCAATACCCTCGAACGTCTCACTCGGCGACCACGACAAGCGTGTCGATGTGCCCGCCGGCACCTCCGCGCCCAGCAGAATAAATGGAATGCCTGCGCCTGGCTTTGCCTGGGCCTTTTTCTTTTCGCGCTGATTCTGCTTGCCGCTGGCAACTTTGCCAGACTCAATGGCTACCTTGGCTTTTGTTGCCTGTTTGTGGCTTTCTGCAGAGCGCTCTCCAACCAGAGGTTCAGGCGCTGCCGCTACTGTTTTCGTCTTCTTTAGCTTTTCGCTAATAACCGGTTTTTGCAGGTCTATGCTTTCGGCTTTCGGAATGTCGCCTTTTGCAACGTTGGATGCTGCTTGCCGCTCAGCTTGCGGTTGAGTCTTGTCGTTAGTGCTGTTGCTCGCATTTATCTGTACGGACTGTTTGTTTGTCCCGGCGCTCACTTCTGCCCTGACGACATCTTGCGCAACTTCTTCAGCACTGGCGAAACTGTTTGCGGTTAGCAAGCAGGCGCTGATTAAAAAACTAACGGCGAGCGCAGTGAATACGTTATTCTGCTTTCGGCTGGAGGCCGCGAGACGTACGATTTTCATCCAATCTTTCCGTTTTGCTATAAGACTTAGACAGCGCTTTCCGTGCAGCTGTTCGCAATTTCTCTACGCATCACACAATCGATTCGGTCATTATTTGGCTTGATTTTGTCCTCAAGATACTCAACCTATCCATTAAAATCCAGTGACTTAGCGCCACGCCAGATGTGATAAATTAGCAAGGCGTCAATAGAGTAACGTTCTTCCTTATAACTATAGTCAATAAACACCGAATGTGATGCTACAAGTTCGGATCTATTGACTGAATTTAAGCAGAACTATCCTCCGCGACTTTAGTAAATCATGGCAACCTTTATGAACAGAATGACCACCATTGAAATCAGGAAGCAATACCTGCATTTTTCCGCTGCGCACTTTACGATCTTCTCCGCTACAGAGCGCGAACGTTTGCACGGTCACAACTTCAGAGTGGGGGCGAAAATAACCGGGCCGGTGGGCGACGAGGGGCTGTGTTTTGATTACGCCATTTTCAAAGATATTTTGCGAGACATATGTGAGCGTTTTAACGAGTACACGTTAATCGCTGAACAGTCACCGCATCTACAGATCGAGTCAGACGAGCAGTTTCATCACGTCACCCATAACAAAATTACTATGCCGCTGCTGCGCACTGATACGATACTGCTGCCATTGCGTAATATCACGATTGAAGAGTTGGCCTCTTATCTGTTGGGCTGCGTGCTTGAACACCAAACCACATTAGAGCAGTACTCAATCCAGGCCATGGAAATACACGTCGCCTCCGGCCCTGATCAGTGGGCGAGCTGCGAATGGTTTGCCAACAGCCTGCAACGAGAACAATCCCCAATAAAAGAGTGTTAGCTTTGACAGAGACGATAGCAACCAGCGGCTCAGAGTTGCAGGAACGCCGTGAACGTGTATTTTTGTTGCTGGCCGGTTTGTTTCTTAGCGCGATGACCTTGCTTAACGTCGTGGGCATCACGCGGTTTATGCAGCTGGGGCCGATGTCGCTGGCGATTGGCGTGTTGCCGTATCCACTGACTTTTCTCTGTACCGACTTGATCAGCGAACTGTACGGTAAGCGGCGGGCTAATTTTCTGGTGACTGTGGGCCTGCTGTTAAACGGTTTTATTCTGCTGTGTTTGTATCTTGGCAACCTGATTCCCGCCGTCCCGGCAGATCAGCAGCCGCCGTGGCAGGTGCTTGAACTGGCGCAAGATATTTCGCTACCGAATGGCGATGTGGTCAGTGGCTCGGTAGAATTGTTCGAACTCATATATGCCTGTACGGCCGGTGCGGTATTCGCTTCGATGCTTGCCTATATGACGGCGCAGTATCTCGATGTGCAACTATTTCATTTTTTTAAGCGCCTCACCAAGGGCAAACACCTGTGGCTGCGCAATAACTGTAGCACGTTAATCAGTCAGGGCGTTGACTCAATCATGGTCATTAGCATCACCTTCGGCGCAGTATTTTTACGCGGTGATATGGCGCTTAACACCATTTTATTGTTGGTAGGCAGTAGCTACCTCTTTAAATTAACCGTCGCCTTATTAGATACCGGACCTTTTTATCTGCTGACCTATAATCTGAAAAAATATCTGGTACTTTCTGACGAGAACCATGAGAAGCAACATGAATAAATGCCTGTTAATTACCGGTGCCAGCAAGGGCATTGGTTACGCGACCGCACAGCGCTTTGTTGAGCAGGGTTACAAGGTAGTAAACGTTTCGCGCTCTTCGTGTTCTATTGCTGCCGTGCTTAATCTGCAAATTGATTTGACCGTGCCCGGTTGGGAAGCGGCCAGGCACGCGGAAATTATTGCGGCGGTTGGCGACGCAGAACAGCTGTGCGTGGTACACAACTCAGCGCTGCTGGAGAAAGACAGCATTAAGGATGTGACTGCTAGCCGCTTACGGCATGTGTTAGAGCTGAATGTCGTGGCCCCGGTGCTACTCAATCAAATAGTGCTGGAAAAAATGGCTGCGGGTTCTTCCATTATTTATGTTGGCTCAACCCTGGGCACCAAAGCCGTTGCCAATACCTGTTCCTACACGACTTCAAAACATGCGTTGGTAGGCCTGATGCGCGCCACCTGTCAGGATCTCGCCGGCAGTATGATTCACACTGCTTGCGTAAGCCCGGGGTTTACTAATACGGAAATGTTGCAGGCGCATCTGGGTCATGATGAGGAGGTGTATGCAGCCATCGCTGCTGGAGTTACGCATCAACGCTTAATTGAGCCTGTCGAAATTGCGGATACAATCTACTTTTGTGCGCAATCGCCGGTAATTAACGGTGCGGTGCTGGACGCCAACTTGGGTCAAATTCAAAATTGACGTCTATATATAGACATTAAGTGCTGTTTCGTTCTAAAATAGATATATTAAGGAGGTCATTATGTCTATTTCAAAAACCGCAAATGTCACCGCCGACGCGCCGGTTACCGTTGTCCCGACGGCGGAGCAGAGTAAAACAGCGTTAAAGGTCGCGCTGGAAATTCTTGGCAAATGGAACTGCAGCGAGCAAGAAAAAATTGCCATATTAGGCATCGGCCGGTCCACGCTGCACAAGTATCAGTCACGACCTGAAACGGCGCGCCTGTCGGCTGATTTGCTTGAACGCATCAGCTATATACTCAACATTCATCAGTCGCTGCGTACTTTGTTCGACAACCCGGAAAATATTTACGGTTTTGTGCGCAAGCAAAACCAGCATGCGTTTTTCAACGGTGCCACGCCGATGGACATCATGCGCGGCGGCAGGGTCGCCGGGCTGTACGATGTATTTCGCCATATTGATGCCTTGCGCGGTGGTCAATGGTAGTTGAGCTGGCAGCGTTACCGCGCGCTGAGTTCACAGCGCAAACGGCATATAGGCTCATCAACAGCAAATACCCGCCCATTAGTTTGTTCGACGACGTTGCCAGCAGTGAGGAGTTTGACGCCATTTATGCGGTGCAGGCGCTTACTAATCCGCGTCTGCGTCATGAAGTGGGAGACCTGAACCTGGTGCCGCGCGACCGGCGTCCGTTCAACATTCCGGGCTGCAGCTACGCGCTGGGCCCATTTGTACACGTTAATGACAGCGGTTCGCGCTTCTCGGCCGGACAGTTTGGCGTTTTCTATGCGGCGCAGACAATGGCCACCGGCATAGTCGAGACGCGCTATCATCAGCAGCGTTATTTTGCAGGGGTTGCCGATCTCAAATATGATCGCATTCAAATGCGCGGCTTACGCGTAAGCTTCACAGCATCGCTGCTGAATATTTATGCGCCACGGCGTGATGGCTGCGGCTGGTATGATGCTGATGATTATTCGGCGGCACAGCAACTGGGCGATAAGGTGAAAAAAGCTGACGAACACGGCGTGTTTTATGCGTCCGTGCGGGATGAGGGCAAGCCTTGCTACGCGTTGTTTTCGCCGCATTTAATCAATTCGGTGGTGCAAACAGAACACTACGAATATCAGTGGGACGGTGAGCGAATCGCCCATGTGTTGAAAATTGTCCACCCGTGAACCGATGTGCGAACTCGGTCAATTGCCCTGTGTCCAATTGTGGCATACTCAACAGTATTGTGCCGGTAGCATGCGTATTGTCGGCACGTCGTGACATACATCGGTATCTAATACTAATATAAAAAAATTCGAAACCGGAGGAGTGGACATGCAAAAAAATGATAGCGTCATCGCGTCGCGGTTTCAACGCCGGGCATTAGCGGCAGTCATTGCCTTAGTCTTAACGTTATTTATGCTGGCGAGTACAGGCTGCCAGCAGGGCGATTCTGTGAGCGTCTACACAAAAGCAGAGGACCTGCCGATTACTGACCCGGTGCTCAAAGCCTGCGTTATAAAGCAGGCGCAAACGGCCACAAAGCCCGATGCTGGACTCATCACGACATTACGTTGTTCTAACAGCGAAGGGCAGCAAGTAAAAAATCTCGCCGGACTGCAAAGCCTGGTGAATCTTGAGGAATTATATCTAGCCCACAACGACATCAGCGACATGGCAGAGATCGGTGATTTGAGAAAACTGGCCGTTGTCGACCTGGGGTATAACAACATTAGCAAAGTGGATTTCCCGTCGCAAAAAAATACCATTGTGCGGCTGAATCTCGACCACAATAACATTAGCGATCTGTCCTGGCTGAAGCCGTTTGCGCAACTAAAACTGTTGTCGCTGAGTCACAATGAGGTGCGCTTGCTCGAAGGCGTGAAACGCGCGCCGCAGCTGGAGCAAATCGATGCCAGCCACAATAAAATTAAAGTGGTGCGGGTGCTGGCGAAATTGAAAGCGCTGAAGCAGCTGGACCTCGCCAGCAATTCAATTAAAGACCTCACCGGCATTGCCAGCCATACATACCTGCGTCAATTAAACTTGGCAAATAACGTGATTGAAGATATACAAGAGTTGGGCACTCTCACCAGTCTGCAGGAACTCAACCTTGCGTCTAATAATATTAAAAATGTAGAACCATTGCAGAGATTGACAGAGCTGAGGCAACTGCATCTGCAGCACAACGAGATCGCCCTGCTAAAGCCGTTGCTCGACCTGTCTCAGCTTGAGTCGCTGAATATTAAGTACAATGTGCCGCTGAGCTGCGAATCAGTCGAGGAGCTATTGGCAGTGTTTGGTACCGACGTCGTCCAGTTTGAAGACTGCGACGGCGATTCCTAGCACTCTATAGATACGACAGCGCTTGTAGGCCACGCCACCGATTGTTTCAATAATATAGCGCGCCGGCGTTGTCCTACTATTAAATTAGGTTCAAGTACAATAGCCCCTCGCAGTGCAATTGAACGTGACTAACCAGGAGCTGAACATGATCGTTGAACAAATCTGGACCGGCAACGCCTACCGTAATTTTAACTATCTTATCGCCTGCGAAGAAACCGGCGAGGCACTGGCCATTGACCCGCTAGACCACCGCAAGTGTCTCGCAGCCGCCAAACAAAATGGCTGGACCATTACCCAAATTCTCAATACTCACGAGCACGGCGACCACACCGGCGGTAACCAACCGATGATTGCCGCCACCGGTGCCAAGCTGCTTGCCCACCACAATGCGAAAAACACCATTGCCGGAATCGATATTGGGCTGGATGCAGGCGCTGTGATAACCGTGGGGCGCAGCGTTGAACTGCTCGCGCTCGACACCCCGGGCCACACGATGACGCATATTTGTTTGCTGTCGAAAACCGATGAACCGGCACTGTTTTGCGGGGATACATTGTTCAATGCCGGTGCCGGTAACTGCCATAACGGCGGCCATCCAAAGGAATTGTACGAGACGTTTGCAACCCAGCTGGCAGGTTTGGACGACACTACGCGCATCTACCCAGGCCATGATTATATTGGCAATAATCTGGAATTCACGTTGAACCGTGAGCCTAACAATGCCGCAGCAAAGGCGCTACTTAGCGACGTGAAACAACAGGATGCAGCACACGCGCTGGTTACAACCATGGCGCAGGAGAAAGAAATCAATACTTTTTTTCGGCTGCACAGTCCGTCAGTTATCGCCACGCTGCGCAACGAGTTTCCGGATATCGGCGACCAGCCTGATCCTGAAACCGTATTTTTGAAGCTGCGTGAGTTAAGAAATAGTTGGTGACGCGGTTGAGAGCGTGTCTTGCGGGTTTGTTAAACTACCGTTTCGGCAAAGGCGCGAATGGACTTTACCATGGCCTGCAGGCCGTTGCCGCGGGTTGGGCTTAAGTGCTGCAACAGATCAAGGCTGGAAAAATATTCCTCAATATCAAAGTCGAGCACCTGCTGTGCGGTTTTGCCATTGAATGCGCTTAATACCACACCGAGTAAACCGCGCACGATGTGAGCATCGCTGTCCACATCGAAGTGCAGACGGCCCTGGTTATTCTCGGCGTGCATCCACACCTGACTTTGGCAACCTCTGATTAGGTGCTCTTCGGTTTTATACTCCTCGGCCAAGGGCGGCAGCGACTTGCCAAGGTCTATGATGTAACGATAGCGGTCTTCCCAGTCATCAAAAAAACTCAAGGTGTCGACAATGTCGGCCGCCGTTATCTCGCTGCCAAAAGGGTTGCTGCTGCTGGTGTTTTTGTTGGCGCTGGTAGAAGACATTAGTAAAACATACCCGTTGCGAGCTGTGCTTCTTCAGTCATGCGCTCGCGCGACCAGGGTGGGTCGAACACCAAATCAACGTTAACCTGCTCTACGTTTGGCACCAGGCCAACCCGGTATTCGACGTCACCAGCCAGTACGGGTCCCATCGCGATCAGTCACGACCTCGACAGCTGGTGCCTTGAGCCCTGCGCTGGTGGCGGATGCCATGAACAGCCGCTCGTTGTG
>RCMY010002761.1_pt1 | contig 31083 bp, 34 predicted proteins | sample 2041341 | NCBI WGS metagenome assembly RCMY01 (sample SAMN09708234, study PRJNA481090) | Marine sediment metagenome, whole genome shotgun sequencing project. | reverse complement strand
AGGGTTGTTGGTGGAGTCGCCGGGTACCGCCCCCGGGTCCGATCCGCGTATTACGAGCGCGTTTATGTCCATAGTCCCCGAGGGGACAATTTGAATATAGGCGCCCCCGCCGCATTTGCAAACCACCTACAGGCTTTGTGCGCAACTTTTTTAGCGGTGCAATTGACGCCGCACGCACCAAGTGCAACCTGAGCGTGACATATGCCTCAGGAGCCGCCCCATGGAAGATATCGACGCCCGCCACAATGAAAAGATGAAGCGCATCAAGGCGCAGCGCGACGCCCTGATGAAGCACAAGACCGAGGAAAAGGGCCTGATCATGGTCCATACCGGCGACGGCAAGGGCAAATCTTCGTCTGGTTTCGGCATGATCATGCGCTGCATTGGTCACGGGATGCCCTGCGCTGTTGTGCAGTTCATCAAGGGTAACTGGCAGACTGGGGAAAAGACGTTTCTGCGCGAACGCTTTGCGGACGAGTGCCGTTTTTTCGTCTCAGGCGAGGGCTTTACCTGGGAAACGCAAGACCGCGCGCGCGATGTTGCCGCCGCCCAGAACGGTTGGAGGATCGCGCAGGAGCAGATTCTCGACCCCGAAATCCAGTTTGTCCTGCTGGACGAGATCAACATCGCGCTGCGCTATGATTACCTTGATATCGACGAGGTGGTGGAATTCCTGCTGACGCAAAAGCCCAAGATGACCCATGTCTGTCTGACGGGCCGCGACGCCAAGCCCGAGCTGATCGAAGCCGCCGATCTGGTAACCGAGATGAGCCTGATCAAGCATCCGTTCCGCGACGGGGTCAAGGCGCAGTTGGGTGTCGAATACTGATGCAACGGCGCGGCGCAGATAAGGGCAGGGCATGACGATCTTTTGGTCGGACGTCCAGTTGCAGCACCAAAATGCGCATTTCGTGCAGCTGGGCGCGATCCGCCCCAGCCGCGAAAGCGCCAGTCGCGCGGCGCTGATCGCCGACACGCTGCGCGCGCGCGGCAAGGTGCTGAGCGCGCCGCAGAATGCCGGATGCGATCCTATCCTCGCCGTGCATGACAGCGATTATATCGACTTCTTGCGCAATGCATGGGACGTTTGGGTTGCCGAGTATGGCGGCGATGCGCCCCTCGCCGCCGGGGGGCACGCTATGCCAAACGCGTTCCCGCTAGCGTCTTATGCGCAAAAGCCCGATCTGATCGTTGGGCAGCTTGGCTGGTATTCCGGCGACATGGCCGCCGAGATCGTCGAAGGAACATGGCCCGCGTCCTACTGGTCGGCCCAAGGGGCGATTGCCGCCGCGCGGGCTGTGCAGGCGACGGGGCGCGCGCAGTATGCGCTGTGCCGCCCGCCGGGTCATCATGCGCTGGCAGGCAAGGCGATGGGGTTTTGCTATCTCAACAACGCGGCCATCGCGGCTGAGGAGTTGCGTGGCAGCTACGCCAAAGTCGCAATCCTCGACGTGGACGTGCATCACGGTAACGGCACGCAGGCGATATTTTATGACCGCGCCGACGTGCTGACCGTCTCGATGCACTCGCACCCGCGTGCGTATTACCCGTTTTTCACCGGCTACCCGGAGGAACGCGGCATAGGCCAAGGCGAGGGGTTTAATCTGAATGTCCCCTATGATTTCGGCGCCGGCGACGGCCTGTTTTTGGCCGCGCTTGAGCGCAGCATCGAGGCAGTAACGGATTTCGCGCCGGATGCGCTGGTCCTCGCGCTGGGCGTCGATACGTCCGAGCATGATACCCATGGCCGCCACGCCGTCACCCGCCCGGCGTTTGGCACGATGGCCGAGCGCATATCTGCGCTGGGCCTGCCGACAGTGATCGTGCAGGAAGGCGGCTACGAGTCTGACGTGCTGGGGCATCTGATCGCCGACGTGCTGGACGTGTTCGGGATCTAGCCTTTCGTCATCCGGGCGTGGACGGCATCCAGCCCGTCGTCCCATGCCGCCAGCCCGCCGCGCTGGGTCAGCTCGCTCACCAGTTGCTCGGTCACGCCGCCGGGGGTCGCGATGCTGGCGATGATATCCGCCCAGTCCTGCGGTGCGTTTTGCAACACGGCGGCGTTCCCGGCCAGCGTGGCGGCGACCAGCGGGCGCGCGACTTCGGGCGCGATCCCGCGCCGCTCAAACCATTCGGCGAGGTGCTTCATCAGCAGGAAGCTGGCCCCTGATAAAGCGCCAAAGACGGCTGCGGTGTCATACTCCGCCTGCGTTTCCAGCGTCAGGACCGGTCCCAGATGCGCCAGCAGCGCCTGCCAGTCCGCCGCTGCCGGATAGAGCAGGCAAGGTCCTGCGCCGATGGCATTCGCCGCGCCGGGCATCATGGTCTGGCAGAGTGCGGCAGGCGCGATCAGCGGTGCCAAGGTGTCAGGCCCGACGCCAGCCATCGCCGAGCAGACGCTGTGGCCCTCGCTGAATGTCAGGCTGGACATGATCTCGACCCCGGCCCCGGCGGGCAGGCAGACCAGCACCATCCGCGCGCGGTTCAGCACATCCTGATTGCTGCGCGCCACGATGACCTCGTGCGCCTCGGCCAAACCTGCCGCCACGTTCGCGCCGCGCGGCGAGACGATGATATCCGCCATCACCCTGGTGCGGCGCAGTCCGGCCACCACATGCGCGGCCAGCGCGCCGGTGCCGAGGATGCCGATAGGGTCCACCCGATCAGTCCCAATCCTCCAACACTTCGGCGATGATCTGGGCGGTATGGGCGATATCGGCCTCGTCATGCAGGATCGATGGCAGCGAATGCAGGGTTGCGCCGGGCGTCATGTAGATGCCGCGATCCATCAGCTTCAGCGCAAAATCGCGGTATTTCACCCGGTCCACATGGGCGCAGAAATCACGGTAGTCGGTGATCTTTTCGGCATCGGTAAAGAATATCTGGAACATTGAGGTGACGCCCTGACAGATCGCGCGATGTTTGTTCTGGCCGCGCAGCACGTCAGATATGGCGGTGGCCATCTTCTGCCCGATCTCCATATTGTGCTTGAAACCGGCGTTGTCATTGGCCGTCATGGTGGTCAGCATCGCCTTGGATACCGTCAACGACAACCGCCCCGCGTTATGCGTGCCGAAATGCAGCACCTTGCCCCACTCAAGCCCCGACATCACCTCGTCCGAGCCGCCGATCACGGCGACGGGCATGCCCCCGCCGATCGCCTTGCCGTAGGTAACAATATCGGGCGTCAGGCCATAAAGTTCGCAACATCCGCCGGGCGACAGGCGGAACCCCGTCACGGTTTCGTCCACGTAGAACAGCGCGCCATGCTCGCGGCACAGCTCCTGCATGCGTTGCAGATAGCCGTCCTTGGGTGCGATCACGCCGAAATTGGCCATCACAGGCTCGGTCACGACGCAGGCGGCATCGCGGCCATGCAGGGCCATCGCGCGCTCGAGCGCCTCGAAATCGTTCCAAGGCACGACAATGGTGTCCTCAAGCGCGCCGGGCGTCAGGCCCGAGCTGTCGGGAATCGGCACGGGGTTTGATTTGTGGCCCAAAGACAGCGGATTATGTGGGTTCGAATTCAATAATACGGCGTCCCACCAGCCGTGGTAATGACCCTCGAACTTGATGATCTTGCGCCGCCCGGTATGCCCGCGCGCAAGACGAAAGGCGGCCATCGCGGCCTCGGTCCCGGTATTGGCAAAACGGATCTTGTCGACATGGGGCAGCATGGCGACGATCATTTCGGCCAGCTCGACCTCGATTTTCACTGCCGTGGCCGTGTGCGTGCCGCCCACGACGGCCTGCGTCACTGCCTCGACAATGGCGGGATGACCATGGCCCAAGGGCAGCGCGCCATAGGCCATCATCCAATCCAGATAGGCGTTGCCGTCCACGTCATAGAGGTATTTGCCCTCGCCGCGCTCCATATATTGCGGCGCGCGTCCGAAGGCGGCAGGCCCGCGTGAGGCCGAGGAAACACCTTCGACCATCACCTTCAATCCGCGCGCGTGCAGCGCCTCTGATTTCGTCATGTCCATGGCCTGTCTCCCTATCCAGATGTCAGCGCAATTGTTACTATAGGAACATATTGCGGTCAATTGAGGTCAAGCTGATCCTGCGATAAGAAGGTGGCGCGCCGTCATGAAAGGGGAAAGAGCCATGGAGACTGAACAGATCGACCGGCATTTCCTGGGCCGCCGTATCAAGTCGCGCCGGATCGACCAAAACCTCAGCCAAGAGGCGCTGGCCAAAAAGGCCGGGTTCGCGCGCTCGACCCTGTCCAAGATCGAGACGGGGAATCTGTCCCCGACCTTCGAGATCCTGCTGAAACTGGCGCGTGGCCTCGGCACTGACCTCGCCGAATTGTTGCAAACCGGTGGGCCGTCGACGTTGACGGGCAGGATGATCGTGACGCGCGGCACGCCCGGCACCGCCGTTACAGACGCCAATTCGGCGCTGTCTCCGCTGGCACCTCAGCTGCGCGGGCGCAGGTTTCAGTCCTACATCGCGGAATTCACCTGCACTGATATCGCTGATTTCGGCCCGTGGAACAGCCACGCGACCGAGGATTTCCTGTTCGTCCTGTCGGGCGATCTGGTGTTCGTCTCCGAAGGATACGAGCCGACCGTGCTGGCACCCGGCGACAGCGTGCATTTCGACGGCGTCATGAAACACGCCTGCCTCGCGCGGCCGGGCGGGACATGTCGATGCCTCTATGTCTATGCGGACAAGGCGGGCTGAGGTGCTACGGCGCTAATTTTGAACGCGGCAGGCCAGATTTTCAAGAAACGCCCTTGCGCGCCACCAGATAACATCCATATACCATCCACACGGATGGAGAAATGCAATGATCAATGTCAAGCAGCTGCGCGACAAGCAGCCCGAGAATGAAAAGATCACGATCAATCTGGGGTTTGTCGACCTTGGGCGGATCGACCTTCTGGTGCAGGAGGGGTTCTATTCGAACCGCAGCGATTTCATTCGCACCGCCATTCGAAATCAGATCGACGCACAGTCCGAGATCGTCACCAAATCGGTCGAGCGCCACACGATGGAGTTGGGCCTGCGCGACTACACACGCGCCGATCTGGAGGCGCTGCGCGATGGCGGCGAGATCCTGCACGTCAAGGTGGTGGGCCTCGCGCGCATCGCCGCCGACGTCACCCCCGAACTGGCGAAACAGACAATCGGGTCCATTACCGTGCTGGGGGCGCTTCAGGCCTCACGCGAAATCAAGGAAGCCTTGGCCGATCGCATCCTCTAGGATGCCCAGCCCTTCATAAGGAACACTCAGATGATGAATTTCAACGCGGGCGCATGGCGCCCGGCGAATAACGATGCACGCCCGATGAGTGCCGCAGACGACCTCGTTCGGCGCACCCTCGCGCAGCATGGCCTGATGCCGGATGGCGCGCGTTTGGCGGGAATTGCGGGTTTGCCTGGCGCCAACACCGCAAGGCCTGCGCCCGCGATACCGGATGGCGCATCGTTCCCGCGCGACACCTACGCGGGCCACAGCGGCAGCCGCGCCTATCGCACTTATGTTCCTGCCTCGGCGGGGCAGGGCATCAATGGCATTGTGACCATGCTGCACGGCTGCACCCAGACGCCCGAGGATTTCGCGACAGGCACCGGCATGAATGCGCTAGCCGAACGGCACAGTCTGATCGTGATCTATCCCGAGCAGGCACGCGGCGCCAATGCACAGACCTGCTGGAACTGGTTCAGCAAGGGTGATCAACGCCGCGCGCGCGGCGAGCCCGAGATCATCGCAGGCATGACGAAACGCGCAATGGCCGAATATGGCGTGCCGCGCACGCAAACTTTTGTCGCAGGTCTGTCGGCGGGCGCAGCGATGGCAGTGATTTTGGGCGAGGCCTATCCGGATGTATTTGCCGCCGTCGGCGCGCATTCCGGGCTGCCCTTCGGTGCGGCCAGCGACGTTCCCTCGGCGTTCGCCGCGATGGCGGGGACGGCGGGCGCCGCGACGGCCCGGCTCAAACCTTCGGACATGCGCACGATCGTGTTCCACGGCACAGCCGATCAAACCGTTCACCCTGCCAACGGCGACATCATCGCGGACATGGCCGAGGCAAGCGGCATCGGTGCCTCGGTTCGCACGACGCAAACGGGGCAGGCAGGCGGGCGCGGCTTTCGCCGGGCCATCGCGTCGGGCCCCGACGGGGACGTGCGGCTGGAGCATTGGACCGTCGACGGCCTTGGCCACGCATGGTCCGGCGGGCAGCCGGGCGGCAGCTATACGGACGCGGCTGGGCCGGACGCCAGCGCCGAGATGATCCGCTTTTTCATGAACGCCAACTCTCAGGAGATACTCAAATGACCACCATGACATTCGACGCCGTGAACGAGGCAACCGCCGGCCCAAAATGGAACGCACGCTGGCAGCGATCATGGCCCTCCTATGAGGCCTGGTTCATCGCAAGCGGCGGCGATTCAGGCCCGGACCGGGAGGCGTGCCGCGCAGCGATGCAGCGCCACATGCCCGAACTGATCCCGGTCTATGACCGACTGGTCGCCATCACGGGTGGCACCGACCGCGCAGCGCAGTTCCTGTCGACGTGGTGCCCACCGACCTATCTGGGCGGCTGTTCACTGGCGGCGCTGGCTGACGACACGGGCGTTCGCCTGCTGCGCAACTACGACCTTGCGCCCGACCTGAACGAAGGGCTGTTGCTGCGCAGTGAGTGGACGCGCCCCGTGATGGGCATGGTCGAGTTCCTCTGGGGCCTATCGGATGGTATCAACGATGCGGGCCTCTCCGTCGCGCTGGCTTATGGCGGCCGTTCGGAGACGAGCGAGGGATTCGGCATCACCACGATTCTGCGCTACGTGCTTGAGACCTGCGATACGGTAGACGACGCGCTGGCAGCCCTGCGGCGCGTGCCGTCTCATATGGCCTACAACCTCGTTCTGGCAGACCGCGCCGGACACACCGCCAGTGTCGAGATTCTGCCCGGCGGCGGCGCGCGGGTGATGCCCCAAGCCGTGGCGACCAATCATCAGAGCGACGCTGCGCGACCCGACGGCGCCGCCTTTACCCGCACATATGAGCGCCACGCACATTTGACACGCCTTGATACGCAAGCCGTCGATCTACACGTCGAATTTACCTCGGACTCGCTGCACCAAGATCGCTACGGCGAAGGCTTCGGCACCTTGTTCACCGCCGAATACGATCCGGAGGCATGCACGATGCGCCTCATCTGGCCGTTTGAGCAGTGGCACCAGTCGCTGGACAGCTTCAACGAGGGATCGCGCGTGATCGACTTCACTGCCGCGCAGCCCGGCGGACAAGCAACTGCTGTCGCTGGTCCCGATACACCCGACTGGGCGATGGCCGCCTTTGTCGACTGGCGCGCCGTCGCGCGGGACTTTGCGGCAGGGCAGGGACGCAGTATTGCCAGCTATCTACCGACATCGGCGGCCCATCACTCGGCGTCGTGGCAGGGGTATTTGGGTAACGCCTGATTGCGCAAAAGGAGGCCATGTTTGCCGGGGTGGGTTGCATCCCGGCAAACCGATTATCCTGCTGCGGGTGCAATCCGCCAACCCGCCTAGCTTTCGTTAAGTTGCTGCGCCAAGACCGCCGAGACGCTTTTGGTGGATCGCAGGACGTTGTCGATTTCACCCACAGAGGTGGAACACCCTTGGTCGCGAACGTGGGCATAGCCCTGAAGGACGCTGCCCATAATTGTCAGAGTTTGCGCCGTCAGCGACGGTAGCAGTCCACTGAGCAGGGGGTCGACGAAGTCGTTGCGCGTAAAGGCCATGATCGCCTTGGCGCCTGCGGTGGCGTGGGAATACACATTCCCACCGGGCGTCACGATCCCGCGCCACGGCGTGTCGGGCGAAACCATGTCAATCGACCTCACGATCTCGCCGGCGAGGCGGGTGAGGTAACAGGTTTCCTCGAATGCCATGCTCAGACGCTCCAGTTCGCTTCGCGCGAATATGGCAAAGCAGCCCTCATCGCCCGTTGGGAATATCAACCACCGCGTGCGCGCCTCGACCCGAAAGCGCCGAACTCGTCCGATGTTCCGGCATCAACGTGCCGCGGCTAGTAACATTGGCCTGTGTGCTGGTCCTGCTAATCCGGCCTGCTGGCCTATTTTGGCGGGAGGGCTGAGCCATGGCAGCTGATCGCAAATCCCGCCGCGCGCACGCCATTCTGGCCGTGGCCATCGCAATCGCGCTGATCGCGGTGCCATTCGTGATCTATCCGATCTGCGCTATCAAGATGCTCTGCTTTGCGCTGCTCTGGTGAGTCATCCATCCGCCCTTTGGCATTATCGTGACCGCCATCCGCGACAACGAGGCGCGTGCGATCTCGCTGGGCTGGCGGGTGGGCCAAAGGCGATGGCATTTCAACTGGCATCGCTGGTGGATGTGACATGGCAGATGTCGGCGGCGTCATATCGATGACGCCGTTGGGCGGCATCGACACCTTCGTGATCGGCGGGACAGAGCACTATCTGGCCACGCTGGCCGAGCGTGCACCCGTCATCAGCGGGCGAGCCTGAATCGCCTGCGTCATGCTGTTTCGCACGGGGATTACCGGCACGGTGGTGGATGTCATTGCCCGCATTCGGCGCGCCGGAGCCAAGGAAACGCGACAAAGATCACCACAGGGCGGAAAACCAAGGGGAGGACACAAATGAAGCATCTTATGAACATGCGCAAAGGCGCGCAGGCCCTTGGCCTTGCGTCCCTGACCGGGCTTGCTACCGGACCGGTGCGGGCAGGCTTTGACGCGATCAACATCTGGTCGGCCTTCTCGTCTTTATCAACTAGGTGGGCGCGTTGAGGCTGGAAACGGCGTAGGGCATGACGCTGATCTCGGCCTTTTTGTACTGGGACATGAACGAGAAAACGCGCGCATTCTACAAGCGGTATTTCGAGACGATGGGCAAGTTGCCGAACATGGCGCAGGCTGACGTCTAATCCAATACGCTGCACTACCTGAAATCCATCGAGGCCGCTGGTACCGACGAAACTGACGCAGTGATGGCCAAGATGATTGAAATGGGCGCATCCGCGAAGACGGGCGCATGATCCGCGACATCTATCCGTTCCACGTCAAGAGCCCCGAAAAGTCCGAGGGCGAGTTGGGTTAATAACGCGCACCTCGCGACCATCGCGGGCGATGATGCCTTCACTCCGTTCCAGGACTCGTGCTGCTACGTGCTCAAAAACCAATAAACAGGCGATTAGCGACAGCACATATCCTGCCTGCTGGAAGGAATTGACGATCCAAGACAACACCGAAACTTGGGTGACCCAAGAGCAGGAGGCGCAGTATAATCTACGCCTCCTGCGGCCGAACGACGAAACGGCGGTCGCGCCCGGCTGGCAGGAAAGGTCCGAGGCGATGCGCTGTGCCCTGAGGTCAGCATCACCGAACTCGTCGAGGAAACCCGCGCCGCCACTGCATTCGCATGGCGCAATGCGCGCTGCTGGGGCGCCGATGCGCAGCGGATCACCAACACGGGCCACTCGGCGGGTGGCCTGATGTCCACCGACTGGCCAGCCTACGCGCCGGACCTGCCGCGTGATTTGATCGCCGCCGGGATCCCGGTCTCGGCCTTGTTCGTGCTGGAGCCGCTGATGAACACCATGCGGAACGATGCGCTGCATATCTACTTGGATGAGCCCCGCTAACATGTCGCCAGCGACGGATGCGCCGCAGTTGATCGTCGACGGGGGGCGCAAACCGGCCGAGTTCCATCGCCAATCGATTGACTACGCGGCCATCTTCGCCACCGATGCGCGCCGGTTCGAGCGTTATGACGTGCCGGGTTGGGACCATGCAGTGATGATTGCGCCCGACGGAGCGGACAGGTGCGGCGCCCCAACGAGGGGCGCGCCGCAATCCTCGCAGCGTTCAAGAAGCGGCTCAGCAGCCGGCCGAACGCGCGGTGGTGCGACGCGGAAAGTTTATTTGAAGGAACTCACGCCTGTTCATCCAGGCGCGTCATCGCGAAGGATTCCAGCGGGGCGCCGCGCGGGATCGACGGCTGCGGTGCGTGGACGTTCGCAGGTGGCAAGGTCACCGTGAAAGACGCATTTTACATGGGTGAGTAAAAGCGCCGAACCGATCGGCCAACTCGCGAGCCGCCCGATCGCCCAATTCATGCTGTTGCTCAGAGCCGGCTCGCTCAGATCACGCCCATTGCCCGCATGGCGTCCGCCACGCGCACAAAGCCGGTAATGTTGGCGCCAAGGACGTAGTCGCCGGGCGCGCCGTATTCCTCGGCGGTTTGATCGCACGCCTCGTGGATGCCGTGCATGATCTCGGCCAGCCGCTCTTCGGTTTTCTGAAAGCTCCAGCTGTCGCGGCTGGCATTCTGCTGCATTTCCAGCGCTGATGTGGCGACGCCGCCGGCATTGGCCGCCTTGCCCGGCGCGAACAGCACGCCCGCCGCCCGAAACAGCTGCACCGCGTCGGGGGTGCAGGGCATGTTGGCGCCCTCGGCCAAGGCGATCACGCCATTCTCGATCAGCGCCTTGGCATCCTTGGCGATCAGTTCGTTCTGGGTGGCGCAGGGTAGGGCGATCTCGCAGGGAACTTGCCAGATCGAGCCACCCTCGACGTAGTGGCAGCCGTCACCTTTCATCTTGACGTAGTCACAGATGCGGTCGCGCTGCACCTCCTTGATCTGCTTGACCAGATCCACGTCGATGCCGTTTTCGTCGACGATGTATCCGGCTGAATCCGAACAGGCGACGACCTTGCCACCAAAGGCCAGAATTTTTTCCATCGCATAGATCGCGACATTGCCTGATCCCGATACGATGCACCGCTTGCCTTCAAAGTCGGTGCCTTGCCGGGTCAGCATGGAGCGCACGAAATAGACGGTACCAAATCCCGTCGCCTCCTTGCGGGCACGCGAACCGCCATAGGACAGCGCTTTGCCCGTCAGAACGCCCGCCTCAAATCGGTTGTTCAGGCGCTTGTACATGCCGAACATGTAGCCGATCTCGCGGGCGCCCACGCCGATATCGCCCGCCGGGACGTCAACATATTCGCCGATATGACGGTGCAGTTCGGTCATGAAGGACTGGCAAAACCGCATGATTTCGCGATCCGATCGACCCTTGGGATCGAAATCAGACCCACCCTTGCCGCCGCCGATGGGCATCCCTGTCAGCGCGTTCTTGAACGTCTGTTCGAACCCGAGGAACTTGATGATTCCGACATTTACCGAAGGGTGGAACCGAATTCCGCCCTTGTAAGGGCCAAGCGCCGAGTTGAACTGGACGCGAAAACCGCGATTGATCTGGACCTGATTCTGGTCGTCGATCCACGGAACCCGAAAGATGATCTGGCGCTCAGGCTCGCAGATACGTTCGATCAGGGCGTCTTCGGAGTATTCGGGATGCCGCTCAACCACCCGCCCCAAGCTTTCTAGTACCTCGCGCGCGGCCTGATGGAATTCCGGATCGCCTGCGTTGCGGTGCATCACCGTATCGAGGATCGGTTGAAGCTTGTCATCAATGGTGTTCAAGACGTTGTCCCTCATTTTCTGATGGCGCAAACAATTGCGCAGGATCATCGGAAACGCAATGGCGCTCAGAATGTCCCTTTCAGGCAATGAATTCAGACGATCGGTAGTGGGCGGCCGTCCACAAAAGGGGGTGCGCCGAAATACGGGCGATCCTGACCAGCAGACTGTGGCTTGCGCGGGGATGCTGTTGTTGTAGGCAAGCCATGGCCCGCAGATCACTGACCTGAGAATGAAATGAGCTGGGTCCACCGCGACTGAATCGGCGGCGTACCAATGCGACGCCCTTTAAACAGATCGAGGATCAGTCTTAGGCGCTGATCGTTCGCTCGAAAGGCAAAATGGACCGGATGGACGTCGGTGGGCACGGGCTGAGCCATTCCCGGTTTTTTGCACAGGTTGCGGCATCGTTCGAGGGCAAGTGACCTTGGTTGGACGCTACATCGGCCCCGACAACACTTAATAGACGACGTATCGGGCGATGAAGACATCCGGAGCGCCTTTCCTTCCTGCCTTCCCCGAGAACACCTTTTGTCAGTGTTGAATTGATATCGTCGCTGCCCAAGGATGGGGTGACGACCAGCGCAGCGCACTCACCCGGCTTGTTTACATGCCAGCAGAACGGTCGCTGCTGCAAAGAGGCGCTCTTGCTCCGGGCGCTCAATCGGTGTCGTGCGTCTGTACCCCCCGGCGTCACGGGAGGGCCGGGCACGTCGCTTGCGCGCCACGTTGGTTGCACCGGTGCTGCTGAATGCGACATCTTCGAGATGGGCGGTCAACTGATCCAGCGTCGGAGTGCGGTGAATATCAATCGACACGGTCATCCGTAGCGACGTATCGCCCGAAAGGTGATAGGCGTGGTCATTCAGAATACGGCCCACCTCAGTGGCGATGCGCTCGCTTTCCGCCACTTGGCGGAAATCCAGCGCCATGACGAGTCGATCATCCGCAGTCACCGCAATCGGAAGGCCGGTCACGTCCAACTCTTGCAGGCGAAGACGCATCGCGCCTTGGGTTTGACGAAACACATCGCGCCCTAGTTCTTTGGCTAGGCGGGTGCTGCCAAGGGCGCGCACTACGATGAACCCGGCGACGCGTCCGTTGCAATCGCTGCGCTGCAGTGCCGTCGCCTCTCTGGTAAATTGGGCAATACTGACAAGCCCGCTGACAGGGTCGTGCGTCTGTCTGGCAGTCAGTGCGCGCTCGACCATCATGCGCAATCTTTCATGCTCAAGAAACGCGGCGGCGATGGGAATCGACAGCATATTCAGGGCTGCCATCGGCAGGGCGGCCGTAACGAAGAACGCCACACAGATGTCCCAGGGTAGAAAAATTGCAGCACTTATGTGCCCGCTGACCAGCATGGAAAGGGCCACGAGCTGCCAGGCACTGCGGCGCGTTGCCCGTAGCGTGCAACGGTTCCAGACATGACCCGCAAGGCAGGCGATGGCCATGGCCGCGATCCCCGAGGGCATTCCAACACCGCCGATGGAAAATCGTGTCGCCGCCGTGATGGCGAGAGACAGCAGCGCGCCGCGCCAGCCGAGGAACGCGCCCGCCAGTGCGACTGGTACATTTCGCATGTCCAAGATGACGCCCGGCACCATTTCAATAGGAGCTTTCATCTGGAATATGGCGACCAGACCAAAGGCCAGTCCCAGAACGATCTGAGCCTTGGAAACTGTCATCCGTGTTCTGATCACGCCATAAACCGAAGCGAGCAGCGCCACGACGGCCAAAGAACCTATGATTTGAGGTAACAGCATGAATTCCCCCTTTTAACCCACATCGCATGATCGCGTGGAGGGGGATAAAAATCTCTTAACAGATAAAATCAGCAACAGAATTGGTCGCAAAAAGCTGCGCAGCCAGCATGGATCTGGCCCGGAGCACTCTGCTAAAAATATATGTTATCAGTGTATTGAGCGGCGTTCTTTAACCGCCGTGATCGGGCGGAAGGATAAATCCGTTGACCGGATAGACGCCGCCGAAAGAGTCTGGATTGCTCTCAAGACGCACGGCGGACCAATCGCCCTTGTCCGATACATCGATCACCGCCATGCCTTGGCTGATCTGATCGCGGTGCCAGTTGGCGTGATCGACCAGAATGCGGTCCTCGGAGAGGATTTCCGACACGACAGCGACATGGCCGAGGGGCATCGACGGAGTTGAACGGAAGGACATGACCGCGCCGATGGCGGGGGTGTGACTTTGTTCGAATCCGCCCTTGGCCTTGCCCCACCAAGTATGCGCGTTGCCGCGAATGTTGATGCCGCTGACGTTGCGCGCAAAAGGCACGCACCAGACGCGTGCGCCCTTGGCGCGTAGCGTCGCGGCCTCGCGCAGGGCCATCGCCTCGCGGGCGGGGTCAATGCTGCCGTGATCGATCTCTTGGGTTCGGGGTGTGCCTGCGCAGGCCGAAAGAATAAGTGCGGCGGCGCACAATAGCGGCGCGATACGCCATGACTTGGCGGTGAATTGCATCGTCTCGGTCCCTCGTGGTTTCGTCTGCCTGTGGCGCTCTTCCGGCGCTCGCGGGTTTATGTCCTACAAATTTGCGTGAAACCGAAGTGATTAGAATTCGCCCAGCGAAAAACCGCTCAGATTTACATGGCAATACATTTGAACCAGAGCGTGATATTTTTGCAATTGTCATGAAAAATGCATGCGAAAGCAATGCTTTATCTCTGAATCCAAAGATTTTTCAGCGGCGGCGACGTCCGCCGGTGCGACCTGCACGGCCACGGCCCTCTTCGCCCGCCTTGGGCGGCGGCTTGTTGAACTTGATCCATTCGCTGCCATGCGCGTCGTTATTGGTCAGGAAGTTAGCGGCGCGAATCGCCTCCATCTCGCTGCCCGCCTTGGGCAGGGTGCTGCCAAGGCCGAAGAGTTGGCAGAACGTGTCGTCATCCATGTCCTCGGGGATCTCGAGGCCCGTGGCGGCGACTTCGGCGCGCTTTTCCGCGATTTTTGAGGCCGGAACGGGCAGGCCGACCGGGTTCATGATGGCCGATGTCATGCCAGCGCCCATCGCCATGGGCAGGAACGCGTTGTTGATGCCATGGCGGTTGGGCAGGCCAAAGCTGATGTTGGACGCGCCACACGTGGTGTTCACGCCCAATTCCTCGCGCAGGCGGCGCACGAGGGCAAAGACCTGAAGGCCCGCCGTGCCCATAGCACCGATCGGCATGACCAGCGGATCGACGACGATGTCATGCGCGGGGATGCCGAAATCGGCGGCGCGCTGGACAATCTTTTTCGCCACCTCAAAGCGAACGTCGGGATCCTCGGAAATACCTGTATCGTCGTTGGAAATGGCCACGACGGGGACGTTGTATTTCTTGACCAGCGGCAGCACAAATTCCAGCCGCTCTTCCTCGCCGGTTACCGAATTGAGCAGGGGGCGGCCCTCGCACATCTTCAACCCGGCCTCGAGCGCGGCAGGAACCGAACTGTCGATGCACAGCGGCAGATCGACAAGTCCCTGAACCAGCTCGACAATCTTGCTCATCAGGGGTGGCTCGGTTTCGTTCGGGTTGGGGTTGGAATTATAGACGACGCCCGCATTGATATCGAGGACAGTCGCGCCGCAATTGGCCTGCGCGACGGCGTCCATTTCGATGGTGGAAAAATCGCCCGCTTCCAGCTGGGCCGCCAGTTTCTTGCGCCCGGTGGGGTTGATGCGCTCGCCGATGACGCAAAAAGGTTCGTCAAATCCGATGACAGCGGTTTTCGTTTTGCTCTCGACGATAGTGCGGGTCATGTTTGTTCCTTGGTCAATTATTGCTGGGCCGACGCTGGCACGCCGGACGCGCCGCCGTTTTCGATGGCCCAAGTTGCATTCGCCTTGATACCGCCCAGCGGAAAGAAATGCACGTTGGTGATGTTGAAGTCTGGGTTTGCCGCCTTGTGCGCGGCCAGTTCGGCGATAACATCCGACGGCTCATACGGCAGCAGCAGCTTGGTCACGTCCATCGCGCGCTTTTGCAGCACCTTTAGCGATGGGCCGACACCGCAGGCGATGGCGAACTTGATCAGCGTTTGCAGCTTAGCCGGACCAGCGATGCCGATATGGATCGGCAGGTCGATGCCGGCGGCCTTGAGGCTATCGGCCCATTCGATGATTGGGCCAGCCTCAAAGGCGAACTGCGTGGCCAGCGCCATTTCTGCGTCGGAAGTCTCGGAAAAGGCCTGTTTCCAGCGCAGGGCAGTCGTCACATTTTCCATTCCGCGACGGGTCGATATCGCGGTTGCCCTCAGGATGACCCGCGACATGCAGACGCTTGAACCCCGCCTTGCCGAATTCGCCCGATTCCAGCAGTTGCATTGAGCTGTCGTAATCGCCATGTGGGTGCGTCACGCCGCCCGCCAAAAGCAAGGCCTGATCGACGCCCGCCTCGCCTTGATAGCGTGCGATCCAGTCGGCCAGCGTCGCTCGGTCCTTGATGATACGCGCGGGGAAATGCGGCATGACGGGGTAGCCATCCTCGGCCAGACGCTTGGCGGTGGCGACCATATCCTCGATCGGCGTGCCTTCGATATGGGCGATGTAGACGCGCGTGCCCTCGGGCAGTAGATCGCGGAAATTCTCGACCTTCTCGGCGGTGCGCGGCATCACCTCGATGGAATAGTCCTTGAGCAGTGCCTGAACGGCGGCGGGGGGCGTCGCGGGGGCTGCGTGGCCGCGCTTTCTGAAGTTCAAAAGGGCCATGAGGGCCTCCTTAATCCCGGTTGGGGTCATTCCTGAGGGGTCGCGTCTGCATCGTTCCAGCCGTCATTTGCGATAAGCGCCTTGATGCGCTCGCGGTCATATTCCGCCTCGATGCGGGCTGCCTCTGACTCGACCACGTCTGTGGGCTCGCCCTCGACGGGGTAGGGCGCGGCCTTGCGCCATTCGGCGAGGTAGGCGTCGCTACCGTCTGCACCGATCTTCATGGCGGCGCGGTCGATGGCCTGCTCGAACCGCTCGGTCAGTTGCTTTTTCGCGCCGTGGCGGCCTTTGCCGACCATGACCTGAGCGGGAATGTCCCGCCAGTAGACTATTGTGACATCGACCATGATGATTCCCTCAGCTGTTGGCCCCTATCTATTGCACGCTCTGCCGCGTGCGGTGCCTGTTTTCGACCCAACGCGCGCCCTGCGCGACGTGTTTTTGCTAACCCATCCGCGCGCGTGCGGCCATGGCCGGGGGCACCCCATAATTTTCATGTCGTTCATGAGGCGCGCGGGTGGTCGCTGCGGGCTTGCGCAGGGGCGGCGTAGGTCATACCTTGGGACCAACTCGAAATGGAAGGCGTTCCCTATGACGCCCAAGCGTCCCCAAGGTGCGGGCGCAATCCCTATACCGGTTGAGAGCCCCGCGCCGAAACCGCCCGAACGGCCGCCGCTGTATGCGGCGCTCGATCTGGGTACTAATAGCTGCCGGATGCTGATCGCGGAGCCTCGCGGCAGCCAATTCCGTGTGATCGACAGTTTTAGCAAGTCGGTGCAGTTGGGCGCCGGTCTGGAAAAGACCGGCCAGCTGTCGCGCGCCTCGATCGGGCGCACGATTCAGGCGCTGCGCGTGTGCCAGCAAAAACTCAAGCGTCACAACGTTAAATCCATGCGTCTCATCGCGACCGAGGCGTGCCGCCGCGCGGGCAACGGTGCGTCGTTCATGGCGCGTGTGCGGCGCGAGACGGGGCTGACATTGGACGTGATTACCCCCTTGGAAGAGGCGCAACTGGCCGTCGTCAGCTGCGCGCCGCTGGTCAGCCCCGAAACCGATCAGTTGCTGGTCGTCGATATCGGCGGCGGCTCGACCGAGCTGGTCTGGATCGATCTGACCGACGTGCCACGCGCCGACCGCCGGCGTGCCATTATGCGCCTGCATGGCGGTTTCAATACGTGCAGAGCCGAGGATGGTCCGCACGTGCGCGTGGTGGACTGGATTAGCGTACCCTTGGGCGTTGCGACGTTGCGCGATCAGTTCCGTGACGTGGATGACGACGCGGCGCGCTTCGCCCTGATGAGCTGGTTTTTCGAAGAAAATCTGGTGGAATTTGCACCCTACAAAAGCGAGCAGTCGCGCGAGGGATTTCAGATCGTCGGCACCAGTGGCACTGTCACGACAGTCGCGGCCAGCCATCTGAACCTCAAGCGGTATGATCGCAATCGCGTTGATGGCCTGCGCATGACCTCGGACGAGATCGACACAGTGATCCGCAGTTATCTGGCCCTCGGCCCTGATGGGCGGCGGCGCGATCCGCGCATTGGGCTGGATCGGCACGCGCTGATCATGTCCGGCGCGGCGATTTTACAGGCGCTTTTGCGCTGCTGGCCGACAGATCGCTTGTCGGTCGCCGATCGCGGGCTGCGCGAGGGAATGTTATACGCTCAGATGTCGGCAGACGGCGTGCTGAGTATTGAGGAGGACGCATGAACAAGGGACCCGATGGCAAGAACACGTCAGGGCGCGGCCAGCGCGATCTGACGATCAGGGTCAAAAGCGCGCGGGGCCGCAAGGCGTCGTCGACGCGCTGGCTGCAACGCCAACTGAACGATCCCTATGTCAAGCGCGCGCAGGCCGAGGGTTATCGCGGGCGCGCGGCTTACAAGATCATGGAAGTAGACGATAAATTCCGCTTTCTCGTACCCGGCGCGCGCGTCGTCGATCTGGGGTGCGCACCCGGTGGGTGGGTTCAGGTCGCCGTGCCGCGCATCAACGCGCTCGGCGAAAGGAGCGGCAAGGCCGTCGGCACGATCCTTGGCATCGATCTGCAAGAGATGGAGCCGATTCTAGGCGCGACCCTGCAGCAGCTCGATTTTCTGGACGATGGCGCGGACGAGCAGGTCAAGGAGTGGCTGGGCGGACCCGCCGACGTGGTGATGTCGGACATGGCCGCCTCCAGTTCGGGTCACAAGCAGACCGATCACCTGCGCATCATCTCGCTGTGCGAGGCGGCGGCCTATTTCGCATTTGATGTGCTGGAAGAAGGCGGCACGTTCGTGTCCAAGGTGCTGGCTGGCGGCGCTGAGGGCGAACTGCAAAAGCTGCTCAAGCAACGCTTTACCAAGGTCTCCAACGTCAAGCCGCCTGCGTCCCGTTCGGACAGTTCCGAGAAATTCGTGGTTGCGACAGGGTTTCGCGGCCGAGATTCAGCAGATATTCTGCCATGAGGCAGCGGCGCGGTTTGCGACCTCGGCCAACGCGCCGGGGGCGGGAAGAGGTGTCGATTTCAGGCGTGTAGCGATGCAAGATGCGCGGTTTTGCTGACGGATCAGCTCGAACAGGCGTGCATGGCGCGCGGGTGTGGGCGCGTCTAATGTGAAATGCTGCATGTTGCCTCCCTATGTCTCTTGCACGCTCAGAAATGACGCTAATACGTAAAAATGTGCCTAATTTGGCAGTGATGTGGCGACCAAGGGGCGGGAACGTCGTGGCGCGCCGCCCATCACGAATATGTGAGTGATCCTGTTTAGGGAGCGGCGCGTAACCCTCCCATCGCCGATAATGGCGACACTCAGACAGGAGTTTTCAGAATGATCCGTAGAACCTTTATGGCGCTCGCCGCCTCCACGGCAATGGCATTCCCCGCGTTCGCGGCCGACAAGGACATTGTCGATACCGCGGTCGAAGCAGGCTCGTTCAACACGCTGGTCGCCGCCGTCGAGGCCGCAGGCTTGGTCGAGACGCTCAAGGGCGAAGGCCCCTTCACCGTGTTTGCCCCCACTGACGACGCATTTGCCGCACTGCCAGAGGGCACGGTCGAGGACCTGCTAAAGCCCGAAAACAAGGACAAGCTGGCCGCGATCCTGACCTATCACGTCGTTGCTGGCAAAGTGATGTCGGGCGATCTGAGCGATGGCATGACCGCCGCGACGGTCGAGGGCAGCGATGTTACGATCAAAACCGAGGGTGGCGTCATGGTAAATGACGCGAACGTCACCACGGCCGATATCGAGGCGTCGAATGGCGTCATCCATGTCATCGACAGCGTGCTGATGCCGTCGATGTAATCGACCCTGCGGCGCGGTCCGTCTGCGCCGCGCGGAGCTAAAAACGCGAACGCTGCCGAAGGATACTTCGGCAGCGTTTTTCGTTTTCAGAGTGCTGACTTCAAGCTGACTGGCGGAAATCCGTCACGGAAGTCACGGCAAAACGTCCGCCTTTCAGTTTTTGCAGCTTGCCCTGACGCAGCAACTGCCCGAACGAGCGCAGGCCGTCCTCACGCGAAAACTCGTCTTCATGTGCCTCGCGCAGTTTCTGCATCAGCATGGGGCGCGAAAATTGCGGTGTGCCCTCGATATCGGCCATGTAGGCGGCGGCTGCCTCTAGCAGGTCGGTCAGGCTGTTCGCGCCCATCTGCTCGGCGAACTTGGCGAAACCAGAGTGATCGCTGTTGCTGGCTGTGGTGTCGATTTCATATGCGTCGTCGCCTAGCTGTGGCGTCATCGAGACGTCGGCGCGGGTGATGCGACGCGGCCGTACGGGCTGCGTCGGTTGGTCGATGCGTTGCTCGGCCACCAGCTTGAGCGGGGCGGGGCGGGTCGCCATGCTCGCCGCCGGGCGTGGTGTCGCCGAAGCTGCGACAGGACGCGGGCGACGGGGGCGCACGGCGCTTTGCAGATCATCGCGGTAGGGCTGATCGTCGACGTCCTCTTGCATGGCGGTGCCTGCGCGGCGCTCGGCCCTGGTGGCGGCGACGGCTGCACGCAGATGCTGAATGACGCTGCGGCGCTGGTTCGATTCAGGCTCACCCAACTGGGTGTCGGCCTCATCAAATATGCGCGCGGCCTGCGCGTCGGACGCCGGGGCGCCCAGGCGCCCGGCCCGCCCGGGGTCGTTCTGCTGCTCGGCCTCATGCTCCTCGGCCTCAATCCGCTTGCCGTCATCCTGCGCATTGTCATCCCGCTTGGGAGGCGACTCCGCCACTTCGTCCTCGATATCTTCGTCGATATCTTCGGCTGTATGATCCTCAATATCGGCCTCGGTTGTGGGCGCGGGCGCGTCTGCGGGATGGGGAATCTGTGCGTCGGGTGCGCGCGATTGCTGCAGCTCGCCCTCGACTTCGGCCAATTCGCGTTGAAGATCGGCCTCGGCCTCGGGGCTCAGATCGCAGGGACCAGCAGTCTCTTCCATCTCTTCGTACAGATCGCCGCTGGCGAGGACTGCGTCCAGATCGGCGCGCTTCATCTTGATCACACGGGCGACCTGTGGGTGATCTGCCACGACGTCACGCTCTGCTGCGCTATGAGGCGCGGTAGTATCGTCCTCAGCGGTGTCTTTCTGCGGCTCATCCTTCAGGGCATCGCCCAGAAGCAGCGCCAGTGTGTCTTGTTCGGACGATTGCGGCGCGACCTCATCTTCGTAGTCGAAATCTGAGTTTGGGTGGTCTACCTTGGCGGCGTGCAAAAACGCCTCCAGATCGTCGTCTTCTGCGTCGACCCAATCTTGAATGTCTTCCTCATCTTCGGACAGCTCTTCGGCGACCTCAGATACGGTGTCCTGAGTAGGCTGAGCGGTCTCGGTGCCGATGCGTGACAGAATGTCTTCGTCGTCGCCCTGCTCTTTGACCTCTGGCTCTTTGACCTCTGGAGCTGGCTCGGCGCTGACGTCGCTGGCCGCGATATCCTCAGCGTAGCTATCCGGTGAAACGGCGTCTATGCCCGGCTCTTCTGACGAGGGGGCAGCGGTGCGCAGCTCATCGGGCGCGGGCGCTTCGGTAGGCGCCTCGGAAACTGCATTATCAGAAGGGGTCGCGTCATTCGCCGACTCTCCCGGCGTTTCCCATGAGGCGTCTTCAGCCGGTACTTGTTTGTCAAAACCGGGCTGTTCCGCTGCGACAGCATTGTGCGCCTGATTAACGGCGATGTCCTCGTCTTCGAACTCCGCAGCTCCGTTCCTGAAGTCCTGCGCGTGCTCGCCCTCGGTAAAGCCGTTGGCGGGAAAGGACGATACGCCCGGCGTGGCGACGGCGCGGATGCGGCGCAGCTTGTCCGCAATGCTCTCGTTGGCGAGAGCGGTCTGGCGCGGGGTCGGGGCGGCCTGCGGCGGGCTTCTGTCGATCCATTCGTCTGTCGGCGCCTCGGAGGGGGCCTCTTGGGCAACGGCCTGCGGCAAGGCGGCTGTTTCTTTGGGCGCAGTTTCTTGGGGCGCAGCAGCCGGAAGGGCGGCGGGGTCGGCGCGTAGGTGGATCTTGCCATCGGTATCTCGCACCTCGACGCGGCGGGAAATCTCGCGCTCGGCGATGCGGGCCAGCATCTCGGCGTCGGGCGCTGCTGGCTCGGCGCCAAAGTAGCGATCGTCGGCCGCCAGATCGCGGAAATACTCGGCGATTGCCTTCATGGTGTCGAACGAATCATCAAAACCTTCCAGCGTGCACGAGAATGTGCCGTAGGAAACCGTGAGGATCTTGCTGCTGCTGACCATAATAAACTCGCCTTTCCTTGACTACGAAGCCAAACTTTACCATGCCGGGAAAGCCCAAAGATGCCCGAATCTGCGATCATCAAAGTATTATTTCATGGCAACATTGTGATCTGTTTCCTAAAACGCAGTAAATCCGAGGGATTTAAGTATGATTGTTCACAAATTGGGGCCAGTCACGCTGATCGGGGGCGCCGAGGTCGACCACGACGTGCTGCGCATGGCCGTCGGCCTTGGCGAGGTCGTCGTCGCGGCGGATGGCGGCGCGGCCACAGCGCTGGCGTATGGTATCACACCGCAGGCGGTGATCGGCGATTTTGATTCGATCCCCGATGAGGTGCGCGCGGCGCTGCCGCAGGACGTTCTGCACCGGGTTGCCGAACAGGACAGCACCGATTTCGAAAAATGCCTGACGCGCATTGATGCGCCGCTGATCGTCGGTGCGGGATTCAGCGGGGCGCGGGTGGATCATCAGCTCGCGGTCTGCAACGTATTGGTGCGCTGGCCCGCAAGGCGCTGTGTTTTGATCGGCGCGGATGATGTGCTGTTTCTCGCTCCGCCCAACATGGCGCTGGATCTGCCAGAGGGGTGCCGGGTGTCACTGTTTCCGATGGGCGTGGTCGAGGGGCGCTCGGAAGGGCTGAACTGGCCCATCGACGGGCTGACGCTGACGCCCGACGGTCAGATCGGCACGTCGAATTTCGCCATCGGCCCCGTGCAGTTAAGCGTCACCGCGCCCAAGCTGCTGGCAATCCTGCCGGTAGAGCATCTGGAGCAGGTCGTGCAGATGCTGCTCAGCAATCCGGCACGCTGGGACTGACCTCAGGGCTGCGGGAGGGGTCGCCGCTCCAGATGGCGCTCGCGCAGGAAGACAAAGAGGCCGGATGCCACGATCAGGGCAATTCCGCAGAAGGCAGTGGCATCGGGCAGATCGCCGAAGATGTAAAATCCCAGCGCCGTGGCCGTGACGATCTCGAAGTATTGCACTGGCGCGAGGGTCGAGGCGGGCGCGAATTTCAACGCGAAGCTGATGCAGATATGGCTGGCCGTGGCGCATAGGCCGAGGCCGACCAGCAGCCATGCCTCGCGCGCGGCGGGCCATTTAGGGTCTAGTAGTGCGTGACCCGAGCCATTGAGCGCCGCCAGCACCGGCACGGCAAGGACCAGCGCGGCGAGGCCGGTATAGGCCTGCAATGTAATGGGATGCATCCGCGTCGCCATGCGCCGTGTCAGGATCATGTAAAAGGCGAACAGCAGCGCAGTCACCAGCGGCAAGAGCGCGATCGCGCCGACATCTTGAAAACTGGGTCTGATGATCAGCAGCGCCCCTGCAAACCCCACCGTGCAGGCAATATAGCGGCGCGGGCCGATCGCCTCGCCCAACAGCAGACCGCCCAGCAAGGTCAGGATGAACGGCTCGACAAAAAAGATGGCGATGGCGTCGGCGACCGCCATGTAGTGCAGAGCGTAGAAAAAGCATGTGGTGGCGATCAGCAGGAGTGCTGCGCGCACCAGATGCATCGCCATTTCCGCGCCCGAGGGGCGGTGCAGCCAGCCCATCGCGGCGGCCAGTGGTGTGAGCAGTATGGCCTGTGCAAAGAACCGGATTGCCGCGACCTCAGCGACCGGTAGCGCGCCGCCGATCAGCTTGGCAAAGCTGTCCATCACCGGCGCGATCAACGAAAAGCCGACCATCAACAGGATGCCGAGCGAGACGCGTGGAACCGGCTCTATCACCGCTGCGTCAGCAATTCGGGACGTTGACGGCAAGGCCGCCCAGCGATGTCTCTTTGTATTTGTCCATCATATCGGCGCCGGTCTGGCGCATCGTCTCGATACAGGCATCCAGCGGGACGAGGTGGGTGCCATCGCCGCGCATTGCCAGCGACGCGGCCGACACGGCCTTGATCGCGCCCAGACCGTTACGCTCGATGCAGGGCACCTGCACGAGGCCCTTGACCGGATCGCAGGTCATGCCCAGGTGATGCTCCAGCGCGATCTCGGCTGCGTTCTCAATCTGCTCGGGCGTGCCGCCCATCACTGCGCAGAGGCCAGCGGCCCCCATCGCGGCGGCGCTGCCGACCTCGGCCTGACAGCCGGCCTCGGCGCCCGAGATCGAGGCGTTGAACTTGACCAGCCCACCGATGGCGGCGGCGGTCAGCAGGAAGTCCTCGACCTGTGCCTCAGACGCGCCGGGATAGTGGTCGAGGTAGTAGCGGATCACCGCAGGCACCACGCCCGCCGCGCCGTTGGTCGGTGCGGTCACAACCTGACCGCCTGCCGCGTTCTCTTCGTTGACGGCCATGGCGTAGCAGCTCATCCAGTCGTTAATCTTGTGCGGCGCCTGAAGGTTTGTGCCGCGCTCGGCGATCAGCCCGTCGCGGATGCCCTTGGCGCGGCGTTTGACATTCAGCCCGCCGGGCAGGATGCCATCGGTGGTCATGCCGCGCTCAATGCAGTCGTTCATCACCTGCCAGATGCGTTTGACACCGGCACTCATGTCGGTTTCGCCCTTGCGGGAAATCTCGTTGGCCTTCTTCATCTGGGCGATGGTCTTACCGGATGTCTCGCACATTTGCAGCATCTCGGCCGCGGATTTGAACGGGTAGGGGACAGGATCGCCCTCATCGGTGTTGCGCCCTGCCGCCAGCTCACCTGCCGTCATCACAAAACCGCCGCCGATGGAGTAATAGGTCTCTTGCAGGATGGTGTCGCCTTGGCTGTCGGTCGCCATCAGGATCATGCCGTTGGCGTGGCCGGGCAGATTGGGGCCGAAATCAAAGAGCAGGTCTTCCTTTGGATTGAAGGCCAGTGTGGGCAGACCATCGGGCGTCAGCGTGTGCGTCTCGCGGATCTGCTCCATCACTTTTTCAGCCTGCTCGTGGTCGTAAGTGTCCGGCATGAAGCCCGCGAGGCCCAGAATGGTCGCGCGGTCGGTTGCGTGGCCGATTCCGGTAAAGGCGAGGCTGCCATGCAGCGAGCCCTTGACGCCCGCGCATTGGAACGGGGCCGCGCGCATTTTGCCCAGAAACCGTGCGGCGGCCACCATCGGGCCCATCGTATGGGACGACGACGGGCCAATGCCCACCTTGAACATGTCAAAGACGGATAGGAACATGGATGTGCCTCCTCGGAATCGCGTGGCTCTGCCTTTGTGACAGGTTGCACGTGTGGGGCCTATACCCAATGCGACAGGTGCAGGCGGTGTTGTGCCAAACGGGAGCGGCGGGGTGCGTGCCCCTCTCTGTTTGCGGCAAATTCACCTCAGGATATCTGCGGCCAGAAGAGGCCCGCGATCAGCGTGATGGAGTGGCGTGGCGCCGGTTCATCCCTGCCGGGCGGCCCGGCAAGCTGAGCGTTGCATCCATGCGCGACGTGCGCGATATGACGCGCCCCTTCGAGACGACGCAGAGGCGCGCGGGCCGCAGACGCAGCGCCTCGATGGGCGACGCCGCGTCGAGGATGACGAGCGAGGCGTTTGCGCCGACATGGAGGCCGTAGTCGGGCAGGCCCATGATGGCGGCGTTCTGGTGCGTGACCATGTCAAAGCAGCGGGCCATCTCCTGAGGCGAGGACATTTGCGCGACATGCATCCCCATGAACGCGACATCCAGCATGTCGGCGGTTCCCAGTGAATACCACGGGTCCAGCACACAGTCCTGACCCCAGCCAACGGTGATGCCGTGGGCCTGCATTTCCTTGACGCGGGTCATGCCGCGGCGCTTGGGGAATGTGTCCTGTCGTCCTTGGATCATGATGTTGATCAGGGGGTTGGGGACCGCCGAGACGCCCGCCTCGGCGATGAGGGGCAGGAGTTTCGAGACATAATAGTTGTCCATCGAGTGCATTGAGCTGAGGTGGCTGCCGTTGACGCGGCCCTGAAGGCCAAGGCGCTGCGCCTCGTATGCCAGCGTCTCGATATGGCGGCTCATCGGGTCGTCGGATTCGTCGCAATGCATGTCGACTTGCAGGCCGCGCTGGGCGGCCATTTCGCACAAGTCACGCACCGACGCAGCGCCGTCTGCCATCGTCCGCTCGAAATGGGGAATGCCTCCGACGACGTCGAGGCCCATATCGAGGGCGCGAACGGTGTTTTCGCGCGCGGTGGGGTCGCGGTAAAGGCCGTCCTGCGGAAAGGCGACCAGTTGCAGGTCGATGTAATCCTTTACGGCGTCTTTGACGTGCAGCATCGCCTCGACGCCCTTGAGCGTGTCGTCGCAGGTGTCCACATGGCTGCGGATCGCCAGCAGGCCCATCGACGCGGCCCAGTCGCAATAGGTCAGCGCGCGCTCAACCATGTCGTCGACGGTCATGATTTTTTTCAACTCACCCCAGAGGCCGATCCCCTCCAGCAGGGTGCCGGATCCGTTGACGCGCGGCATGCCATAGGATTGCGTGGCGTCGAGGTGAAAATGCGGATCGACGAACGGTGGCGATACCAGATCGCCGGTCGCGTCGATAACCTCGCCCGCCTCGGCATTTAGTGGCTCAATCGCTTTGATGCGGCCAGCCTCAATGCCGATATCGGTGATGCGGCCATCGGGCAGGGTGCCGCCCTTGATGATTATGTCGAACATTAGCGTTCCCCCTTGTTGAATGGCACCATCAGAGCGGCGGGCACTTCGGCCCGGCGCGACATGACGACAAGTGCGAGGATGGATAGAAAATAGGGCATCATCAGGAATATCTGATAGGGGATGCCCGCGCCCAACGGTGTTTGCTGCATACGGATTTGCAGCGCGTCGAAGGCGGCGAACAGGATCGCGCCCAGCAGCGCCTTGCCCGGCTTCCACGCGCCGAACACGACGAGGGCGATGCAGATCCAGCCGCGCCCTGACACCATCTCAAAGAAGAAGCTGTTGAAGGCCGACATGGTCAGAAACGCGCCGCCAATCGCCATCAGGCCGCTGCCGACCATGACCGCGCCCATGCGGATTGCGGTGACCGACAGACCTTGGGCCGCGACGGCCTGAGGGCTTTCGCCTGCGGCGCGCACGGCGAGGCCGAGGGGGGTGCGATAGAGGATCAGCGCGACGATCAGCACCATAGCAAAGGCGAGGTAAGTCAGCGGTGTCTGCGCGAACAACGCCGGGCCGATCAACGGAATATCGGACAGAATTGGGATTTCAAAGGGCTGAAAGGCCTCGATCTTGGGAGGGCTGGTGACTTCGGGCAGGGCGAGGCGGTAGGCGTAATAGGTGCTGGACGTCGCCAGCAGCGTGACACCAAGGCCGACAACATGCTGCGAGAGCCCGAAGGGCACCGTCAGGATCGAATGGATCAGCCCAAACCCCATGCCGACGACGAACGCCACCGCCACGCCGGGCCAGAGGCCGAGGCCGGAATAGACCGCCATCCAGCCCGCGAATGCACCGGCGACCATGATCCCCTCGATACCGAGGTTCAGAACGCCCGCGCGCTCGCAGATCAGCTCACCCAATGTGGCAAAGATCAGCGGCGATGCGATGCGGATCGCTGCGGTCCAGAAGCTGGCAGTAAGGAGGATTTCCAGTATGTCCACGGCTATTCCCTCACCACGCGAAACCGGGTTAGCAGGATCGCCACGACCATCAGCAGCAGCGCCGTCGCCAGCATGATATCGGCGAGGTAGGTCGGCACCCCGACTGCGCGGCTCATGCTGTCGGCACCGACGAAAATGCCCGCAACAAACAGCGCGGCGACGATCACGCCCAGCGGATTGAGCAGCGCCAGCATCGCCACGATGATGCCCGTGTAGCCAAAGCCGGGGCTGAGATCGAGAGTGAGCGAGCCCTTGAGGCCCGCCACCTCGGAATAGCCTGCGAGTGCCGCGAGGCCACCCGACAGAAGCGCCGTCTTGATCAGAACGCGGCCCACCGGAATGCCGGCGAATTCTGCGGCATCCCGGTTCAGCCCGACGGCGCGCATTTCATAGCCCAGCGTCGTGCGCGCGCCGATGATCCAGACGATGACAGCCGAAATCAGCGCAAGGCCAAAGCCCCAATGCAGGCGCAGCCCGTCAAAGATACGGGGTAGGCGCGCCTCGGGGATGAGGCGCGCGGATTTGGGCCAACCCATGCCCATCGGGTCCTTGAGCGCACCTTCCAGCAGCATCGACACGAAGAGCAAGAAGATGAAGTTTATCAGCAGCGTCGTGACCACCTCATCAACGCCAAGGCGGACCTTGAGCAGCGCGGGGATCAACAGCAGGATTGCACCCGCCAACATGGCGAGGATCGCCATCGTCGGCAGTAGCAGCATGGCGGGCCAGTCCAGCAGACCCGCGCCAAGGATCGCGACGACCAGCGCACCGCCATATAACTGTGCCTCGGCGCCGATATTCCACAGACGCGCGCGAAATGCGACGGCCACGGCGAGGCCGGTAAAGATCAGCGGCGTGGCGCGGTTCAGCGTTTCCAGCAGGGCAAAGGTGCTGCCGAACGCACCCTTGAGGATCAGGCCCAGCACCGAAAACGGGTTCGCGCCCGCGATCATCGCCAGCAGTGAGGCAATGACGATCGTGGCGAAGATGGCCAGCGCAGGCGGCGTTAGCGTGCGGGCCAGCGAGGGGTTGGCGATGGGTTCAAGACGCATGGGCGCGCTCCTCGAAACCATGCCCGGCCATCCAGACGCCCAGATCGGCGGGCGACATTGATCCGCGCTCGAACTGGGGCGACAGGCGTCCTTCCGAGATGACATGAATGACGTCTGACAAGGCCATGATTTCATCCAAATCTTCAGAAATCAGCAGGACGGCCGCGCCGCGATTCCGCGCCTTGAGCAGCTGCGAGTGGACATAGTTTACCGCGCCGATATCAAGACCACGCACGGGCTGATTGGCGAGGATGATTTGCGGCTCGCCCTCCATGACACGGCCCAGGATCAGCTTTTGCATATTGCCGCCCGACAGCAGGCGAATGCGAGTGCCGGGGCCGGGGCAGCGGACGTCATACCGCTGGATGATGCCTTCGGCAAAATTCTTGGCGGCGCGCCAGTTCATCCAGCCGTGGCGGCTGAACGGGGCGTCCTTGTAGGTCTCCAGAATGGCGTTTTCGGTCAGATCGAAATCGGCGATGGTGCCGGTTTTGTGCCGGTCCTCGGGGATACGCGCGATCCCGGCATGGACAGCGGCGCGGGGGGTCCAGCGCAGGGCGTCAGTGCCGCTCAGCGCCAGCGTTCCGCGCGCGGGCCTGATCATTCCGCCGATAAGATCTGCCAGCGCCGCCTGACCGTTGCCAGACACCCCCGCGAGGCCGGTGATCTGCCCTGCCAGCAGACTGAAATCCAGCGATTTCAGGCCCGGAGCGCTGCCGCGATCCGGTGTTGAAACACCTCGCAGCGCCAACAGCGACGCGCCCGGTTTTCCCGGCTCGGCCTTGGGCGCGGTGACGTCGCCGCCGACCATGCGCGCGGCCAGATCGTGGCGATCGGTGTCATTGGTCGCGCCCTCATGTACGACCTTGCCGTCGCGCAGGATCACGACGCGGTCCGAGATCGCCATGACCTCATGCAACTTGTGCGAGATGAACACGATGGACAGACCCAGCGTGACGGCCTTGCGCAACGTCTCGAACAGATCGTTGGTTTCCTGCGGCGTCAGTACCGCCGTCGGTTCGTCCAGGATCAGGATGCGCGCATCGCGGTAGAGTGCCTTGAGGATTTCGACCCTCTGCCGTTCGCCGACCGTCAGCGTTCCGACACGGGCGTCTGGATCAACGCTTAGCTTGAAATCGCGGGCCAGTTGCGTGATCCGCGCCCGCGCCGCTGTGCGATCCTGCCCCAGCGACCATAGTGAGCGGGTGCCCAGCGTTACGTTCTCTAGCACGGTCATGTTGTCGGCCAGCGTGAAATGCTGATGCACCATACCGACGCCCGCATCCAGCGCCGCGCGCGGATTGCCGGGGGGAAGGGGCGCGCCCATCACTTCGACGCCCCCTGAATCGGCGGTATATTGGCCGAAGAGGATGTTCATCAGCGTCGTCTTGCCAGCGCCGTTTTCGCCGAGCAGCGCGATCACTTCACCCTTGTGCAGGGTCAGGCTGACCGCGTCATTCGCGGTGAGAGCGCCGAATGTTTTGGTAATTTTGTTGAGGCGCAGGACGACCTGCGCCTCTGTGGTATCAGGCATTTACTGGGACTTCGGCTCTTCGTCGTTGATCTGGGTGGTGTAGATGCCGGCCATGATCTCGGCCTTGCGCTTGTCGACCAGTGTCAGCGCGCTATGGGGAACCTTGCCGTCGAACGTGCCGAGCGGGGCCAGTTCGGCGCCGCCTGCCTTCATGTTGGAATAGCTGCCGTAATCGGCGGCTGAGAACGTGGCGTTTCTGACTTCCTTGATGGCCTTGTCCAGCGTGGGCTCGAAATTCCAGATTGCCGAGGCGACGACCGTTTCGGGATAGTCGGCCTGCGTGTCGATCACGTTGCCAATGGCCAATACGCCTTTTTCCTGCGCGGCGTCACTGACGCCGAATCGCTCGGCATAAAGCATGTCTGCGCCGTTCTCGATCATCGCGTAGGCGGTTTCCTTGGCCGCGGGCGGATCGAACCACGAGCCGATAAAGCTGACCTGAAACTTGGCATCAGGTTTCGTCTCGCGCACGCCAGCCATGAAGGCGTGCATCAGGCGGTTCACCTCAGGGATTGGAAAGCCACCGATCAAGCCAATATTGCCCGTCTTGCTCATAGATCCTGCAATGATTCCAGTTAGGTATGAGGCGTCCTGAATGTAGTTGTCGAACACGGCAAAGTTCGGCAGCGCGCGGTCTTCCTTGAAGCTGGAGCCGAGAAGAAAGGCGATGTTGGGGTATTCCTCCGCGACCTCGCGCGCCTCCTGCTCGACGGCAAAAGCTTCGCCGATGATCAGGGTATAGCCGCTTTCGGCATATTCGCGCATGACACGGGCGTAGTCGGTATTGCTGACGTTTTCCGAAAACGCATAGTCGATATCGCCGCGCTCAGCGGCGGCGGTTGCGGCCTTGTGGATTCGGCTGACCCATTGCTGCTCGACCGGGACGGTATAGATGCCTGCGGTCTTGATCGGCTCTGCGGCCATCAGCGGGCGCACGCCTGAAAACAGGCCTACGGTCAACGCGGCGGCGGCGGCAGTCGCCATGAAGCGGCGGCGCGTCAGTCCGCGCTGCGAATTTGGTGCATTGGTCATCGGTCTTGAATCCCCCCGGAGTTATTAGCAGGCTTGCGCGCGAGCATAAAATCAGACGCCGTCAA
>RCMY010001147.1_pt1 | contig 31148 bp, 30 predicted proteins | sample 2041341 | NCBI WGS metagenome assembly RCMY01 (sample SAMN09708234, study PRJNA481090) | Marine sediment metagenome, whole genome shotgun sequencing project. | reverse complement strand
ATCGCGGACCAGTTCGGGATAGGGATGGGGACCGGCGGCGGTGCCGATGATGTAGAATGTGTCGTGGACATTGGCGACCCAGTCGCGCAGCGCCTCGTTCATCGCGTCTTTCAGCGTTGCCGCGCCGCTGGTCACCGGGACGACTTCCGCGCCGAGCAATTTCATCCGGAACAGATTGGGTTTCTGACGCTCGACATCGGTTGCACCCATGAAAATTGTGCAGGGCAGGCCAAATCGGGCGCAGACGGTCGCGGTGGCCACGCCATGCTGTCCGGCGCCGGTTTCGGCGATAATCCGTGTCTTGCCCATCCGCATGGCGAGCAGGATCTGGCCGATGCAATTGTTGATCTTGTGCGCGCCGGTGTGGTTGAGCTCGTCGCGTTTGAACCAGATTTGCGCGCCTTTGCCTTCCGGTGCGGTTTCGCGCACATGGTCGGTCAGCCGTTCGGCATAATAGAGCGGGCTGGGGCGACCGACATAATGTTCGAGCAGATCGTTGAATTGTTCCTCAAACGCCGGATCGGCCTGCGCCGCGCGATAATGTTTTTCGAGATCGAGGATCAGCGGCATCAGCGTCTCGGCGACATAGCGCCCGCCGAATTCGCCGAAATGGCCCCGGTCATCGGGCATGTTGCGGAAGCTGTTGGGGGGTGTTTCAGCTTTACTCATTCGATCTCAATATCCGTTCGCCCTGAGCCTGTCGAAGGGTGTTTCTCGCAAATGTCCGTACTTCGACAAGCTCAGCACGAACGGGATCTAACGCGATGCGTCATAGTCCCGCACCGCTTGGCAAAAGGCGGCGATTCTGTCCACATCTTTGACGCCGGGCGCGGATTCCACGCCAGATGATACGTCGACCAGCGGTGCATGGGTCGCGTTCAGGGCATCGGTGACATTGTCCGGATCAAGGCCTCCTGCGAGACCCCAGTCGACCAGATGATCGTGATCGGCAAGGATGGACCAGTCAAACGAGGTGCCGGTGCCGCCGGGCAACGCTTTGGCGGGTGCGTCGAACAGCATGCGGTCGACAACATCAGCATAGCGACTGGTGGTCGCCAATGTGGGCTTGTCCCGCACGCCAACGGCTTTCCAGATCGTCAGGCCGGTATTTTTCTTGACCAGCGCAATCCAGTCCGGGGTCTCGCTGCCATGAAACTGGAGGACGTCCGGCTTGACATCGACAAGGGCCTGGCCGGTCAGCTTGGGGTCGGCATTGACCAGAAGGAGCACTGTCTTGATCCGGCTCCCCGCATAGGCCCGCAATTCCTTGGCTCGTGCCAGCGAAACATGGCGCGGGCTTTTTGCGAAATGGACGAGGCCGAAATAGTCGGCACCCTGTTCGACGGCTGCATCGATGGAGGCTTCGGTCGAGAGGCCGCAGATTTTGATTTGGGTTTTCATATCGATACTCAGTCACTTGTCACCCCAGCGAAGGCTGGGGTCTAATCCAATGTTGGGTGAGATATTATGGTCGGGCTGAATCCCAGCCTGCGCTGGGATGACGGGATGATCAAAGCGTCCCCTCAATCGCCCGCGCTGCCGCGTTGGGATTGTCCGCACCGGTGATCGGCCGGCCAATCACCAGCACGCTCGCACCGTTGTCGCGCGCCTGCCGGGGTGTTACCGCACGTTTCTGGTCCGCCATCGCGCCACCTTTGAGTCGCAGGCCGGGGACGACGAAAAAGCCGTCTTTCCAGATCTTGTGCGCCGCTTCGACTTCGTTGCCGGAACAGACGATGCCGTCCAGTCCGGCCTCCCGGGCCAGTCCGGCCAGCCGCTCGACCTGGTCATGCGGCGATCCGGTATAGCCAATCTTGCCCATATCGCTCTCGTCCAGCGAAGTCAGCAGGGTTACGCCGACAACCTTGGTATGTTCGTTCGCCGCTGCCTTGGCGTCTTCCATCATCGCGCGGCCGCCGGAAGCATGGATCGTCACGATCGCCGGTTCCAGCATATTGATCGCCTGCATCGCCTTGGCGACGGTATTGGGAATGTCGTGCAATTTGAGATCGAGAAAAATCGGCAGATCGAGCTTCTGGATTTCGTGGACCCCGTGATGGCCATGGGCGCAGAAAAATTCCAGCCCGAGTTTCAGGCCACCGACATGCCCTTTTACCGACTGTGCAATCGCGATCGCCTGATCGAGATCGGGCGTATCGAGCGCAACAAAAACGGGGTTGGTCATAAGTCGGTCGCTTTGTCGCCGCCGACCGGTGACACCGCCGGGGCAGGTTGCGCTGCCGCGGTTGGGGCGGGCGGGCGGCTCGCTGCGGACGTGGGGGCTTCGGCCGGTCTCGCTGCATCTTCGAGCGTCTTGATCCGGCGCTGGAGACGCCATTTGGAGCCTCTCAGGAGCAGCCATGTGGGCAGGAAGCCAAGCAGGAAGGCACCGACGACAAAGGTCGAAACCCGTGCTTCGATAACCGCCGCGACCATATCGAGCGCATTGGTCCACCAGAAAATGAAGGTCGCCACCAGCAGGAGAACCCAGAACAGGATTTTGATAAATTGCATGACTCACCTTTTTTCGTTCCGCTACTATCCTAGTCCTAAAAAAGGCAGGTGACCAGAAGCTATGCAATTGTTTCGAAAACTGTTTTAATTTCCAAAGACGTTCTAATTTCCAAAAACTCTGGCGAAAATCGTGTCGACATGCTTGAAATGATAATCGAGGTTGAACCGTTCCTCTAGCTGTTCGTCGGACAATTTCGCGCTAACGTCAGGATCGGCCTTGAGCAGATCAAGCAATGCGATTTCGCCGTCCGATTCCCAGACCTTCATCGCGTTGCGCTGGACGATGCGGTAGCTGTCCTCGCGGCTGATTCCCGCCTGGGTGAGCGCCAGCAAAACCCGCTGCGAGTGGACAAGTCCGCCCATCCGGTCGAGGTTTTTCTGCATCCGTTCGGGATAGATCAGCAGTTTTTCGATGACCCCGGTCAGCCGCGCCAGCGAAAAGTCGAGCGTTATGGTCGCATCCGGTCCGATCATCCGTTCGACCGAACTGTGCGAAATATCGCGTTCGTGCCACAGGGCGACATTTTCCATAGCGGGCAGGGCATAGCTGCGGACCATCCGGGCGAGGCCGGTCAGGTTTTCGGTCAGGATCGGGTTGCGCTTGTGCGGCATCGCGCTGCTGCCCTTTTGACCCGGCGAGAAATATTCCTCGGCCTCAAGCACTTCGGTGCGCTGCAGATGGCGGATTTCGACGGCAAGCCGTTCCACCGACGAGGCGATCACGCCGAGCGTGGCGAAAAATTGCGCGTGGCGGTCACGCGGGATGACCTGGGTGGAGATCGGCTCCACTGCGAGTCCCAGTTTCTCCGCGACATGGGCTTCGACCTTGGGGTCAATATTGGCGAAGGTGCCGACCGCGCCGGAGATCGCGCAGGTCGCGATTTCCTTGCGCGCAGCGACCAGCCGTTCGCGGTTGCGTTCGAATTCGGCATAGGCCTGTGCCAGTTTCAGGCCGAAGGTTACCGGCTCACCGTGAATGCCGTGGCTGCGTCCGATGGTCGGTGTGAACTTATGCTCGAATGCCCGCTTTTTGATCGCGGCAAGAAGCGCATCAATGTCCGCCAGCAATATGTCCGAAGCGCGCGCCAGTTGCACCGCAAGACAGGTGTCGAGAACATCGCTCGAGGTCATGCCCTGATGCATGAAACGCGATTCTTCGCCGACATTTTCGGCAACATTGGTCAGGAAGGCAATCACGTCATGCTTCACTTCGCGCTCGATCTCGTCGATCCGCTCTACGTCAAACTTGCCCTTGGCCCAGATTGCAGCGGCGGCTTCCTTGGGCACGACGCCCAGTTCCGCGAGAGCATCGGTAGCGTGCGCCTCGATTTCGAACCAGATCTGGAATTTCGATTCAGGTTCCCAGATGGCAACCATTTCGGGGCGGGAATAGCGTGGTATCATGATTGGTCCTTGGACAATGAAGATGATTGCGGCAATGATGTGCCTTGATTTGCGGCCCCGCTAGCACCTACGAAATGAGTCGGCAATGCAGCGGCGGAAACAGGGAGAATAAAATGCGATTGGCAGTGCTCACCGGCGGCGGCGATGTTCCGGGTCTTAATCCGTGCATCCAGTCGATTGCGATGTCGGCATGGCAGCGCGGCTGGGATGTGGTCGGTTTGCGGCGCGGCTGGGAAGGGGTGCTGGAAATTGACCCTGCCAATCCCTGGGCGAACGAAAACAGCGTCATGATGCTGGACAGGGATCGGGTACGCGGTATCGACCGGCAAGGCGGCACGATATTGCACAGCTCCCGCTGCGATCCGCGGGTGACGAATCAGGGCGACCAGACCCAAAAGGTTCTGGATGTGCTCGATGCGCTCAAGGTGGATGCCTTGATCACCATGGGAGGGGATGGCACGCTTCGATTCTCGGCCTATCTGTCGAGCCTCGGTCGCAATGTCATTTCGGTTCCCAAGACAATGGACAATGATGTCTATGGCACCGATTATTGTATCGGCTTCTCGACGGCGGTCACCCGCTCCGTGCAGGCGATCAACTCGCTGCGCACGACGGCAGCGAGCCACGAACGGATTGCGGTGATAGAATTGTTCGGGCGGCGATCCGGCGAAACGGCCTTGCTCTCCGGATTTCTCTCACAGGCTGACCGTACAGTGATCGCCGAAGTGCCGGCCGATATGGATGTTCTGCTGCCCTTGCTGCTAGGTGACAAGGAGGCCAACCCAGAATCCTATGCGATATGTCTGGTGTCCGAGGGAGCCAAGCTTTCGGGTGCGACGGATTATGTCGACGAAATCAATAAATCGAATACCAATCGCGATGGCCTGAATATCGGCACCCAGCTGGCGCGTGAAATCGAAGCCCGCAGCGACCAAAGAACTATTGTGCAGGAGCTTGCCTATCTGATGCGAGCGGGGGAGCCGGATGCGATGGACCGGATGGTCGGCTTTGCCTTTGGCGCTTTGGCGGTGCAGCTGATTGAGCAGGACCGGATGGCCGAAATGGTCTGCCTCACCGACGGCAATTACGGGACCGTGCCGATCGGCACCTTGCTGGAGGATACCAAGGGCGTGAATGTATCGGGCCTCTATGACGCCAACCAGTATCGCGCCAGCCTGATCCAGGTCGAAGACATGCCGATGTTCCTTTACTGATTGCAGCTGTAACAAATCCGCCGCTCTGACGAACCAGTCTGGACAGAGGGATTTATATGACAGCCGCGCCAGATTTTCAGGAAGAGCGTTTCTCACCCTTTATCCGCGTCACCATGCGGGGCTGGGTCAAGACCTATCGATCTCTTGTTGCGCTGATCAGTCCCTTCTTCGATCTGTTGACACGGCTTCTCGTGGCGCAGGCAATTTTCCGTTCGGGTATCGTGAAGCTGGGCGATTGGGATACGGCACTGAATCTCGCACGTTTTGAGTATCCGGTCAGCTGGATGGCACCGGAAACGGCAGCGGCGGTGGGCGTGCTTGTCGAAGTGATCGCCCCGATACTGCTGCTCTTCGGCCTCTTCACCCGCGCAGCGGCGCTCGCGATCCTCACGTTGCTCGCAGTCAGCCATGTCGAATATATCCCGATCGATCTCAACCTCTGGCTAGTCGCGATACTCGGCTGGTACGTGCTGAGCGGGGCTGGGGCGTTTTCGTTCGACAGGGCGGTGTCTGCAGGTCTGGGCGGAAGTGCAGTGCCTTTTGCCCAGCCGATGATACGGATTTTTGGATGGATGACCGAATTTGGAGCACCGGTGTGGCTCACGATCTTGCGGCTGTGGATTGCGATGACGTTGCTCAGCGTGGCCGGGGTTTCGGATTTTCCTGATGCCAGTATATTCCTGCCGCTCGACAGTTTTGAGGGACTGGGTTTTGCGGCTTCGACATTGCTTGCGGTTGCGCTTGTTGCCGGGTTTTTGATCCCCGTTATCGGATGGTTGCTCATATTGTCACTGTGCACATTGACGGCCATGGGCCTGCATCCCCATCTGTTGCTCTTTCCGATTCTATCCTTTGGTCTGCTGCTGGTCTTCGGTGCGGGATATCTGTCCGTTGATAGCCTGATCTCGCGCTGGCTGGAATCCAATATATTGTTCGACCGCAAATATGATGAAGTTCCCGGCCATTGGCCGCATGTCGTGGTGGTCGGCGCGGGATTTGGCGGGCTTGCCTGTGTGAACAAGCTAAGAAACCTGCCGGTCAGGATCACTCTCATCGACCGGCATAACTATCATCTGTTCCAGCCGTTGCTCTACCAGATCGCGACTGCCGCGCTCTCTCCTGCCGATGTCGCCACGCCGATACGGGGTTTGTTCCGCAAGGATGGCAATGTGAGGGTGGTCCTGGGCGAAGTGAGCGGGGTCGATAGTGAGGCAAAGACCTTGACCTTCGACCGGAACAGCATGGACTATGACCATCTGGTCCTCGCAACCGGAGCTTCACACAGCTATTTCGGCAAGGATGAATGGGCTCCGTTTGCACCGGGTCTCAAAACGATAGAAGACGGTGTATCGGTGCGCGCCCGCGTCCTGCGGGCTTTCGAAAAGGCGGAGTCGTCGAGCGATCCGGCGCGTGTCAAAAGGCTACTGACATTTGTCATCGTCGGGGCAGGGCCTACCGGTGTCGAGCTGGCGGGAGCCATTGCGGAACTAGCCCATCACGGACTGAAGGATGAATTCAGCCGGATTGATCCGGCGCAAGCGCGGATCATCCTGGTGCAGTCCGGTACGCGGGTTTTACCGGCTTTTCCCGAAGAACTGTCGGCTCATGCTGCCCAATCGCTGGACAGTCTGGGCGTAGAAATCCGCTTGGCTTCGCGGGTGACCCATATCGGCGCCGATCATGTCGAGATCGGCGAGGATAACGAGATTGCGACCGAAACTGTTTTATGGGCGGCCGGTGTTGTCGCTTCACCGGCTGGGCGCTGGCTGGATGCGCAAACTGACCGTGCGGGCCGGGTGCTGGTCGACGATCATTTGCGCGTTGCCGGGCATGATAATGTGTTCGCCATTGGCGATACCGCTGGCAGCAATGGATGGGATGGCAATCCTGTGCCCGGGCTGGCACCGGCTGCGAAACAGGCCGGAATCTATATAGCCAAATCCCTTGAAAGGCAGTTGCTGGGCAAGGGCGGCAATCCGCCTTTCGAATATAAACATCAGGGCAATCTGGCGACCATCGGCCGCAAAAGCGCCGTTGCCGATTTCGGCTTTGTCAAACTCCATGGCGCGCCCGCCTGGTGGTTATGGGGTGCCGTGCATGTCGGTTTCCTGTCGGGTACCCGCAACCGGATTTCCGTTTTGGTCAACTGGATCTGGTCCTATTTCACCATGCAAAATGGAATCCGGCTGATTACCGGCAAGGACAGTGGAGCCTGATCCGCTATATCAGCCCTTTTGACCGAAACGACGTATGGCCGTCCTTGCCGATGATGATATGATCATGGACCGCTATGCCGAGCGTCCTTCCCGCCTCACAGATATCCTTTGTAATCGCGATATCCTGTCGGCTGGGAGTACTGTCTCCGCTCGGATGATTGTGGACGAGGATGATTGCCGCCGATCCGAGTGCCAGCGCACGTCTGATGACTTCGCGGGTATAGATTGCTGCCTGATCGATTGACCCTTCGCTGACCAACTCGTCGCGGATAAGCCGGTTTTTGCTGTTGAGGTGCAGAACCCGCACCCGCTCGTTGGCGAGATGCGCCATGTCGGCTCGCAGATAATCGAGTAAAGCCTGCCAGCTGGCCAGGATCGGTTGTGTCCGCACCGGCTCGGAGATCAGCCGCAATGCCGCCAGTTGGACGACCTTCAATGCGGCCACGCTGGTGCCTCCCATGCCGGGGAATTTTTCCAGCGCATCAGGGTCGGCGACCAGAAGCCCTGAAAATCCTCCAAATTCGTCGATCAGTTGCTTGGCCAGCGGCTTCGTGTCGCGGCGCGGTATGGCGAGTGCAAGCAGATATTCCACCAGTTCGTGATCATGCAGCACGTTTCCCTGACCCGTCAATATGCGCTGACGCAGGCGCGCGCGATGACCGCTGCGGTGCCGGGACGAGGTTGACTGGATTTCAGGTTCTTCGGCCATGGGGCGCTTATAGGCAGAACAAAGCAAGAACTGAGTCGATAAGCGGGAAACAGACCGAAAATGTCCAATATCAATATTAGGCCGGAAAACTCGTCCACCAAGACACTTGTACATTGCAACTTAAGACAGACTTCTGCATTTCAACCGTGATGGATGAAGAAATCGCCAATGACGCCAATGACCCTGTCGGTCGCCGTTTCCGGTTTCGGCTGTTCGGTACGATATTGCTTGTCCTGATCCTGCTCGGCCTGATTGTGCTTTGGATTAGCCGAACAACGCTGGCCGACAATGCCATCCAGTCCCAACTGGATGAGATGGATGTTACCGCCAGCTATGAGATCGACGATATCGGCCTTCGCAAACAAGTCATTCGCAATCTGGTGATCGGTGACCCGGAACGGCCGGACATGACTGCTGAACTGGTCGAAGTTGGCAACTCGTTGTCCATCGGCGGTGTTGGCATAAACTGGGTCCGGGCAAGCGGTGTCAAGCTGTTCGGACGGCTGGAAAATGGCAAGCTTAGCTTTGGCGAGCTGGATAAGTTCACCGATCCGGAAGATGACAGTCCGCTGGCACTGCCGGATATGTGGCTGGGTTTGACCGATGCAAAGCTCCGTATCGACAGCGAATATGGCGTCATCGGACTTGCGCTCAATGGAGAGGGCGAGTTGCATGATGGCTTCCGCGGGGAAATCGCGGCGATCAGTCAGAACATGGATGCCGGCGGATGTGTCCTCAAGAAACCGACTTTCTTTGGTGAGATCGCAATACGCCGCAAGAAACCACATTTGCAGGGTCCCTTAAGACTGCCGGCGGTGGCATGCAGCAGTCTTGATTTGACGGCGGAGGATTTCGCCGCGCAGGTCTCGGTCGACCTTGGCGAAGATCTGGCCAGCTGGTCGGGCAATGTCGGGTTGATCGGCGGGCCGCTTCGCTATGCCGAATATTCCAGTCAGGAAATCAAGGCGTCCGTGGATCTGGCCGGTGACTTAAAACAGAGCAGCGGCGATGTCGATCTGACCGCAAGCGGGTTGCAATCTCCCTATGGCAGAGCCGATGTTTCGCGGGTCAAGGGGCCGTTTTCTTTAGGCTATGGCGCTGCGCCGATGACCGCCGGCTTTACAGGGCATCCGGAAATTCGCGGCGTCCGTGTGGCGCAAAATCTGTTGCGGCAGGCAGGCACTCTGTCTGCATCGGTCGCGGGGACGCCGGTCGGTCCAATCGCGGACCGGCTTGCGAAAGCCGTGCAGCGGGCCGGAAACCAGCTGGATATATCCGGTGATATCAAATTTTCAAAAGGTGCCGGACGGACAACGTTGGCGCTCAATGCGCTCGCAGCCCGCTCGCGGTCGGGAGCCACGTTGAACCTGAGTGATCCGCTGTTGCTGGCCTTTACCGACAAGAATATCCGGATGCTGGCGGACGGAAATATCCGGCTTGCCGGCGGCGGTTTCCCCAGCGCCAAATTGGTGCTTGATGACGGAAGCCTGTCACGCGGCTTCTCCGGACGGCTCGAAATGGCCACCTATCAGGCCGGTTCGGCACAGTTGAAAATTCCGACCCTGGCTTTTTCACCGGCGCGTCAGGGCGGGACCAATATCGACGGCAGGATAATTTTGACCGGACCGCTTGGTGACGGGCAGATCACCGGCCTGCAAGTGCCGGTCAGCGGGAATATCGGGCGGAACGGCAATTTCGCTCTGTTCCGCCAGTGCGTCAATCTGCAATTTGCCAGCCTGCGCACCGCATCGTTGCGCGCGGGCCCAACCAGCGCGCGACTATGTCCGCAAGGCAATGCCATCGTCAGCGGTAGCCGGTCGGGCGTCAATATTGCAGCCAATGCGCCTTCGCTCAACCTTGACGGCTTTGTGGGGGGCACTCCGTTGGCCATCTCGAGCGGCCTGCTCGGATTTTCAATGGCGAACGGCCTGAAGGCGCAAAATGTCGGGATCCGGCTGGGAGCGCCAGGCAGCATGACCAAACTGGACATGGCCGTGTTCAGCGCCGCGTTCGGACGCACCCTGACCGGCAGAATGGAGGGCGCTTCGGGACAGGTCGCCAATGTTCCGCTGTTGATGGAAAATATCGAAGGCGACTGGCGTTATGAAAAAGGCGAATTCCTGGTCGATGCCAGCCTGCGCGTCCGCGATGAGCAACAGGTGGAGCGGTTCCGGCCGTTGATCAGCAACGACGTCAAACTGGGTTTCGACGGCAATGACATCACAGCCACCGGATGGCTACGTGAGCCGGAAACCCTGATCGCCGTTGCGACGATAGATATTGTCCACCTTTTGGAAAAGAGCGAAGGGAGGGCGCTGATTGACGTCCCGTCGCTGACGTTCAGCAAACGGCTCCAGCCGGAACAGCTTACCCCGTTAACTCTGGGTGTTATCGCCAATGTTCAAGGCGAAATATCGGGTGCCGGGCGGATTGACTGGGACGCTTCCGAAGATGGCATCAAAAGCACGGGGACATTTCGTACCAACAGCATGAACCTGGCCGCAGCTTTCGGTCCGGTGACGGGCCTGTCGGGGGAGATTACATTTTCCGATCTTCTGGCGCTCGAAACCGGTCCGGGCCAGATAGTGAAACTGTCCGAGGTCAATCCCGGGGTCGCTGTCTTCAACGGGCTAATCCGCTATCGCCTGCTTGCGGACTATAAAATGCAGGTCGAAGGCGGAGAATGGCCGTTTGCGGGCGGCAAGCTCTATCTCGAGCCAACCATTCTCGATCTGAGCGAGGCAGCCGAAAGACGGTTGCAATTTACCGTCGAAGGGGTTGATGCCGCCCAGTTCCTGACCCAGTTTGATTTCGAGAATATGACCGCGACCGGGGTGTTCGACGGCAAGTTGCCGATGATCTTTGATCAGGATGGCGGCCGGATTGTCGGCGGTTATCTGGTGGCGCGCGAAGGCGGCGGCACGCTCGCCTATGTCGGAGAACTGACCTATGAAGATATGGGGACTATGGCCAATTTCGCCTTCAACGCGCTCAAATCGATCAAATATCGCAATCTCACCATCGGGATGAATGGTGACATTGCCGGCGAAATCATCACCGAGGTAAAATTCGACGGGTTGCAGCAAGGCGATGATGCGAGCCGGAATTTCATCACCAAGCAGCTCGCGCGCATCCCGATCCAGTTTAACGTCCGTATCCAGGCCCCCTTCATGCAAATGATGAGCAGCGTCAAATCATATTATGAACCCGAATTATTGGTCGGCCAGAACCTGCCCGCCTTGCTACGGGCGCAGGAGGCGCGGGCAAAGGAAGCCGTGCAGGTTCACAAACCAGATGAATAGTCCATTCAGCCAGGGGAAAGCGATGATGCCTTATCAGACAAGCCAATTGACGGATCGTTCATTTGATGCGATTCGCCGTAATATGAGGAGTTTAACGACCACTGGCCTGATATTGGGAGCCATCATCGGACTGTCCGCCTGCGTGCAGGTGAGCGCGCCGGACAAGCCGATTGTCATCAATCTCAATATCAACATCAAGCAGGAAGTGGTCTATCGTCTTGACGGTGACGCCAAGGATTTAATCAACGAGGAAGCGGATATTTTCTGATGTTTGAATATGTAAAGAAAAACAAGGTTTTGGCGGTAATCGGCGGACTGGCGCTGACTGCGGTTGTTGCCGTGCCGGTCATGGCACAGCGCGACCCTGCCTACGAAGCGGCGCGGTCATCTGGAGTTATTGGCGAGAAGCCGGATGGCTATCTCGGTTATGTGAAATCGCCTTCGCCGGCGATCAAGGCGCTGGTCGAGGATATCAATATCAAGCGCAAGGCTGCCTATACCCGCAAGGCACAGGAAACCAATTCGACGGTCGAGCAATTTGCTTTCACCTCGGGCTGCAACCTGATCATGCGGACGGTGAGCGGCGAGAAATATCAGACGCCGAGTGGCACCTGGAATACGCGGGACAGTTCCGATCCGGTGCGGGATTCGCGTTGCCCTTGAACTAAGTCACTACGAAAAATCACAGGAAGGCGTGTCGGCTAAGCTGGCGCGCCTTTTTCTTTTTCCAGCGCCCCGCTGACCAGATGAAGATCGCGCTGCGGGAACGGGATGGTGATGTCATATTTGGCCAGAGCCGTTTCAATTTCCCAGCAATAGGTCGCGTGGACCTTTCCCGGCTTCTTGGTTGCTTCGTCGGTCAGCCATACGATCAGTTCGAAATCCAGACTGCTGTCGCCGAAGCCGACCAGCCAGACATCGGGTTTCCGGTTTTTGACACCCTTCAGGGTAAATTCCACATTGTCCGCCGCTTCCAATATCGCCTTTTTCACCAGATCCTTGTCGGTTCCATAAGCCACGCCAACCGGTACGTGCATCCGCCGCTTCGCTTCCCGCAATGTCCAGTTGATCACCCGTTTGTTGATGAATTCAGAGTTGGGAATCAGCATGTCGATATTGTCATTGGTGGTGATTAATGTGCTGCGGACATTGATTTCCCGTACTTCCCCGGTGATACCGCTTTCCAGATCGACAAAATCCCCGACTTTCAGCGTTTTCTCGAGAATGATGATGATGCCGGCGACGAAATTGGAAAAGATCGACTGCAGACCGAAACCGATGCCGACACCCAGCGCGCCGCTAAACACGGCAAAGGCCGTGAGATCGATTCCGATCATATTGAGCGCGATGAAAATGGCGATGCCGATCATCAGGATACGGATCAACTGGCCAAACAACCCGCGCACCGAGGGCGTCATCCGCTCGGATTTGCTGAGCCGCGTTTCAATAAGCCGAGAGAAAAACGAAGCGCCCCAGACCAGCGCAACAGCGATCACCAGTACTTTGAATATATCGAGCAGGGAAAGATTCTCGCCGAGCGGCAGCGAAAGACTGTCGATAAATGCAATCAGCGGCGCAAACAGGCGCACTATCACGAGTAGTGCGCCAATGACCGTCAATATGATTGTCGTCCAGCGCCAGAGCGGATCGCTGCTGGTCAGGGCAAAGGTGCGGATGATCAGTGTCGCAACCAGCGCCGCACCGACGATCCTCATATAGTCGACCGGAATGCCGCGTCCGGTAAAGCCCGAGATTATCAGCCAGATGATGACCGAGGAAATTAATGGAAAGACAAGCGTGGCCGATACAGCTTCATATTTTCCGCCGCGAAAGCTTTCTGCAAGATCGGAGAAAAACCCGCCGGTTGCGGCCTTCAGGATGCGCGTAAAAACAAAACCAAAAAACAGGGCAACGACGATACCACCCAGTTGCAACCAGATTGTTCCCGATAGCAATTCAGCCTGCATACGCTGCAGGAATGTCGAAAAGAACGCGTCTATGTCGCGAAATCCTGCACCGATATCCTGAATCGACGGGACGTCGGTAATGCCCGGTATGGTATTTGTCGCGGCCAGTAAGTTCGTGATCATATCTTTATATCCATTTCAGGCGCCTGAGCACGTAAACCTCGGCCGCCATCAAAATCGTCATGATCGCGCAGGTAATCCAGAACGCCAGACTGCTATCGACCCCCGGCATGCCGCCGACATTGATGCCCAGCAACCCGGTCAGAAAACTGAGCGGCAGGAAGATGGCCGCGACAATCGACAATGCATACATCGTCCGGTTCATCGATTCCGCCATCTTGTTGGCCAGTTCATCGAGCACCACAATTGCGCGGTCGCGCGCGGCATCCAGGTCTTCGAGATAGCGCAGCGTCCGGTCGGCGGTTTCCCGCAAGCTCATCCGCTGGGTCGGATTGAGCCAGTCCGGCGCATCATATTGCAAATTGGCGAGCGCCTCTCTTTGCGGGGACAGATAGCGGCGCAGAGCGACCGTATCCTGACGGGATTCCGCTATCTTGGAGCGCAATTTGGTAGGCTGTTCCGTATCAACCTGGGCTTCCAAAGCGTCGAGCCGGTCTTCCAGCCCAATGATGACATCATTGATTTTGAGCGACAGTCGTTCGGATAAAGCGACAAATAAATCGGCTATCGTCTCGGCACCATGACCACCATCAACTATATCCGCGAGCACATCGCGCGGTGTCATTAATCTCTCGTAGCGCACCGTGATAATCCGGTTTGGCTCTATCCACATGCGGACGGCGACCATATCCTCCGGTTCAGCGCCTTCATTGAAATTGACTCCGCGCAGGATGACCAGCAATCCATCATCAATCCGCAGGCTTCGCGGTCGGGACTCCTTGGCCAGTAAAGCGCTGATAACCGGAGCAGGAATGCCGGATTTCTCGTGCAACCAGGTTTTTGCCCGGGCAGAAACATTATCGAGATGGAGCCACAGTGGTTTGGATGCTGTTTCGGTCGCTTCGGCTTCGGCCCAATCGCATAGGCGTCCGCCGCCCTTGCCATCCAATATGCATCCGAACAACAGGCCGTCCTCCGGTTCGATGTCATGAACACGGGATTCTATCAGGGTTGCGTCAGTCATTGGCTGCTCCTGCTCGCGATTCGTCCGATCTTATTTCCCATCGGGAGGTCGCTGCGAACTCATTTCTCCAGCGGCAATGGCGGTAGCGTGATGTTGCCGCCAGCTCTGGGCTTCGATAAATATCCGCTTCACTTGCGGGAATTGGCTTTTGATCACCTTTTCAAAATCGGTTATCGCCTGTTCCACCTTGTCGGCGGTCAAGCTGTCATCAAAATCAACGCTCGCTGCGAGCAATATATCTTCGGGGCCCATATGCATGGTCAATATCTCGTTTAGCCCGGTGATCCGGCTGTCGTTGGATACCACGGCACGGATGCCGGCGACTACCTCGGGAGAAGCACCTTCACCGATCAGCAGCCCCTTGCTTTCATAAGCCAGCAGAAGTGCGACCAGCGCAAGCACGACGCCGATGCAAATCGAAGCAATCCCGTCGAGTATCGGCAGGTTAAAATATTGCGCGGAAAATATGCCGATAAATGCGATAATCAGGCCGAGCATTGCGGCGGTATCTTCGAACAGGATCGTGAAAACCGTTGGGTCCTTGGAATTGCGGACGGCCGCAAACCAGGTTTGATTTCCCCGTGTGCGCCGAAACTCCCGAAAGGCCACCCACCAGGCCGCTCCTTCAAAAACCATCGCCAAGGACAGGACCGCATAGCTCCATTCCGGCGATTCCACGGGATGGGGATGATAGAGACTCTGAACGCCTTCGTAGATCGAAATGCCGGAGCCGACAGCGAAGATCAAAATCGCAACGACGAAGGTCCAGAAATATAGTTCCATGCCATAGCCGAAAGGATGTTTCTCGTCGGGTTCTTGCACAGCGCGCTTCAAGCCAAACAGCAACAGCAATTGGTTGCCGCTATCAACGACCGAATGTACGCCTTCGCTGAACATCGCAGAGCTGCCGGTGACGGAAGCGGCAACAAATTTCGAAACAGCGATCAGGCTATTGCCCGCCAATGCCGCGTAAATTACCGTCTTTGAACCTGAAGCCATAAAAAACGCGGCTCCCTACCGCGAAGAAATACCCTTCACGACAAACGATTGGACGTCAAGAAAATGGGCTGTGATCCCGAGGACCAACCGTATGCGGCTCCTATTCGTAATATGGACCTTTTGCAGTCGATACAACAAGGCTGCCCCGCATGAAAATTCTCACATAAACCACCTAATTTCCGCATTGCAGCATTGCTGTTGACTTGGGCTCGCTGCTTTCCTAAACGGACCGCGCCTTGGCGGGTCGGCCTGCTGTTGTTTATGGCTCTTTCTGGCGCTCTTCGGGGCATTTAAAGGGACAATAATGGCAGCAAGCGAATCTGATCGGGATCCCCTCGAAGAGGATGTGCGGGTTTCATCGCTGGAAGAGCGACTGGAAACGGCACAGAATAGAGAGCGGATCAAAGCGGGGCACCGAAACAAAGGGCCGGACGAAAGTCAACGGCTCGGCGCAAGGGTGCTAAGCTATTTGATCGGGGGCGTGGCTGGTGGTTTTCTCCTCGGGTGGCTTTTTGACACCTGGTTGGGAACGACGCCATTGTTCCTGTTGCTATTCTTCTTCCTCGGAACGGGAGTGGCCTTCAGGAAAATTTATGTAATTTCGAGCCAACCGGTGGACGATATCGGAACGGCGATAGCAGATGATGACGATTGACGATCAGGGGTTAGATTAGTGGCTACAGAAGGCAAGATTGATCCTATGCACCAGTTTGAAGTGCAGCCCATCTTTGATGGCTTCACTTTATTCGGTCAGCAGATCAGTTTCACGAACAGTGCGCTCTGGATGTTCGTTGTCCTTGGGCTTCTCTATGTGTTCATGATGGGCGGAATGAGGCGCGAGCTGGTTCCCGGTCGCTGGCAGATCATGGTCGAGGGCGTCGTCGGTTTTGTCGATAATATCATCGCCACCAGCATTGGCCCCAATGGCAAGAAATATACGCCCTGGGTGTTCACTCTGTTCATGTTCATCCTGTTCTCCAACCTGCTCGGAATGATGCCATTCGGTATCATTCCAGGTATCCATCCTTTCACCGTCACCAGCCAGTTTACCGTCACCGGTCTTCTGGCAGCGATCAGCTTCTCGATTGTTTTGATCGTCGGTTTCTGGAAGCATGGTTTCAAGTTTTTCAGCCTGTTCATCCCGCATGGCACGCCGATTGTGATGATCCCGCTAATCTTCATGGTCGAGCTGCTATCCTTCCTCGTGCGACCGTTCAGCCTCGCGTTGCGACTGTTCGTTGCGATGATCGCCGGTCACATCCTGATCAAGGTTTTTGCCAATTTCGTCATTCAGGCGATTGATGCGGGCGGTGCCAGTTGGGGTATCGCGGTCCTCAGCATCATCTTCATCGCCTTTGTCAGCGCGCTGGAACTGCTGGTTTGCGCTATTCAGGCCTATGTTTTCGCCCTTCTGACATCGCTGTATATCAACGATGCGGAAAATCTTCACTAAGTCACTTTCAATCCTGGTTTTCAATACGGAGTTAAAAAAATGGATCTCTCTTCTGCACAAGTTATCGGCGCTGGCCTGGCTGCAATCGGCGTAGGTGCCGCTGCTACCGGTGTTGGTAATGTTTTCGGTTCCTTCCTTGAAGGCGCTTTGCGTAACCCATCTGCGGCTGACGGCCAGCAGGGACGTCTGTTCATCGGCTTCGCGGCTGCCGAATTGCTCGGCCTGATCGCTTTTGCTGTCGCAATGATCATCCTCTACGCACCGCCAGCTGTTACAACAGTAGATGCCGTTGCAGTAGAAGCAGCCGCTGTCGAAGTGCCGGCAGCTGTAGAAGCGCCGGCGATTGCATCAGCAGAATAATCTGCTGAATGCATTGGCCTAGCCTAGCTCGGCCAAATTGTCGGTTTTGCGTCTTGAATTTACAGGTGAATAATGCCTCAAATTAGTCAGCTTTTGGAAGTCTATGGTAGCCAGTTTTTCTGGCTGCTGATCGTGATTGGCATCATCTATTTTGGCATCGCCAAAAGCATGGTGCCCAAGATCAGCAAGACGGTCGACGACCGCCAGAAGCGGATTACGGATGATCTTGCCGCGGCTCAGGCTGCGCAAGACAAGGCCGAGCAGATTGAGATCGATTATCGCACCAGTATCAATGATGCGCGGGCCGAAGCCGTTGGCAATGTCAACGAAGCCAAGGCCAAAGCGGCCAAGAAGAACGAAGCTGCAGTCAAGCGGGCCGATACAGCCTTTGCCAAAAAGGCTGACGAAGCCGATGCCGCGTTAAAAGCTGCCAAGACTTCCGCTCTCAAGGAAATCGAAGCCGTAGCCGCTGAAGCAGCGCAGGCCATTGTCGCTACGGTTTCCGGTGCCAAGGTTTCTGCAGCTGATGCAAAAAAGGCGGTCAAGGCCGCTTTCTGAGCGCCTGCTGAAGGAGATAGACCATGCTATTGACGATTTTGGCAGAAGGCGCAGAGCCAACCGCACTGGGATTGAACGCAACCGGCTGGGTCGCGATCGGGATGCTGATCGTGTTCGGCATCATGCTCTGGGCAAAAGTCCCCAAAATTATTGGCGGAATGCTCGACAAGCAGATTGCCGAGATCAAGAAGACCCTCGACGAAGCCGCCAATCTCCGCAAGGAAGCCGAGGCTCTGAAAGCGGAATATGAATCCAAGACCGCTGGCGCGCAGGCAGAAGCCGAAGCGCTGATGGAAAACGCCGAAAAAGAAGCCGCTGCGCTGGTCAAGCAGGCAGAGGCCGACACCAAGGCACTGGTCGCCCGCCGCAAGAAAATGGCGGAAGAAAAAATCGGCGCGGCAGAACGTTCTGCCATAGCAGAGGTCCGGGCCAAGGCCGCGACGGCAGCAACCCAGGCAGCACAAGCCCTGATTGCCGCCCGCCATGATGCCTCTGCGGACAAGGCTTTGATCGACAAGGCGATTGGCGATATCGGCAAGACTCTGAACTGAGTTGAATCCCTCTCCCATAGGGAGAGGCAAGCCTTGGCAGTTTATTGCCTTGGGCGCAGTCGGTGAGAGATTCTGCCCTCTCGACATTCGAACCCCTCACCGAGTTTCGCTAGTCCGTCCTTCGACAAACTCAGGACTGACAAGCTACACTTGCCTCTCCCTGCGGGAGGGGATGTAATTGCTCTGGCAATGCGTCTAACCCTCACTTAAACCAATATCATGTCCAAGGCCGACCGACCCGATCAACCCAATGCCGCCTCCCGCTTTAACGAGGAAAAGGCGACCTATGCGGTGCGTGGCGAGGGCGATACGCCCGATCTCGAGGCGGGAATGGCCGCGATCCGCGAGGTTCTGAACACGCTGCCCACCCGGCCGGGCGTTTACCGGATGCAGGACAAGCGCGGCGACGTGCTCTATGTTGGTAAGGCGCGCTCGCTAAAGTCCCGTGTTGGTGCCTATGTCCAGATGAACCGGCTACCGCAGCGATTGATGCGAATGGTCGCGCAAACGCGGTCTATGATTATTGTGACAACCGGCAGCGAGGCCGAAGCGTTGCTCCTCGAAGCGCAATTGATCAAGAAATTCCGGCCCGCTTACAATGTGTTGCTGCGCGATGATAAGAGCTTCCCCTTCATCCTGCTGCGCGACGATCATGATTTTCCGCGGATCACCAAGCACCGGGGAGCGCAGCGGATCAAGGGGCAGTATTTCGGCCCCTTCGCCAGCGCCGGATCGGTCAACCGGACGATCAACGCGCTGCAAAAACTGTTTCTGCTGCGCTCCTGCACCGACAGCTTTTTCAACAACCGGTCGCGGCCCTGCCTGCTTTATCAAATCAAGCGCTGTTCGGCGCCCTGTGTCGACCGGATCGGCAAGGAAGACTATGCCGAGCTGGTTGAAGACGCGCGCGATTTTCTGTCGGGTAAATCTACCGAGGTGCAGCACAAGCTGGGCGGAGCGATGGAAAAGGCCGCCGAGGGTCTCGATTTCGAAATGGCAGCGGTCTATCGGGATAGGTTGAAGGCGCTGACCTTCATTCAGGGCAATCAGGCGATCAATGCACAGGGACTGCCGGATGCCGATATTTTCGCGCTGGCAGCCAAGGGCTCTACCGTCTGCGTTCAAGCTTTTTTCATTCGCGGCGGCCAGAATTGGGGCCATCGCAGTTTCTTTCCGGCGCACACCACCAATGTCGAGATCGAGGAGGTTTTCTCCAGTTTCCTGATGCAATTTTACGATCAGATGCCGCCGCCCAAGCTGGTGTTGCTCGACCGGGAATTACCCGATGCGGAACTGCTGGCGGAGGCGCTGAGCACAAAGGCCGACTATAAGGTGAGTGTTTCGAAGCCGCAGCGAGGGGATCGCCGGAAATTGCTGACACAGGCCAGCCGCAACGCCGAAGACGCGCTCGACCGGCGTCTGGCTGAAACCTCGACGCAGGCGAGGATCATGCGGGAGATGGTCGATCTGCTGGAACTGGATGCAGTGCCGGATCGGATTGAAATTTATGATAACAGCCATATTCAGGGCACGAATATGGTCGGCGGAATGGTCGTGGCGGGACCCGAGGGTTTCCGCAAAAATGCCTATCGCAAGTTCAACATCAAAAATCCTGACATCGCGCCGGGCGACGATTTCGCGATGATGCGCGAAGTGCTCGAGCGGCGTTTCTCGCGCGCGCAAAAGGAAGATCCGGATCGCGACAAGGGCGAGTGGCCCGATCTCGTGCTGATCGACGGCGGCAAGGGCCAGATGAGCGCGGCACGGGGTGCACTGGCCGAAATAGGTGTCGAGGACGTGATGATGATCGGGGTGTCCAAGGGACCGGACCGCAATGCCGGTCGCGAGACATTCCACCTTCCTGATGGTCGCCAGATCAACCTGCCGATGAACAGCCCGGTGCTCTTCTATCTCCAGCGCCTGCGCGACGAAGCCCACCGCTTTGCTATCGGTGCGCACCGGACCAGACGTGCCAAATCCGTAGGCCATAGCTCGCTGGATGACGTTCCCGGCATCGGTCCCGCCAGGAAAAAGGCGCTGTTGCTGCATTTCGGAACGGCGCGGGCGGTGAAAAATGCGTCGCTGGATGACCTGCAGGGCGCGCCGGGCGTCTCGGCAACGGTGGCGCAGAAAATCTACGATTATTTTCATGGATAGCGAGTTTGTTGCCACCAACGGCATGCCGTGATATTATCCAGTAATGAACGAGCAACGCAAAACCGATGCTGTAAAGAGCGCTATCACCGGAGAAAAGCCGGATGCTGGCTATGATGACTGGTTCCGGACAAAAGTTAAAAAGTCGATGGACGATACCGACAAGGGTGCCAAAATTTATCCAGCGGAAGAAGTATGGAATGCACTTGGGCTAGATGATTGAATTTTCATCCGGCGCAGTCAACGACCTTAAAGACATATTTGACTGGATAGCGAAAGACAGCCCCGCGGTTGCCTTTCGTATCGTTGGCCGACTTCGGCAAAATATTGAGATTCTCGGCGACTTCCCCCAGCTGGGAAAGGTTGGCAGGATTGAAAATACCTTCGAATTGTCCGTGAGCGGGCTGCCGTATGTAGTGGTTTATCGTCTCGGATTTGGCGGTAAGCCTGACAATATTCTGATTGAAGCAATTGTGCACACCAGTCGGAAATATCCCACGGTAGAATGATTTGCCCCACCTTCGCACAACCGCGATTATCTGCTCGGTCCGTTCGCATGGCGAGCATGGCGCTGTCGTGCGGTCGCTGACCCCCGAAAACGGCCTGATGTCCGGCTATGTCCGCGGCGCGCATTCCCGCAATATGCGGCCGATATTGATCCCGTCCAATGTCGTGCAGGCCGATTACCGCGCGCGGACCGAGGACCAGCTGGCGTCGATGACCGCGGAATTGCAGCTTAGCCGGGGGCCGTTTCTGGGCGAGCCGCTGGCCAGCGCAGCGCTCGACTGGGTGACCGCATTGACCGCTGCCACCCTGCCGGAAGAGCATAGCTATCCGCAGATCCATTCCGCATTGTCCGCCCTGCTCGATGCGATTTGCGGTGCTCCGTCCGCCAAGGGCTGGGCGGTGGCTCTGGTGCGCTATGAGTTGCTGCTGCTGTCGGAATTGGGCTTCGGGTTGGCGCTGGACAAATGCGCCGTGACCGGGTCGGCGGAGAATCTGGTCTATATCAGTCCCAACAGTGCGACCGCTGTCTGCGCCATTGCCGGGGAGAGCTACAAAGAACGATTGCTGCCGCTTCCATCCTTCCTCAAAGACCCGGTGACGCCCGAATGGGATGATATTTTTGACGGGCTGCGGGTGACAGGCTTTTTCCTGAAACGCCATTTCTTTGAAGACCGCCGCAAGGATGTGATGGCGGCGCGGTCGGTATTGGTCGATCGTCTGAAAAGGGTGGTTGCCTAACCGCGCGATTCTCGGCAGGAACGGCGCGTATTCAAGAAGGAAATTTCATGCATATTGCGGTGCTCGCCGGGGACGGTATTGGTCAGGAAATCATGGTCGAGGCGCTGCGCGTGCTGGAGGTGATGGACTTGCCATCTCTGCGCCTCGATCACGCCGACGTCGGCGGCGTCGCTTATCGCAACCACGGCCATCCCCTGCCGCCGGAAACAATCGCACTGGCGAAATTGGCCGATGCTGTTTTGTTCGGAGCAGTCGGCGATCCATCCTGTGACAATCTCGAACGCCACCTGCGTCCCGAACAGGCGGTGCTCGGCCTGCGCAAGGAAATGGAGACATTTGCCAATCTTCGCCCCGCTAAAATGTTCCCGGGAATGGAGGATGCTTCCGGCCTCAAGCCGGAAATCGCGCGCACCATAGATATCGTCATCGTCCGCGAACTGAACGGCGATGTCTATTTTGGCGAAAAGGGCATGCGCAAAACGGCGGATGGTCTGCGCGAGGGCTATGACATCATGTCTTACAACGAGAGCGAAGTCCGGCGTATCGCGCATGTCGCTTTCAAGACTGCCATGGCTCGCGGCAAGCGCCTGTGTTCGGTGGACAAAGCCAATGTTCTGGAAACATCGCAATTGTGGCGCGACGTCATGATCGAGGTGTCCGCCGAATATCCCGAAGTCGAGCTGAGCCACATGTATGTCGACAACGCAGCGATGCAGCTGGTGCGCAATCCGGGCCAGTTTGATGTGGTCGTAACCGGCAATTTGTTCGGTGATATTCTCTCCGATCAGGCGAGCATGTGCGTAGGGTCGATCGGCCTCCTGGCATCGGCATCACTGGGAGAAGGCACCAAGGGCCTCTACGAACCCATTCATGGCAGCGCGCCGGACATTGCAGGGCAGGGGATTGCCAATCCCTCCGCCATGATATTGTCCGCCGCGATGATGTTGCGGCATAGTTTTGATATGGAAGATGAGGCGGGCCGGATCGAAGCAGCGGTCGCGGCTGTGCTTGAACAGGGCATCCTCGGCCATGATCTCGGTGGACATGCTTCGACCAGTGAAATCGGTGATGCGGTCGTCGCGCAGCTGTGATGAGCAAATTACTGTATTCCCTGGATGAACTGAGAAGCGCGGCACGGCGGATCTATCAGGAAATGCCTCCAACGCCGCAATATGCATGGCCATTGCTCGAGGACAGGTTCGACGCAGAAATCTGGTTGAAGCACGAAAATCATACTCCGACGGGTGCGTTTAAAATTCGCGGCGGTATCACGTACATGGACTGGCTGGTTCGCGAACATCCCGAAGCCTCGGGCATCGTTACCGCAACCCGCGGCAATCATGGCCAGGCGCAGGCCCGCGCTGCCCGGGCAGCGGGATTGCAGGCGGTAATCGTCGTGCCTCATGGGAACTCGATCGAGAAAAATACCGCAATGCGCGGGTTCGGGGCCGAACTGATCGAATATGGCGAGGATTATAACGAGGCGGCCGAATATGCCAGCCAGCTGGCAGGTGAGCGCAATCTGAAACTTGTCTCGGCATTTCATCCGGCCATTGTGCGCGGCGTGGCGAGCTACGGCCTTGAACTGTTTGACGAGGCGGGCGCGCTCGATGCGGTCTACGTTCCGATCGGCAATGGCTCGGGCGTCTGCGGGACGATTGCCGCACGCGATGCTCTGGGACTAACAACCAAAGTGATCGGCGTGGTTTCTGATCGCGCACCGGCAGCGAAGCTTGGCCTAGAAGCACGAAAAATTTCTTCTGCGGGAAAGGCCAATACATTCGCGGACGGGGTCGCTGTTCGCACGCCCGATACGGAAGCCTTCGGGATGTACAGTAGATCGGTCGATCATATCGTCATGGTCGATGACGATGCCATCGCCGAAGCAATCCGCATCATTTGGCAGGATACCCACAATCTCGCCGAGGGTGCGGGAGCCGTGGCGCTTGCAGGAATGATCGCGGAGAAGAAACAGATTGAGGGCAAGCGGGTTGCGGCAATCCTGACCGGCGGGAATATTGATCAGGCTATGGTTGCTGCTGTTCTGGCAGGCCAAACCCCGCTAAGCTGAAATCAGACCAGAATCGGAAGCGATGGAATGAAAAGAAATACCGGCCAAAACCGTGATATCACCAAGAACTGGCGCCCGGCTACCAAGGCAATCCGCAGCGGCACGATGCGCAGCGAATTTGGCGAGACATCCGAAGCGCTGTTCCTGACATCAGGCTATTCCTACGATTGCGCCGAGGACGCAGCCGCGCGCTTTGCCGGCGAGCAATCCGGCATGACCTACAGTCGCCTGCAAAATCCGACGGTGCGGATGCTGGAGGAACGGATTGCAGTGATGGAAGGCGCGGAAGCCTGCCGGGCTACGGCATCGGGCATGGCCGCGATGACGGCGGCCTTGCTCTGCCAGCTGGAAGCGGGTGATCATGTTGTCGCCAGCCGCGCGATGTTCGGTTCCTGCCGCTGGCTGGTTGATGCGTTGCTACCCAAATTCGGCATCGAAACGACCGTGGTAGACGGTCGCGAGATTGCTAACTGGGAACAGGCCGTCACGCCCAGAACAAAAGTTTTCTTTTTTGAAACGCCGGCCAATCCGACGATGGATGTGATTGATCTTCGCGCCGTCTGTGATCTGGCGCGTGCGAAAGGCATTACCAGCGTGGTCGATAATGCGTTCGCCACCAACGTGCTCCAGCGACCAATGGAGTTTGGCGCGGATGTGGTTGCCTATAGCGCGACCAAGATGATGGACGGACAAGGGCGTGTCTTGGCCGGTGCTGTGTGTGGTACTGAAGAGTTTATCGAAGGAACGTTGCTAGCGTTCACCCGCAACACGGGTCCCACCCTGAGCGCGTTTAACGCATGGGTTGTGCTGAAAGGGCTGGAGACGCTTGACCTGCGCATCCGTCGGCAGAGCAATAATGCGCTCGAAGTGGGCAAATTTCTGGAGCAGCGGGTAGAGAAGGTCTTGCTTCCGGGTCTGCCCAGCCATCCGCAGCATGTGCTGGCGATGAGCCAGATGGAGGCTGCGGGGCCGATCTTCTCGATCTATGTCGGGGGCGGTCGCAAACGCGCGCATGGCTTGCTCAATGCATTGAACCTGATTGATATTTCCAATAATATCGGAGATACCCGTTCGCTCATGTGCCATCCCTCTTCGACCACCCATTACGGATTGGCAGAGGAGGCGAGACTGAAGATCGGGATTACCGAAGACATGCTCAGGATCAGTGTCGGACTCGAAGATCCGGTCGATTTGATCGCGGACCTGGATCAGGCCCTTTCGTCGGTCGGGCTTTAACTCTATATCATGAATATGGAATCGTTCTTCCCGTTTGCTGAAACCACCGATGGCGTCACCGTGCGCGTTTCGGTGACCTTCCTGCCCGAACAATCCGATATTGACGGCAAGCGCTGGTTCTGGGCCTATCATATCCGGATCGAAAATCATCGTGATACGGCGGTGCAGCTGTTGACGCGGCATTGGCGGATCAACGACGAGCGCGGTGGTCTGCAAATGGTTGACGGCGAAGGAGTGGTTGGCGAACAGCCGATCATCCAGCCGGGCAAATCCCATGATTATGTCTCGGGCTGCCCGCTCAATACACCAAGCGGTTCGATGGAAGGTCATTTTGTCATGGTGGGCAGCACGCCGCCAGCCTTTGAGGTCCGTATTCCCCATTTCCCTCTGACCGAACCGACTGTCGAACAATGAAGCGCACCCATTTGCCATTGAACGGGCTGCGGGTGCTCGACGCTGCCGCGCGACACCTTAGTTTCACCAAGGCGGCTGACGAACTGGCGGTGACACCTGCTGCCGTCGGACAGCAAATCCGTGCGCTGGAGGACATGTTGGGGGTGGTGATGTTCCGCCGCACCCCCAAGGGTCTCGAGCTGACCGACGAGGCGTCGGCAGGACTGGATGCGCTGCGTTCCGGCTTTTTGCAATTTGAAGAAGCGGTCCGCGCGATGCAATCGGGCCAGTCGTCGCACAAGCTGACGATCGCCGCGCCGCGCGATTTCACCCAGAAATGGCTGAACGAGAGACTGTCCGCATTTTCCGCCAACCATCCGGATACCAGTTTCGCGCTGGTCGCCGCGGATGATGAAACTGATTTTACCGAAGCCAATCTCGACGTGGCGATCTGGCTGGGCGACGGACCGGGTCAGCATGAAGGCAAGATGCTCGGTGATACCGTGTTCGTGAAAGTCGCTGCTCCGGGCCTCAATGGCGGCAATAAAATTGACTGGCCCGGCTGTCCGATTTCCGAAGGCGAGGAAACATTGATGCGCGTCGCCGATGGCGGTCTTGCCATCGAAGCAGCGGTCAATGGTTTCGGCTATGCATGGGTTCCCAAAATGCTGGTCCAGCGCGATCTGGCGGCGGGCCGGGTCGAGCTTATCGGCGAAGACAGCGTGTCGTCGCGCGGCTACTGGCTAATGGCGCCGCTCCCGCAATGGCGGCAGCAGAAAGTGAAGGCTTTGGTCGAGGCCTTGGCCGGAGCCTGACCTTGCACGCTCCTTCTTTCCAGCCTAGTGAACAGGACGGGATTAGGGGATTTTCATGATTAGAGTTTTGTTTTTTGTAGCGGCAGCGCTTTTTTTTGCCGGGAGCAGCGTTGAGGCAAAAAAAGTCGCTCTGATCATTGGCAACGCCGAATATCAAAACACCAGTCCGCTGGACAATGCAGACAATGATGCGAATCTGGTTGCAGAGGCTGCCAAAAAGGCTGGCTTTGACGAAGTCATCGTCGCTCTGGACCAATCGGTTGACGATTTCCGGCAAACCCTGCGGCGCTTTCGCGAACAGGCCGACGGTGCGGATGTTGCGCTGGTCTATTACGCCGGTCATGGCCTGGAAGGGCAGGGTGAAAACTGGCTGGTTCCCACCGATGCGGAACTGAATTCCAGTTTTGATCTGCCTTTTGAAACGATCAATCTGAATCGCCTGATGGAAACCGTCTCCGGCGCTCAGGTTCGCGTGGTCGTGCTCGACGCCTGCCGTAACAATCCCTTTGCCAACAGCTGGCGCGCCGGTTCGCGAGCCGTTGCTCGCGGCCTGGCCGGTATCGACGTCGACGATGTTCTGGTAATTTATGCGGCAGCGCCGGGCCAGACAGCCAGTGATGGCGATGGTGTCAATTCTCCTTTCGCGATTTCGCTGGCCGCGCGTTTGCCTGAAGCCGATTTGCCTTTGCAATTGCTCGGCGGGTCGGTGCGTGACGATGTGCTGAAAGCCACCGGCGGGAAACAACGTCCGTTCATCAGTGCAAGCATCACTGGTACGCCCATCTATCTGGCACCAAGAACGCCCGTCCAGGCGGCAGCGGTTTCACCCGGAGCGGCTGCACCCGCTCCCGGTGTCAATCAGGCGGAACTGGAAGGCATTACCTGGCGCGGTGCGCTCGCCACCGATAGCGTCAGCGCGTTCAGCACCTATTTGTCCCTGTTCCCGAGCGGTGAAAATGCAACATTGGCGGCAGCGAAAATCTCTGCGCTTCTGGCTTCACCCGTAGCGCTTGCAAAACCAAGCGGAACCGCGGTTTTGAAATCTGGCAAAACCGTCAAAATCTCCAACGTCTCGATCCAGAATGTCGATTTGACTGGACGTCTGGGGCTGGGAGCCGATGATTTGTATCTTCGTTTCAACAATGGCGAACGCTTCCCGGATGCCGGTAGCAAGAACCAACGCTTCCAGAAGGGCGACAATTGGGTGATCAACGAGACATTTGAACTAAGTGATCCGGTAGTTTTCAAGGTGATGGAGCATGACTTGGTGGCCATGATACGATTGGCACAGTTGTGGTTAGCGCGACCCCCGGCACCTATACGCAGACGATGGATGGCGATAGCAGCGAATATATCATCACCTATAATGTGAGCGCCGTCGAGTAGTCGTCACTGTCAGGCAGATTATTGGTCCGCGATCAGGTTGATCAACCGTGTCGTCAGCGCCAGCAGCTCGCTCTCCTGAAGCGATTGCGAGCTATCATTCCAGTTGACTGAGACGGCGTAATCTTTTCCCATCCTAGAGCGCAGCAGGAAATTATAGGATAATACCCCGGGTTCCGATCCGCCCTTATAGCCGAAATAGCCCCATTGCCGGGCCGCATCCTGACCGATCCCGGGATTGATCGCCAGAATTGCGCGGCTGTCTGCGCTCGCGTTTTTGTAGAGATAGGCGAGCAAGTTGACCATATCCGCAGGGCTAGCAAACCATTCCAGCTGATCGATATGATTGGGCTTGCTGGTCAGGATACGCGGATCAATGCTGTCGAGCGTCAATGCATCGTCAAATGTGGTCAGCAGATTTTTCCGCTCAGCCGGATTGGCGGCCAGAAATTTGTCTCGTCTGTCTCCATGCAGGGGCATTTTCAGGGCAGATGCCTGGCGCGTCATCAGAAAAGGACGCAGCTCGGCCGGGTTGTGATGACCTGTGGATCTCACAATTTTGGCCAAACTGTCCTGTCCCAAGACCCTTATCAATGTGTCGGTGGCGCTATTGTCGCTGATCGAGATCATCAGTGTTGCAAGTGTGTGAAGCGTGACCGGCGATCCATCGGGCCAATTCTGGCTTATCCCCGAGGGATGGGATTTTGGCCCCAAGGGGACCACATCCGACCATTGCCGTTCGCCCGCTCGCACAGCCCGGTCGAGCTCCGCCAATATATAGAGTTTGAATGTCGAAGCGATGGCATAGCGTCCGTCGGCATCAAGGGCGGCGAGCGGCGGATCGTCAGGCTTGTCCAACTGCCGGACCAGCACGCCTTGCCGGCCGGGCAGCGCGTCAATTGCGGCAATCACTTCATCGAGCGAGTTCCCGACCGCTTCGAACCCGGTCAGGAGGAGACCGGATACCCGGTGCGGAGCGGCGTTCTCAAGGTCGATACTGATCGTGCCGATCGACTTTTCAAACCGGATCTTGATGGTCGCGGAGTTCGCACTGCGGGGGTCGATTGACCCAATTTCAAGGGCTTGTCCGTGTTGGGTTACCACTTGTTCGATGAGTGAACGAAACTGCACAGGCGGCACGGCATTGCGGAAATTCTCGTCGAAAACCTCGGCCTCAATCTCTTCGCCCCGGAACAGGCGCAGCACATCATCGGCGCGCTGCGAAAGCTGTTCGGAAATGACGGTTTCTGTCCGTGCATGGGCGTGGTTCGGTATCAATGAGACCAGGCTGAACAGCAGGACGAGAGCGAAGGGATAAACAAACCGCACGGACATCTCCTGAAACCATCTCCCGATCTTATGCGTCGATAACCTCTTCATCAAGGCTGGCGGCATTTTGCTGGATGAAGTTGAAGCGATGCTCGGGATTTTTGCCCATCAGGCGGTCGACCAGATCCTTGACGCTCGCGCGTTGCTCATATTCCTGCGGTAGAGTCACCTTGAACAGCGAGCGCGTGTTCGGGTCCATCGTGGTTTCGCGGAGTTGCGACGGGTTCATTTCGCCCAGGCCCTTGAACCGGCTGACGTCGACCTTCTTGCCCTTGAACGGACCGTTCTCGATCTTTTTGCGTGCCGCGTCGTCCTGTGCATAATGGCTCTTGCCCCCTGAGCTTATCCGATAGAGCGGAGGGCGGGCCAGATAGAGATGGCCCTGCCGCACCATCTCCGGCATTTCCTGAAAGAAAAAGGTCATCAGCAGGGTCGCGATATGGGCGCCGTCGACATCGGCGTCGGTCATGATGATCACCCGCTCGTAGCGCAGATTGTCGGGATCGCAGTCCTTGCGTGTGCCGCAGCCGAGCGCGAGGATAAGATCGGCAATCTCGGCATTGCCCATGATCTTGGCGTTATTGGCGGACGCGACGTTCAGGATTTTACCGCGGATCGGCAGGATCGCCTGGGTCTTGCGTTCCCGCGCCTGTTTTGCGGAGCCACCGGCGCTGTCCCCTTCGACGATAAACAATTCGGTGCCTTCCGGATCGCCGATGGAGCAATCGGTCAGCTTGCCGGGCAGCCGCACTTTGCGGCCCGATGTCGCGGTCTTGCGCTTGACCTCGCGCTCGGCCTTGCGTTTCAGCCGTTCGTCCATCCGCTCCATGACAAAACCGAGCAGCGCCTTGCCGCGATCCATATTGTCGGTGAGGAAATGGTCGAAATGGTCGCGCACCGCATTCTCGACCAGTTTTGAAGCCTCCGGGGAGGTCAATCGGTCCTTGGTCTGGCTTTGAAATTGCGGATCGCGAATGAAGACGGACAGCAGCATCTCGCCGCCGGAGATGATGTCGTCAGCGGTCAGCTGCGCTGCCTTCTTGATCTGGACCAGTTCGCCGAACGCACGCAAGCCGCGGACGAGCGCATTGCGCAGCCCGGCTTCATGGGTGCCGCCATTGGGTGTAGGGATGGTGTTGCAATACCAGCTGTAGCTGCCATCGGTCCAGATCGGCCAGGTGATAGCCCATTCGACCCGTCCCTGCTTGTCGGGAAAATCCTGATTGCCGGCGAAGAAATCCGTGGTGACGCATTCGCGCCCGGCGAGCTGTTCGCGCAGGTGATCGGAAAGGCCGCCCGGAAACTGGAACGTCGCTTCTGCGGGGACATCATCGCTGGCCTGGCTTTCATCACATTTCCAGCGGATCTCGACACCGGCGTAGAGATAGGCTTTGGAGCGCGCCAGTTTGAACAGCCGCGCGGGTTTGAACTTGTTCCCTTCCCCGAAAATCTCGATATCGGGAACGAAGGATATGCTGGTGCCCCGGCGGTTGGGAGCCGTGCCAACCTCCTCGAGCTTCGAAGTCGCGAGGCCTTGGGAAAAGGTCTGACGATAGATCGTCTTGTTCGTGTCGGAGGACAGGGCGTTGACGACCGAGACACCGACGCCGTGCAGCCCGCCCGATGTGGCATAGGCCTTGTCCGAGAATTTGCCGCCAGAGTGGAGCGTCGTCATGATCACTTCGAGCGCCGATTTTCCGGGAAATTTTGGATGGGGATCGACCGGAATACCGCGGCCGTTGTCGGTCACGGTGAGACGGTTTTCCGCATCCAGGGTGATTTCTATCCTGCTGGCATGGCCCGCTACCGCCTCGTCCATGCTGTTGTCGATGACTTCGGCCGCGAGATGATGGAGCGCGCGTTCATCGACCCCGCCAATATACATGCCCGGTCGCTTGCGAACAGGTTCAAGGCCTTCCAGAACCTCGATTGCCGAGGCGTCATAGTTACCGGTTTTGGATTGGGTTGGCGGGTTAGAGCCGAACAGATCATCAGACATGCACGACCCTATAAGAGCGCAGGAGTCACACTGGCAAGAGGCTTATGAGCTCATCTGCCAAAGGACTGTAAAATCACGAGATCCCGCGCGAACCGCCTATCGGACCCGCGGTCCGCCAAATGGCAGCGGCGG
>RCMY010000737.1_pt1 | contig 31157 bp, 32 predicted proteins | sample 2041341 | NCBI WGS metagenome assembly RCMY01 (sample SAMN09708234, study PRJNA481090) | Marine sediment metagenome, whole genome shotgun sequencing project. | reverse complement strand
AAGTGATTGGTGGTGTGCACGACGCGCACAACCCCGCAGTCCGGAACACCGTCGAGGTTTGGGTCGCCCATTCCGCCGATCTCGCTTGCGCTGTGAAACAGGTCGCGAAGCCCCGTGACGCGGGTGCGCCGGATGACGGCGGAGGCGAGCCCCGGGAAGCCTCGCGGATCCGGTGACGGCTGCAGGTCCAGGGATGCTTCCAGCGCGGCATTCGAAGTGACCGGGAACGGCAGAGGCGTGTACACGCAATACGATTCGACCGGGAGCTCTTCCAGCGGCCACCAGTCCACGAACGCACTGATCTCGGTGAAGGCCGAACCAACCCACTCGTCGTACTCCGACGTGGACTCGTGGAATCCGTCGATAAGCATTTTCCAGTGACCCGCGACATCGATGATGGCGCGCAGTGTTGCTCGGAACAGAATCGATCCGCGCAAAGGAAGATCGATGAGCGCGGTGTGGGCGCGACGCTCACGCGACTGTTTCCAGCCGAAGAACAGGCGCAGCAGAAACACAAGCGGGCCGAACAGCAGAATAGTGCCGCGCGCGAGGGCCGCCATGGTCGGCGCCACCGAGGCGTTCCCTGCGTCGCGGAGTGCCATGCGCGCTCGCGTCGGGCCAAGTGGAAACAGGAACCAGAGCGGATAGCGGCGGCCGGTCAGGTGAAAGAACACCGTCACGATCACCGCCCAGGCCCACCAGAGCAGAAATCCGACGGCGGCAAGAATGGCGACGGCCGCACTCAAACCAAGCAGTGCAAACCCGACAACCAACCAGATGGCAGCGAGAATCACGATGCCAATCGCGACGAAAAAGCGCGTCAGGGCAGGAGTTGGACGCTCAATACTGACCGGGATTTCGGTGGCGATCTCCCGCGAATTCGTGTCAGACATTGTCGACCTCATCCCTGCAGCGGAACTGGGATTCCTCGTTTCGACGCTACTCGGCGCGTGCGACAGACACAATCGCCAAGCGAGACTGCCCTCGCGTCAATGTCGCGAGTTCACGAAGAAGACTGCGAAGTCAGGCGCGAACGAGCGCCTTAATTGCACTGGTGAAGAACGCGAGTCCGTCGGTGCCGTTACGCATGGCGGCATCCGTGTCTGGACCGAAACCTTCTTCCGTGGCGTGCTCCGGATGCGGCATGAGCCCCACGACGTTGCCGCGCTCGTTCGTGATCCCGGCGATGTCGTTAAGGGAGCCGTTGGGGTTCATCCCGAGGTAGCGCACAACCACGCGGCCTTCGCCCTCAAGACGAGCGATGGTCTGCTCATCCGCAATGTAGCCGCCCTCACCATTTTTCAGTGGGATGGTGATTTCGGCGCCAGTCTCAAACTGGTTGGTCCACGCGGTGTCCGCGTTTTCGACACGCAGTCGCTGATCGCGGCACAAAAATAAGCCATGATCGTTGCGCACGAGGCCGCCTGGGAGCAAGTGCGCCTCTACAAGCATTTGGAAGCCGTTGCAGATTCCGAGCACTGGCATGCCTTTGTCTGCGGCGTCGATGACTTCCGTCATGATCGGCGAAAGACTCGCGATTGCCCCGCAGCGCAAATAGTCGCCGTAGCTGAATCCGCCTGGGAGTACGAGCGCATCCACGTTGTCGAGATCATGGTTGCCGTGCCACAACGCGACGGGTTCGGCTCCGGCAAGCCGGATGGCCCTTTGAGCATCGCGATCGTCGAGCGAGCCAGGGAACGTGATGACGCCGATGCGGGTCATTCGTCGGCAACCCGAACACTCACGACATCCTCGATGACGGAGTTCGAAAGCAGAGAGTCGGCGAGTTCGCGGGCAGCCGCGAGAGCCGCATCATCCACGGGCCCATCGACGGTGAGCTCGAAACGTTTGCCGATGCGTACGTCGGAGAACGGCGAATTGCCTTGCCGCGCGAGCGCGCCAGCGACGGCCTTGCCTGCTGGGTCGAGAAGCTCAGCTTTAGGCATGACGTCAACAACGATGATGGGCACGGGCGACTCCTGGGAACGCGAGGCGGGTGATTCTCCAAGTCTAGCCGTCGTGCGTTTTGCGATGTCGCGCGCGAACTCGGTGAGGTGAGGCTGGGCCCGCATCCGTTGCGCTACCGGATGTATGGAATTGTTGATGCGCCATAACCGAAGACGACCAACCACAACCCCAACGTGATGAGGAAAGGCAATGACGCAAGCCATCGTCCGCGCGACGAACCAATAACGCGCATGAGGGCAATCGTCACCAGCAACCCAAATGCAGTACCCATCAGCCCGATCGTGGTAAATAACCAGCCCGACTGGTGGTCAACTTGACCGCCCTCGATCCCGTCCCATATACACAGTCGGCCCGCAGGGAATGAGGTCACGTGCGCTTCGATGAGGGCTGACTCGCTCACTGCAACATCACCTTGATAGTCATCGACTAGGCACCGGTAGCTAACATTTTCGCGCGTGTCGAAATATTGGGATGCCGACATGCCGAGAACCGGGAAAATGCAGAGCACCGCGATGAGTAAAAGCAGCGCAACGAGTGAGTTGGGTTCCGATCGCGTCCTGAGCACAGTGAAAACCAACTTAGCCGCGATGGCGCAGTCGAGGCCGCTCCAGACGGCGAGCCGGATGGGTCATCGTCATTCTGAAGCGCTACGCGCGAAGGTGCTCATCGAGAAGCGACGCCGGCACCGCGCCGAGCGCGAACTCGACCCATTCCCGATAGCCGTGAGCGCTGGGATGAAACCCGTCGGTTGCCCAAAACTCGGGAGTGTACGGCGCGGGTTTGGGGATCGCGAAAACGCCGGGGATTCCCTTGACGGCAGCTCGCGCGGCGTCGTCAAGACTCGCGGCGTGCAGGGAAAGGTTCCACTTGACCGGCTGGGGCAGGCTCGCGAAACGATCGAAACGCGGCATGAGGGACACAAGGATGAGCGCGTCGGGGTTCGCTGCTCGCAATTCGCGCACAATCGTCACGACGTCGCGGCGAAACGCGCCTCGAGAGCGCAGCCCCAGTGCGTCATTGGCTCCGATCGTCAGGAACGCGAGATCGGATCCGGCTTCCGCCGCTTCGCCAAGGTAATCGGTGATGATGTCCAGCGCGGTGGCGCCGTTGCGCCCCACGGCCCGCCAGTGCGCTCCGCGACCAAACCGGTCGTAGATGTTCCGGGCGAGGTTTCCGGGGAGCGCATCGGATTGAGAGTCGGCGCCAACGCCGGCCGCGGTCGAGTCACCGAGGACGAGGATCCGCACGGGATTGGGTCCAGCGGTCGAGCCGGTCCACGGAAGTGCGGCATCCGGGAGGCGCGGGATCTCCTTCCGCAGCCTTCGCGACTGCGGGATGAGAGCGGGGGCAAGAGGAATCGCCACCACGCGGCTGAGACGTTTCACCCCAAAATGCTACCGGCGAAAACTGGGTGCAAAAATCGCTTGCGCGTTACGTCTTACACATGTAATGTTTTTCTTGCACATGAAGGGACATCATGAACGAGGATGAATTAGCGGCGAAGCTCGCAGCAATCGCGAGCCCGCAGCGGATCCGAATCTTGGCCGAACTTTCATACGGGGCGCTGCATGTTAGCGAGCTTGCCCGGCGTGTGGAGATGTCTCGAGCACTGCTGTACATGCATCTCACCAGACTTGAAGAGGCCGGCTACGTCACCGGGCACCTTGAGCTTGGCGACGACGGCAAAGCGCTCAAAGTCTTCGAACCCGTACCGTTCACCATCACTATTGATTTGCCTACGCTGGCCTCGGCCACAAAGAAAAGGAAACCCTAATGGAAATCTTTTGGAACATCTTCTTCTGGATATCCCTCGTCGCCATCGTCGGGATTATCGCCGGCGTCATCATCAAAGTCGCAACCCGCATGGCCGAGTCGCGAGAATACATCGCCGATGCCAACAACGGTGGCAAGTACAAGGAACTTGCAGAGCGCAACGACTCCACGAACGTCGACATCCTCGCGAAGCTGGGAAAAGTCGAACAGCGACTTGATGCAATCGAGAAAACCCTCACCGAAATTCCTTAGCAGTGAGAGCTTGACGAAGAAGCTACGCGTCGCGCCGCGGGGTGAGGTGGATGCCCGCGATCATGCAGCGAACGGAGCCACCCGAAAGTTCAATCGTGGGCACATCGACCGCGACAATGCGGCAGCTGCGTTCGATGACGGCGCGCTGCGTGGCAGTGAGGCAGTTTTCGGCGCGCGTGGACATCGCGAGAATGCGCCCATCCGTCCCCGTGAGTTCCATCGCATTACCGGCGAACTCGCTGATTTGCTCGAAGTCGAGATCGATCACGGTGCGATTTCCCACGCTCAAGCGCTCGATGATCTCTTCGCGACGGTCATCCGGCATCATCATGGACGTGCCCGCGAGCACAAACTCGTTCGCAATGCACATGAGCACGTTCGTGTGGTAAATCGCGGTACCGCTCGGGTCGAAAGCGTCAAACGCCATCGGTTCGTAACCAAAATTGGTGCAAAACCGTTCAAGCGCAATGGGGTCTGCTCTGTTGGACCGTGCAACGTACGCGACGCGTTCCTGGTTGTCCAGCACCATCGCGCCAGTGCCTTCGAGGTAGAGCCCGTCGAGTTCAAGCCCTGAATAGTCGATGATGTTTTGCACGCGATATTTGGTCTTGAGCATCTCGAGGATGTCGTGACGCCGCTCGAGGCGACGGTTCGGAGCGAACATCGGGTAGACGGCAACGTGGCCGCCCGTGTGCGTCGAAAGCCAGTTGTTCGGAAACACGCTGTCCGGGCGGTCGGTGCGTTCGTCATCGAACAAATGCACGCGAACGCCGGCATCTTCCAGAGCCTGCGCAAGCGCGGTCGTTTCGCGATACGCCGCGGCGGAGCGTTCCGCGGAAGGGTTGGGTTCTGCCGACTGAAACACATTGTCGGCAGCGGTGATGGGATTGACGTCAAAGTGGAGCGGGCGAACCATGACCACCGCGGAGGGAGCCTGAAGGTTCACGGTCAGCCGCCCACTGGGGACAGCACGCCAACGAACCCAAACAGATCCTTCGGGTTGTCGGGGTTCGCGACGAGGTCGATGTCTTCATAGAAGTCGGTGCCATCGACCGAGTCGCGCACGTAGCGCAGCGCCGAAAAGTCTTCAATCGCGAAGCCGACGGAGTCGAAGATGGTGATCTGGTCGGCAGAAGTGCGCCCTGGGGCGGCGCCTGTGAGCACTTGCCAGAACTCGGTCACCGGGAAGTCCGCAGCCTTGTTCTGGATCTCGCCTTCGATGCGCGTCTGCTCTGGAAACTCAACAAACACCGTAGCGTCGTCGAGAATCGCGGGGTCAAGTTCCGTCTTCCCTGGGCAATCTCCACCGATGGCGTTGATGTGCATGCCGGGCGCGACCATGTCGTGGGTGAGAACAGTCGCATTCGTTTTATCTGCAGTGCACACCGTCACGACGTCGGCGCCCTTGACGGCATCCGCCCCGGAGGTCGCGACCGTGATGTGGAAACCCAGCGGTTCAAGGTTGCCCACGAACTTCTCCATCGCCGCGGGGTCGGTGTCCCACACGCGCAGCGTCTCAATCCCCGTGGTGCCTCGGATGGCAAGGGACTGAAACTCTGCCTGGCTGCCGGTGCCGATGAGCGCCATCGTCGTGCTGTCTTTGCGCGCGAGCGCTTTGGCGACCATTGCGGATGTTGCGGCCGTGCGGAGCGCGGTGAGCACGGTCATTTCCGTGAGGAATGTGGGGTAACCGTTGTGCACGTCGGCGAGGACACCGAACGCCGTCACGGTCTGGAAACCGCGTGCCGGGTTCGACGGGTGGCCATTGACGTACTTGAAACCGTACGTTTCCATGTCGCTCGTCGGCATGAGCTCGATGACGCCGAATGGCGTGTGACTGGCAACTCGGGGGGACTTGTCGAAGCTTTCCCAGCGGCGGAAGTCGGCCTCGAGATAGTCGACCATGCCCGACATGATGTCGATGGGCCCATGGTCCCTAATCCATCGGACCATGTTTCGAACATCGACAAACCGGGTCATTGTGCTGCTCCTACTCTGCGTACCTTCAACGTTATGACCCGACGATATGCGACGACAACAACGATAATGCTCACTATCTGACGAATAAATATGCTGATTGCATAACTATTATGAACAATATGGCAAAAAACGTGTTGGATGAGACCGATAGGCGGCTTCTTTCCGCCCTGCGGGAGGACGGGCGGATCCCGGTTGCAGAACTCGCGCGGCTGCTCGGCGTCGCTCGCGCGACCGTGACATCGCGCATTGAACGGCTCGTCGCATCCGGCACCATTGTCGGATTCAGCGTGCGTGTTCGCGACGAACTTGACCCCCTTGAAGTGCGCGCCATCACGCTCATCGAGGTGGGCGGACGCACGACGAGCCTCGTCATCCGGGAGCTGCGCGGCATCCCCGAAATCCGTTCGCTGCACACCACGAATGGCGCGTGGGACCTAGTCGCAGAACTCGGGGCGGAGTCGCTCGCCCACTTCGACAGAGTGCTCGGCCTCATCCGATCCATTGACGGCGTTGTTAACAGCGAGTCAAGCCTGCTGCTGAGCTCCGTGCTCCGCTAGCCGATTGCTTTCATCATTCAGGAGGTTCTGTGACCAGTGGGGCCACTGTGGTGGATGACCGCCCCAGGAGTCTCGCTGACCACATTCGTCACACCACCTCCTGAATGATGAAAGCCACAAAACGTCAGGAGGTGAGGCGGGTGATGAGCTCGCGATAGCGAGCGGAGGTGAGGGCGACCACGTCATCCGGAAGCCGCGGAGGGGTTCCCGCGCCGTCCCAGTTCGCGGAAAGCCAATTGCGCACGAGCTGCTTATCGAAACTGTCTTTGCGCTCGCCGCCTGCCCAGGCTTCCGCGTCCCAGTAGCGGCTGCTGTCGCTCGTGAGAACTTCATCCGCGAGGGTGATCGTGCCGTCGTCGTCTGTGCCGAACTCAAACTTCGTGTCTGCGAGGATGAGCCCGCGCTCTTCCGCAATTGCGCTCGCGCGCGCGAAGATGTCGAGGCTCAGCGCGCGTAACGCGTGCGCGGTGTCCGCGCCCACGAGCTCGACCGTGCGCTCGAACGTGATGTTTTCGTCGTGTTCGCCCATCGGGGCTTTGAAAGCGGGAGTGAAGATCGGATTCGGCAGCCGGTCGCCAAACCCGAGGCCGGCAGGCAATTCGACACCGCACACGGCCCCCGTCGCCACATATTCGGCCCAGCCGCTGCCGGCGAGGTAGCCGCGCACGACGCACTCGATCGGGAACATGTCGAGCGTCTGCACGAGCATTGCGCAGCCCGAGACTTCGGCAGGGATCGCCGCCGCTCCGTCAGGTGCGAGGTGATTTGGCACTCCATCGAGTCGATCGAACCACCACAAACTCAATTGCGTGAGCAGTTCACCCTTGCCGGGGATTCCCGGTTCCAGAACGTGGTCGAACGCGCTGATGCGGTCGCTCGCCACGAGAAGAACTTTGCCAGGATGCGTTGCTGAACTGTAGAGATCGCGCACCTTGCCCGAGTAGTCGAGCTTCCAGCCGATCACTCGGCGACCCGCGCTGCAATATCGGTGCGGTAGTGCGAACCCTCCAGCGTGATGGCCTCGAGTGCCGTGTATGCGCGTGACCGTGCTTCCGTGAAGTCGGTACCCGTCGCCACAACATTGAGAACACGGCCACCGGTTGCGATGAGTTGCTCACCGTCCTTGTTGGTAGCCGCGTGCAGGATGCGCACGCCGGGAACCTCCGCGGCCACCTCGACGCCAAAGATGGGGCGGCCCGTTTCGGGGGCATCCGGGTAGCCTTCGCTCGCGAGCACGACCGACATGCAAACTTCATCCGAAAACTCCGGGGTTGGCATGTCGGCGAGAGTGCCCGTGGCCGCGGCGAACAGTAGCCCGCTCAAGGGCGTGACGAGGCGAGGCAACACCACCTGGGTTTCCGGATCACCGAACCTCGCGTTGAACTCGATGACCCTCAAGCCCTTGGCCGTGAGAACGAGCCCGCAATAGAGGAGGCCGCTGAACGGCGTTCCCTCCTCGGCGAGTTGGCGGATGACGGGCATGGCGACAGTCTCGGCAACCTCATCCACAAACCCGTCGGCGAGCCACGGCAACGGAGAGTACGCGCCCATGCCTCCCGTGTTGGGGCCCGTGTCGCCGTCGCTCAGCCGCTTGTAGTCCTGCGCGGGCGAGAGCGGAAGCACGGTGGAACCATCGGCAAGAAAGAACAGTGAAACCTCGGGGCCGTCGAGAAACTCCTCGACAAGTACTGGCCCGAGTTGAAGAAAATGTTCCGCGTGGGCGAGAGCGGCGTCACGGTCGGAGGTGACGAGCACGCCTTTCCCAGCGGCCAGACCGTCCGCCTTCACAACGAAAGGCGCACCAAACTCATCGAGAGCTGCGGCAACCTCGCCGATAGTCGTTGTATTCGCCGCTCGACCGGTTGGCACGTTCGCGGCATCCATGATGCGCTTCGCGAATGCTTTGCTGCTCTCCAATTGCGCGGCCTTGATGCTCGGACCGAAGACGGGAATCCGCCTCCGCGTCAACGCATCGGCTACCCCCGCAACAAGTGGGGCTTCCGGCCCAATAATGACCAATTCGATGTCATTGTCCACCGCGAACTGGGCGATGAGCTTCGGATTCTCCGCGTCGAGTCCGATCGTCGTGGCGTCCTCGGCGGTCCCCGCATTGCCTGGTGCAACCGTGATGTCGTGCTCGGCACCCTCCGCGAGCAGGGCCGAAAGGATGGCGTGCTCGCGGGCACCGGAGCCGAGGAGGAGGATGCGCACCCCCACAGATTACCCGGCCCACCTTGTTGCTGCCTCCGTTAGCGTTGAGCTGTGGGTAGAGCTCGGATTTCAGCGCAAAGCGGAGTGGCCGCCGTCCGTGCATCGATGGATGCGGCTGCCGACCGCGAGTCGACGGCGCTCGCCGTGCGCTACCTCCTGCAAGTGCTCGCGGATGCCGCACCCGGCAACACGCTCGAGGTTCGGGTGCCCCCGTTCGGCGCTGTGCAGTGCGTCGAAGGTCCCCGGCATACGCGAGGCACCCCGCCCAACGTCATCGAACTGGATGCGGCAACGTGGATTGCGCTCGCGACAGGCTCAATTTCCTGGTCGGGCGCCCTCGCGCAGCACCGCGTGGCGGCATCCGGAAGTCGCGCAAACCTGGACGGGCTGCTCCCGGTGGAATGGAATGCGGGAGAATAGAACCATGAGCAACGAATCACCGGAAGCGCCACTGGATGCTGGCGAAGAGCGCACGAGAGTCACCATCCGCCGTGCGCCGAAAATTTCGGCGTTCATCGTCGTGGGTGCGCTCGCCGGATTTCTCATCACGCTCGTGCTCACGTCGCTGTTCCCCGCCGACCCAACGGTCGGTTTTGGCGCCTCGCTCGGGTATTTTTCGCTGTTTGGGGTATCGATTGGTGCGATGATTGGTGCGATCTTCGCACTCGTCGCTGACCGTCGAGCCAGCCGACATTCCGCTGAGGCTATCGCGGGTAAACTGACGGTGCATGTCGAGCCGGAGAGTTCTGGCGTGGACGAAAACGTTCCAGACAGCGTTCCCAATAACGACGGATAAGGGGCACACTTTTGGCCGGAGGCGATGGTCGGCTTGGTCACGACATACTTCCAGGCGAGAAGGGCCCGCAAGACGCTTGCGGCGTGTTCGGCGTGTGGGCGCCAGGTGAAGAAGTCTCCAAGCTCGCCTACTTTGGACTGTACGCCCTGCAACATCGCGGCCAGGAGTCGGCCGGAATTGCGACGAGCGACGGCACGAAGATTCTCGTCTACAAAGACATGGGTCTCGTCTCGCAAGTGTTCAACGAGTCGGCGCTCAACACGCTGGTTGGCCACCTCGCGGTAGGGCACACGCGCTATTCCACGACGGGAGCGTCGAGTTGGCAAAATGCGCAGCCCACTCTCGGGCGCACGGCGGGCGGGACCGTCGCTCTCGGTCACAATGGCAACCTCACGAACACGTTTGAGCTTCTCGAGCTCGCGCGACAGCGGCATCCGGAACTCGGAGGGGAACTCTCGAGAGGCAATACGACGGACACCGCCGTCATCACCGCGCTCTTCGCCGGCGACCCGGACCACACGCTCGAGGCCACCGCCCTCGAAGTGCTTCCGCTCGTGCACGGCGCATTTTGTCTCGTCTTCATGGACGAAACGACACTGTACGCGGCCCGCGACCCGCAAGGCGTGCGGCCGCTCGTGCTCGGGCGGCTTGAGAGAGGCTGGGTCGTCGCGAGCGAAACGGCGGCGCTCGACATTGTCGGGGCATCCTTCGTGCGCGAAGTTGAGCCAGGCGAGCTCATCGCGATCGACGAGAACGGTTTGCGCTCGCAGCGATTCGCTCCAGAGAAGCGCGCAGGATGCGTGTTCGAGTACGTGTACCTCGCTCGGCCAGACACGACGATCGCCGGCCGCGGAGTGCACGCAGCCCGCGTAGAGATGGGTCGCCGCCTCGCAAAAGAGCATCCTGTCGAGGCCGATCTTGTGATCCCCACTCCCGAATCCGGAACCCCCGCGGCGATCGGCTATGCGGAAGCCTCCGGCATCCCGTACGGCCAGGGGCTCGTGAAGAACGCGTATGTCGGGCGCACGTTCATTCAGCCGTCGCAAACGATCCGCCAGCGCGGAATCAAGCTCAAGCTCAACCCGCTGCGCGAAGTCATCAAAGGCAAACGGCTCATCGTCGTCGACGATTCGATTGTGCGCGGCAATACGCAAAGGGCGCTCGTGGCGATGCTGCGCGAGGCCGGTGCGGCGGAAGTGCACGTGCGAATTTCGAGCCCGCCCATCACGTGGCCCTGCTTCTACGGCATCGACTTTGCCTCGCGGGCAGAACTGCTCGCCACCGGGCTCAGCGTGGATGAAGTGCGGCAAACGATCGGAGCGGACTCGCTCGGCTACCTTTCAGAGGAAGGCATGGTCGAGTCGACAGAGCAGCCGCGCTCAAGCCTCTGCACGGCGTGCTTCACGGGCATCTACCCCATTCCGCTTCCGGATTCGAACCTGATCGGCAAAAACCTTCTGGAGATTGACACGTCCCGTCAGGAGATCACCCCGCTCGTCTACGGCGACCCAGGACGCCAGGAATGACCCCCACACAGTCTCGCGAGAGTGCACTTGTGGTCGTTCTGAGCGCGTCAAACCCACCACACGTGCACACTCGCGAAACGGGGAGAGAGCGACATGAGTGACGCTTACGCGGCAGCCGGAGTCGACACGCGCGCGGGCGACCTTGCGGTCGAGCTGATGAAAGCCGCGGTCGCCAAGACCCACGGGCCCGAAGTGATCGGCGGCGTCGGCGGGTTCGCCGGGCTGTTCGATGTGTCAGCGCTCACGGCATTCCGGCACCCGCTCCTGGCCACCTCGACGGATGGCGTGGGCACCAAGGTCGCGATCGCGCAAGCTCTCGACAAACACGACACCATCGGTCAGGATCTCGTCGGCATGGTTGTCGACGACATTGTCGTCGTCGGGGCGAAACCGCTCTTCATGACCGACTACATCGCGTGCGGCAAAGTCGTGCCTGAGCGCATCGCCGACATTGTGGCCGGCATCGCCCGCGCGTGCTCCGAAACGGGCACGGCACTTGTCGGGGGCGAAACCGCTGAGCATCCAGGGCTGCTCGGTCCGGACGACTATGACGTCGCAGGCGCTGCCGTCGGCGTCGTCGAAGCGGATGACGTGCTCGGCCCAGAGCGGGTGCGGGACGGCGATGTCGTGGTGGCGCTTGCATCATCCGGTCTGCACAGCAACGGGTACTCACTCGTGCGGCACATCCTGGCCGAACGCAAAATTGGTTTCCGCGACCGCACGGACGAGCTTGGCATCATCGGAGAAACGCTGCTCGAACCCACCCGCCTGTACACGCGCCCTATTCTGGACGTGCTTGCCCGACATCCTGGAGCCGTGCACGCCGTCAGCCATGTGACCGGTGGGGGAATCGCCGCGAACCTTGCCCGCGTGCTCCCTGTGGGCTCGTGGGTGGAGGTTGATCGCGCCAGCTGGTCCCCAGCGCCCGTGTTCCGCGTGCTCGCCGAATGGGGTGGGCTCGCGCTCGCCGACACCGAGGGCACCTGGAATCTCGGCATCGGGATGTTCGCCATCGTCGACGCCGCGCACGCTCACGCGATTGCCGCCGAGTGGACCGCGGACGGCATTAATTCATGGCCGGTTGGAGAGATTTCGACCACGAAGCGCAGCCTGGACGGCTTCGAGCAGGGTGCGAAAGGTGTTGACGGCGGCGCCGTGCGCCTCACCGGCAACTACAACGACTGAGGCCGGTCCGCGCTATGCGCGCGGCACGATTAGTGCAGAGAATGCAGGCTAGTTGCTGCCCTGATCGGTGTCTTCACCGGCGTGGCTGTACTCCGGCCACTTCTCCATAGCCTCGTTCTGCTCAGCCTTTGTGAGCTCGCGCTCAAGCGCGTCATAGTTTGTGTTCGGGCTGAAGTACTTCAGCTCTCTCGCGACCTTGGTGTGCTTAGCCTTCTGGCGACCACGTCCCACGGGTGACCCCCTTACGATTCCAGCCTGAGTACACACGATGATGCTCAGAATTCGCCTACAAGGTTTTCAAAACTAACTTCCAAGTTTAGCATGCACGCACGGTCGCAGGTCGACCACGGGTTGGCCCGGTAACGTAAGCGTGTGAACCCCGCATCTTTGCATCCCTCGGTCGTCGTCATTGGCGCCGGTCAAGCTGGGCTCTCCGTGTCATTTTACTTGAAGCGGCTCGGACTTGAACCGGGCAAGGACTTTATTGTGCTGGATCGCGGCCCGGGAACCGGGGGCGCATGGCAGTTGCGGTGGGAGGCGCTGCGCATCGGGTCTGCCCACCGAATCAATGATCTCCCCGGCATGGATGCCCTCGGTCTGACGTTTGATGAGGCCGACCGCACCCTCCCCGCGAAAGAAGTTGTCTCCGACTTTTACCGCCAATACGAGGACTACTACGAGTTCAACGTCATCCGGCCTGCCGACGTGAAGTTGGTGTCGAATCGCGCGCTTGGCCTCGTTGTCGAATACGTGGACGGAGGCGGCGAACGCCACGAAATCACGACCGATGTGGTGGTGAACGCGACGGGCACGTGGGGTTCACCGTTCATCCCGTGGTATCCGGGGCGTGACTCTTTCGCCGGTCGTCAGGTTCACACGAGCGATTACGCGAACGCGGAAGAGTTCCGCGGCGAGAAGGTGCTCGTGGTCGGTGGCGGCACTTCGGCCATCGGATTCCTCATGGAGATGGAGGGCGTCGCAGACGAACTCACGTGGGTGAGCAGACGTCCCGTTGATTTTCTCGACCAGGGCGAACTGGATCTTGAATCGCGCGAGGGCGCGGTCGCGGTGCAGGATGAGGCGGCGCGTGCAGGGCGGGCGCTTCCGAGCATTGTGAGCGGCACGGGCGTTCCGCGCACTCGACGAATTCAGGCCGCGATCGACCGCGGACTGTTGATCGAAAAACCCATGTTCGAGGCGATCGAACCGAATGGCGTGCGCTGGGCGGATGGCTCGTTCCAGCAGGTAGATGCCATTTTGTGGTCGACCGGGTTCCGTCCAGAACTCCGGCATCTCGCGCCGCTGAAGTTGCGAGAAAAAGAAGGCGGCATGACGGTCGGTGAGGGTTCATCCTGGAAGGATGCCCGCATCTTCTTTGCCGGATACGGCCCGCAGGCGAGCACGATTGGTGCAAACCGGGCGGGCAGGCGCATTGCCCGCCAAGTGATTGCCACCCTCAGCAACCTCTAGATCCTTCGCCACTCGAGACCAGTTGCCCCGCGCGGGTCGGCCAAATGAAGGCATTCCGGCTGGGCGAGGCCGTATGTATTGGCGTTGTAACGCAGCGGAGGTTGAGATGCCTTCATTTGGTCACGAGGCGGAGGTGGGGAGGAACTCGGCGAGACCCGCGAGCAGTCGGTCGACGTCGTCTTGGTTCGAGTAGGGGGCGAGACCCACGCGGAGTCCGCCGTCGTCACCGAGCCCAAGCCGGCGGCTTGCTTCGAGCGCATAAAAGTTGCTCGACGGCGCATCCACGCCTCGCGCGGCGAGGAACAAGTACGCATCGTGCATATCTCGCCCGTCGATGGTGAGCAGAATCGTCGGGGTGCGGTGCGCTGCACGCGAGTGGACGGTGATGGCCGGCATCTCGGCGAGCCCAGCTTCCAGGCGCGCGAGCAGGGCATCCTCGTGGGCTTCAAGTCGTGCGAACGCATCCGCCAGGCCTGCGCGGCGGTCGAGCCCCGCATCGCCCCCGCCAATCTTCGACAGGTAGTCGACGGCCGCGGCGACGCCAGCCAGCATTTCGTACGGAAGCGTGCCGAACTCGAATCGCTCTGGGACATCGTTTGTGGAGGGCAGGAGCTTGTCGGGACGGAGCGACTCGAGAAGCCGAGGCGAGGCAATGAGTGCGCCGAGGTGCGGCCCGAGGAACTTGTAGGGCGAGCAGGAGAAGAAGTCTGCGCCGAGCGCGATCATGTCCACGTGAACGTGCGCCGTGTAATGCACGCCGTCGACGTACACGAGCGCGCCCACCGCGTGGGCAGCCTTCGAGATGGCCGCGACATCCGGTTTCGTTCCGATGAGGTTGGACGCGGCCGTGACGGCAACAAGCTTCGTGTGCTCAGACAGCACCGTCGAAATGTCGTCGAGCTCGCCCGTTTCGGCGGCGAAATCCAGCCAGCGCAGGGTTGCCCCAGTACGTTCCGCTGCTTGAACCCAGGGGCGGATGTTGGAGTCGTGGTCGAGGCGCGTTACGACGACCTCGTCGCCCGCCTTCCAGTCGCGTGAAATCCATCGGGAGAAGTCGTAACAGAGCTGCGTGGCGCTGCGGCCGAACACGACGCCGCCCGCTTCGCCGCCGACGAGGTCGGCGATGGCTTCGCGCGCATCCGACACGGTCTTCTCCGCGCGCGACTCACCGATGGTCACGGTGCCGCGGTTGGACAGCGGACCGCTCAAGGCTTCGGAGATGGCGGTGATCACGGCGGCGGGGGTTTGCGTTCCTCCCGGGCCGTCGAAGTGTGCGGAGCCGGCAGCGAGGGCCGGAAAGTCGGCGCGGACCGAATCGATGTCATAACTCATGATTCGAATCTATCTGTTGTGTCACCCGACGAAGGCAAGATACCCGGCCAGGCACGCGCCGAAACCCACCACGAGGTTCGCTCCAACGTTGAGGCTCGCGATTCCCCAGCGCCCATGGGTCACAAGTTGGATCGTTTCGACACTGAACGTGCTGAACGTGGTGAGCCCACCGCACACTCCCGTGAGGATGATGAGTCGCAGGTCCGCCGACAAGCCTGACGACTGTGCGAGGCCAAGCGTTGCGCCTCCCATAGCTGAACCCAGCGCGTTGACGATGAGCACCGCCCACGGAAAGCTCTCTGCTTTCGAGGTGCGAGCGAAGGCTCGAGAAACGAGGTAGCGCAGCACTGTTGCCGCTCCGCCGGCGGCTAGAGTGACGACGACGAGGGCCGGGCTCACTCGTCCACCCAGTCGATCGGTGTTGACACGCGGCCAACGCGCAGGCCAAGCGCGGCGGCGGCAAAGCCGAGGCCGAGCGAAAGCAGAAGGTATGCGGCCGCCATCATCCACAGTCCGGTGGCCGTTTGGATGACGAGCGACACCATCACCGCGGAGAAAGTTGTGAAGGAGCCGAGGAGTCCAACTCCCAATCCGGCCTTCAACCATTCGGGCGCGCGGGACCACGCGCGTGCCACCAGCAGACCAAGGGCGAAGGCGCCAACAACGTTGATGATGAGGGTGCCGAGCGGGAACTCGGTGTTCGAATGCGGCAGCAGAGTGTCGATGAGCAAACGCAGCCCTGTGCCGCAGACCCCGCCGATGAGCGCGGCCGCGAGAGGGGCGAGAAGCGCGCGCGAGGTTGCCGGTGGGAGTGCGGCCGGCTGCTGATTCACGTCACTACTGTTTCACGTTGCGGGTTGCACCGTCACTCGTTCTTTTGCGCGCCGGTCCGCGCTGGTGGCAGCTGCTGACGGATGACAGCCCTTCTCACCGGCTCACCGCGACGCTCCTGCCCTGGCAAGGGGCGACCGGGGCGAGTGTAGAGAACCTGCGAGGAGTCCAGAAGCCAGGGCACGAGGGCGACCGCGACACCGTGGCACAGCATGAGTTTGTGGCGGATGCGACGGGCCTTGTGATTGTGCAGGAGGTTCTCCCACCAGTGACCGACGATGAACTGCGGCATGTACACGGTGACGACTTCTGCGCCGTGCGACTCCCGCCGTTTCTTAATATATTTGATGAGCGGAAAGCTGATGTCGCGGTATGGGGACTGGATGACGCGCAACCGCACACGAATTTTTCGCGCCTTCCACTGGCGTCTCAACTCGGCCGTCTGCTCGTCGTCAATCGAACAGTGCACAGCTTCCAGAGTGTCGTGACGGGCGGCGATCGCGTAGTCGAGCGCCTTGAGCGTGGGTTTTTGCAGGGTTCCCACGAGGACGATCGCGTGGTCACCATTGGCCCCGAACACGGTCGAGTCATCGACGGCGAGATCCCGCTCGATCTTTTGGTAGTAGCGATTGACGCCGAGCATCAGAAAATAAAGCACGGGCCCGATCGCGAAAACAAGCCACGCGCCGTGCGTGAACTTCGTCACCGTGACGACGATAAGAACCGTGCCGGTGAGAACCGCGCCAAACGAGTTAATGGACAAGCTGCGGATGATCTGCCCGCGCTTCATCGGCATCGGAGCGCCGCGTGCGCCTTCGCGCAAAGCGCGCATCCAGTGTTTGACCATTCCGGATTGGCCGAGCGTGAACGATACGAACACCCCGATGATGTACAGCTGGATAAGCGCGGTGAGGTTCGCCTGATAAACGATGAGCAGGATGATGGCACCGAGCCCGAGAACGAGCACCCCGTTGGAGTACACGAGCCGGTCGCCGCGCGTTGACAGCGACTTGGGTGCGTAACCGTTGCGCGCCAACACGGAACCGAGCAGCGGGAAGCCGTTGAACGCGGTGTTGGCCGCGAGGAGCAACACCGCTGCTGTGGTGCCCTGGATGACGAAGAACAGAATCTGCGTGTCGCCGCCGAACACCGCAGCGGCCAGCTGAGCCATGACGCTGCGTTGCGGTTGGGTTGCGCACTGCGCGAATCCTTCGAGGTCGCACGGGTTCTCCGCGTAGTGCACGCCGGACACGAGAGCGAGAGTCGTGACGCCGGCGAACAGGGTGATCGCGATCCCTCCCATGAGCGCGAGCGTGCGTTTCGCGTTCTTGACTTTCGGGGTGCGGAACGCCGGCACACCGTTGGCGACCGCCTCCACTCCCGTGAGTGCGCTGCATCCGCTCGCGAAAGAACGCAGAAGCAACAAAACGATGCCGGCCTGGGTGAACTGCTCGGCTTTCACTTCGTACACGGACGACTCCGCGACGGGGGAGTCGCCGAGCATCATCCGGATGAGGCCGACAGCAATCATGAGCACGACGCTCGCGATGAACAAGTAAGTGGGGAGCGCGAACGCTTTGCTCGATTCGCGTACGCCGCGAAGGTTCACGGCGGCCAGAACAATGACGAATCCGACCGCCAGTTCCACGCGCCACGGATTCATCCCCGGGAATGCGGAAATGATGTTGTCGACGCCGCTCGCGACCGACACCGCAACCGTCAGGATGTAGTCGATGAGCAGTGCGCTCGCCACGATGAGCCCGGCTCTTTCGCCAAGATTCTTGTGGGCGACTTCGAAGTCACCGCCGCCGGACGGGTACGCCTTGATGAGTTGCCGGTATGAAGCAACGACCGTGATCAGCACGATGACGACGGCAGCCGCAATCCACGGTGCGAAACTCAAGAAACTGAGTCCCCCGAGGGTAAGGATCATGAGGAGCTCTTGCGGCCCGTATGCAACGGATGAGAGCGCGTCGCTCGCGAAGATGGGTAGGGCGAGGTGCTTCGGGAGTAGTTGGCCCTCGAGCTTGTCAGACGGTAGGGGATCGCCGATCAGCCATCGTTTCGGCGACCGGACTTCTGTAGTCACGAGGAGCGACACTACTCCTATTGGGCGCCCGTGGTGGCGCGCCGCGATAACTTTTTGTAGCTCAAATTTTGCGGATGACGTGCGCGCGCACCTCGTCGAGTTTCGTTTTGAGCTCGACGACCCCGTCATCCGTCAGTTCGTCGCGAGCGGCCATGCCGCGAAGGTCCGCCCGCAATTGGTGCCGGAAGTCGTTGAGCATCATCTCGGCTTCGCGCAATCGCCCGCTGCTGGAGTCCCGGATGTCGGTGCGAGCTGAGCGAATCGTCTCGCGTGCGTCCTCCCGTGCATCGCGTGCGGCGGAAGCCAGATCGGCGCGGAGACTCTTCATTGCCTGGTTGACGTTCTGGCGAACCTCATCGGCGAGGCGGCGCACCGAGTCGCTCACATCGCTTTCGATGCCGTCCAGCTCGTGTTCCCGCGCTGCGAGCTCAGCGCGGCCGGCATCCGTAATTTCGTACACGGTTTTGCGTCCATCGGGAGACTTGGTGGCAAGTCCTTCTTCTTCGAGTTTGGCGAGCCGCGGGTAGATCGTGCCAGCACTCGGAGTGTAGGTGCCGCCAAAGCGCTCTTCAAGCGCGAGGATCAGCTCGTAGCCGTGCATGGGCTCCTCGGCGAGAAGACTCAAAAGGTAGAGGCGCAAATGGCCGTGGGCGAAGACGGGAGGCGTCATCGGCCGGAGCCAGCTGTCACAGGCGAGTGCAGCACGCTGATGTCGCCCGACACCGTGGATGCCGTGAATTCGAGCCATTGGCCGTGCAGGTCACCGAACTTTCCAAGATATTGGCCGCGGACGCCCGTGATAGAGCTGTCGTCGAGCTGGAGCCGGCCGGACATCGTATTCACCTTGTACTGCGCGGGAACGTCGTGCTCAAGTCGAAGCGTGATGTCTCCGGAGACGGACTTGATGCCCACGCTGTCTGGAGTGCCCGTGATGTCTAGGAAGGTATCGCCTGAGACGCTATTGGCGGTGAACTTCATGATTTCGCCGCTCGCCGTGATGTCTCCGCTCACCGTCTTGGATGTGATGTTTCCGTAGTGGTTGCGCACGTTGATTTCGCCGCTCACGGAGTTGAGCTCCAGGTCGCCGTACACATTGTCGATGACAAGGTCGCCGCTCACCGTGCTGACTTTCGCATCCTCCGTGAGGCCGCTGATGAGGCCCATGGCCGACACGGCACCAAACTTGAGGGCGACATCCCGCGGCACCATGATGCTGACATCCGCTTTCGCGTTGTTGTTGAACGATTTGAAGACGTCGATGAAGTTGTCCCAGCGCAGTTGCGGGTGGTCGACTTCGAGCGTGTCTCCGTCGATGGAAACTTTCAGCGGCTTTCCGCTCACGGAGTGCACTTCGATGCGCGCACTCGGTTCGTCGTGGCCGACGATGTCGACGTTGCCGCCGATGAGTCCAACTTTGAGGTTGCGCACCATGTCGACGTCGATTGTCTTCGCGTCGTCGATGAGCCATTTTTCGACTGCCATGGGATGTCCTTTCAGTCCTACGACCTTGTACGATTCGCGTTATATCGCGAGTCGTAAATATCAAGATATATCGCGTTTCACCAAACCGCAAGTGCTTTCATCATTCAGGAGGTGGTGGGACAGAAGTGAAGGATTGTGGCTGGCTTGAACACGGGAGAAACTCTGGCCACAGAAGTACCAGCAACTCCTGAATGATGAAGGTAGATTCAGGGCATGAGCGACATTGCCGTGGATCTGGTGGATCTGCTGGATCTGGATGTGGTGGAACTGACGCGGGACCTCATCCGCATCGACTCGGTGAACCCCGAACTGGTGCCGGGAGCGGCCGGCGAAGCCGAGATTGCTGAATGGTGTGCAGCGTGGCTTGCTGACCGCGGGTTCGACGTGCAAAAAGTTGGCACTCCCGAGCGCCCCACCGTCGTTGCTATTGCGCGCGGCGCCGGCGGCGGGCAGTCCCTCATGCTCAACGGGCACCTCGACACGGTGGGCGTCGCCAGTTATGACGGCGATCCCTTCGCGGCGGAGGTGCGGGACGGCAACCTGTACGGCCGCGGCGTATTCGACATGAAAGCGGGAGTCGCCGCGATCATGGTCGCTGCAGCCCGCGCAGTCGCCGCAAAACTTTCGGGTGACGTGATCGTCACGCTTGTCTCCGATGAAGAGTTCGGCAGCATAGGAACAGAGGATGCGCTTGCCGCCGTGACCGCTCACGCTGCAATTATCACCGAGCCGAGCGAGCTGAACCTCGTGCTCGCGCATCGCGGGTTCGCGTGGTTCGAGATCGAGCTGAGCGGTGTGGCCGCCCACGGGTCCATGCCGCACCAGGGTGTCGACGCGATCGCGCACGCCGGTCTTGTGCTGCGTGCGCTGGATGAGTTGCGAGCGCGCTTCGAGTCGGCTCTGCCGCATCCGCTGCTCGGCTACAGCGCCGTGCGCGTGTCAATGATGTCAGGGGGGTCGGATGCGGCGACGGTCGCGGACTCGTGCATCCTCACGATCGAGCGGCGCATGTTGCCGGGCGAAACGCCGGATGCCGTCGAATCCGAGTTGCGCGCGATGCTCGAGTCTCTTTCGGCTTCGACGCCCGACTTTCGGTTCGACCTGCGCAGGCTCGTGGCGCGGGGCGCGTTCGAGGCGGATGCCGACTGGCCGATCGTTCGAGCAGTCGCTGAAAGTGCCGAGCGCGTACTCGGTGGGCCTGCGTCATCTCGAGGCGAACCGTTTTGGACGGATGCCGGGCTCATTTTCGATGCCGGGATGCCGTGCCTGCTCATCGGCGTCGACGGCGGAGGAGCCCACGCCGACACGGAGTGGGCAACCGTTGCCTCGATTGAGCAGCTCACCGACATCCTTGAAGGCACCATCCGCACCTTTTGCGCCTGAGCTGGCTTTCATTATTCAGGAGGTGATGGGACTGCTGTGGTCAGAGTTGCAGCAGGAACCACACCAGCACCACCCAACTACTTCTGTCGCACCACCTCCTGAATAATGAAAGCAATTGACGTTGACATTGACGTCGCGTCAACCTTTAGCGTGGTGGGAGAGCACGCAAGGGAGGCGCACATGCTGCGGTCCATTCAGGACATCGCGCGGTTGTCGGGAACGACGAGCCGCACGCTGCGGCATTACGACGACATCGGGTTGCTTGCGCCCAGCAGCGTCGGCACGAACGGCTACCGATACTACGACGAGGATGCGCTCACTCGACTGCAGCGCATCCTGTTGCTGCGCGAGCTCGGGCTTAGTCTGCCGGCGATTGCCGACGTGCTCGTCGGGCAAACGGATCACGCGGATGCCCTGCTCGCTCACCTGCATTGGTTGCGGCAAGAGAAGCAGCGCCTCGACCGCCAGATCCGTGCGGTCGAGACCACCATCAGGAAATACGAATTGAAGGAGCCACTCATGGCTGAGGAAATGTTTGATGGATTCGACCACACGGCGTACAAAGCCGAGGTCGAGGAGCGCTGGGGCAAGGAAGCGTATGCGGCAAGTGATGAGTGGTGGCGCTCGCAGTCCACGCAGGAGAAGGGCGAGTGGAAGCGCCGCTCAGACGAGCTCGCGACGGCATGGACCGAGGCGGCAGCATCCGGCATCGAACCATACAGCGATGCTGCGGCGGCCATCGCGCAGCGGCACGTCGAATGGTTGCGCAGCATTCCTGGAACCCCGCGCGGTAGTGCCGGTGGCCCGGCGAAGGAGTACCTCACGAGCCTCGCTCAAATGTACGTCGATGACCCGCGATTCGCGGCAAACTACGGAGGCCAGACCGGCGCCGAGTTTGTGCGCGACGCCATCACGGCGTACGCGGAGCGAAACCTCTAACCGCTGCGACCAAATGAAGGCATTCCACACCGACAACGCCGAGCTGCCGGCACCCGCAGACCATCATGTGCCGAAATGCCTTCATTTGGGAAGCCATCGGTCGGTCGACACAGTGCCGCACCCGGCATTGCGGGCACCGCCGCGCGCGGTAACTCGCAAAAATGTCCAGTACGCAATATAAAATGTAATGGATACTTTACTTTTTGTTTAGCACCCATTACATTATCTCTATGACTGAAACACAGATGAAGCCGAACTATCTCAAGCGTTACCTGATCCGGTTCTTTATCGGCATGGCAAGCTACTCCATTCTTCTCGTGGCGGCCCTTTTGCTCGCCAACACGATGGTCGACGGAGTGGGGCGAGTGCTGCTGGGCCTGCTGCCCATCCCGGCCATTCTCTTCGTCGCGTGGGCAGTTGTTCAATTTAGTCGCGAGGCCGATGAGTTCGCCAGGCGCCAATTGACCGAGTCGTTGGCGATCGGATTCGCGTTCGGTTCGGCTCTCGTGGCGAGCTATGGTCTGCTCGACAGCTTTGGCGCACCACCGCTGTCGTGGATGTTCGCGTTCGCGACCTACATGCTGTGCTGGGCGGTCGGCGCCATCGTCGTAAGCCTCCGGTACCGCTCATGAAAAATCGTGTGCGCGTTCTGCGGGCCGAGCACAACCTGACGCAGGCTGAACTCGCAGCGAAACTGAACGTCACCCGGCAAACGGTCATCGCGATTGAGAGCGGCAAATACGATCCGAGCTTGCCGCTCGCGTTCGCGATCGCCCGCACTTTCGACCAGGCAATTGAGGAAATTTTCACGCCAGAGTCCTGAGTCACGACGCACAGTCTGACTGTGAAACGATGATCATGTGCGCTACGTCTTCTTCGCCCTCATCGCGGCGATCCTGTTTGGTACGACAGGTACGGCGCAAGTGCTCGGTCCAGACGAGGCATCGTCGCTCTCGGTGGGCTCCGCCCGCATCGTCATCGGCGGCGCAGGGCTCGCCCTCGTGGCGTGGTTGCTCTCTTTGCGTTCGCGCCGGATGCTGCGCCACCTGGAGCCTGGACATCCGATCACCGACATGCTCACGCTGCACATCCCGAACCTCACAGGACACGAACCGCAGTTGACGAAAGCGGCATCCGCTCGCTGGCGCGCGTGGCCGACGATTGCCATCGGCGCGCTCGCGATCATTGTGTACCAGCCCACGTTCTTCTTGGGCATGAACATTAACGGCGTCGCGATCGGCGCGGTCGTCGCGATTGGGTCTGGCCCCATCTTCACTGGCCTGCTGGAGTGGGCTCTCACGCGACGCTTCCCAGGCTACGGATGGCTCGTGGCGACGGTCGTGGCGGTCGCCGGCATTGTGCTGCTGAGCGGCGCGAATCAATCCGGTGTCACGGATCCAGCTGGGCTCCTGCTCTCCCTCGGCGCGGGCGCGTGCTACGCGTTTTACGCTCTGTCGGCAAAGAAGTTGCTCGTGGACGGTTGGACGCCCACTGGGTCCGTCGCCGTCATTTTCGGGTGGTCCGCTGTCGGGGCGCTCCCGATCCTTTTGCTTTCTGACCCGAGCTGGATGGCCTCAATTGATGGCCTCGTGATGGCGCTGTGGCTTGGCATTGGCACCATCACGATCGCATCCCTGTTTCTCGCCTACGGTCTCAAAGCACTCAGCGCATCCACGGTCGCGACGCTCGGACTTGGGGAGCCGCTCACGGCCACCCTGCTCGGCGTTCTCGTGGTGGGTGAAACCCTGAGCGGCCGGGCGATCACCGGCCTCGTCCTGGTCGTCTTCGGGCTCGTTCTTATTGGGATGTTGACGGCTCGGCGGCGGACGCAGACTTAGACAGCGCGGCAGGCACGAGCAGCACCGGCATGGTGAGATGCACGAGCGGGCCGACCAGCAGCGCGAATGCCGCTGTGCCGAGTCCGACGTTGCCGCCAAGAATCCAGCCGATGATGAGCACGACGACCTCGATGGAGGTCCTTACGATCCAAATTTTTATACCGAACTTGCGGTGGATGCCGGTCATGAGGCCATCACGCGGCCCGGGCCCGAACCGCGCGCCAATGTACATTCCGGTGGCGACGGCGAGGAGCAGCAGCCCTGCGGCAAACATGGGTATGCGCACCCAAAGTTCGGTCTGCTCGGGGATGAGCCACAATCCGACTTCGGCACTCGGACCAACGAGCAACGCATTGAGAATTGTGCCAATACCGATGCGTTCGCGGATGGGAATCCACAGCAATAACACGATGCCGCCAACGATGTTGGTGACAAAACCAAACGGGATGCCGGTGCGGATCGAGACCCCCTGCGCGAGGACATCCCACGGCGAGAGACCGACAGCCGCGCGGATCATAAGGGAGATCGCGATGCCGTACAGGAACAGCCCAAACATGAGCTGAACCCAGCGTCTGGTCATCACGAGCGCGGGCGACATGGTGGTATCCAAAGTGAGAAGGGTTGAGGAGCGGTTGAACTATTGCCACTGTAGCGCCCTGGCGGTGTCGATACTGGCGACCGGATTCCTTTTGCGACCAGCGAAATAGGTCTCAGATCGTACCGGTGGAATACTTTCAGAAGGCACGAGGTTGTGCGCCAAAGCGCGCCATCATCGTTGGCGCCAATCTCAGGAGTTAGTTCCGTGCACTTACTTTCCGTTTTTAGCTTGCGAAATCGCGCGCTCATCGCGCTTGTCACGATCGTGGTCGGAATTTTCGGCGCTCTCGCGCTCACGTCGCTGAAGCAGGAGCTCATCCCGTCGGTGTCGTTCCCGCAAATGGTGATCGTCACGAGCTATCCGGGTGCCGCACCCGACGTTGTCAACGACGACGTGAGCACTCCCATCGAGACGGCGATTCAGGGTGTTGCGGGGTTGGAAAACACGACAGCAACATCCACCTCCAATCTTTCTTCTGTGACGGCACAGTTCACGTACGGCACGAATCTTGCTACGGCTGAGCAAAAAGTTCAGCAAGCCATCAACCGCATCAAGAGTGCGCTGCCGGAAAATTCGGACCCGCGCATCATCACGGGAAGCATTGATGACTTCCCGGTGATTCAAATCGCGGTCACGAGCGACCTCAGCGAGGACGACCTGGTCGCACTCCTGCAGTCGTCCACGATCGTCGATCTGCAAAAGCTCGACAATGTGCGCGAGGCCAGCTTGCAAGGCGCGGTGGGCAACCGCGTCACGATCATCCCGGATACGGCGAAGCTTTTCGCCGCCGGACTCAGCACGCAGGCGATCCGCGATGCGCTGAAATCCAACGGCGTGCTTTTGCCTGGCGGAAGCATCACAGAGGATGACAAGACGCTCACGGTGCAGTCGGGTTCGCGCATCAACACGGTGGAGGGCATTGCGAACCTTCCGCTCGTGGGCGCAAATCCAGCCACGATGCCCGGCGGCGTACCCGACGATGTTGCCGCTGGGCCCACGATCGCGGATGTCGCGAGCGTTGAACTTGTCGCGAATCCGGTCACGAGCATTTCGCGCGTGAACGGCGAACCGGCCCTCACGATTGGTGTCACGAAGACTCCGGATGGCAACACCGTGGCGGTGTCGCAGGAGGTTCAGGATGCGCTTCCCGACCTTGAGTCGGCGCTCGGCAGCAACACCAATTTCACCATTGTGTTCGACCAGGCTCCGTTCATCCAGCAGTCGATTGATGCGCTCGCGACCGAGGGGCTTCTCGGTCTGCTGTTCGCTGTCATCGTCATCCTGGTCTTCTTGTTGTCGGTGCGCTCGACTCTTGTGACGGCGATCTCGATCCCCGTGTCTGTGCTCATCACGTTCATCGGGATGCAAGTCACCGGGTACTCGCTCAACATCCTCACACTCGGCGCGCTGACGATCGCGATCGGCCGGGTTGTGGACGACTCGATCGTGGTCATCGAGAACATCAAACGGCATCTCACGCTTGGGCAGGAAAAGGGTGAGGCTATCCTCACCGCTGTCAAGGAAGTTGCGGCGGCAATTACCGCGTCCACGGTGACGACCGTGGCCGTCTTCCTCCCCATTGCACTCGTCGGCGACATCACGGGCGAACTGTTCCGACCTTTCGCGCTCACCATCACGATTGCTCTTGGCGCTTCGCTGTTTGTCGCGCTCACGATTGTGCCCGTGCTCGCCTATTGGTTCTTGGGTAACCCGAAACAGGCCGTTGCCCAGGAGCCCGCCCTCGAGCTCGAGAGTGTGGATGGCCGCGTTTTGACGCGCCGTGAGTTGCGTGAAGGCGTCGTCTCGGCTGAGGACGAACTCGAGAAACCTACCCGCCTGCAGCGCGGCTATTTGCCCGTTATCCACTGGACGCTCAAGCGCCCTGTCGTCACGATTCTGGCGGCGCTTCTCGTTCTTGTCGGCACGGGAGCCCTCGTTCCCGCGCTCACAACGAACTTCATTGGAGACAGCGGCCAGAACACGATCAGTGTCACCCAGTCGCTTCCCCTCGGCGCAAGCCTCGACGCGAAGGACCGCGCTGCCTCCACGGTGGAGGACGCCTTGCGCGGCATCGACGGCGTCGACACCGTGCAGTTGACGATCGGCGGAGGGAATTCGCTCGCTGCCGCGTTCGGCGGCGGGGGCGGCATCCGCTTCTCTGTCACGACCGACCCGGGTGTCGACCAGGATGCCCTCCAGAAAACGGTGCGCGAAAAGCTCAACGGACTGACGGATGTCGGCACGGTGTCGCTCGCAACTGCCGGTTCAGGGTTCGCGTCGTCGAGCATTGACGTCAACATCACGGCTGCCTCGCAAAGCAATCTGCGCAATGCCGCCGAGGACGTGCTCGGGGCCGTTCAGGACCTCGACGTGACGGCAGAGGCGACCAGCAATCTGGCCGAAACTCAGCCGTACATCGCCGTCGTCGTCGACCGCGACAAAGCGGCCACTGCAGGCTTGAGCGAAATCGCGATCGGCTCGATCGTGTCTCAGGCCATGCAGCCTTCGCTCGCGGGAACAGCGGTCATTGATGAGAAAACCATTTCCATCTATTTGCAAACCGCTGACAGTCCCGGATCAATCGAGGAGCTGAGTGAACTCGCGATTCCCACGAAGTTCGGTCCGCAGCCGCTCTCAGAACTGGCGACGATCGAGAAGTCGGATGGACCCGCGAGCATCACGACTATAAAGGGATTACGCGCTGCCACGATTAGCGTCACACCGAACGTGGCGGATGTCGGCACGGCATCGATCGCCGTGCAGGAAGCGGTTGACGCCGTGAGCATGCCCGCGGGTTCCTCTGCAACGCTCGGCGGTGTCACCTCCCAGCAGGCGGATGCGTTCGCGCAGCTCGGTCTGGCGCTTCTCGCCGCGATCCTCATCGTGTACGTCGTCATGGTCGCAACGTTTAAGAGCCTGCGCCAGCCGCTGCTGTTGCTCATCTCGGTGCCGTTTGCTGCCACGGGTGGCATCATCCTTCAGGTGATTTCAGGTATTCCGCTCGGCGTTGCTTCGCTCATCGGTGTGCTCATGCTCATCGGAATCGTGGTGACGAATGCGATCGTGCTCGTCGACCTCGTGAACCAGTATCGAGAGAGGGGCATGAAGGTGGGCGACGCGCTCGTGCACGGCGCGACTCGACGCTTGCGCCCCATCCTGATGACGGCGCTCGCTACGATCTTCGCGCTCCTGCCGATGGCGATCGGACTCACCGGTCACGGTGGATTCATTTCGCAGCCGCTCGCGATAGTCGTAATCGGCGGTCTCGTCTCCTCGACGCTGCTCACGCTCATCGTTCTGCCGGTGTTGTACTACCTCGTGGAGGGTGCGAAGGAGCGTCGCATTGACCGCCGCGCCGCGAGGGGATCGCTCCCTGAGGCTCTCGAAGGGAGCACCGAGGTAGTCGCTCCCTGAGGCAGTCCCCGCCCCCTGAGGCTCTCGAAGGGGGCACGCAGGTCACTGGTCGGTTCCCTTCGAGGCTCGCTGCGCTCGCACCTCAGGGAACGGTTCACCCCGCTCCCTGAGGAGGGCGGAGCCCGTCTCGAAGGGGCACCTATGTCACTTGCGGGTTCCCCTCGAGAGCCTCAGAGAACGGTTCAGTTCCCCGACATCAGGAAACGGGGTTCTGCCAGGTCACGATGTGTCGCCCGGCCGCACAAGGCCCGACTCGTAAGCGAGCACGGCGAGCTGCACGCGGTCGCGAAGCCCGAAGCGGCCGAGCAGACGTGACACATAGGTTTTCACGGTCGCCTCGCTGAGGAAAAGCTCTCGCCCGATGTCCGAATTGGACAGGCCTCTTGCGACGAGTCGCGCGACGTCGAGTTCGCGTTCGGGAAGCGCGACGAGTTCGGCGGGAAGTGCGCCGTCGAGTGGTGCCTGAGAGAAGCGTTCAAGCAATCGTCGAGTAACTGCAGACGCCAGAAGCGTGTCTCCGCGGGCGACCGAGCGCACAGCGTTGACAAGATCGTCCGGCGAGACGTCCTTCAGCAGGAATCCGCTCGCCCCCGCGCGAATCACTTCGTACACGTACTTGTCGACATCAAACGTGGTCAACGCGAGCACTCGCGGACGCGGCTCGTCGACCGCGAGGAGGAGGGTGGTCGCCTCTATGCCGTCCATGCGAGGCATCCGGATGTCCATGAGCACGACATCCGGTAAATGCTCCTTCGCGAGGTCGACCGCTCGTTGCCCGTCGCCAGCTTCGGCGACAACGACCATCCCGGCCCGCTCGAGGATTAGCCGAAATCCGCCACGAACCAACTCCTGATCGTCGGCTAGCAGCACTCGAATCGGGTGAATCAATGCCGCGCTCTCGCCGGTCATCCGTTCACCGCCCAGGGAAGATCTGCCCGCACCGTGAAACCACGGCCGTGTGTCTGCACAGTTTCGAGTCGACCGCCGTAAACGGCGGCGCGTTCGCGCATGCCGATCACGCCGTGGCCGTCAGCGGACCCGTGACCTCCGGTGCCGTCGTCCCGCACCTCGACCCGCACGCTGCTGTCGGTGTAGGTGACGGTCAGGTCAGCGCGGGAAGCGCCCGAATGGCGGCGCGCGTTGGTGAGTGCTTCCTGCACGATGCGGTACGCGGCGAGGTCTAGGCCGGGAGGCAGCGCACGTGGCGTGCCGAGGATTTTCACCGAAACCTCCAGCCCGCCGGTGCTTGCGTCCGTGACCAACGCCCCCAAACCGTCGAGGCCGGGTTGGGGGCGCAGCGGTTCCTCCGTGTTGTCTCGCAGCATGGAGACGACGCGGCGCATCTCGCCGAGCGCGTCGGCCCCCGTGTTCCGGATGTTGGCGAGCGCCTGACCAACATAGGCCGGATCGTCGTCAACGACTTGTTCGGCAGCTCCGGCCTGCACCACCATGACGCTGACTGCGTGGGCGACGACATCGTGCAGTTCCCGTGCGATGCGGGACCTCTCGTCGGCGATCGCGGTGAGCATAAGTGTGCGGCTTTGCGTTTCTACGTCGACGGCCCGCCGGTGGGCTACAGCAGCGCGACGCTCGACGCGGTTCACCGTGAATCCGGTCAGCCACGCGACAACGATGACGAGCCAGTGGAAGAAGAACTCGCCTGGCCCCTGCAGCTCCGCGACGTTGAAGTCGAAAAACAGGAGACAGGCGATGGCGGCGAGAGCGCCGATGAGGGAGGCGCGCCGACTGCCATGCCGGGCGATGGAGTATGTGGCAACCACGATGGGAACCAGTTGCCCCCAGAACAACACAAGAATCGGTTGGATGCTGAACGCGAGCGGCCATGTGAGCAACACAATGAGCGCGGTTGCCAACGGCCACGCCCGGCGAAACGCCAGGGTGAGGCAAAGAATCACCGCGATGACGGTGCTCAGGGTTTGCGAACCACTGCCTTGCACGGAGGGCAGCGGCAACCAGATTTCCACTGCGGCGAGCGCGGTCAGCGCACACGCTATCGAGACGTCGATGACCCAAGCGGACAGGGGTATCTTCACGAACATTCGACGCATCACGAGGCCAGCCTAGTGAGCGTCGCTCGCGTCAGCATCCGCCCAAAGTTGACTGTGATGTCACCTTCAGGCTGATGACGCGCGACCCTCGTGCTCCCTACCGTCAAGGCAGGTCGCGGATGGTGCGACCCCGATCAAGGAGATTTCATGAAAACCGCTCGTTACGTCCGCTCCGTCGCGGCCATCAGTTTGGTGCTGAACGCCGTGTTGAGCATTGTCTCTATTGCGCTGATGCCCGCGCTCGCCGAATCCACGATTGGCAATTTGGAGGCCATGAACGCGGCCGGCGCCACCGCTGCCATTTCCGCCAGCGCGTTCGTTCTTGCCCAGCTGCCGTTCATCATCTCCGTGCTCGGCATCGCGCACTTGGCGGGCATCCGGGCACCCATTATCGCGATGATCGGAGGCACCATTGCCGTCATTGGCGGGTTTGGGCATGCCGCTTTTGCGAGCACAAGGCTCATGCAGTTGGCGATGGCTGCTGACACGTCGAACCATGCGGTTTACGCGGGGCTACTCGATGGTGGCATGCCAATGACGCTCATGGTGCTGATGATGGCGGGCACCGTCGGCACGGTGCTCGGCCTCGTGCTCCTCGGAGTTGCTCTGCTTCGTGCGAAGGCAGGACCGCGCTGGGTGCCTTTCGCGATGTGGCTGTGGGTGCTTGTCGAGTTCGCGGGCACGAGCATTACCGCGTGGGCATCCCTTGTCTCTGGCCTGCTTTATCTCGGCGTCTTCGGCACTCTCGCTGTGACGGTGTGGCGCAGCCCGCTGGCGGTGTGGGCATCGGCAGAGGTTGCGCCGGCCGTTCACCACACAGAGGCTGTCGCACTCAAGGTGACGGCTCCATAAGGACGCGCACTTCGGTAGCCGCTCCCTCAGGAGTGCGCGCTTCGGCAACCGTTCCCTGAGGAGGGCGGAGCCCGTCTCGAAGGGGGCAACCTATGTCACTTGGGGGTTCCCTTCGAGGCTCGCTGGGCTCGCACCTCAGGGAACGGAAGGCCTTCACACGACGATCGGCTGATTCCGTGGCGGCCTCTTGCGCGCAAGGCTTTCGACGGCCAACAGCACGAGTGCAACTCCGATCGTGATGTAGGTGGGGAGCTCTTGCGCAGAGAGCGGTTCCATCAGAACGAGTGCCGCTGCCACCGCTAGCAGGATCGGCTCGAGGTAGCTGAGAAGCCCGAAAACGCTCATGGGTAGCATTTGGCTTGACCCGATGTAGAGCAGCAATCCGATGGACGCGAGGATGCCGAATCCGATCATGCTCGCCGCGGTACCCAGACTAGTGAGCGTGCGAAGCGTGGGGTCATCCAGCACGAGAAGCAGGATTGCGACGGGCAGAGCGAGCATCATCTCGGCCGCGAGGCCCGCACTGCCGCCGATTCCCGCAAACCGTCGCATCGTGAAGTACACGGGGTAGCCGATTGCCACAACGAGGGTTTCCCACGAGAGACCGCCCAC
>RCMY010000748.1_pt1 | contig 31164 bp, 32 predicted proteins | sample 2041341 | NCBI WGS metagenome assembly RCMY01 (sample SAMN09708234, study PRJNA481090) | Marine sediment metagenome, whole genome shotgun sequencing project. | reverse complement strand
GGCAACAAGACCTATCTGCTGCAGGACGAAGACGGCCAGATCACCGAAGCCCATTCGATCAGCGCCGGCCTCGACTATCCCGGCATCGGCCCGGAGCATAGCTGGCTCAAGGAATCCGGCCGCGTCGACTATGACAGCGCCACCGACACCGAAGCGCTCGACGCCTTCCAGCTGCTCTGCCGTACCGAAGGGATTATTCCGGCGCTAGAACCCAGCCATGCGATTGCCGCGGTGACTCGCGAAGCGGTGAAGATGGATCGTGACCAGATTATCCTGGCAAACCTGTGCGGGCGTGGCGACAAGGATATTTTTACCGTGGCCGAAGCTGGGGACGGAGATTTGATTGGTGATTGGAACCGTTTAAAAGAGGTACTTACCTTTTGTCTTTTGGGTATCGGGATATCTAGCGCTCTCTTTTTCCCTCTTGGAATGCTCGCCGCGCAGGACTTTGCGAATCATATAAAAGAAATTGCTCCTACGAACGAGAGAGCATATTTGCTCGGTCTTTCTAGTAGCTATTGGCATTTGAGTTTTATGCAGATTTGGAACATCGGATTGTTATTTGCATGCACCCTCACCGCTTCGTTGTTTAGCGGTATCAAAAAGTTCTCCCGGCTTTCAATGTTAGGGGCAGTAATTTTTGGTGTTTACCCGGCGGTGCTTTTGGTAACTCGGAACCACAACACTCAATGTGTTGTCGACGTAAATACGACTTTCAATCTTCAGGTAACCGCTTCTTGCACTCCGCAACTCTGGCTTATTTGCGCCATTTTTTGTGCGCTTTTAATTCTTGCTGGACAGTTCATGAAAGACAAAAATGAACAGACTTAAAAACTCCTTTCCGTCCGACCGCGCAGCGCTCGTCACCTTCGTCACCGCTGGTGATCCGACCCCTGCCGACACCGGTGCCATCCTCGACGCGCTGGTCGAAGGCGGAGCCGATGTGATCGAGCTCGGTATGCCGTTCACCGATCCAATGGCCGACGGTCCCTCGATTCAGGAAGCGGATATCCGCAGCCTTGCCGCTGGCACAAAAACCGCTGATATCTTCAACATGGCCAGGGAATTCCGTCAGCGCCACCCGGACACACCGCTGGTGCTGATGGGCTATGCCAATCCGATGACGATCAGAGGCTCCGAGTGGTTCGCCAATGCCTGCGTCGACGCCGGTGTCGATGGCGTGATTTGCGTCGATATTCCGGTCGAGGAGGATGAAAGTCTAGGCGATGCCCTGCGCGCAAAGGATGTCGCTGTTATCCGCCTCGCCACCCCGACCACCGACGCCGAGCGCCTGCCCACCATATTGAACAATGCCAGCGGCTTTCTCTATTATGTCAGCGTCGCCGGCATCACCGGCCTGCAACAGGCGGCACAGGCGAGCATCGAAGAGGCGGTCGCCCGTCTGAAAGCGGGCACAGACCTGCCCGTCGCGGTCGGCTTTGGCGTGCGCACCCCCGAACAGGCCGCCGAAATTGGCCGCGTCGCCGATGGCGTCGTGGTTGGCTCCGCCATCGTCGAAATTATCGCCAAACACGGCAAAGACGCCGCGCCGCATGTCAGGGACTATGTAAAGTCGCTTTCCGATGCTATCAGGGCGGCAAGAGAGACTTGAAATCGAACACCGTTCGTGTCGAGCGCAGTCGAGACACAGGCCGCAAAACCAGGCATCTCGACTTCGCTCGATGCGAACGGAATAGAGGAATGATAATATGAGCTGGCTAAGCAATGTCCGCAACAAGATCGCGTCGATCACCAAGCGCGAGACGCCCGAAAATCTCTGGCACAAATGCAAAAAATGCGAAGCGATGGTGTTCCTCAAGGAATATGAGGAAAATATGCATATCTGTCCGAAATGCGAGCATCACGGCCGCATCGGACCGATGACCCGCTTCGCCCAGATCATGGACGAGAACAGCTGGAAGATCATCCCCTGGGCCAATGTCCTGGAAGACCCGCTCAAATTTAAAGATCAGAAGAAATATGCCGATCGCCTGAAAGACGCACGGGCCAAGACCGGTGCACAGGACGCGCTGATCAACGTCAAGGGCACGATCGAGAACATCCCCTGCGTCGTCGGTGTGCAGGATTTTGCCTTCATGGGCGGCTCGATGGGGCTGGCTGTGGGTCAGGCCTTTGTCGACGGCGCCATGCGCGCGCTCAAGGACCAGTGCCCCTATATCATCTTCACCGCCGCCGGTGGCGCGCGGATGCAGGAAGGCATATTGTCGCTCATGCAGATGCCCAAGACCACGGTCGCAATCTCGATGCTCCGCGAAGCGGGTATCCCGTTCATCGTCGTGCTGACCGATCCGACCACCGGCGGCGTCACCGCCAGCTATGCGATGCTCGGCGACGTGCATATTTCAGAGCCCGGCGCGATGATCGGCTTTGCCGGCCAGCGAGTGATAGAGAACACGATCCGCGAAAAACTGCCCGAGGGATTCCAGACCGCGGAATATCTGCTCGAGCACGGGATGGTCGACATGGTCGTGCACCGCAAGGAACTGCGCGCGACATTGGCGCAAATCCTAGGCTATCTGATGGCCTGGAAAGAGGCGGCTTGAAAAAGCCCCTCCCCTTCAGGGGAGGGGTTGGGGTGGGGCCTGTCCTCAATCTCAATCCTGGCTTAGTTCCGACAGCCCCTGTCCCCGTGCACTCCTCGATAGGAGAGGGGAGTTAATGGCAGACGGCGCGAAGTCGGATCATCCGGCAGTCCAGACACAGCTCGACCGGCTGGAGATGCTCTCTCCCGGCCGCGATGTGCTGGGGCTGGAACGGATCCGAGAGGTTCTGAAACGTCTCGGCAATCCGCAGGATAAATTGCCCCCCGTTTTCCATGTCGCCGGCACCAATGGCAAGGGTTCAACCTGCGCCTTCCTGCGCGCCGCAATCGAAGCGGAAGGGCTGAAGGCCCACGTCTATACCAGCCCGCATCTGGTCCGGTTCAACGAACGGATCAGACTGGCTGGCAAGCTGATCGAGGACGATTATCTCGCCGAACTGCTCGCCCGGGTTCTCGATATCAGCGCGGATATCAATCCCAGCTTCTTCGAGGCAACCACCGCAGCCGCCTTCGTCGCCTTCGCCGAAACTCCCGCCGACGCCTGCATATTGGAGGTCGGTCTGGGCGGCAGGCTCGATGCGACCAACGCCGTGTCTCATCCCGTCGCGACTGCGATAGCGGCGCTCGGCATCGACCATGAGGGTTTTCTGCTCACCCCCGAAGACGGCGCACCGAAAGAGCCGATGGTCCGCATAGCCTGGGAAAAAGCAGGTATCGCTAAAAAGGATGCACCACTACTCACGCAAAAATATGCTGCAGAAATGCTGCAGGTGATCGGCGATCATGCTGCAGCAATCGGAGCGCAGCATTTTCCGCGCGGCGGAGAGTGGGATGCCGCGATTTACGAGGGCCAGCTTCACTACAAGGACAAGACCGGAAAGCTCAACCTGCCCCTGCCCGCCCTCGTTGGCGCGCATCAGGCGGACAATGCCGCGCTTGCCATAGCAATGCTGCGCCACCAGGATGCACTCACGATCTCGGAAGGGGCGCTCAAGGCCGCAATGGGCTGGGCGCTATGGCCGGGCCGGATGCATTTCCTGATCGCCGGGCCGGTGACCCATCTGCTGCCGCTCGACGCCGAAATCTGGGTCGATGGCGGCCATAATGTCAGCGCCGGGCTGGCGCTCGCCAAATATTTCGCGGACTATGAAGCAGGCTCGATCGATCTGGTGATCGGGATGCTGTCGAACAAGGATCCCGCCGCCATTGTCGCGCCGCTGAAGGAGAAGCTGGCGAGCCTGACGGTGGTCCGGGTTCCCGGCCATGAATCGCACGCGCTCGGCGCCTATCCGGAGGTGGATGCGCCGACGACGGAAGCGACCGATATTGCAGATGCGCTTCGTTCCCTTAGCTTGGGCCCCGACAAGACCGTATTGATCGCGGGTTCGCTCTATCTGGCTGGCGAGGTGCTGGGAGCAAACGAGCAGGTGCCGGATTAATCCGGCGTTTCATCCGCATGCACGGATCCCGCCGTACCCAATGACCGGTCGACCAATCCCCAACGGATCATCAACCAGAACATGATCACGCCGGGCAAGGCCGCCAATGTGGTGAGCAGATAGAAGTTCACATAGCCCATGCCCTCGATCAACGAACCCGCCGTTGTCCCGGTCAGGAAACGACCCAATATGCTCGCCGCCGCCGACAACAGGGCGAATTGCGTTCCGGTAAACTGCAGATTGCACAGCGCTGACAGATAGGCGACCACAGCCACCCCGCCGACACCGCTGGCAAAATTTTCAAAGCCAATCGCTCCCCCCATGCCCCAATTGCTGTGCCCTGCAGCGGCAAGTGCGGCAAAAGACAGGTTGCTGACCGCCATCAGGATAAGGCTCAGCATGACCGCCTTTTTCATGCCCAATCGCGAATAGACAAGACCGCCGATAAAAATCCCGATCAGAAAGGCGACGAAGCCCAGACTGACATCGTAAAAAGCGATCTCGTCATTGGTAAAGCCAAGGTCTTCGAACAACAGCCGGAAGGTCAGATTGGCCAGCGTGTCGCCGATTTTGTGGACCAGAACGAACAGTAAAACGATCAACGCGCCGGAACGTTTGAAAAACTCCACCAGCGGACTGACATAGGCTTTCGCCGCTTCCAGTGGGCCTTTCAGGGCCATGGGTTCCTGTCGCCGGGCCGGTTCCCGCATGATCAGACCGACGATGACGGCGAAAAGCGCGAAGAGCGAACAGACATAATAGGCAATCGACCAGTTCGTCCGCGCCGCTACCACCAGCGCCACGGCACCCGCGGTTGCCGCACCGATACGCCAGCCATATTGCGACATGCCGGAACCGACACCAAGCTGCTCGGGTTCAAGTAGTTCGATCCGATAGGCATCGATCACGACGTCAAATGTTGCGCCCGCTATGCCGACCATTATGGCGGCAACCGCGACAGCGGCGATATCCTTCGCAGGATCAAGCGAGCCGAGATAGATAATCGCTGCCATGGACAGAACCGCAGTGACGATCAGCCAGGATAGTCTTTGTCCGACACGGCCGATAAGCGGCAGTTTCACCACATCGATGATCGGCGCCCAGAGCCACTTGAAATTATAAGCGAGAAAGGTCAGCGCAAATGCGGTGACGGTAGATTTTTCGATACCTGCCTGCGCCAGACGGGTTGTCAAAGTAGCCGCGATCATCGTCAACGGAAGCGCGGAGGAGATGCCCAGAAAAAGCGCTGCCAAAGGAGCCGCTTCGCTGTACGGGCGCACTCCGGCGGGAAGATATCCGCGCCATCCCAAATTTGCTGCTTGCTCACTCACGCCAAACTCTCCCTCGAACCGGGAGAATCTTTAGCGCCTATTCACCTGAATGCCAGCTTGATTTTGAAGAGCCTCAGATATCGAGCAGCTTGGCCGCGACAATCGGCCCAGCGCCGGGGCGCTGAACGACAATCGCATATTTGTCCGCGCCAGATATGTTCAAATATTCAGACGGCACAGCAAGGCGCATCGGACTGCCGCGCCAGCTGCCCAAAGTTCGTTCGGCCTTGACCACGTTGACATAATGCGCAGTCCGCCCGCCGTTTTCGCCGCGCCCGATGCGCACGGTTTCGGAGGAACTGAGCGCGATCAGTGAAACGCCGGCCAGATAATCGGATTTACCGATGATGGTAACAACCATCCCACCGGTTGCATCGGTGGCAGCATTGATCAGGGGACCGGACCGGTCGGCCCGCCGAACCAGCGAGCGGATATCATTTTCCCGCGAACCCACTGCACCACCGCCGCCGTTGACAACGATCTGCGGGGTATAGACCCCTGATCCTTCATGGCCCTTGCCAGCATAAGCGCGCTGCAGCTGCGTGTTTTCTTCCCGCGCCAACGTGTCTTTCCAGCCGAGCCGGTCCCAGTAGGTTACGGGCCGCGTGATCACCAGCAGGGAGTCGTCTTTTGCCAGCCGTCTGGCCAGCATATCTGCGGGGGGACAGGACGAACATCCCTGACTGGTGAAAAGCTCGACGACGACCGGATTGGAGCGTTCGGCGTCATCGGAACGGCTTGCGGGCGTCGTCACCTGAGCCGAGTTGACAGCGGATGCCGGTGCAAGCTGAGCGCCGACGAAACCGGCGATGGCCGATCCGCCAATCAATGCACTCAGGATAATCTTGCTCATTTGAAACTCCGTCAGGATGACAATAGATATTCGGGGCTATCACACCACAGGTTACAGATTGCAGCCAGCGCTTTTTTCGGCCATGCGTATTGGCCATGACCGAAGAGAAAACACCCAAGATATATCGCGCAAAACCGACCCCCGGAGCAAAGCCGGCGGCAACGCCGACACCGCAATCCGATAAAGTTCGCGAAGGGCAGCGGATTGCCAAACTTCTTGCCCGCGCCGGCGTGGCATCGCGGCGCGAAATCGAACGGATGATCGAGGCGGGACGGATTGCACTGGACGGCAATCTCGTCGAACATCCGTCGCTTTTACTCAAGAATCTGACCGGGATCACGGTCGATGGCAAGCCGGTCGCCGAACCTTCGCCTGCCAAGCTGTACCGCTTTCACAAGCCCAATGGCTATCTGACGGCGGAACGCGATTTTTCCGGCAAGAAGACGATCTACGATGTACTACCCAAGGATATGGAGCGGGTCATGCCCATAGGGCGCCTCGATATGAACACCGAAGGTCTATTGTTGATGACCACCGATGGTGAATTCAAGCGCGAGATGGAACTGCCGAAAAATGGCATTGAACGCTCCTATCGGGCGCGGACTTTCGGCGAAATCAGCCAGAATCAGCTCGAGGAACTCTATCGCGGGATCACCATCGATGGCATGCATTACGGCCCGATCACCGCCAATCTCGAACGCCGCACCGGGCGCAACCAGTGGATTGAAATGACCCTGACTGAAGGCAAGAACCGCGAAGTCCGCCGGGTATTGGAGCATTTCGGCCTGGAAGTATCCCGCCTGATCCGGACCCGCTACGGGCCGTTTGTGCTCGGCGATCTGGAAAAGGGCGAGATCGAGGTCGTACGGCAGCATGATCTGGTGCAGTTTCGCAAGTCATTGAAATGAACCAGGGATCGCGTCTAACCGTTAATGGTGAGCCTGTCGAACCACGTCTGCAAGATTCTGAAGTGACGGGCTGCGGTACCAAATCCGTTCGTCCTGAGCTTGTCGAAGCACATGGCGTTGGCGGGAATGGTCCTTCGACAAGCTCGGAACGGACGGTCTGAAATGCGCATCATCGCAGGCAACTGGCGGGGCAGAAATATCGTCGCGCCCAAGGGCGAGATAACCCGTCCGACCGCCGACCGAACCCGCGAACGGCTATTCTCGATGCTGACCAGCCGACTGGGTGATTTTGAAGATTTGCAGATACTCGACCTGTTTTCCGGTTCCGGCGCCCTGGGTCTGGAAGCGCTGTCTCGCGGGGCCGCCCATTGCACTTTTGTCGAGCAAGACCGGGATGCGATCAAGGCGCTGGAGAAGAATATCGAAACGCTGGGCGCCGATGCCGACGTCCGGATCGGTTCCGTCCTGCACCTCGGCCAGGCCAGAAAACCCTATGATCTCATTCTGATGGACCCGCCCTATGAATCGGGTGCCGGCGCGGTAGCACTGGACAAGCTGGGCCGCCACGGCTGGTTCGCGCCATCAAGCTGGATCGCTATCGAAACCAGCAGGAACGAAGAGGTTGTCGTGAAGGGATTTAGTCTGGATTGCGTGCGTAATAGCAGCAAGGCGCGGATTCATATCCTGCGCCCCGCAGGGATCTAGCCGCCCATCAGAACGGTCAGCGAAGCTGTTTCATTCTGGCTGTGCTGCGTGATGCTGTAAAAGCTGGTAGCGGCCATCAACAGGGTAGCGACAATCGCGCTTGTGGTCAGTCTCTTGCTCATTTCATACTCCGTGGGGGATGCTTTGGCGTCCATTAGTTAATAAATGGTGCGTCGCAACATATTATTCAACCTGTCCTTTGGGTCATGTTAAAATAGATATTGGTCTTGCCGCCCGCTGCGATGTTCCCTAACTGTTCACGCGTGACCGATACTGTCAAAAACCCGCAGGAGAATGATCCTCCTTACGTCCGTGGCCTGAACGCGCCGCAACGCGAAGCCGTACTCACGACCGAAGGCCCCGTATTGGTGCTCGCCGGAGCGGGAACCGGCAAAACCGCCGCCCTCACCCGGCGGCTCGCGCATATTGTATTTTCCCGCAAGGCATGGCCAAGCGAAATTCTCGCCGTGACCTTCACCAACAAGGCTGCCCGCGAGATGAAGGAGCGGATTGCGACCATCGTCGGCGAAAGCTTCGAAGGCATGCCGTGGCTCGGCACCTTCCACAGCATCGGCGCCAAAATGCTGCGCCAAAATGCCGAACTGGTAGGCCTGCAGAGTAATTTCACCATTCTCGACACCGATGACCAGCTCCGGCTGCTCAAACAGCTTATCCAGGCTGCCGAAGTCGACGAGAAACGCTGGCCACCACGGATGCTCGCCGGTCTGATCGACCAATGGAAGAATCGCGGACTAAACCCCGCAGATCTCGATGCCAATGAAAATGAACGCTACGCCAATGGCCGCGGCCAGGAATTTTACGCCGCCTATCAGGCCCGGCTGATCGCGCTCAACGCTTGCGACTTCGGGGACCTGCTACTGCATATTCTCAACCTGCTCAAGACCGACCGGGATATCCTGAAACGCTATCAGGAGCGGTTCAAATATATCCTGGTCGACGAATATCAGGACACCAACAGCTCGCAATATCTCTGGCTCCGCCTGCTCGCCCAGAGCCACCAGAATATCTGCTGCGTCGGCGACGACGACCAGTCGATCTATTCGTGGCGCGGCGCGGAAGTGGCCAATATCCTGCGGTTTGAGAAGGATTTCCCGGAAGCCAAAGTGGTCAAGCTGGAGCAGAATTACCGCTCCACGCCCCATATTCTTGCCGCCGCATCCGGGTTGATCAACCATAATAGCGGCCGTCTCGGTAAAACCTTGTGGACCGAAGAAACCAAAGGCGACAAAGTGCAGGTCATCGGGGTCTGGGATGGCCCGGAGGAAGCGCGGCGCGCTGGCGATGAAATCGAGGCACTGCAGCAGCTCAAACAGGTGTCGCTGAACGATATCGCGATCCTCGTCCGCGCGCAGTTCCAGACCCGCGAATTCGAGGATCGTTTCATCTCGATCGGCATGCCGTACAAGATTGTCGGCGGCTTCCGCTTCTACGAGCGCGCCGAAATTCGCGATGCGCTCGCCTATCTGCGGGTGATTGCCCAGCCCGCCGACGACCTCGCCTTCGAACGGATCGTCAATACGCCAAAGCGCGGGCTTGGGGATAAGACTGTGGAAAAAGTCCACCGCCTTGCCCGCGGTCAAGGCATATCGATGGCCGCTGCCGCGCTGAGCATTTGCGATACCGACGAACTGGCACCCCGCGCGCGCAATACATTGCTCGAACTGATGCGCAATTTTGCGCGCTGGCGGGAACTGGCCAGCGTCACCGATCATGCCGAACTCGCAAGGATCGTTCTCGATGAATGCGGCTATACGACGATGCTGCAGGCTGACCGTTCCACCGAAGCCGCCGGGCGGCTTGAAAACCTCACCGAACTCGCCCGTGCGATGGAAGAATATGAAACGCTCGGCGAATTTCTCGAGCATGTCTCGCTGGTCATGGACAATGACGCGCGCGACGACGATGCCAAGGTCACGATCATGACGATGCACGGCGCCAAGGGGCTGGAATATGACCATATTTTCTGCGCCGGCTGGGAGGAAGGCGTGTTCCCGTCACAGCGCAGCCTCGACGAAGGCGGCAATGCCAGCCTCGAGGAAGAACGCCGCCTCGCCTATGTCGCGATCACCCGCGCCCGCAAGAAATGCACGATCTTCCACGCCGCCAACCGGCGGATTTACGGCCAGTGGAACAGCTCGATCCCGTCGCGGTTCATCGGGGAATTGCCCGAGGACCATGTCGAACATGAAAGCAGCATGAGCGGTGGCGAAAGCCTGTGGCGCGCAAACTGGAGCGAAAATGACGACCCGTTCGCCCATCTGGCCGCAGCCAATGCGACCAGAGCCGGTAAACGCGGCCCCGGCTGGCAGCGCGCCGCCTCCTCCGGCTTTGACAAAACCCCCAGAAACATCAAGGAAGCCCGCCGCAGCGCAGTCTCGCTAGGCAACAAGGGCCGCGACGATGTGACCGTCGGCATGCGCGTCTTCCACACCAAATTCGGCTATGGCGAAGTGATGGTAAAGGAAGGCAACAAGCTGGAAATCGCGTTTGAGAAGAGCGGCAGCAAGCGGGTACTGGATAGTTTTGTCGAGGTGGCCTGAACAATTCCGGTTCGTATCGAACCCGCACTTTCGTTCGCCCTGAACCGAATATTCCGTTCTTCCTGAGCTTGTCGAAGGACCATTCTCGAAGAGAGGCGTAGTTCGGCAGGTTCACCGCAAACCACTCTAATCCCAACCCCTCCTCTGAAGAGGAGGGGCTTGAAGCCTCACCCCACCACCGAAATCTTCACCCCCAGCGCCTTCATAATCGCCAGCAGCGTATCCAGCGTCGGATTGCCGCCCTCACCCAGCGCCTTGTAGAGAGCCGAGCGGGAGAGACCGGTTTCCTTTTGCAGCTCGGACATCCCGCGCGCGCGCGCGACATCATTGAGCGCTACCCGGATCAGTTCCGCATCGCCTTCCTCGAAAACCACCGCCAGATATTCGGCGATCATCTCTTCGCTATCGAGATACTCGGTTACATCCCAGGGTTTCAGTTCCAGTTTATCAGCCATCGCGATACTCACAGGTTTTTCGCCATTTCCTTGGCCCGGGCGATATCGTCACCCTGCCTTTTCTTTGTTCCACCGCACAGCAGGATGACGATATCGCCGTTCCGGCGCTGTACGAAATAGAGTCGGTAACCCGGCCCGTAATCAATCCTGACCTCGCTTACGCCTCCACCGACCGGCTTTACATCACCAAAATTGCCCAGCGATATCTTTCGGATAGAAACCGGAATTAAATAACGAGAAGCCCGTGGGGGAACATTTTATCGTGACGAATCGAACCAAGCGACAAGTATTTTTCAATACCCGCCGCGCCGCGCCTTGCTCTTCTTACGAACAACAACGACAAGCGTGCTTATCCCGACCACCATCAGCGCAATCAAACCATAAGCAATTATCAGACGAAGCTCCATTTTAGTTCCCGCCCTGCAATGCGTCGGCTTCGGTTTCCTCGGCAAATTCAGACGTGATTTCCGCGTCGAGCTTGTCGCGCGGGCTCACGTGACCGGCCTCGCGCTTTTCAGCCTGGATCGCTTCGAGACCCCACGCCTTCGCGGCGGCCGCAGCGACCTTGCGTCGGCTCTCCAATGGGTCGTTGGCGGCGAGATCGAGTTGCCTCGCCTCTTGCTCACGGCATGTAGCGGCTTTTACGCGCATCGTTACTGTCCTCTTTTTCGGGCTATGTCCCGCGATTGCTTTTGATATTGTCGAGACCTGGCACAACGCCGGACTTGGTCGATGGATTGGACGCATTGGTCTTTTTCTTCTCGGCCTTGGGCTTGCGAACCTCGCGGTTGGATTTTTTCTGTGATTTGGCCATGATATTTTCCTTACAAAGTGATTTTCAGTCGGGAGCCAGTGGGTTCGCCTTGAGGAGGCGACCGATTGGATCGACTGTCGGCGAACAAATTCAAACAATAGCGCTGCGAATGATGTCCTGCCTCAGGAAAGCCGGTCAGAGTCATTTCTGAGCGTGAAGAGGCAATGCCGATCAAGATTGCACTCTCGCAATCACAAAGGCGTATTAGGCATATAGGAAGGGAACAAGGCTATTGTAAGGCTTGCGGGCTTCTGACGATATTGGGGTCATGGCCCAAGGGTGGACCGATGATTTGCTGGATTTTGCCGGCCGCGCCAGATCTTACAAAATGGCGTCGCCGACGCCCATCATCTTGCCATCGGTCACAATCACCTGGTCGCCCAGCTTGACCTGTTCGAACAGCTGCCGCGCAAATTCCAGCGGCACACCTATACAGCCGCGTGTCCCCCAGCCCCATTTGACGTCGGAAGCATGGATCGCAACCCCGTCGTTGGTCAGCCGCAGCATATAAGGCATCGGCGAACCATAGATGTTGGAGACATGGTCCTTGCTCTTCTGGGTGATCGGGAAGACCCCGGTCGGAGTCGGTTTTTCGGAATCGCCAAAGGTGATCACCGCCGCACCGATTTCGTAGCCGGCGCGGAAAACGGAAATACTCTCGGCCTTGAGATCGACCGTTACCACCAGCTCGCCCGCCGGCACGCCTTCATCATCCCATTTATAATAGCCATGCACAAAAGGTTCGTCGATCTGGAGGATGCGTTTGACCACGAACTTGTCACTGAGAGGCAATTTTTCGGCGATTTCGACCGGATTCGTCACGTTTTGCTCAAGCGCGGATACGTTCTGAACAACAGCTTCCGGAGTCGCATTCTCGGCAACCGCTGCCGGCGACAGCGCAGAAGATAGATCGGCTTCAGCGCGGGTCAGTCCCATTGCCAGTAGCGCAACAACCGCCAGTGCGGTCATCAACAGAACCGTTGCGCTCACCCGATATGCGATTTTCTCGACCATCACCAATACTCCATTCGTTAAGGGAGTATTTACCACGGATTTGCGACCGGAAATTGCCGATTTTCCAGCCGTCCCGCAGCGGTACGACGGCGGCGGGAATGTTAAACGGCAGCGTTAACGGGCCGGATTGGGCACCCGCTCATGCAGGCGCCCCTATCTGGTCATTTCCATCTGCCGCTAGTTCAGAAAAGCCTAGAAAACCGCCTTCGCTTCGGCTTCCTGCATCATCGCCTTGCGCACCATAGGAATCGGCGGTCCGCCATAGCTGAGGAACTCGTCATGAAATTCCTTCCAGCCAGCGGTTGCGCCATTTTCCCGGGCCTTCTGTTCGGCAAAATTGGCATTGGTCCAGTCTTCGCGCAGCTTGCGGATCATCAGCTTCCCCATCGTATAGTTGAGATAGGCCGGATCATAAGTTCCGCGCGCCGCCTGCTGGGTTGCGTTACCGAAATCCTGATAGCATTGCTTCTGGAACATATCGAGACTCTGCTCCACTGTCATCCCGCGCGCATGCAGGCCGATGGCCGACAGGTAGCGGCAGTTGCGCAGCAGAGCGTTGGACAGCTGGCCGATTTTGGTTTCCGGATCGCCATCGTGCAAACCGGCTTCCACCATCATCTCTTCGGTATAATGCGCCCAGCCCTCAGCAAAGGCATAACCAACAAACAATTTTCCGAAAATCGATTTTGCGCGATTGCTGTGCAGGAAGTTGAGAAAATGACCGGGCCATACTTCGTGGATCGAGGTTCCGAGCAGGTCCATTTTACCCGGGATATAGGCGGCGCGGGTTGCTTCGTCCCACGACGGGTCCGGCGGCGAGATATAATAGACGCTCGGCAGGCCTGTTTCATAGGGGCCTGGTATATCGATATAGGCGCTATTCTGCCGGTTATAGGGTGGTGACTCCTCGACTTGAGCGACTTCGGTGCCGGGAATGCTCACCAGGTCCTTCTCGATCAGGAATTCCCGCAACGGCGGCAATTGATCGCGGGCTTCCTGCACCGGTCCGCTCTCGGGCTTGTTCGCCGCCATTTTTGCGAAACAGTCCACGATAGTCGCGCCCGGCGCAAAGACACCGCAAGCCTTGGCCAAAGCCGCCTGGTTGCGTTTGAGATCCGCCCGGCCAATCGCCTCCAGTTCATCGAGTGAGATGTTGACACCCTCGGTCTTGCTCACCATTGCCGCAAATTTCTCGGCACCCAGAGCATATCCGTCCTTGGTCGCCGGGACCGAACCGATATGGCCGGCCAAGTCCTTCATCGCCGCTGCTGCCGCTGCGGCGGCAACATCAAATTGTCGTTGCAGATCGGTATCTTTTACCTCGGCAAAGGCCGCCTTCGCGTCCCCGGTGAAATAATCCGCAAAACCACCAAATCCGGCCTGACCATATTTGAGGTAGCTTTCCGGCAGCGGCAGCTGCAGATTTTCCTTGATCTGAGCAGCTGCGGTCGGAACCGCGCTGGCATATTTGATAAACGCCTTCATTCGTGTCGCGGCATCGGCATAGGGCCGGGCGATATAGACATTGGGGTCCAGCGCTCCGACATAATAAGCCGGATTTTTATGCGGCCAGTCGGCGGTTTCCAGCCAGAAAAGCTCGCCTTCCATCACGCTGACCAGATAGTCCCGTTCAAATTGTTCGGCTTCACTCAGATCACCGGCATCAATCGCCTGCGTATCCGCAATCGCCTGCTTGCGGATATCGACCATTTTTTTAAGGCCTTCTTCGCTCCAGTCGGGAAGCTGGCCATCAAATTCATGCTTGCCCTGATAGACCGCGAAGGTCGGATTGACCGGGAAATAGCCGTCAAGAAAGTTCGAAAGATAGCCGCCCCAGGCACCGCTTTTGTCAATTTGCATTGCTGCAACCGGTTCGTCCTCGATCTTCTTGCATCCGGTCACCGTCAAGGCGGCCAGCGATACCGCCAGCATCAGATTTCGCATCTTCATCATTCTCTCCCGGGGAGTGTTCATTCTTTTATTTTTGCCGGTCCGGAATGGCATAATCGCCAGTGACTTGGCCAGCCTTATTCGACGAACCGACTTTCGTAAAAATCTTTCCGTGCGGGAACGAAGTGATTGCGGCACGTTCCTTCAATCGCTAGCAGATAATCTGTGACCAGCGCTGCACCACATCCCTTTAGCATACCCAATTTTCGCTACTTGTGGTTCTCACGACTGGCGTCGATGTTTGCGCTTTATGCGATGATGCTCATCCTCGGCTGGCAGGCCTATAATCTGGCCCGCGAAGATATGGGAATCAGCGCATCAGCAGGAATATTGGGTCTGCTCGGGTTGCTGCAATTCGTGCCGCTGTTCATCCTGACGCCGCTGGTCGGATGGGTCGCCGATCATATGGACCGTCGCTGGATTGCGCGCATCGTGCTGGCTGCGCAGGCGATGATTGCGCTTGCGCTAGGGCTGATGACCGCGTCCGGCGGCATAACGCTCTGGACCATCTATATTATCGCCGTGCTGCTCGGTATCTGCCGGGCCTTCCTGGGCCCGGCGATCACCTCGCTGGCGCCCAATCTGGTCCCGAAAGCATCGATTCCGCGCGCCATCGCGCTCTCAACTATCGCCTGGCAAGTCGGCGTGATCGCCGGGCCGGGCATGGCCGGTCCGCTCTACAAGGTCGACGCAGCGCTGCCCTATTTCATCTGCGCTGCCCTATATGCACTGGCAACACTGGCGGTTTTTCTGATCGGACCGGTGCCGCGCGCGCCGGCGGACAAAACCAAGGGGCCTTTGCAACAGGTAGGCGACGGCATGGCCTATGTCTGGACCAACAAGCTGGTGCTCGGCGCGATCACGCTTGACCTGCTGGTCATGTTCCTCGCCGGCGCGACGGCGATGATTCCGGTGTTTGCCAAAGACATATTGCACGCCGGTGAAATCGGCCTGTCGCTGCTTGCGGCCTCGCCGGCCGTGGGCGCCGTGATTGTCGCCCTCATCTTCTCCTTTGCTCCGCTGAGCAAGAATGTCGGCAACAGCATGCTGGTTGCGATGGCGGTTTTCGGACTGGGCACGATCGGGTTCGGGCTCAGTACAAATCTATACCTGTCAATGGCCTGCCTCGGGATCTGCGGAGCCGCCGACATGTTCGGGGTCTATGTGCGCAGTTCGCTGATCCAGCTGCACACCCCGGACGCCAAGCGGGGCCGGGTGAATGCGGTCAGCCAGATGACAATCAGCGCGTCAAACGAACTCGGCGACGCTCTGTCCGGTGGCCTTGCCGTGCTGGTCGGGCCTATTGCGGCCATTGTCGCCGGCGGAGTGGGTGCTATAGCGGTTACCGGACTGTGGGCGCGTCTTTTTCCCCAACTGGGCGCCGCCCGAACATTTGATCCGCCGGATGAACTGGAACCGGTAAAAAAGAATGAGCAGATAAACAGGAGTGCAGGATAATGATTGCAAATAATATTCTCGAAACAATCGGAAATACGCCGCACATCAAGATGCAGCGCCTGTTTGGCGATGCCAATGTATGGATAAAGTCGGAGCGTTCCAACCCGGGCGGATCGATCAAGGACCGGATTGGCCTGGCCATGATTGAGGACGCCGAGAAATCCGGTGCGCTCAAACCTGGCGGAACCATTATCGAACCGACATCGGGCAATACCGGTGTCGGGCTGGCCATGGTCGCAGCGGTCAAGGGCTATAATCTGGTTCTGGTAATGCCGGAGTCGATGTCGCTCGAACGGCGTCGGCTGATGCTCGCTTACGGCGCGACCTTTGATCTCAGCCCGAAAGAAAAAGGGATGAAGGGAGCGATCGAGCGAGCACAGGAACTGACCGATCAGACACCGGATGCATGGATGCCGCAGCAATTTGAAAACCCGGCCAATGTTGAAGTACACAAGCGCACGACTGCTATCGAAATCCTGAATGATTTCAAGGACGATCCGCTTGATGCGATCATTACCGGGGTCGGCACAGGAGGCCATATCACAGGCGTCGCGGAGGTGCTGAAACAGCATTGGAGTCATTTGAAAGTCTATGCTGTCGAACCGACCGCCTCGCCGGTGATCAGCGGTGGCCAGCCGGGCCCGCACCCGATTCAGGGCATTGGAGCCGGTTTCATCCCCGGCAATCTCCACACGCAAAGCATCGACGGAGCGATTCAGGTCGAGCCGGCCGATGCCAAGGCCATGGCACTGCGAGCAGCCAAGGAAGAGGGTATGCTGGTTGGCATATCATCCGGCGCGACTCTGGCGGCAATTGCACAGAAGCTGCCCGAATTGGGCCGTCAGACCAGGATCCTCGGATTCAATTATGATACCGGCGAACGATATCTGTCCGTCCCCGAGTTTTTGCCCGAAGAATGAGTTCCATCGAAGTCCAGAATTTCACCTATCGGCATGGTGATATAGAATTGTCCGGATATTTGGCTCAACCCAGCCGCTATCCGCGGGCGGCCATCCTGATCGTGCCGACCATCGCCGGACCGAACAAGCAGATGTTTGATCGGGCCAGATGGCTTGCCTCTCTGGGCTATAGTGCGATGGTCTGCGATGTTTATGGCAAGGGTTACATCGAAGACATGCGCGAAGCGCGCAAGCTGGCGAACGAGTTGCGCGCGGATCCGGAATATTATCGCGACCGGTTTCGCTGCGCGGTCACAGAATTGCGCACAAGATCAAAGCTTGGCAATCACCAGATCGCTGCGATCGGCTACTGCATGGGCGGTGAAATAGTTCTCGAAATGGCCCGCGGTGGCGAGGATATCGCTCTGGTCGTCAGTTTTCACGGCCTGCTGGCGACGCCTCTGCCGGCCAAGCGAGGGGCGATAAAATCGCGCATCCTGGTCTGCCATGGCCGGGCTGATCCACTCGTCCCGCCCAAGCAGATGCGTGAATTTCTCGAAGAAATGGATATTTCCGGCGCCGATTGTCACATGCATATCTATTCAGGCGTTCTCCACGGATTCACCGATATCACGAGCCATTCAGGGTCGATGGATGCGATCAGATATAACGCATCGGCAGACCGGCAAAGCAAAGCCGCGATGCTCAGCATGTTTGAAGAAGTGTTTGAAACCAAAAAAACACCGGACCAATATTAGGTCCGGTGTTTCACCAAGGGCCAGAATCTAGTCTGGCTTGCCATCACCATCGTTGTCGAGCAGATCAGGCTGGCCGTCGCCGTCGGAATCCCAAGCATCCGGTTGACCATCACCGCTGCGGTCCCAGGCGTCCAATATGCCATCACCATCTGTATCCAAGGTGGGAGACGGGATTTCAGACTGTTTGTCATCCGAAAGTTCGGGTTCTGCGGCATGGGCTGCGACCGACAACCCCAATCCGACGGTAATCAGATAGGGCGTCATCCTGCGCAGGCGTTTTGAGGCTTTGTTGGAATGCATTGCATATACTCCTTATGCATATCATTCCCCTGTCACCGACGTGCTGGCGGATCTGTGGCTGCAGGTCCAGCCGCCATCGACCATATGGTTCAAAGAGGCGCTAAACGGCTGTCTTCTGCAATCTATCGGCAAATTGACACCCTTTATCGTATCCGGTTATCGATGCTGCCGTTGACAGATTGTTGGCATCAGTTTGTCGAAAAATCGTCACATTCTGTGTTATAGTGACAAAATCGGGTCCGGGGCACTTCAACGGAAAGGTTGCGAGCCATGTCCAGGAAAAAGGTTCAGGAAGCCTCCACGGCGTTGGCAGACACCAGTAGTCGGCCGCTTGTTATAAGGCTTGGCAAACGCCTGCGTGGGGCGATGAACAGAATATCGACAACCCAATCAATGATCCCGACCGATCCTTTTCTTCAGGCCAGTGCCTTTCACTGGACGAGTCGCTTGGCGGAAAACGCGCAGATTATCGCGCAAGAAGCCGCCTCAATCTTGCGCCACCGCGATGCCGTACCACCGCTAAAGGATATTTCGCCCGATCACGCGCGGATTGCCGGCGATGGCAATTGGCGCTCGTTCTTCCTTTTCGGCTATGGATATGAAGTGCCGGAAAATTGCGCGCGTGCTCCGGCAACGGCCGAACTGGTGCGCCAGATACCCGATCTCAACTCTGCCTTTTTCTCGATCCTGGAGCCGGGAGCCGTCATTCCCCGCCATCGCGGAGTTACCCGCGGACTGGTCACCTGCCATCTTGGCTTGATCGTCCCCGATGCACCGGAAAGATGCGTGATGCAGGTCGAAGATACCAACCGGTTCTGGGAAAAAGGCAAATGGCTGGTGTTCGATGACAGCTATTATCACGAAGTGCACAACCGGACCGATCAGCGCCGGGTCATCCTGCTGGTGCAAGTGAAGCGCCCCATGCGCTTCCTCGGGCGGCTTGCCAATGATCTGGCCTTGTGGGGCATTCGCCGGTCACCCTTTGTACAGGATGCCCGGCGAAATCTTGGCATGTGGGAAGAGGCCTACAAGCAAGCGGAGCAGAATGAAGCCGCCTGATCAAGCGGTTCAGGCAACCCCGAACATTTCCGGGTCCAGTGCCATGATCGCCTCGCTGCCGCCTTCGATCTTGCGGCGGAGCGATCCGGCATCCGGCAAGAAACGTTCCGCGAAATATTGCGCTGTCACCAGTTTCGCTTCGTAATATTTCGGATTATCCGTGCCTGCGTCCAAGGCTGCCTGGGCCGCTTTGCTCATCCGCAACCACATCAGACCGAGCGACACTATGCCCATGATGTGCATATAATGGTATGCGCCGGCGCCCGCGTTGTTCGGATTGGTCATCCCGTTTTGCATGAGCCACATCGTTGCTTTCTGGAGTTCGCCGTTGCCCTTTTCGAGCGCTTCGGCAAATCCGGAGAGCTTTTCGTGGCCTTTGGCCTCGGCAATCTCGTCGGCGACCACTTTGAAAAATGCCTGTACCGCGCGGCCACCGTTCTGGCCAAGCTTGCGCCCGACAAGATCCATCGCCTGGATGCCGTTGGTACCCTCGTAGATCATCGCAATCCGGGCATCGCGCACGAACTGTTCCATGCCCCATTCCCTGATATAGCCATGTCCGCCATAAACCTGCTGCGATTCCGTCGCGATCTGGTAACCCATATAGGTGCCATAGCCTTTGACGACGGGGGTCAGCAGACTGACCAGGTCATTGGCCAGTTCGCGCTCTTCCTCGGTTCCAGCCTTATCCGCCAGATCAACCTGTAATGCGCCCCAGAGAACCAGTGCACGCATGGATTCGGTAAATGCCTTGCCGTCCATCAGCATCCGGCGCACGTCCGGGTGGACGAATAATGTATCCGCCTTTTCTTCAGGGTCCTGCGCTCCGGTCAGCGCCCTGCCCTGACGACGATCGCCAGCATAGATAACCGCATTTTGATAAGCGATTTCACCCTGAGCCAAGCCCTGTAGACCAACCCCTAAACGAGCCGCGTTCATCATGATGAACATGGCGCGCAGACCCTTATTCTCTTCCCCGACCATATAGCCGGTCGCCCCGTCATAGTTCATCACGCAGGTTGAATTGCCGTGAATCCCCATTTTTTCTTCAATCGAACCACAGCTCACGCCATTACGCTCACCCACCGAACCATCCTCATTGACCAGATATTTCGGTACGATGAAGAGCGAGATGCCTTTGGAGCTATCTGGCGCATCCGGTGTCTTTGCCAGAACAAGGTGGATGATATTTTCCGCCATGTCGTGCTCACCGGCAGAAATGAAGATCTTCTGACCGGTGATCGCATAACTGCCACCGGGCATGGGTTCTGCCTTGGTGCGAATGAGACCCAGATCGGTCCCGCAATGCGCTTCGGTCAGGTTCATCGTCCCGGTCCATTTGCCGGAAATCATCTGGGTGGCGTAGATTTGCTTTTGCTCTTCGCTGCCTTCTGTGAGGATGGATGCAATGGCGCCTTGCGTCAGGCCGGTGTACATTTCCAGCGCCTGATTGGCCGAAACCATGAACTCCATGACCGCATTGCCCACCACACGAGGCAATCCCTGACCACCAAATTCTTCGGGCGCGGACAATGTTGTCCAGCCGCCGTCGACAAGTTGCTGATATGCTTCTTTGAAACCCTTTGGCGTAGATACCGAGCCATCTTCATGACGGGTGCATCCTTCCTCGTCGCCGGATTGATTGAGCGGATGAAGCACTTCCGTCGAAAATTTCCCGGCCTCGGTCAGGATCGCATCGACCATTTCCGGCGTCGCGTTTTCAAAGCCGGGGACGTTCGAATATTGTTCCAGATTGAGAACTTCGTTCAGGATGAATCGGACTTCGCCGATGGGTGCGGTGTAACTGGGCATGATATACTACTTTCTGCTCAAATGGGCCTGCCGGACATTACCGGCGTCTATCCTCTATTGATGCTGTGCTTTTGCGTCCGCCATGGCGTCCTGCACAGTCTTTATAAAGCTGGTCAGTTCCTTGATCGAGCTGTCGATATCGGCGCGCTGTTTCTTCAGCGTATCGACCTTCTCCTGACATTTTTCGACGGTAACCTCCATCTGGGTCTTGCGACCGTCGCCGACGTCATAGAGATCGATCATTTCGCGGATTTCGATCAGGCTGAAACCGACATTTTTTGCCCGCATGATCCAGGCAAGACGCGCCCGGTCGCGTTTGGTATATATACGCGACAGGCCCTTGCGGTGCGGGGCGATAAGCCCCTCGTCCTCATAGAATCTGAGAGCGCGTGCGGTCACGCCGAATTCTGCCGACAGGTCGGATATCGTATAGGCTTCCCGATTCTGCAGATCGGGCGTGTCAATTTCGGCATGGTTTGGCGATTGCGACATGCACGCCATATAGCTTACGCTAACGTAAACGTCAATGCTAGCTACCCGGGCACAGGTTTTCGAAATCGCGGCCACGGGTAGAGCGGGCAACCGCATCACCCTCTCCGATCAGATAAAAACTGACGCCGTTGAAACCGGCGCGCGGGCTGCAATAGCTCGCGCAGCTTTTGGGCATAGCACCCGGCAGCTTCAATTCGACGCCGTCAAACCGCGCGGTGAAGCTGCATTTTTCTTCGCTGTTCAGGGTGATTTGGACATTTTCGCCACTTCGTTCGGCTTCCCCCATCCCCTCGCATTTGCTCTCCGGCCCGAACACCGCGATCATCCCGACCTGATAGCCGTTTTCATCATTGCCAACCGCGCAGAAACTGTCGGTTCCCAAATTGCTCTGCCGTTCAAAAGCACCGGAAAGCGTCACCTTGCGAACATCGGGAATGACGCCGGCATCAATCGCCGCCTGTTCCAGCGATGAAAGCTCTGCGTCCGTTGCCTCGGGACCGGATTGCCCCTGGCCACAGCCCGCCAGCACAAGTGCAAAAACCAGTGCAACGCCAGGCTTCACGTGACCGGCTCCAGATTCCCGTCGACAATTTTGCGATAAAAGCAGCTGCTCTGGCCGGTATGGCAGGCTGGCCCCGCTGGCACAGCCTTGATCCACAGCGCGTCCTGGTCGCAATCGATGCGCATCTCTGTCACCGACAATATATTGCCCGACGTTTCGCCTTTCTTCCAAAGACATTGGCGGCTGCGGGAATAAAAATGCGCCACCCCGCTATCCTGCGTCAATTGCAACGCTTCGGCATTCATATAGGCCAGCATCAGCAATTCGCCGGACGAATCATCGGTGACCACCGCTGCGATCAAGCCGTTCGAATCATATTTCGGCTGGAGCACAGTCCCGGTTTCGCGATCATTTTCTCTATCTGTCATAGCCGTGAATTAAGACCCGATCGGGCTATGCGCAACGGCTAATGGCGCTATTGGTGCCGAACCTGTCTGCCGATAAGCGCTATATGATGATTTTATGACATTGGGGGCAGACAAAGCCGCCTTTCATACCTATATCGCTGACATCCCGCGCCCGACCATTTACAAGCCAGGTGAGATATGCTGACAACCCACCCGTTTGATGACGACAAGCTGCGGGAAGAGTGCGGCGTTTTTGGAATTGCAGGGATTGAGGACGCGGCAGCAATGGTCGCGCTCGGCCTGCATGCGCTCCAGCACCGCGGGCAGGAAGCAGCGGGCATTACCTGCCGGAACGGCAAGGAATTTTACAGCCATCGCGCGCTTGGCCCAGTGGCAGGCAATTTCGACAGCGAAGAGATCATTCACCGGTTGCGCGGCGATTCGGCCTGCGGCCATGTTCGCTATTCAACCACCGGCGCAGGCACGTTGCGCAATATCCAGCCGCTCGAAGCCGATCTCGCTTCCGGCGGTTTCGCGATCGCCCATAATGGCAATATTTCCAATGCCTTGGCATTGCGGGACGAACTGGTGCGGCATGGCTCTATTTTCCAGTCGACCAGCGATACCGAGGTCATCATCCATCTGGTTGCCACGTCCAAATATCGCACATTGCTCGACAAGTTTATCGACGCGCTGAAACAGGTCGAAGGGGCCTATTCGCTGATTTGCATGACTGCGGAGGGTATGATCGCCTGCCGCGATCCACTGGGCATTCGTCCATTGGTGATGGGACGGATCGGCGGAGCCTATGTCTTTGCTTCGGAAACTGTTGCACTGGATCTGGTGGGCGCGGAATATGTGCGGAGCGTGGAACCCGGCGAGCTCATCGTTGTCACCAACGGCGAACTGCGTTCCCATCGCCCCTTTGCCAATGCTCTGGCCCGGCCCTGCATTTTCGAACATGTCTATTTTTCACGGCCCGATTCGATCGTCAACGGCAATTCGATCTACAGCGTGCGCAAGGGAATCGGTGCCCAACTGGCAATCGAGAGTCCGGTCACCGCAGATTATGTTATCCCGGTTCCGGACAGCGGCACGCCCGCAGCGCTCGGTTTTGCCGAACAATCGGGCATTCCTTTCGAATTGGGCATCATCCGGTCGCACTATGTCGGTCGGACATTTATCCAGCCGAGTGACGGTGTCCGGCATCTGGGGGTCAAGCTAAAGCACAACGCCAACCGCCCGCTGGTCAATGGCAAGAAAATCGTGCTGGTCGACGATTCGATCGTGCGCGGTACAACAAGCTTGAAAATCGTCCAGATGATGCGCGAAGCGGGCGCGGCCGAAGTCCATATGCGGATCGCCAGCCCGCCGACGATGCACAGCTGTTTTTATGGCGTGAACACGCCGAAACGGGAAAAGCTGCTAGCGGCCCAAAAATCCATCGAGGAAATGCGCGAATTCATCCAGGCCGACAGCCTCGCTTTCGTTTCGATCGACGGCCTCTACCGCGCAGCGGGCGAAGAAACCCGTCATGACATCCAGCCGCAATATTGCGATGCCTGCTTTACCGGGGCTTATCCGACCTCCCTCACCGACCGCGATGGCGAGGAAGAGCCGGACCAGCTCAGCATGCTCAACGAACGCATGGATTCGTCCGGTTCGGGTCGGGACAATGAACCCTCTGGCGATTTGCCACGTCTCAAGCAATCGGCGAACTGAATATGAAATTTGAAGGCCAATTGGCGCTCGTGACGGGCGCGAGCCGCGGCATCGGAGCAGCAACGGCCTTGGCATTGGCCAAGGAAGGCGCGCATGTGGTGATTACCGCGCGCAGTGCGGATGGTCTGGAAAAGATCGAAGAGCAAATCCACCAGGCCGGCGGCAACGCGACCATTGCTCCGCTAGATCTGACCGATGGCGACAGTATCGGACGTCTGTCTACAGCGATTTCCAGCCGCTGGGATGGGCTCGATATGCTCGTTCTCAACGCTGCCATGCTGGGGTCTCTGGGACCGGTTCCGGCAATTGACGGCAAGGAATTCAACAAGATACTGACCCTCAACCTGATCGCACAACAGGCGTTGATCGCAGCGTTTGATCCGATGCTCCGCAAGAGTGAAAACGCACGACTGCTCGCGATCACCAGCAGCGTCGGCCAGGATCCGCGTGCCTTCTGGGGCGCTTATGGCGCATCAAAGGCCGCGCTCGAGACACTTGTGCTGAGCTATGGTGAAGAAATGCGCAATTTGGGCAAGATTCGTACAGCAATTGTCGATCCTGGCCGGACCCGCACCGAAATGCGCGCCAGCGCCTATCCGGGCGAAGATCCAGCCAGCGTCAAGCTACCCTCGGTCGTCGCCGACCGGCTGGTCGAGATATTGGCCGGCGATTTCGAAACCGGCGAACGATTCGCAATCAGCTGATAGCAATCAATTAACAGGCGCCGCTTCCCCGTCGAGATAAGCTTGCACCGCCAGATAAAAGGCATCGCGGCCTTCCTTCTTGTCATCCGGCGTCGCACGCGGCCAGTTGCCATTGCTGGCGATCACCAGCTTCCGCTTCGGATCAATGAAGATGCCCTGACCGAAGATGCCCTGCGCGGCAAAACTGCCGTCATCATAGGTCCACCATTGGTACCCATAGCCACGGCCATCCATCCCGATATCGGCCTGTTTCGTGCCGGCTTTCTCGTACCAGCCGTCGGGAACGACAGACGTCTCGCCAATCTTCCCGCCATTCATCGCGAACTGTCCAAATAGCGCAAAATCACGCGTAGTGGCCGAGATACAGCAACCGCCGATCTCCTTGCCGCCATCATTCAGGATCCAGACCGCATCCTGGGCCATGCCATAGGGCTTCCAGACCTTTTCAGAGAGATATTCAGAGAGCGATTTGCCCGTCGCCTTGGCCACCAGCACACCGATCAAATTGGTCTCGCCGGTATTATACTGCCAGCGCGTGCCGGGCTCGGCTTCGTTAACCAGCGTCTTCATATAGAGGATGACCGGATCGACGCCGTCTTTGGATTTGGTCGTATTGAACCGGGCGACATCGCTGTTCTTGTCCTCATAATCCTCGTTCCATTTCACGCCCGAGGTCATGGTCAGCAACTGCTCGACCGACACGCCGTCATAGCCGCTGCCAGCCAGTTCCGGGATATAGGCGGTTAGCGGATCATCGAGCGACTTGATGAAGCCGTCCTTGATCGCCGCGCCGACCAGCGTCGACACCAGCGACTTGGCGACAGAGAAGCTGGTCCAACGGTCATCCTTGCTGAAATCCATGCGATATTCTTCGAGCCGGATCTTGCCGTCCTGCAAGATAACCAGCCCTGCCAGCCGCTGGTCGGCCATATAGTCGTCGATCGACAGGCCTGCGCCGGTGGCACCATCAGCCGCTGGCAAAACAGCGGGTAGCGGCTTTCCTGCCGCCAGTTCACGAATCTTATCGCCGGCTTCGATTGTCCGCGTGGTGGTCAGCACCTCCATTTGGCGGAACGCATTGTCGCGTTGATCCTGGGTCCAGAACAGCACGTTTTCGTCAGTCGGCAAGCCGGCGGCATCGGCCGCGACTTTCTGAACCTGTTCGCATGCCGTCAGGCTTATGCAGGCAGCTCCCAGCATAGCCAGCTTTACAAAAATCCTCATCATCCCGCTCTCCCTTTTTCATTTCTCTTTTATCAGTGTTACCTGCGCGACATCTATGCCGCCGCCCCGAAACCCGCCTTCGCAATAGGCCAGATAGTAACGCCACAGACGGACGAATTTTTCGTCGAACCCGGCAGGCAATGCCCCGCGTTCGACAATATCGTCGAACCGCTCGCGCCAGATTTCCAGGGTCTGTGCATAGTCGAGGCCAAAATTACTCTGATCGGTCCATTGCAGGCCGCGCGCTTCCGCCAGCTCCCGGAAACGGCTTTCCGAAAGCAGCATGCCCCCGGGGAATATATAGGTCTGGATAAAATCGGCACTAGCGGCATATTGGTCGAAAATATCATCTGCGATGGTGATATATTGCAACGCCGCACGACCGCCGGGCTTCAGATTGCGAGATATGCAGTCGAGGAAATCGGGCCAATATTGCTGGCCAACCGCTTCCACCATTTCGACACTGGCGATGGCATCATACTGGCCTTCGACATCCCGGTAGTCCTGAATCAGAAACCGTGCCTCGGGGTGATGGTCTCGTGCCCAAGCCGTCTGTTCGTCTGACAGCGATATGCCGGTTACGTCCAGACCATGGTCGCGCGCCAGACTGCCCGAGAGCGTGCCCCAGCCGCAGCCGATTTCCAGCACGCTGTCACCCGGCCTTGTCATTAGCCGTTGCGCGATCGCTTCTATCTTGTTGCGCTGCGCTTCCTCCAGACCATCTTTTTCATCGGTAAATATCGCGCTGGAATAGCTCATGCTTTCGTCAAGCCAGAGACGATAGAAATCATTGCCAAGGTCATAGTGATATTGAATATTCTGCCGCGCACGCCGTTTATCATTGTCGCGTTTCTTGTGCCGTCGTCTGACAACCCAGTTGAAAAAACCCGAGGCTCTCCCGGTATTTTTCAGTCCGTCGCGATTACGGATGAACAGATCGAACACCGTCACCAGAGCGGGGCTGTCCCACTCGCCCAGTTCCCATGCCCGATACCAGCCGGCAGACCCGCTGTTGATCAGCCGCAGCAACGCGTTCCAGCTGTGCAGCGTGATTTCTGCCATTGGCCCGTCGCCACGGCCTCCCAATATTCGGGTGGTACCGTCAGGTAGCTTGCTCTCGAACGTGCCATGGTCCATTCCGGCATCGATCCGGTCGAGAATATGATGAAAGCCGGGCGCGAACAGGCGCGCAAAAAAACCGCCGCCTGTGGCGAATCGTTTGCGCGCATCCAGCAGATGCTGCCCGCGCCTGGGGGTTTCGACATTCATGAGCGCAAATATGGACCAGCGCTAAGCGCTTGGCAACGTAGAACTATCCCTTAGGGTCAGGGCCTGGTTCAGCGACCCGGTGCGGCAGCGGACCCGGCGAGAATTCCGCCATCGATGTTCAGTTCCGATCCGGTGATATAGCTTGCCTCGTCGGATGCCAGCAGGACCGCGATGGCCGCCACTTCGCTGGCTCTGCCAAAACGCTGTAACGGTGTGTCGCGGACCAGCGCCTGTTCCGATGCCGCCCTCTCCTCGCCTTCGCCTAACATGGGGTCCCACATCGGCGTCATGATCGCGGCGGGATGGATCGAATTGCAGCGGATTTGCCAGCCCTGCTGCGCGCAATAAAGCGCGACCGACTTCGTGTGGTTGCGAATCGCGGCCTTCGAGGATGCATAAGCCGCTGCGCCCGGAATCCCGACCAGCCCCGACCGTGACGAGATATTGATAATCGACCCGCTGCCCTTTTCCTTCATCGCCCGGATCGCATAGCGACAGCCCAGAAAGGTCCCGTCAAGATTGACCCGGTGCACCGCGCGCCAGTCTTCGAGCGAAGCATTTTCCGGGTCATGCGGCGCAACGCCCTGCTCAAAACCGGTCACCCCCGCATTGTTTACGACGACATCTGCAACCGGATACAAAGCGGCAAGCCGTACCCACTCGGCCTCCTCTTGCACATTCAGAACCAGTGTCTCGCAATCCAGTTGCTCACCGGCAGCCGCCAATGTCTCCTCATCGCAATCAGTAAGCAGCACCGTCGCGCCTTCATCGACAAAGGCCTTCGCAATCGCCATGCCGATGCCGCGAGCAGCGCCGGTCACTACGCAGAATTTCCCGTTCATCCGATCAGCCATTATTTCACCTCTTGATAGGCAGCGAGCGCCCGTGCGCGCGCCTCGCGATGTCCGATGATCTTAGCCGGATAATGCTCCGGCTTGCATCCGGATTCTTCAGGGTCATGAATATAGTGATCATCAATATCCGCCAGTTCCGGAACCCATTGGCGGATATAATCCCCGGCATCAAATTTCTCCGACTGGCTGAGCGGCGCCATGATCCGGACAAACATATTGCTGTCGACACCGGTTCCCGAGACCCATTGCCAGTTGACGCTGTTCGACGCGTAGTCGGCATCCACCAGAGTATCCCAGAACCATTGCTCGCCCCCCCGCCAGTCGATCAGCAGATGCTTGATCAGAAAACTCGCCGCGATCATCCGCACCCGGTTGTGCATCCAGCCGGTCGCCCATAGTTCGCGCATCCCGGCATCGACAATCGGATAGCCGGTCTTGCCATGGCACCAGGCCTTGAATTCTTGCTGCACAGCAGCATCGTTCATATCGCGCCACGGCAAGCCGCGCATTTTCTCGCGATAGCTCTCGCCGCCATATTGCGGGAGTTGATCGATGACATTTTGCGCATAGTCGCGCCAGACCAGCTCCTTGAGATAGGTCTCGACCTTGCTGCCCTGCCCCTCCAGCCGGTTCCAGATCGTCGCGGGGCTGATCTCGCCGAAATGCAGATGCGGCGACAGGCGCGACACCAGTTGTTCGGAAGGCAGGTTGCGGCCCTCGTCATATTCTGCCGCTTTGTCAGCGAAATCCTCTAGATTGGCCTCTGCGCCCGCAGTACCCGGCTGCCAATGGTCACCGAAGGCTGCCGCCCAGTCCGGATTGGTTGGCAGCAAGTCCCAATCTTCAATACTGTCGCTGTCCGGCCAGTGATCCGGGGCATCAAGCTTCTCAGGCGCAGGCACACCATCCGCGGGCGGCATATGCTGGCGCAGCGCCTTCCAGAAGGGCGTGTAGATTTTATAGGGAGTGCCAGCACCGGTGGTTACCGTTCCGGGCGGCAGCAAATAATTGCCATCATGCAGGATCAGGCGAGCCTGATCGCCCAGTGATTTCTCCAACATCCGCTCCGCATTGCGCCACCACGGTTCGTAGTGATGCAGCGCATGGACCTCATCCGCTCCGGTCGATTTGACAATTTCGGCCAAATGCTCGGCGGCGGGCCCCCTGCGCAAGATCAGCCGCGACCCCAAATCCTGCAAACATGCTTCCAAGTCTTCCAATGACCGGTGCAACCACCACCTCGATGCTCCGCCCATACAGCGGTGTTTGGGCGTTTCGTCGTCGAGAATATAGATTGGAATAACCGGGCCGTTGGATGCAGCCGCAGCGGCGACAGCGGCCTGGTCAGAAAGGCGAAGGTCGCGGCGGAACCAGATGATTTTAGGCTTTTTCATTCGACAATATCGCCTTCCTTCCTTCCTCTTTCAGCAGCTGTCTCCATGAAGATATCCCAGGGAACGACAAAGTGGACAGAAAATCTGTCGGCTACAATCGGGTCACGAAAGCGCATGTCACCAAACCTGATCGATACTCCTTTCTCGGACTCCAACTCTTCATCTTCATTTATTATGGGCAACCGCGACCAGAATAGAAATGCGTCGACGTCTTTGTCGGTATCTCGCGAATATTGAATTAGCTCATTGAGCATCGAGTTTTTCACAGAAACATCAGTCCGGATACGCTTGTCGCTCTTAAATAGATTATAGCTTCCCTCGCCATACTGTGTCTCTCCGGGAGCGTCAGAATCAGGAGAAGCCGCCATTCGCCAGAGCATGTCACGTTTCCAAAACATCACTGGTATAGGGTTGGCCACCACCAAATCCGGCGCTTTCCCAATAGTGTGTTCAAGCGCTTTCGCAGTTTCTGCCTCCGCCCTGCCGGTAATCAGACCATTGGCAAAAATATACGCGCAAACCACAACAAAGCTGATCCACGCCGGTCGCTGCCAATTGCCAGTTCCCTTTTTTTCCCGTCGCCGCGAAATCCACAAGCCGGCGATCAACGCCGCCCAGATCCAGATGTCGATAATGAAGATACTGTCGCCGTAAAACCATTGCGAGGAAAACGGTTCGAGCAGGCGGATGCCATAGCTGTTAAGCCAGTCCAGCGCAGGATGGCTCAGACAGCCGATATAGGCCAGCGCAAGCAACCAGCCCCTGTGGATCGGCAACCGGTCCACTGGCCGCTTCCCTCGCCTGGTCTGCCAGCGATCAAACCAGATCATGATCCCCGTCAGCATCAGCGGCAACAGCAGCATCGCGATCGGGCCATGTGTGATCCCGCGCCGGATCGCCAGATGCTGGACCCCGCCAAGCAGAGTCGCCACCGCGTCGATATCGGGAATATTGGCCGCGATGATTAGCGTCGCCATGCCAAGGCCGGTTTTCTGCTTGAGGCCCATCTGGCCGAGGACCGCACCGGCTAGACTGTGGGTTAGATTGTCCAAATTTTTGACTCGCACGAAGACACGAAGGCACAAAGAATTTGCATTGCCTAGCCTCTGAAATAGTTATTTGCCAGCCGTTTGACGCCCACCTTGAAAGCGGCTGCGCCAAAATTCATCAGGAAACCCAATGGCAAATTCATCAATCGCAAATAGGTTAGCAGTTGTTTTGCATGAACAGGCGAGTGACGTTCGGTAGACTTCAATTCTATCAATAGTCGCTTTTCGACGATGAGGTCCGCGCGAAAGGCCTCATCCAAAACCCGGCCCCTGAACGTTATAGGAATGATCTTCTGTCTTTCGACAGAAAGCCCCTTTGCCTTCAGGCTTTCAAAAAGCAATACTTCATAGACGGAATCAAGCTCCCCCGGCCCAATATCCTTGTGCAGGCGAAACCCGCAATCAATGGAGATTTTGGCGATGGACTCAAGATCGTGCACACTCGCATCTTAGTGGCTTCGTGTCTTCGTGCGAGCCAAAAACCTTTACAGTTCCGGCCCGTCCTCGGTCACCGTCCAGGTCTGCCCCTTGTTCAACAAGCCTTGCAGGTCAGGCTTCTTGCCCGCCGATGACGCAGCATTCTGCGCCACAACAGCCGCTTCAAACGTCGGTCGCGGATCATCATAGAGCACGCCCAATGCCATCGGGAATTCACCAAATTGCATTTC
>RCMY010000736.1_pt1 | contig 31176 bp, 32 predicted proteins | sample 2041341 | NCBI WGS metagenome assembly RCMY01 (sample SAMN09708234, study PRJNA481090) | Marine sediment metagenome, whole genome shotgun sequencing project. | reverse complement strand
GATGCCCGGCCGACCGTCGACGTCCTGATCGGCATCGGCGGAACTCCCGAGGGGGTCATCTCGGCATGCGCCGTCAAGGCCCTCGGCGGCGAGATCCTCGGCCGGCTGTGGCCGCGTGACGCCGCCGAACGCGCTCGCCTCGAGAACGAGGGCTTCGACTTGACCCAGGTGCTCGGCACCGACGACCTGGTGTCCGGCAACGACACGTTCTTCTCCTGCACCGGCATCACGCCGGGCCAGCTCGTCGGTGGCGTCGAGCTCGACGGTCAGGGCGCGGTGACCGAGTCGCTCGCGATGCGGTCGAAGTCCGGGACGGTCCGGGTCATCAAGGCACGTCACCGGATGGACAAGCTCGAAGAGCTCAACGGCTGAGGATCTGACCGAGCCGGACCCTGCCTTCGGCCCTTCAGCCAACCTTCAGGCTCGATCAGAGGTTGGACGTTCGGCCATGGCCAGAACGGAACACCGCGTGCGCACATCGCGCTAGAGTTCGTGACTGACCGTGAGCGCTGTCGAACGCGCAGACTCTGTGTCGAGCTTCACCGCAGGTCAGGGCGCCGAGGGTGCCGCCGCGCAACTGGCAAGGAGACGCCATGCAGCAGAAGGCCACCTACTGGTTCCTGGTGCTGTTCGTCGGGTTCATCATCTTCCAGGACGCGGGCAGCGCGGGGACGACGGCGAACCAGTTCTTCGGCTGGCTCTTCGACAGCGTCTCCGTCGCCGGCGACTTCCTCGGTGGCGTGTTCGGAGACGACGAGGGCGGCGATCCTGCTCCGGAAGCCTCGCCGACACCGTTCCCGACGAGCTCCATCACGCCATCCCCTGATCCCTTCGCCGAGGACCCGTTCGTCGAGGACAGCCCGTCTGCGTCGCCGACGGCGACCGTCACGCCGACCCCCGCACCGACCTCCTGACCCACGTCCGCGCGGAGATCTGACACCACGGTGAGCGAGCACGAGACATCAGCTCCACTCCGTGGTCGCCTGCCGGTCATGGAGTGGGTGACGCACCGCCTGAACGTCCCCACCGACGACGACGTGCTCATCGACGACGAGCGGGTCTGGTACCGCTCGGGGCGTCACTGGATGTCGTTGTGGCGGCATGCCGTCGAGGCGTTGGCGGCGGTGCAGCTGCTCGCGTGGCTGTACGTGACCCCGCCGTTCGGCGCACGAACGCTCACGCTGATCCTCTCGGTCGCCTCGATCGTGTTCATGATGAACTGGTTCAAGCGCCAGTCCAGCACCGAGCTCGCGCGCGCCATCACCCTCATCGGTCTCGTGACGCTGTTCAGCGGCTACGGCGTGACCGCGCTTCCGCTCGTCACGATGGCGTTCTTCGTCGGCCGGTTCCTCCGTCGGCTCGTGATCTGGAAGTGGTACCGGATCCTCTACGTGACGGACCGACGGATCATCGAGACGCACGGGATCTTCAACCGCAGCCTGGCGACCATGCCGCTGGGCCGCGTCACCGACGTGAGCCTGCGGATCTCCGCCCTCGGCGACTACTTCCACTACGGGGAGTTCCGGCTCGAGACCGCGGGGCAGAACCAGGCGCTCGGGCGGCTCGACTTCTTGGTCGACCCGGACAAGTTCAACCGCGTCGTGCTCGGCCTGGCCACCAACCCGAAGACCTTCGGTGCGGGCTACTGAGCCTCAGGCGACCTCTGGCCGAGAGCGCACGGTCGGATTGAGCGCTGGGCTGACGGGCGCATGGCCGAGGTGGCGGTGCGTGAAGTCCGCGATGGCGGCGTGGACCTCGACCGGCACCTCGATGATCGCCGCGTGCGTCCCGCCCTCGATGACGTGCAGCTCGGCGGTCGGGATCGCCTCGTGCATCACGGGTCCGAGCGATGGAGGCGTGAACGTGTCCTTCGTGCCGATGAAGATCTGGACCGGCACGTCGATCTCGCCGAGCCACCCGTCCGCGTCGAACTCGTGCATGCCACGGCAGATCCGCAGCGCGATGAGCGGATCGACCTCGGGGAAGTGATCGAAGTAGAGGTCCATGCCGTCGTCGGGGGTCTGCGGTCCGAGGGCACGCAGGAGCCGGCCCACCTCGAGCGCGATCGAGAGCCTCAGCAGCCGGGGCACCGCCTTCTGGACCGGCCGTGGGGCCAGGTGGGCGCCGGCGAACACCAGCGGGAAGAGCATGCTCACGTCCAGCCCGTAGAAGGACGTGAACGGGGAGCGGTGCGTGCCCGTGACCAGCGACAGGGCCCCGACACGTCCTCCGCCGACCGCACGCCAGACGGCGAGCGCGACCTGGCAGCCCATCGAGTGGCCGATCAGCGTGGCGTCATCCGCATCCTCGGCGTCCATGACCGCGATCACGTCCTCGGCCATCTTGGCGATGCTGTAGGTCGACTGGCGCAGGTTCGTGCCCGCGATCCCCACGGGCCTCGGGTCGGTGGACGCTCCGATCGATCGGTAGTTCAGCACGATCACGCGGTGGTCGCGCGCGAGGAGCGGAGCGATCCCGGCCCAGAAGTTGTCGGGGCACATGAACCCTGCGCAGAGCACGACCCACGGTCCGGTGTCGCCGAGCACGGTGTAACGCACCCGCACGCTGTCGCTCGACATCACCTCGCGGTCCTTCAGCCAGACGTGACCGCCGCGGTCTCCGGGCCACGCCACGGTGCGATCGATGAGCGTCATGGGGTGGCCTCGGGGCGTCGAGCGGCAGGGTGCACCAGTTTGCCGCGTCGCGTTCACCTTCTCGCAACCTCGGGTGGTGACCATGTGCTTGCACCGCGATCACGACCGAGCTCCGTCTCACGGAAGAAGATCTCCATGGCCACCACGCATGCCGATTCTTCGAGCCGCGTCCGGTCCGATCCGTCGCAGGAGATCGTGTTCGGTCTCCGCGACGTCGGCGTGGCCTACGGCGACTTCCAGGCCGTCGACGGGGTGTCGCTCGACATCCGCGCGAACGAGATCACCGCGCTCATCGGACCGTCCGGCTGCGGCAAGTCCACGCTGCTGCGGTGCCTCAACCGGATGAACGACCTGGTCGATTCCGCCCACGTCACGGGCAGCCTGACCTACCACGGTGCGGACATCTACGGCCCTTCCGTGGACCCCGTCGAGGTGCGCCGTCGCGTGGGGATGGTCTTCCAGAAGCCGAACCCGTTCCCGAAGTCGATCTTCGACAACGTCGCGTTCGGCCCGCGCATCGCGAAGGACACCCGCAACCTCGGTGACGTCGTCGAGCAGGCGCTCCGCGGAGCCGCGCTCTGGGACGAGGTGAAGGACAAGCTGGACCAGAACGCGTTCGGGCTCTCCGGCGGGCAGCAGCAGCGGCTCTGCATCGCCCGCACGATCGCGGTGCGCCCCGACGTCATCCTCATGGACGAGCCGTGCTCGGCCCTCGACCCGATCGCGACCCTGCGCATCGAGGACCTGATGCGTGAGCTCAAGAAGACCTACACGATCGTCATCGTGACGCACAACATGCAGCAGGCGTCGCGCGTCTCGGACTGGACGGCCTTCCTGACCGTCAACGTCGACAACGAGCACGGACAGCGAACGGGTGAGCTCGTCGAGTACGACCGCACGGACACGATCTTCACCCAGGCAGCTGACGAGCGGACCGAGGACTACATCGCCGGCAAGTTCGGATGATCGCGCCTGACTCCCAAGGTTCACCCTCCCGCAACCCACGGTTCAACAGGGCCGCCGACGGCCCTCGTAGCGTTCCGGCTGCGTGCTCGGGCTCACCCCCGGCCGTCGCTCACCGAGCGTCTCCCAACTCCAAGACCCCAGGAATCATCTCATGCTGAACCTGCGCGCACGCGGCCTGGTCGCCGCCACCGCCGTTCTCGCCCTCGCCCTCGCCGCCTGCGGAGGCGACGAGCCCTCCCAGCCCACGGGCGACGGTGGCACCGGCACCGTTCCGATCGCCGGATCCTCGACCGTCGGCCCGATCTCCATCTTCGTCGCCGAGGACTTCGGTGGTGATGCGGCCGTGGCCATCACCGGCACGGGCGGCGGCTTCAAGGAGCAGTTCTGTACGGGCATGACCGCCGTCAACAACGCCTCGCGCCAGATCAAGGACTCGGAGCGTGAGCTCTGCGCCGACAACGGCATCGAGAACGTCCTGGAGCTGAAGATCGGCGTCGACGGCATCACCGTCCTGACGTCCACGGACAACGACACCGGCATCGACTGCCTCGACCTCAACGAGATCTACGCGCTCGTCGGCCCCGAGTCGGGCCTGGTCTCGACGTGGTCCGACGCCAATGCGCTGGTTGCCGACCTCGGTGGTGGTCACAACGCGTCGCTCCCGGACGTCGAGCTGACGACCGCCGGCCCCGGCACCGAGTCGGGAACCTATGACTCCTTCTTCGAGCTGGCCATCGAGCACATCGCGGACGAGCGAGAGCAGGACGAGAAGTTCCGGCCCGACTGGACCGGCTCCAACGACGACAACGTCATCATCCAAGGCCTCGCTGGCAACCAGTACTCGTTCGGGTGGGTCGGCTTCGCGTACTACTCCGAGGTGCGCGACCAGGTGACCGCGATCGCGGTGGAGGACGCCGACGGAACGTGCGTCGCACCGTCCGCCGAGACCATCGCGTCCAACGCGTACCCGCTGTCGCGTGACCTCTTCGTCTACGTGAACCTGGACGAGCTCGACAACGCGGACTACGGCCAGACGCTGCGTGCCTACATCGACTACTACCTGAGCGACCAGGGCCGTGAGCTCGTGTCCGAGGCGGGCTACGTCCAGCTGGACGACGCGTCCTGGGACGCCACCGTCGCGGTGTGGAGCGCTGCCAAGTGACGCCTTCCCGACGCTGCTGACCCGCAGAGCTGGGACGTCCATGAACGTCCCAGCTCGCGGGCTGACCGATTGACCGAGGAGCTGACCGTGAGCGCATCGACCACCGACTTCGATCTGACCGGCGACCGTGGCCGTCAGCGTCGCGAGCTGGCGATCACGTGGACGCTGCGCTTCGGGGCCGGGCTCTCGATCGTCATCTCGGTGCTGATCGTGGTGAGCCTGCTGGGGCAGGCGCTCACGTTCCTCGGCTCGCTCGACTCCGTGTCCCAGCTCTGGGATCCGAGCGGATGGCGTCCCTCGGCGCTTGCCTTCGACGTCCGCACGATCTTCCTCGGCTCACTGATCATCTCGCTCGTCGCGATGCTGGTGGCCGTACCTCTCGGGCTCGGCGCCGCGATCTACCTCTCGGAGTACGCGAACCCGCGGGTCCGTCGGATCGTGAAGCCGGTGATCGAGATCCTCGCCGGCGTGCCGTCGGTCGTGCTCGGGTTCTTCGCGCTCACGTTCATCACGCCGAACGTCGTCCAGCCGCTGTTCGAGAGCGCCAGGCAGTTCAACATGCTCTCCGCGGGCCTCGCCGTCGGTGTGCTCGTGTCACCGCTGATGACCTCGATCACCGAGGATTCGCTCCGCGCGGTCCCGAAGGCGATGCGTGAGGCGGCGTTCGCGCTCGGGGCGCGCAAGCGGGTCGCGACGCTGCGCGTCGTCCTGCCTGCAGCCCTCTCCGGGATCGTCGCCGCGTTCATCATCACGATCTCCCGGGCGATCGGTGAGACCATGGTGGTGACGATCGCTGCCGGCGGCTCGGGATCTTCGCCCTTCACGTCCTCGCCGTTGGAGCCGTCGCTCACGATGACCTCGGCGATCGCGAACCTCGCCACGGGATCGGACGCCCCGACCACCGGCGATCCCTTCGCGAGCCTCTACTTCGTCGGGCTGCTCCTCTTCGTCGTGACCCTCGGGCTGAACGTGCTCGGGGACCGGATCGTTCGCCGCTACAGGAACGCCTACTGATGAGCGCCACGACCGCGAACCCACCCACGGACGTCCCGTCACTCCTCGCCGGCACCGGCCGTGCCGTCGAGCGGCTCCGCGAGCGCGCGTTCGAGCTGCTCGTGCTGACCACCCTGCTCATCGCGCTCGGGTTTCTGGTGATCCTGCTCGCCGACATCATCACGTCGGCGGTCCCGGTGTTCCAGGACCGGGGTACGGACTTCTTGACCAGCAAGCTGTCTGCACGCATCAGCCGGGCCGGTCTCAGCCAGGCGCTCGTCGGCAGCTTCCAGATCGCGTTCATCACCGCGATCGTTGCCTTCCCGCTCGGGATCGCAACGGCCGTCTACCTCGAGGAGTACGCCGGGGACTCGTGGTTCGTCCGTCTGGTCGACGTGAACATCCGCAACCTGGCAGGGGTTCCGTCGATCGTCTACGGGCTCCTCGGGTTCGCGATCTTCACGCGGTTCCTGTCACCGCTGACCGGCGGCAACACGGCCCTCACCGCAGGGCTCACGATGGCCCTGCTCGCGCTGCCGATCGTCGTCATCGCCTCGGCGGAGTCGATCCGCGCGGTCCCGCGGGCCATCCGTGAAGCGGGCTTCGGTCTGGGCGCGACGCGGAGCCAGGTCACCGCGAAGCTCGTGCTCCCGTCGGCCGTGCCCGGCATCATGACCGGGACGATCCTGGCGCTCGCTCGGGCGATCGGCGAGACGGCTCCGCTGCTCGTCGTCGGGGTGTCGGCGTTCCTGACGCTGGACTCCGGGATCGCGGACTTCCGCCAGCCCTTCACCGCGCTCCCCGCGGTCATCTTCGCCTGGACCAAGGTGCCGCAGCGCGAGTTCGTGGAGCAGGCCGCCCCTGCCGCGATCCTGGTGTTGCTCGGCTTCACCCTCACCCTGAACACCGCCGCGATCATCCTGCGCAACCGCTTCGAGCGACGCGGTTGAGCGCGCGAACCGTCCGGCCGGCCGCCCGACAGCACTGACTAGGGTGCGCACCGCACCCTGAAGGAGTTCGAGATGTCCGCATCAGACGGTGGAAGCGACCTGCCCGTCGGCGGGGGTGAGGTCCGCGTCACCTTCCGGCGCAAGCTCGAGGCGATCGACGACGACTTCGTCCAGGCGGGCCTGGTGGTCGCCGACTCGATGAGCCGTCTCGTCACGCTGTTCCTGGCCGGCGACGCGTCCAGCATCAACGAGTCCCGTGACATGGCTGAGGACGTCTCGCAGCGCATCCGCGCGGTCGAGGACGACGGCTTCGTGCTGATCGCCCGTGAGTCGCCGGTCGGCCGGGATCTGCGGCGACTCGTGGCGATCATGCGACTCGCCATCGACGTCGACCGGGCGGCCGCCCTGCTCCGCCACGTCAACGAGACCCTCGAGCGAGTGACCCCGTCGGAGCTTCCTCCACACCTGGTCGCGAGCCTCCAGGACATGGCGGATCGTGCGACCCGCGTCTACCGCGGTGGGGTGGATGCGTGGCGACTGCGTGACCCGCTCGCGGTGAACGCGCTGGACCACGACGACGAGGCGATCGACCTGCTCCAGGAACAGCTGCTCAACGACGCGTCCGAGCTCGAGAGCGGGCAGGCGATGGTCACCATCGGTCTCCTCGCGAGGTACTTCGAACGGATCGCCGACCACGGCGTCGCCATGGCGCAGGACGTGGCGTTCGTCGTGACCGGCGAGCGCGTCGTGCTCCCCTCGAAGCGCTGATGCCGAAGCTGCTCCTCGTCGAGGACGACCGGTCGATCGCGGAAGGGCTGACGATCGTCCTCGAGGCCGAAGGGTTCCTCGTCCACTGGGAGCAGGACGGAGCCCGGGCCGTCGCGACGTGGGAGCGCGTCCGTCCGGACCTCATCCTCCTTGACCTGATGCTCCCCGGCCGATCCGGCAAGGACATCTGCCGGGACATCCGCGCCGTGTCCGACGTGCCGATCATCATGGTCACGGCACGGACCGAGGAGGTTGATCGGGTCGTGGGCTTCGAGATCGGAGCCGACGACTACATCACCAAGCCCTTCTCCAGCCGTGAGCTGATCGCCCGGATCAAGGCCGTGCTGCGACGGACGAACGCGGTCGGCGACGACGCCTGGGACGAGCCGGTCGAGTCGGTCGGTGTTCGGGTCGACCGGGCGCGTCACGAGGTCACCGTCGACGGGGCGGTCGTGGACATCCCACCGAAGGAGTTCGATCTGCTCGCCTACCTCGTGGAGCACGCGGGGCGGGTGCTCACGCGTCGTCAGCTGATCGACGAGGTCTGGGGCAGCGACTACGTCGGCGACACCAAGACGCTGGACGTGCACGTTCGTCGCCTCCGGACCCGGGTCGAGATCGACGCGCAGCGCCCCGTCCGGCTCGTCACCGTCCGCGGTGTCGGGTACCGCTTCGCGGATCGGTCATGACCCGCTGGGTCGCGTCAGCGATCCCGCTGGTCGTCCTGCTCGGCGTCCTCGTCGGGATCCTCCTGCCGCCCGTGCCCGCGCTCGTTGTGGGCATCATCGCCGCCGCTGCGGTCGCTGCGCTGGTCTGGCAGCGTCAACGTCGGCTCGTGGGCCGCGTGGCAGCGCACATCGTGGCCTGGGAGAACGCCCCTCGGGACCGGCTCGAGCTCGAGGGTTCCTCGCCGTGGCGCCGCCTGGCGACGCTGATCAGCGAGCTGGGACAGCGCATGGACCAGCTCGAGCGCGAGCGTCACGGCTGGCAGGCCGAGGTGGTCGATGCGATCAGCAGCCCGGCGCTGGTGTTCTCGTCCGACGGCTCCTCCCTCCTCGCGGCGAACGCGGCCGCGATCGAGAAGCTGTCCGTCCCCACGGACGGGGTGGGACGCCGTCTCGTGAGCGTCCTGGGCTCGCGTGAGCTCGCGGACGCGTTGCTGCAGGTCGTCGACACCGGTGTGGGGATCTCCGTCGATGCGGAGATCCGTGAGTGCAGCTGGCATGTCGTGGTGACCCCGGTGGATGACGCCCTCGTCATGATCGCGGAGGACCGCTCTGTCGTGGAGCGGGTCGGGCGGCTGCGCCGGGACTTCGTGATCAGCGCCAGCCATGAGCTGAAGACGCCGGTCGCGGGGATGACCGCCCTCGCCGACGCGCTGGCGGTGCTGCTCGCGGAGCACCCGGACGAGCGGGTGCTGAGCGCGACGCGACGCCTGCGCGGAGAGGCCGAGCGCCTCGGACAGCTGGTGCACGACCTGCTGGATCTGCGGCGGCTCGAGGATGACGCGGAGGGCCCGCGGCACGGCCCCGTGGACCTCGTCGACCTCGTCTCGACGGTGGTCGCGTCGGTCATGCCCGCGGCCGAGCAGGCCGGGATCCACATCTCGGTCGAGGTCCCGGACGCAGTCACCCTGTCGGGATCGCGGACAGACCTCGTGCTCGTCGTCGAGAACCTCGTCCGCAACGCGGTGCACTACAACCGGCCGGGCGGCGAGGTGACGGTGTCGCTGGTCGAGCGAGCCGGCGAGGTCGTGTTCACGGTCGCGGACACGGGCATCGGGATCCCGCGTGCAGAGCTGCAGCGGGTCTTCCAACGCTTCCACCGGGTCGACGCTGCGCGGTCACGCGAGACCGGCGGTACCGGTCTGGGCCTGTCGATCGTCCGTCACGCCGTCGAGCACCACGGCGGCACCGTGACCGTCGAGTCGCTGCTCGGCCGCGGCTCGACGTTCACCGTGGTGCTGCCGCACCCCCCGGTGGGCTGACGACGTCCATCCCCGGACGGGGTCCGCACGGCGTGCCCAGCCCGCAATCCGTCTGCGTCACCAGACCTTGAGACAAAAGGGACGTTTGCGGGAGATGGGACGGCGTCGGGACGCGTATGGTCGAGACACAACGCAACCGAGGCCACCCGTGACCATCAGGGTCCTGCTCGTCGACGACGAGCCACATCTCCGTCTGCTGCTGCGTGCACAGCTCGAGCTGAACGGCGGCTTCAGCGTGGTCGCCGAGGCCGAGCTCGTCTCGGAGGTGCTCGAGACGGCCGCCTCGCATCTCCCGGATCTGGTCGTCTTGGACCTCCAGCTGCGCGATGGGGACTCCGGTTCGCTCGTGGCCCAGCTGCGCGCGCTGTCTCCGTCGGCCACCATCGTGGTGCTCTCGGCGCAGGCCTCGGAGGTGCGGGCAGCTCAGGTGCTCTCCGACGGCGCGCATGCCTACTACGAGAAGGGCACCGGGACGATCCGGGCCTTCCCGACGTGGCTCGCGGGACTGCACGAGGACGTCAGCCGGGCCGCGTGAGCGCACCCTCGGCTGAGTGGCCCCAGGTCATGGCTGAGCTTCCCGACGACCTGACCCACCGCAGCGGCCCGACGCGACGTGCTCCGGTCGTGCTCGACGTGCTCGCCACGTCGATGCCCGACGCGACCATCGCGCTGGACTTCACCACCACCTGGGAGCTGCTGGTCGCGACCATGCTGTCGGCGCAGGCCACCGACAAGAAGGTCAACGAGATCACGCCTGCGCTCTTCCGCGACCACCCCGGTCCCGAGGGGATCGCCGCGATGACGGTGGGAGAGCTCGAGGCAGCGATCAGCCAGATCGGATTGTTCCGGCAGAAGGCCAAGAACATCCATGCAACCGCGCTGATCGTGCTCCACGAGCACGACGGCGTGGTTCCGTCCACGATGACCGACCTGCTCGCCCTGCCCGGCGTGGCACGCAAGACCGCCAACGTGGTCTTGTCCAACGGCTACGGGATCAACGAGGGGGTCGTGGTCGACACGCACGTTCGTCGGTTGGCACGACGGCTGCGCTTCACGCGAGAGGACACGCCGCAGAAGATCGAGCCGGATCTGATGAAGCTGTTCCCGCAAGACCGCTGGCTGGATGTGTCAGACCTGCTGATCCACCACGGCCGCCGCGTGTGTGACGCCCGGCGTCCGCGCTGCGAGGACTGCGTCATCGAGCCGCTCTGTCCGTCCAGCCAGGAACGCGGCTTCACCGACAAGGCGCGCTGAGGTGTGCTCAGCGCTTGCCGTGCCGCATGCGGTCGAGCAGCAGCAGGCCCACCGCGGCTGAGGCGGCGAGGCCCGCTGCGATGGCCTGACCGGGGTGGATGGGGTGTGGGAGACGCACGGCCTCAGCGAGCACCTCGCCCTGACGTGCGCGGATCGTGAGACCGCCACCGTCCGCGGGGTCCGTGCGCAGGAGTCGCCCGCGGACGACGAGCACGGTCCCGCGCCAGTCGTGGTTGCCGGGTTGCTCGACGAGCTCGACGAGCGCGTCGGGGAGCCAGACGGTGAGGCCGCTGTTGGTTCCCGCGAACTGGCCGTGCTGGAGGGGGAGCGGCCCGGCATCCAGCGCGTAGGCGTCGTCGTTCATCAGCACCCAGGCGCCGCCGTCACGACGCAGGACGTCGCCGATGACCTCGCCGACGTACTCGACGACGCGGCCGTCGAACAGGCGCGGACAGCTGACCGCCTGCGTGGACGAGACCCGGCCGACCGGCAGGGGCAGCGTCTGGCCGACAGGGACGATCGGCGCGTCTGGCAGGGTGCGCTCGCAGGTGAGGACCTCGCCGAGCTCCTGGATGCTGACCCTGGCGTCGGCGATCGGGGCAAGCACGGTCGTCGGCGTCGTCCGCCGGAGGGAGCTGATCCCCACGGAGATCGCGGCGATCGCGATGAGCGCGCCGACGATCTGGAGGATCGCCTCGCGGCTGATGGGGCGGCGCGTCGTCATGCACGCCTCCGCGCTGCCGCCGTGAGCCAGCCGATCAGGGCGAACACCGCCATGAACTCGAGGCGGCCCAGCCACATCTGGATGATGTAGGTGAGCTCGAGGACGATCGGCATGTCCGGTGACGTGATGCCCACAGAGAGCCCGACGTTCGCGGCTGCCGAGACGGACTCGAAGAGCGCCTCGGTGAAGTCGCCGACGTCGTAGAAGAGCCCGACCATCGCGCCGCCGAGGTAGGTCAGCACGAAGAGGATGATGATGGTCGTGGCGTTCTTCACCTGCTCGTCGCGCAGGATCTGTCGTCGCCGCGAGTGGTAGGTGGCGACGACCGTCGCGTTCTCCGGAAGCAGAACGCGACGGATGTCACGCAGCAGGCTCTTGACGGTCATGCCGACGCGGATCGCCTTGATGCCGCCGGCCGTCGAGGACGCCATGCCGCCGAGCGCCATCGCGCCGACGACGGCCGCCGGGGCGATCGCACCCCAGTCGGTCGAGAAGAGCCGCGGGTGGTTCACCGCGAACCCGGTCCCGGTGTGCGCGGAGATCACCGTGAAGAAGCCCTTGCGGAACATCCCGTCGGCGTCCGTGAGCGCCCCGGATCGGGCGAGGCCGATCATCGCCAGCAGCGTCAGCGCGAGGATCGACGTCGCGAGGGCGCGGGTCTCGATGTTCTTGCGGAGCTCGGCCCGGTCGCCGCGCCACAGCTGGTAGTGCAGCCCGAAGGACAGCGTTCCGGCGACCATCAGCACGATGATCACGCCTTCCATGGTCGCGGAGTGGTAGTAGCCGACCGACGTGGAGTTCGTCGCGAACCCGCCGGTGTCGAACGCAGCCATGAAGAGGTTGACGCCGTGCAGCAACGCACGCGTCGGGGTCAGACCGGCGACGAGGCCGGCCGCCCAGAGCGCAGCGGTGCCGACGATCATGTAGACGCCGGCGACGAGGTAGATGAACCGTGCGGTGCGGATGACGTTGGGCATGATCCGGTCGTCACGGCCCTCGCCCACGTACAGCGTGCCGATCTGCGCCGACGACGCGGCGAAGAGGGTCAGGACCACGACGATGATCCCCTGTCCGCCCGCGAAGTGTGTGAGGTGGCGGTAGAGGTTCATGGACACGGCGAGGTGATCGAGGTCCTGGAGCACGCTGAGGCCGGACGTCGTCAGGCCGCTCATCGCGTCGAACACGGCGTCGAGGAACGAGCTGAAGTGACCCGACAGATAGAGCGGGATCGCCGCGAACACCGGACCGATCAGCCAGGACAGGGCCACGGTGACCATGCCGTGCGACCAGTCGAGCTGGGCACGTGTCGAGAACCGCATGTCCGTGACGCGCCCCACGATGATGGCGAGGCTCGCGCCGAGCAGCAGGGACGTGAACGCGTTCCACTCACGCAGCATCAACGCGAGAACCGCGGGGATCAGCTGGAGCAGACCGAGCCCGAAGATCACCTTGCCGACGTAGAAGCCGATGATCTGGAGATCGTCGCGACCGGGGCGGAGGTACATGATCGGCCGCTCAGGCGAACAGCGACACGACGGCGGCCATCAGGAGGCCGGCCACCGAGAAGGCGAGTGCGGTGAGGACAACGATCCCGATGCCGATCGTTGCCTCGCGGACCGGATGCTCCGCGAGCTCGCGGTCACGGCCGGGGGTCCGACGGCTGGGGCGCTCGCTCATCGACGCAGACCGAGCAGGGCGCGTCGGAGCAGCTCTTCGCCGTCCGGCGTCGTCAGCGCCACGACCTCGTCGCCGGGCACGATGGCGGTGGTGCCACGCGGGATGAGCGTCTGGTCGCCGCGGAAGATCGCCACGAGGACCATCTCGTCCGGCAGGTCGAGGTCCGAGACGAGCCGCGGCGGGGGAGCCCCAGGATCGTCGGCCGCCGGGATCCGCAGCTCGACGAGCGAGATCCTGCCGCCCTTGAACTTGTTCAGGTGGATGAGGTCACCGACCGTGAACTCGTTCTCGAGCAGCTCGGAGATGAGCTGGGTCGAAGACACCGCCTCGATGCCGAGGGCCTCGAAGATCTCGACGTTCTTCGGGGCGTTGACGCGGCTGATCGTCCGGGTCACGCCGAACTGGATCATCGCCAGCTGGCAGGCGACCAGGTTGTTGTCGTCCTCGTGCGTCGTCGCGACGAAGACGTCAGCGCGCTCGACGTGGGCCTGCTTGAGGTACGGCACGTCGCAGCCGTCGCCCTGGATCACGAGCACCGGGTAGTTCGAGACGATGAACTCCGCTCGGTCGCGGTCCCGCTCCAGGATGGTCACCTCGTGGCGCTTCGCCACCATGTCCTCCGCGATGTATCGCCCGATGCGGCCGCCACCCAGGATCACGACGTACATCAGGCGTCTCCCAGCCGGCGTTCGTCGGCGGCGTCGAGCAGCCGAGCGACCTTGCGGAAGACACCGCGACGGGTGGCCGCGGCGACGATGTCCGTCCGTTCCAGTCGGTCGGTCGGGTCAGGGATGAAGACCCGACCGCCCCGCGAGATGGCGGCGACCCGAAGCTTCCCGTCGAGCTCGAAGTCCGCGACGGTCAGACCGTGCCCGCCGCTGCCGATCGTCAGCTCGCTGATCTCGACGTCGCCGTGCGGGAAGTCGAGGTGCTGGCGGAAGCTCGCATCGCGGAACTCGTTGAGGAACAGCTTCGCGAGCACACCGGTCCCGGAGACGTAGCGGATCCCGAGCTTGCGGTAGACGGTCTCGCGGTGCGGGTTGAAGAGGCGGGCGACGACGCGGGGGACGTCGTAGAGCCGCTCCGCGACCTGGACGGCCATCAGGTTCGCGTTGTCGAAGCGGGTGACGGCCAGCAGGGCGTCGGCACGGGTGACGCCGGCCTGCTCGAGGACGTCGCGGTCGGTGACGTCGCCGAGCACGGTCTCGCCGTTGAAGGCCGATCCGAGCCGGTCGAAGGCATCGGGGTGGAAGTCCACCACGACCACGTCGTTGTCGGCGTCGTCGCTCAGGCGCTCAGCGATCGCAGCACCCAGCTGACCGCAGCCTCCGACGATGATGTGCACTTCGGTGTTGCCTTCGTCGATTCGCCGCTGGGCCAGCCCTCGCAACGCCGTGCGCAGTATGCCGTCTGCGATTGTCGATCGTGCACCGCAGGGTCCCCCGTCCGGTCGGTACCGTCACCGGCATGAACGCACCCCACACGCTCCTCCTCGCCGCGCCACGCGGCTTCTGCGCCGGCGTCGACCGCGCGGTCCTCATCGTCGAGAAGGCGATCGAGGTCTACGGCGCCCCGGTCTACGTCCGGCACGAGATCGTCCACAACACCCACGTGGTCGAGCGGCTCCGCCAGCTGGGCGCGGTCTTCGTCGAGGACGAGACGGAGGCCCCCGAGGGCTCGGTCGTGGTCTTCAGCGCCCACGGGTCGCCGCCCGCGGCGTTCCGCAACTCGCGCCGGCTCAAGCACGAGCTCGTCGACGCCACCTGCCCGCTCGTCACGAAGGTCCACAACGAGGCCCGACGCTATGCGGAGCAGGACAAGCAGATCGTGCTGATCGGACACGAGGGCCACCAGGAGGTCATCGGCACGATGGGCGTGGCTCCCGACGCCACCCGCATCGTCGAGTCCGCCGACGACGTCGACCGCCTCGCCGACGAGATCCTGGCCGATCCTCTGCGCGCCGAGAAGGACGTCGCCTACATCACGCAGACCACCCTGTCGGTGGATGACACCACCGGCATCGTCGAGCGGTTGCGGCAGCGGTTCCCGCTGCTGCATCAGCCCAAGAACGATGACATCTGCTACGCGACACAGAACCGGCAGGACGCTGTGAAGGTGCTCGTCGAGCGTGCGGACCTCGTGCTGGTCGTCGGTTCGCAGACCTCATCGAACTCGAAGCGCCTCGTTGAGGTGAGCTTGGACCGCGGGGTCCCCGCACACCTCATCGACCACGCGAGCGAGATCGACGAGGCGTGGCTCGAGGGGGTCGGCGTGGTCGGCCTGACCTCCGGCGCATCAGCGCCGGAGATCCTTGTCGACGAGGTGATCGCCTGGTTCCGCGCCCGCGGGACCGAGCACCTCGAGACGGTCGAGGTCATCGAGGAGGACGTCGAGTTCGCGATGCCGAGCGTGCTGGCACGTCGGCTCACTGAAGCGGGCATCGCGACGAAGTGACGTCCTACTCCTCGTCGCTGGAGTCGCTGGAGGAGTCGTCGTTGCCGTCGTGGGCGTTGGCCCAGGCGTCCCACAGGGCGTCGCCGAGCAGCTCGGCCTGCCACGGGCGCAGCTGTGCGAGCTCGCACAGCTGATCACGGTCGGTCGGGTTGCCATGGGCAGCCGGCTGGAGCAGCTTCGACGAGCACATCGTGCCGGGATCGAGGCCCAGCTCCTTCGCGATCCGGGTGCGCGCCGACTTCATGGCGTCGAAGGCCGCCCGGTCCTCGTCGCTCGCCCGACGCTTGCCCTTGGATCGCTTGGGCTCCGGTGGTGCTTCGGCGCCGCGCAGCGCAGCTTCGTGCATCGCCTCACCGTGGTGCCGGATGGGGGAGTTCCGACGCTGCTGTCGACGGATGATGTCCGCGGGCCCGCGCGACGGTGTCGTCGACAGATCGAGCAGCACGTCGTCGCGCAGCAGGCGGTTGGGGGCGATGTCGTGCTCCCGGGCAAGCTCCTCGCGCTGCTCCCACAGGGTGCGAAGGAGGGCCCGCTGTGCGGGGTTGAGCCGCCCGGAACCTCGGACCTTCGTCCACTCGCGGACCTCGCTCATCGCGGTGATCTTGAGGTGAGCGATCTCCTGCTCGTACCAGGCGAGTCGCCCGGCATCGTCGAGCAGCTCGAGCAGGTGATCGTGGAGCCGGGGCAGGTGGTAGACGTCGTCCGCGGCGTAGGCGAGCATGTCGTGGTCGATGGGGCGCGCACCCCAGTCGGCACGCTGGAACCGGTCCTTGTCCGGGCTGAGCTCCACGTCGAGGAGCTCGCTGAGCAGCGGTCCGAGCCCGATCGGCAGACCCAGGAGGCCGGCGGCGACGGCGGTGTCACCGAGGTTCGGGACGAGGATGCCGTCGCTGTCGAGCGGGATCAGGTCGTTCTGCGCGGCGTGGAGGATCCCGAGCCGGTCCTCGAGGAACGCGTCGATCTCGCCGAAGCCCTCGAGCGCGACCGTGTCGATGAGGACGCAGACGTCGGCTGTTCCGATCTGGATCAGCGCTGAGCGTCGGAAGTAGTTGTTCGAGTCGGCCCGTTCGACGTCGATGCCGATGACGGGCTCGTCGATGCGTTCGAGCGCCGGCGTCAGGTGCTCGGGCTCCTCGACCAGCACCATCTCGCGCGCGTCCGGACCTGAGCCCCTACCACCCCTGGCGCGGCTGGACGGCGGGGTTCGCTGCGAGGTCATGCGTGCGCACCAAGGGTCGCTGGAGTTGACCATGGCACGTTAGGGCAGAGGCCGTGGTGCCGGCACGTCCGCCGGGTGGCACCCTTGGGCGAGCCTGCGCGCTCCACCCGCTCGATCCGCGAGCGTGGGACCGCTCCAGAGACGGAGTCTGTCGATGACCGCGACCACCACGCCGCCCCGGCGGTTGCTGTTCGTCCACCCGCATCCGGACGACGAAGCGATCGCATGTGGTGGGGTCATCGCCCGCTACACCGCGGCGGGCCATGACGTGACGGTCGTCACCTGCACCGGAGGTGAGGAGGGCGAGAACCAGGCCGGCATCGACCTCGCCGGTCAGGAGATGGGGGCGGTGCGTCGCGTCGAGATGGCCGACGCGATCACGGCGCTGGGCGGTCCACGACACATCTGGCTCGGCTACCGCGACTCCGGCATGGTCGACACGTCGGCGAACGGTCATCCGGACTCGTTCCATGCGGCGGACCTCGAGGTCGCGTCTCGACGGCTCGCCGTGATCATCCGGCAGCTCCGCCCCGAGGTCGTCGTGAGCGATGACGAGCACGGCACCTACGGACACCCCGATCACGTGAAGGCCAACCGCGTCACCGACCGGGCCATCGCGCTCGCGGCGGATCCGGACGCTGACCTGCCGGGCCATCCGACGGTGGTCGCCAAGCGGTACGTGCACACGCTGGGGCGCGGCCGCGTCTGGGCCGGCCACCAGGCGATGATGGCGGCCGGCATGCCTTCGCCCTTCGGTGACGCGGAGATCTCGGGACCGGAGGACCTGCCCTTCGGGACGCCCGACGAGCTGGTCACCACGAGCATCGACACCGTCGGGTTCCTGGAGCAGAAGCAGGCGGCCATGGCGGCGCACCGCTCGCAGATCGGGCCGGACTCCTTCTTCCTCAACATCCCGCCCGAGATGGCCGGAGGCATGTTCGGTCTGGAGCAGTTCGTCAGGCTGACGCCGCCCGGAGGCGCTCGGGACGGCGAGGACTCGCTCCTCGACGGCCTGCCGCCGAGCGTGCCGCAGCCCGACCCGCGAAGCTTCCGGCGCGTGATGGGTCGCTTCGTCACCGGGGTCACGGTCATGACGACCGTGCGTGACGGTGATCCGCACGGGATGACGGCGAACGCGGTGACCTCCGTGTCGCTCGATCCGCTGCTCGTCCTGGTCTGCGTGGCCCGCGGCAACCACATGGCCGACGAGATCGTCGCCTCGCGCGTCTTCGCGCTCTCGATCCTCGGCGCCGAGCAGCGTTCCACGTCCGATCACTTCGCGAACCCCGCCCGGCCAGCCGGAGCGGCGGGCTTCGCGGACATCCCGCACCGCAGCGAGATCACCGGCGCGCCCGTCCTCGACGATGCCCTCGCGTGGTTGGACTGTGAGGTCTGGGACATCCACGACGGCGGCGACCACCTGATCGTCGTCGGCCGGGTGGCCGCGCTCGGAGATGTCCGCGGCATCGACCCGCTGGTCTACTACGGCAGCGGCGGATACACGCGGCTGGCCATCGGGGACTGACGGAGCACCGCGTGGAGCACGCACGGCCAGCCATGGCGCGACGACTGCTGGTCGTCCTGCTCGCTGGCGCGATGGTGCTCGCCGGATGCACCGACGCGGACGAGGTGCAGCCGCAGGCAACTCCCACGGCGAGCACCGCGGCACCCCCCGTCGATCTGACCGGATCGCAGCTGCGCGTCGCGGTCGTCCTCGCCACGTCCGACACCGCAGCAGCCTCGGTCGCCCTGAGCAACCAGGCGCAGCTCGCCGGGCTCGCGGCGGACGCGGTCGACGAGCTGGTCGTCACGGTGGGCAGCGATCGCGCCGCGCAGGAAGACCTCGTGCGGTTCTTCGCGGCCGACGGGGTCGACCTCGTCTGCGTCGTCGGTCCGGGCGCGACCGGGTTGCTTCGTCGGATCGCCGGTGACCATCCGGGGACCCGGTTCTGCGCGGTCCCGGCCATCGACGACGCGCCCGCAACCGCGGTCGGGTCGCTGCTGGTCGTCCAGCCCGACGCGAGCGCGGCTCGTGATGCCCTCGCGCGAGCGGCGGCCATCGTCGCCGGTCCGTCCGAGACCGTCGGCGTCCTCGCGGTCGACGCGCGGATCTCGACACAGCTGACGGCACCGCTGGTGGCCGCACGCGCTGCATCCGGTGTCACCGCGCGCGAAGCGCGGACCACCGTCAGCGGAACGGTCATCCCCGCGGTGATCCCGACAGCCACGACCGCGATCGGCGCTGACGACCCGGCGGCCGCCCTGCGCGCCATGACGACGGCCGGCGTCAGGATCATCGTCATCGACGGCTCACCGGCAGCACAGCAGGCCGCCCGACGCGCGCGCGCCCCGACGGGTCTGCTCGGGCCGGCCGAGTCGCTCGTGGACGGGGACGGAACCCTGCTCGAGCGGGTCGTCGCGGCGCACACCTTCGACGTCGCGATGGCCGTCGACGTCGCGATCCAAAGACTGCACGCGGGCTGGGAGCCGGGCATCGTGACCCTCGGCTTCCCTGACGGCGCGCTGGGCCTCGTCGCGGGGCCGGTTGACGCTGCGGAGGACATCGTGGTCCGGGTGCTGGCGGAGCTCCGTTCGGCGGGCTGAGCCGCGTGCTGCACGGCCACCCCCGTGCGGCCGCTTCCACGTAGGCTGCGACTCGGAGCGTTGCCACCCGGAGGTCAGACGTGCGCCGAGCGAAGATCGTGGCAACGTTGGGCCCTGCCCTCGACGACCCGGATCGGCTGCGCGCCGTGATCGCCGGGGGCGTCGACGTGGTGCGGCTGAACTTCTCCCACGGAACCGCAGAGGAGCACGCCGACCGGCTCGAGATGGTCCACACGATCGCCGCCCAGCTGGGCCGCAACGTCGGCTCGCTCGGGGACCTCCAGGGCCCGAAGATCCGTCTCGGCGTCGTTCCCGCGGACGGCATCCTGCTCCCGGACGGGGGCGAGGTCATCCTTCGCGCCGGTCACGACGAGCTCGACGACTACGACGACGGCGCCGGGATCCCGGTCCTGCCGGTCGTCTACGAGCAGCTCGCCGACGACGTCGAGCCCGGCGCGCTGATCCTGATCAACGACGGCATGATCCGGCTCGTGGTGTCGCGCGTGCACGGTGATGCGGTCCACACCCGCGTCGTGGCAGGTGGGATCGCCTCCAGCCGCAAGGGCGTCAACCTCCCCGGGGTCGACGTGTCGGCCAAGGCCATGACCGACAAGGACCGCATCGACCTCAAGACGATGTGCGAGATCGGCGTCGACTGGATCGCGATGTCCTTCGTGCGAACGGCGGCTGAGGTCGTCGAGGTGCGTCGGCTGGTCCACCTGCATGGCGGCGAGATGCCGGTGATCGCGAAGCTCGAGCGGCCCGAGGCGATCACGAACCTCGAGTCGATCATCGCGGAGTCTGATGCGGTCATGGTCGCACGCGGCGATCTCGGCGTCGAGATCGGCCCGGAGCGCGTGCCGGCGATCCAGAAGCAGATCATCACGATGGCGAACCAGGCCGGCAAGCCGGTCATCACGGCCACCGAGATGCTCGACTCGATGATCCGAAGCCCCCGACCGACGCGGGCCGAGGCCTCGGACGTCGCCAACGCCATCTTCGACGGCACCGACGCGGTGATGCTCTCGGGCGAGACGGCGGCGGGCCGGTTCCCGGTCGAGGCGGTCAACACCATGGCGCGCATCATCGAGGTCGCGGAGTCGACCGGCGAGCACCACACGCGCCCACCCGAGCCGAAGGCCGGTCTGGCCGTGAACCGCGTGGTCGCCAAGGCAGCGGTTCAGGCCGCGAAGGACATCCGCGCCTCCGCGATCTGCGTCTTCAGCCTTTCCGGGCACTCCGCGCAGCTGGTCTCCAAGTTCCGGCCCGACGTGCCGATCATCGCCTGCTCGACTCGGGAGGCGCCGCGGCGTCGCACCGCGTTGATGTGGGGGACCGAGGGCGTCCTCGTGCCGGAGAAGACACGGGCGGCGGACCTGATCGCTGCTGCGGAGGAGGTGGTGCTCAGCCGCGGCCTCGGCGCGGCAGGCGACTCGATCGTCATCGTCTCCGGAGTTCCCGGTCGCGGCGGCACGAACCGCCTCATGCTGCACACCCTCGGTGGTGCGCTCGAATAGTTGGTCGGACAGGCGGGCCCCGACCGCGCGCGGGCGCGGGTCATCGGGGACGCTGACCTCATGCGCACCACCACCGATCCCGACCTGGCCTCGGGACCGGTGCGTCCACGTCGCCGGCTCGTGACCCGGCTCGTGAGGGCCTACGGCGTCGCGACCCTGGTCGTCGTGGTGCTGTGGATGGTCGTCGGGGACCCTTGGTGGTTGCAGCCCTTCAACATCAGCACCTTCTGGTGGGCTCTGCCCGGGCCCGTGCTCGCGCTGGCGCTCCTCCCGCGTCGGCGGGATCTCGCCGTCTGGCTCCTTGTTCCGGCGTTCGTCTGGGTCTGGAGCTACGGCTCGTTGTTCCTCCCGCGCAGCATCGCCGACGTGGAGGGCCCCCGTCTGCGGCTGGTTTCCTACAACGTCTTCGTCCAGACGGAGGACTCCGACCACGTGCTGGACCTCGTCGCGCGGGAGCAGCCCGACGTGTTGTTGACGCAGGAGGTCCTGCCGTGGCGCGCCGAGCAGCTGGGCAAGGACCTCGTCGACGTCCTGCCTCACTCGTGGGCGTCGGGCGAAGCCGGGCTCGCAGGGGTCGCGGTCTTCTCGCGACATCCGATCGTGGAGATGCATCGCGTGGACCGGCCGATCCGCAACGCGCGGCCGACGGCTGTCGTGACGCTCGACGTCGACGGGACGCTGATCCAGGTCGTGTCGGTTCACCTCGTGTCCCCGTGCCCCAGCTGTGGCGCCTCGATGGTCGATCGCATCGGGTTCGAGGGTGACCTCCGCGAGGCCGAGATCCAGGCGGTCCTCGACCGGCTGGACGACCTCCCGACCGTGATCGGCGGTGACTTCAACTCCACCGAGCGCTCGCAGCCCTACCGGACGCTCGTGGGCGCGGGGTTCGACGACCCGCAGCGTGCCGCAGGCCGCGGCCCGGGCTTCACGTGGCCTGCCCGTTCGACGGTCGGTGCCTACTTCCGGATCGACTGGGTGCTGACGCGAGGAATGACGGCGACGGCCGCGTATGTTCCTGCATCAGACGGGGTGTCAGACCATCGACCCGTCGTCGTCGACCTGGTGATCGGGACCGGCGCGTCCGGCTGAGACCGCAGGAACGTCAGTGGAGCTTCCCCCGCAGGCAGCGAGCGAGCGCTACTGCACCCTCGCGACGCAGGGTGTCGTGTCGGGACGCCGCCACACCGCTGAGCTCTGGTTCCACCCCGCGGACGGCGGGGTCTGGATGATGTCCGGCTCCGGTGGCCTCGTCACGTGGTGCCTGAACCTGACGGCCCAGGAGCAGGCGGTGCTGCGCATCGGCGAGCAGTCGTGGCTCGTCCGCGCAGCCTCGCTGCGTGATGACGATCCGGAGCGCAGCGAGGTCCTGGGGTTGTTCCACGCGAAGTACGACCCTCCGGGCAAGGACCGGCTGCCGTACTGGATCCGCCACGCGAGGGTCCTGCATCTCGTGCTCTTGCGCGAGATGTGATCTCCCGATCCTTCAACCGGCCCTCAAGATCCGTGAGGGACGTGCCGTTGGTTGGTGGGCAAGCCTCGACGTCACACGGACGGGAGTGCCTGCGACAAGGGCAAACTCGCCGGAAGGTGAGGGCGCAAAGCCACGGGTCCAGAACGGATCGCCGGGCTGCCGAACAGGCACCAAGGTGCGTCACCTTCGGGTGGCGGATCTCCGAGTCGCAGCACGCACGATCCGCGTGAGGCGCATCTCGGGAACCACGCTGTCCTACCCATCGGGTTCGGTTCTCGTCTGGCCCGGTCATCCGCCGCGGAGTCGCACACCACGGCGATCCATGATGACCGGGCTGATGTGTGCGCGAGCACCGTGTCGGGCCGTCCTCAGCCGACGATGTCCACCGGCACGCCGTACACGGTGAGGAACTGGCCCGCGCGGCGATCGAGCTCCGTCCTGGCGACCCGCATGGCGTCGCTCCCGACGAGGCGCAGCTCCGCATGGTCGAGACCCATCGACGCCCGGACGTCCTCGACCGACTGGTCGCGGGTCCGGTCCAGCGCGTTGGCGAGCTGGAGCAGCGGCAGCAGTCGTCGGACGCGGTCCTGGTCGTGTTCGTCGAGCCACGTGTAGGCCGCGAAGTCGGGGTTCAGCGACCGGGACTCGTGGTGGCGGACCAAGGTCACGATCGCCGCGATCTCCTTCGGCGCGAAGCCGCGGAGCTCGGCGTTCGAGATGAGGTAGGCACCATGCTTGTGCTGGCGGCGCAGCGCGATGGCCTCCCCGATCGCGTGCAGGTGTGAGGCATGGATCAGGAGATCGCGCTCGCCGGTCCCGAGTCGATGGACGTCGGCCAGCTCGTCGAAGAGCCGACCCGCGAGGTGCGCGACGTGGTCCGGGTGGGCGTCGTCGCCGCTGAACGTTCGCCGCAGTCGATCGATGGCGCCGGCGCGGATGCCGTCGCCGTCGGGCAGCGAGCCGACGTGGAGATCTCGGAGGATCGTGCCTTCGCGGAGACCCCAGTTGCTGAGCACGACCTCGTGATCGCCGAGTCGCTCGATGACCGAGGCGATGATGATGGCGGCGATGTGGACGTGATCGGCGCGGCGCTTCTTCATCCCGCGAAGCTTGGCGCGGGCGTCGAGGTCGAGCTGGGAGAGCGCATCGGCCCACGCGGACAGCTCCGAGCCGGACAGGGCCAGCTGGTTGAGCGACCGCGGATACCAGCCCGCGCCGTCGGCAGCGGCCAGCCGCGCGAGGGCGCGGAGCGTGCCGCCGACGATGATCGTGCGGGCACGATCGATGCGGTCGAGCTGGTCCGCGATGCCGTCGAGCTCGTCGTGGACCCGTTGGCGAATCCGGGCGATGTCCTTGGCGGAGAGCGGGTCGTTCTTCACACAGTCGGCATGGACGCGACCGACGCCGAGCCGCGTCGACGCCGCCCAGTCCACCGATGTGCCGGTCCCGACCGCGAACTCGAGCGAACCACCGCCGAGGTCGAGCACGAGCACGGGCTGATTCGGAAGCGCCACCGAGGCGCGCACGCCGACGTAGGCACGTGCTGCCTCGTCGAGCCCGTCGATCACCTCGATGTCGACGTCGCCCGCCGCGCTCAGCTGCGCCACCACCTCGGTGCCGTTGCTGGCGTCGCGCAGCGCCGCCGTGGCGACGGCGTGGATGTCGTCGGTCCCGGCACCCCGGGCGAGGTCCGCGAGGTAGCGCACGGTGTCCGCCGCCGCGGCTGCCGCGTCGGGTGGGATGGCTCCGTCGTTCCGGGCCGCGATCTCACCGAGATGGAGCATCTCCCGCTGGCGCAGGATCGGGATCACCGTGCCGTCACCGTCGGCGTCTGCGACGAGCACGTGGAAGGAGTTGGAGCCGAGGTCGAGGACCGCGACGCGACGCATCGACGGCGTCGTGATCGACGCGGACGGAGTCGCCGGCGCCGCGCTGCTCGGGTTCTCGCTCATGCGGGCGGAGCCAGGTGGCCGCCGCCGCGGACCACGGTCTCGCCGCTCTCGGTGACGTCCGTCGTCAACGCCCAGGTGGAGGCCTTCGACCACCCGAGCTCGCCGTCCAGGTCGGCGCCTTCCTTGGCCAGCGACCGGATGACGGGACCGATCACCTCACCGTGGCTGCACAGGATCGTCGGGATGTCGCTCACGTCACGGATCAGCTGACGGACGATCTCGAGATCGACGCCGGTCTCGAGCCGCGGGTCGCGGACGATCTCGAGACCGAGCGCCTTGGCGGTCGGCGTCACCGTCTCGATGCACCGCGTCAGCGGCGACGTGATGATGCGAGCGACCCCGAACGGCGCCAGCTGGGCGACGAGCGCTGTGGCCTGCCGCCTGCCGGTCTTGGTCAGCGGTCGGAGCCGGTCATCGCCCGTCCACCGTGACTTGTCGCCGGCCAGACCGTGGCGCAGCAGCAGCACAGGCCGTCGGCCCGCCGCGGTCAGCAGCGAGCGGGCCGCCTCCGCGACCAGCTCGCGGTCGTGGGGATACGTGAGCATCCGCAGCGCTTTGCCGAAGGTGACCCAGCGGACCTCGTCGACCTCGTCGTCGGCGGGACGAGACAGCGGCTCGTCGTTGACCGGCCGCATGAGCCAGTAGCGCACGATCTTGCTCCGCCCTCGGCGGTCGGTGTACTCGACCGACGCGAGCTCAGGTCCCAGCGAGACGTCAACACCGGTCTCCTCGAGGACCTCGCGGGCGGCGGCCTCCCGGAACTTCTCACGGGGGTCGAGCTTGCCCTTCGGCAGCGACCAGTCAGCGTGGTCCGGTCGATGCACCACGAGGACCTGGGCCGGGGTCCGGTCGTCGCGGATGACGACACCTCCCGCGGCCCGGACCTCGTGGCTGCTCAACGCTCGGCCGCACGGACCGCCGCAAGCGCGAGCGCCTCCAGGGTCTCGTGGGTCTCGACGGGGTCGCCCGGACCTCGCGGGACGCGGGTCCAGGTGCCGTCATGCTTGAGCTGCCACGCCAGCACGTCGTCGGCGAGGTTCACCTGGAGGATCTGCTCGAGACGGTCCTGCAGCTCCGGGGCGAGGATGGGCACCACGGCCTCGACGCGACGGTCGAGGTTGCGCGGCATCAGGTCTGCGGAGCCCATCAGGTAGGCCTTGCCGCGATCGTCGTTGCCGAACCGGTAGATGCGGGAGTGCTCGAGGTAGCGGCCGATGATCGAGCGGACACGGATGTTCTCTGACATCCCGGGGAGCCCGGGGCGCAGGCAGCACGTGCCGCGCACGATCAGGTCGATCGAGGCGCCCGCTTCCGACGCCGCGTAGAGCTCCTCGACCATCGGCGCATCCACGAGCGAGTTCATCTTCATGACGATGCGGCCGTCGCGGCCGTGCGCTGCCTCGTTGCGGATGAGCTCGACGAGCCGGTCCCTCAGGGTCACGGGGGCCACGAGGAGTCGGCGGAACGCCCGCTGCCGGGAGTAGCCGGTCAAGAAGTTGAACAGATCCGAGAGATCGGCTCCGATCTCCGGGTTGCAGGTCAGCAGACCAACGTCCTCGTAGATCCGTGCCGTCTTGTCGTTGTAGTTGCCGGTGCCGATGTGGCAGTAGCGGCGGGTCCGGCCGCCCTCCTCGCGGACCACGAGGGCGATCTTGGTGTGGGTCTTGAACCCGACGACGCCGTAGACGACGTGGACGCCGCGCTGCTCCAGCGCGCGAGCCCACTCGATGTTGGCCTCCTCGTCGAAGCGGGCCTTGATCTCGACGAGCGCGACGACCTGCTTGCCCTCGTCGGCCGCGTGGATGAGCGCCTTGACGATGGGGGAGTCGGGGCCCGAGGTTCGGTAGAGGGTCTGCTTGATGGCGAGCACGTCGGGGTCGCGGGCGGCCTGCTCGATGAACGCCTGGACCGACGTCGCAAACGACTCGTAGGGGTGGTGCAGGAGCACGTTGCTCTCCCGCATCGCCGCGAAGATGTCGCCCGAGGCCAGCCGTGGGGACGTCGTGTGCGAGGCCGTCGGGTGCTTCAGCTCCGGTCGGTCGAGCGACATGAGCGCCATCAGCCCGGACAGGTCCAGCGGTCCGCGGGTGACGACGACGTCGTCGCGCGAGATCCGCAGCTCGCGCATGAGCAGCTGGAGCGTCGACTCCGCCATGTGCGGCTCGATCTCGAGCCGGACGACCCGACCGCGTCCGCGGTTCGTCAGCTGGGACTCCACGGCGACGAGCAGATCGTCGGCGTCCTCCTCCTCGACGACGAGGTCGGCGTTGCGCGTGACGCGGAACGGGTAGTGCGAGACGACGCGCATGCCGGGGAAGAGGCGGTCGAGGTGGGCCGCGATCACCTGCTCCAGCGGGACGAAGCGCTCGCCGTCCGGCAGCACCACGAACCGCGGCAGGATCGGCGGGACCTTGACCCGGGCGAATCGGTGGTCGCTGCTCCCGGGCTCGCGGAGCTCGACCGCGAGGTTCATCGACAGGTTCGAGATGTAGGGGAACGGGTGGGCCGGGTCGACCGCGAGCGGCGTCAGCACCGGGAAGACCCGCTCCTCGAACTCGCGGGTGAGCCAGTCCCGGTCCTCGAAGTCCAGCGACAGCCAGCCGCTCAGCCGGATCCCGGCGTCGGAGAGCGCCGGGAGGATGGCGCTGTGCGCCAGCTCGTCAACGCGCTCCGTGGCCCGCTGTACGCGGTGTCGGATTCCCGCAAGGGTCTCCGTCGGGGTGCGGCCGTCCGGTGTCGGGGCGCTGAAGTCGTTGCGGATCAGCTCCTTGAGCCCGGCGACGCGGACCTGGAAGAACTCGTCGAGGTTCGAGGCGCCGATGGCCAGGAACTTCGCGCGCTCGAGCAGGGGGAGGTCCTCGCGGGCTGCCAGCTCGACAACACGCTCGTTGAAGGCGATCCAGCTGAGCTCGCGGCTGTGCACGCGGGCAGCAGGGCGCTCGTCAACGACGCCGACGACCAGCCGTTCGTTCTCGACGAAGGCGTCGTCCAGCCGTGCCGAGGGCTCCGCTGTGAGGGGGGTCAGATCCAGCATGTCCATGTCCGGCACGATACCGGCCGCGGTGCGGGCGCGGCCGGCGGACCGGGTGCGCGTTGAACGGGGTTGCAGCACGGCGTGGGTGGCGTAGGATCGCGCCGAACCCACATCGGCCCCTCGAGGGAGCATCCTGAAGTGACCTACGTCATCGCCGAGCCCTGCATCGACGTCAAGGACAAGGCCTGCGTCGAGGAGTGTCCCGTCGACTGCATCTACGAGGGTGACCGGATGCTCTACATCCACCCCGAGGAGTGCATCGACTGCGGCGCCTGTGAGCCCGTGTGCCCGGTCGAGGCGATCTTCTACGAGGACGACCTCCCCGAGGAGTGGAACGAGTTCACCCCGATCAACGCGGACTACTTCGAGGAGTCCGAGGTCGGTGTCGGATCGCCGGGCGGCGCAGCCGCTGTCGGGGCATCTGGCAAGGACCACTCCAAGGTGACGGCCTGGGAGGCCTGATCCTCACCACGATCTCGATCGGGGTCGTCCGCGATGTCATGCGCGAGCATGGTGTTGCGGGCGGCCCCGGTATCGTTGTGTCCCGTCGCACACGACACCTTCGCCCCCGCCTCACCGGAGCTCCTGAACATGGCCTACGTGATCGCCGAACCCTGCGTCGACGTCAAGGACAAGGCGTGCGTCGAGGAGTGCCCGGTCGACTGCATCTACGAGGGCGACCGCAGCCTCTACATCCACCCGACCGAGTGCATCGACTGCGCTGCGTGCGAGCCGGCTTGCCCCGTCGAGGCGATCTTCTACGCCGACGACGTGCCACCGGAGTGGGCGGAGTTCACGGCGTGGAACGCCGAGTACTTCACCTCGGAGGTCACTGGGCTCGGCGACCCCGGCGGTGCCGGTCCGCTGGGTGCCTCCGGCCTCGACCACCCGAAGGTGGCCGTCTGGGAGGTCAGCTGACCTCGGTCAGCCGGCCTGTGGCGGGGTGAAGTTCTCCGTCACTGCCGCGCAGTCCGCGTCGAGCGTGTCGAGCAGCTTGCGGGCCACGGCACCGCGGAGGCGCAGCTTGGTGCCGCCGTACGCGAGCAACGGCAACGCCGCGAGCTCGGCTGCCTTCGCCCGGGCGCGGGGAAGCACGTCGTCCGGCGATGCCACGTGGTCGGCCAAGCCGGCGACGACGGCATCCTCGGGGGTGAGCCGTTTGCCCGGGATCAGCAGGTCCTCGAGCAGGTCGTTGCGGACGTTGGCGCGTGCGAGCGCGATCACGTAGCGCGGGAGGACGAGACCGACCTGGGTCTCCGTGAGGCCCCAGGCGTAGTTCCCGCGTTCTGCGACGGCGTGGTCGGCGGCGAGCGCGATCACCGTGCCGGCCGCGAGGCTGTGCCCGGTGGCCGCGACGATGACCGGACGCGGCTCCGTCCAGATCCGGATGGCGAGCCGTCCGAGCGCCGCGACGAGGACCGCGACGTCCTCACGGGTGCCGTCCCGGAGGACCTTGAGGTCGAGACCCGCGGTGAAGGCACCCGGCCGCCCGGTCAGGACGATCGCTGCGGCCGTGTCGCACGCATCGATCGCCTCGGTGATCTGCGTCAGCCGATCGACGGTGAGCGCGTTGCGGCCGCCGTCGTCGATCGTGATGACGGCGATGCCGTCCTCGATCTCGGTCGTGACCTGCATCCCGGTTGCATCGCTCATCGGCGGACGTCCCCACGTTGGTTGGTTCCGCGGGAGACTAGACCGTCGGCCGCTTGCGACCGGCGAAGCGGCGGCCGTTCTCAGCCGACGACGACGCCGTCGTGGGCGAGGTCGAGCACCCGCGGAGCCTCGAGGCGCCGCACGCGCACCGCCGAGCGGAGCAGCAGGTCGCGGACCTGGTCGAAGTCGGAGACGCGTGGCCCGTCCGTCACGACCTCGCTGATCCCCGAGTTCGCGATCAGCTTCGCCGCGGCAAGGTCCGGAACGCGCGTCGAGTACAGGGTCGCGCCCGCGCGCTCACGGGGGCCGCAGAACAGCAGGGCGTTCGCCTCGGCGTCCACGGCCACGCAGTCACCACGACCGCAGGCGCCGTTGGGGTCGCAGTGCGGGTGCCCGCTGGGCGCCCCGACGTAGCCCGTGGAAACGATGTGGCGCTCGCGCACGATCACCGCGCCAGCGGTGCGCTGACTGCAGATCGATCGCGTCTGGGCCGTCCGTGCGATGGAGAGGAAGTACTCGTCCCAGGTCTGGCGGTCCGGATGTGCGACGTCGTGCGGGTCCCAGGAGCGGGTCATGTGGTGACTCTTCCGACCGCTCGGCCAAGGCCGTTCAGCAGTCTGCAGCAGGGGGCGTACCGGGGAACAGCCGCTCGGGGGCTGGGCATGGCGAAGGGTAGTGCCCGACCTTCCGGCCACCATCTCGGGTGCGGCTGAACGTGCGCTCCGTGCAGCCAGCGCCGCAACGGCGCCCGATCAGAGGTTGCCGCGGAGGTCCTGGGCACGCTCGATGGCCTCGAAGAGAGCCTTGAAGTTGCCGACGCCGAAGCCCGTCGCGCCGTGGCGCTGGATGATCTCGAAGAAGACCGTCGGGCGGTCCTCGACGGGCTCGGTGAAGATCTGCAGCAGGTAGCCCTCCTCATCACGATCGACGAGGATGCCGAGCGCGGCGAGGTCGTCCCACGACTCGTCGATCCCACCGACGCGCGCCTTCGCGTCCACGTAGTACTCCGGCGGCACCGTGAGGAAGGTCACGCCGTTGGCGCGGAGCTGCTGCACGGTCCCGACGATGTCACCGGTCGAGATCGCCATGTGCTGCACGCCGGGGCAGCCATACGAGTCGAGGTACTCCTCGATCTGTGACTTCTTCTTGCCCTCGGCAGGCTCGTTGATCGGCAGCTTGATCCGACCGACGCCGTCCCACACGACCTTCGACATGAGCGCGGTGTAGTCGGTCGAGATGTCTTCGTCGTTGAAGTGACGGAGCTGGGAGAAGCCGAGGATGTCGGCGTAGAACTTCGCCCAGGTGTCCATCTCGCCCCAGCCGACGTTGCAGACGACGTGGTCGACACCGGAGAGCCCGACGGGGTCCTTGAGGGTGTCCTTCGGGGTGGCGACGTAGCCGGGCAGGTAGACGCCCGAATAGTCGGTCCGCTGGACCAGCGAGTGGATGGTCTCGCCGTAGGCCTTGATCGCGGCGATCGTCACCTTTCCGTGCTCATCCTCGAACACCGTGGGCTCCTGGTGAGCCGTGGCGCCCTTCTCGATCGCGATCCGGAACGCTTCCTCCGCGTCCGGAACCGTGAAGGCGACGTCGTGCACTCCGTCACCGTGGCGCGCCGCGTGCTGGGTGATCTCATGGTCCTCGGTGAGGCCGGTGGACAGCACGAAGCGGACGGCGCGCTGCTGGAGGACGTAGCTCGCGCGGTCGCGAACCCCGGTCTCCGGACCGGCGTAGCCGACGAGCTGGAAGCCGAACGCGGTGCGGTAGTAGTGGGCCGCCTGCTTCGCGTTGCCGACCCAGAACTCGATGGCGTCGTAGCCCTTGATGGGGAACGTGTCGGACATCTCGTGATCCTCGGGTCGTGGTGCTCCAGCCCTCCGAGTCTGCCCCGATGTCGGGGATCGTGCAGTCTGCCGTCCGTTGCGCGCGCGGGTGTTCGCACTCCGCGCGGATTTCGGTGCGCTTGCCCGCGAATGTGGTGGCACCGCGTGTCTCGGTCACCCTCGGACCGGTGTCGAGGTGCGGCTGCACGTCCGGCGCCTCGTCTGTTGTCCCGAGGAGACCCGCCATGCCACGTCCGCCCACGCCCTCGATCGTCCGTGGGGCGCGCGACCTCGTCGTCGCCGGTCTGTTCATC
>RCMY010000735.1_pt1 | contig 31194 bp, 37 predicted proteins | sample 2041341 | NCBI WGS metagenome assembly RCMY01 (sample SAMN09708234, study PRJNA481090) | Marine sediment metagenome, whole genome shotgun sequencing project. | reverse complement strand
AACCACAGGCATATATGCGATATTCCGAAGATTAAATTTTGAGAGCAACAAATAGTTAGGAGAAAATAGCCATTTATGGACAGACACTAGTGAGCAGGGCGATACGGGCTTGTGGTTTCCCAGTGAATGATTTTTGAAAATAAATACCATGGTCGAGATCGCCATTGCCTTATTTGTTGCAATCAATTAAGTAACTCTGCCTTCAATGACATTTCAGACATTTTCTCCCGAACCCCGGTAAACGCAGAGAAAACCGGGAATCTTTACAATGCCCCTTGCTTGGAAGTAAGCACTTTAAGACACATTGTTTTCTGGTAAAACTGCAGGAAAATAATGTGCAAGGTGCTCAAGTCTTCGGGATTTTTTAAAATTTACAGGCGATCGCGCTGTTCTTATGCTGCAGCAGTTGGAGTTCGAGGTTCTTGAAGTGTATCGGGTGTTGGATATGGCAGTGGCCGGATTTGCATCCCGGACGGGACTTGTCTGTCCGGATGGCTGTGGCCATTGCTGCTTGTCGGAAGAGGTGGAGGCAACGGTGCTCGAGTGCATTCCTCTGGCATTCGAGTTGTTTCGTACTCTTCAGGCGGAATTTATCCTAAAACGGCTCGAGAAAAATGGTGATGCCAGACAATGTATTCTGTATCGTCACGATTATACTGAAGCGGGGCTCTGGGGATGCACCCAGTATAAATACAGAGTAGTGGTCTGCCGACTCTTCGGCTTTTCCGGAAATAGGGATAGACAAGGAAATCCGCGGCTGGCGAAGTGCCGGGTAATGAAGGAAAAGTCGAGTGCTGCAAGCATCGAAATCGACTTAGACGATCCGGCTACCCCGCTGCCTCTATTTACTGATGCCGGCTTGCGTATAACCTCCTTGTATCCCGGTATGGGAACAGAGCGCAAGCCGATAAATATGGCATTGCGGGAAGCTTTGTTGAAAGTTGGGTTACTCATTGAATTGTCTGGTTCTATTGCATCCTGTAAAGCCGACGATCATGAGCATCCACCGACCAGGCCTATGTTTCCTCACTCCCCGTCAAACCGACGGGCCGCCTGAGGTTTTTCCTGATTCCGCATCAAATGAGAAATAATTCTTCTAGTCTATACACTGAAGGTGGTGTAAATTTATAGTCTTGGCAAGATAATGCCTGTGATACCTGTTGGGAGTCTCAGGGTAAGAGGAACCTTCTTTTAAGCGCTGGCACATGAGAACCAACAAAACTGAGCTGATCAAACAACATATTGATTCGTTTCCGGTTCTTCCGGTAACTGTTTCCAGGTTGATGAAGGTGACCAATGCCCCTGAATGTTCGGTAAAAGAGGTGGTTGAAGTCATTCAGTCTGACCAGTCGCTCTGCCTGACAGTTCTTAAGATTGCTAATTCCGTTCTGTTTGGCCGTCCCCAGAAAGTCGATTCAATTAAAATGGCCGTTGTGATTCTGGGTTTCAACGAAGTGCAGAGAATAGCCCTGACTAAAGCTATGATCAACTCGTTCAGCAAAATGACAAAACGGCACCGGTCCTTTCTTGACCGGTTCTGGACACATTCTTTTGTCTGCGGAATGGCCGCCAGAGTTATCGTCCGAGATCTACATATTATCCCTGAAATTGCCTTTATGGGCGGTCTTATTCATGATGTCGGCAAATTGATTATGCTGGAAACCTTTGCAGAGGACTATACCCCTGAGCGCTGGATGGCCGAATTGAGCAATGAGCAGACGCTGCACGAAGAGTTGCAGATGTTTTCTTTTACTCACGACATGCTTGGTGGGCAGTTGCTGAAAAAATGGTTTTTCCCGGAAAAATTAATCACTGCAGTTGCCTACCATCACCGCCCTGAAGATGCGGTAAGGGAAAAAGCATTCGCTCATGTTATCCAGCTTGCCGATTTTTTATCATTTTATAGTTGTAACCAGGAATTGCTGATAGACGATGATATTCTCAAGGTAATGCACGCCTCCTTGCCTGATGTGCAAGCGAACTGGAGTGACTTCGGCCATCCACTTGAAGACAGTGCAATAACTGGATGGTTTCACTGGTTGCTAAACAACCGCGAACAGGGCCGTACTTTGGGTGACGCGTTCGCATTATAAACAAGAGGTGGGGGTGGTTTTGTATCGTCAGGTACTTCGGTCATAAAGAGAGTATACGGAAAAAAGACAGGGAAGCAGGTGAGGAGAAAAATATATCGATTTTTATGGAAATCTGCCATGTGGTTCTTTGGCTCCTCTCTCTTTTTTGTGGTATTGTTCCGGTTTGTTGCTGTTCCTGTTACACCTCTTATGCTGATCCGTTCCGTCGAACAATTGCTGGCAGGAAAAAAACCGCGGGTAGAGCACACCTGGGTATCGATTGATGCCATCTCGAAAAATCTGATTCTGGCGGTTATTTGCAGCGAAGATCAGAATTTCTTGAATCATTTCGGCCTGGATCTCAAAGCGATAAGACGTTCGGTTGAAGCATCGAAAAATGGTACAAGACGTCTGCGCGGCGCCAGTACCATTTCTCAGCAGACTGCTAAAAATGTGTTTCTCTGGCCTGACAGGAGCTGGGTTCGCAAAGGTCTTGAAGTTTATTTTACGATACTTATTGAAATCGTCTGGAGTAAACAACGTATTCTGGAGATTTATCTGAACAGTATCGAGATGGGAAACGGGATTTATGGCGCGGAAGCGGCTTCCCTTCATTATTATAATAAAAATGCCCGGAATCTTTCAAAAACACAGGCAGCAGCCATAGCTGCAGTCTTACCCAATCCCCGCAAGTATAGTGCCAATCGGCCAAGTCCCTACATCAGGAGCCGGATTCACTGGATCTTAGGACAAATGGGCCAGATGGGCGAGTTGAACATCAAGTAGGATTGTAGTCCCGTGCAGATTGATTTCTTGTTTTTTCTGCACGAAAAAAATCTTCTCAAGAAACTTATAAACTTCACAGAGCATTACAAAGAATCCCGACTTTCTTCCTGTTTCACGGGGGGAAGATAGATGTAATTCTGCCTGCGGTACGGACAACAGAGAAAAAAATACCAAGAAAGGAAGAAAATGAAATTTAAACTGCTGAGTGTTCTTATCTTAATCGGAGTTGCCATACAATTTGTACCTTATGGAAAAAGTCACACAAATCCGCCGGTTATTGCCGAGCCAGTGTGGGATAACCCAGGGACAAAAGAGCTCTTTTATCGTGTTTGCGGGAATTGCCATAGCAACACTACTATCTGGCCATGGTACAGTTCCATTGCCCCGGTATCCTGGTTGATTCAGCGTGATGTCGATGAAGGGCGTGAACATTTCAATGTTTCGATGTGGGCTGCCCAGAAAATCAACAAGGGCCATGACGCTGCGGAAGAACTCAGTGATGGTGAGATGCCTCCCTGGTTTTATGTCATCGGTCATCCGGAAGCGAAATTGTCTGAAAGTGAAAAAATGCAACTCGTTCATGGCCTGTCGGCAACGTTCGGGGGCGAGAAGGAAATAAAGAGCAGCAACTGAAATCATGAGCGAGAATTTCCCTTTGAGAGCTCGGATTGCTTTTTTTTCAATCATGGCAAAGGAAAACCAATCAATGGCACCTGGCCACATACGCCCAGGTTCTGTTCTGCCTTTTTCTGGTGGCCTGTGCCCCGGTCAGGCAACTCATGCACCAGCTGGCTCTGCTGCTTGGACAAAGCCCGGAGACTTTGCTCTCTGAGCTGTCGCTCCAGGCGGATATTCCTCCCATCCCATCGCTGCTCCTGTTTGATCTGCCATCTGAGATGCTCAGGCAGCGCCCTGATATCCGGTCTGCCGAACGGCGGGTAGCCGCGGCAACAGCGGCTATCGGGGTGTCTACAGCTGAGCTTTTTCCAAAGTTTTCTCTCACCGGTCTCCTGGGGCTGCAGAGTAGCAGCCTGTCTCAGCTCGTTGCCTCGGGGAGTCGCTATTGGTCTCTTGGTCCGGTTATCAACCTGAATCTTTTTGACCAGGAAAAGGCTCGAGCCGGGATCGAGATCAGCAAGGCTCGCCATATTTCTGCTCTGGCAGTCTATGAACAGACGGTCCTGAGTGCTCTGACCGAGGTCGAAGATGGCCTCGTTGCTTTTGCCAAGGAAAAGACAACCGTGGAAATCCTCGGTGAAGCAGTCGCTTCGGGGAAAAAGGCGGTACGGATCTCTAATGGCCTCTCTGAAACCGGGCTTGCCGACTTTCTCAATGTCCTGCAGAGCGAACGGGCCCTCTATCAGTCCGAAGATCAGCTGGTGCAAAGCAATCAACGCCTGGCCCTCTCCAGTGGCTTAAAATGAACTCTTCGATGTGCCACTTCACTGCCAAATATGCAACTCCCGGGGCCCGCCGCAGAGCCTTGACCGCCCTCGTAATCCTTTGTCTTCTGGTTCTTCATGGCTGTTCGGAAAACAAAAAGAAGAACGGGGAGACGGGAAATCGCGTCCCAAAAGCCATGCCGGTGACTATCGGCTTCAGCACAATAAAGAGTGTTCCTGTGGCGTTGAATGCCGTGGGTACAGTCGAACCCCTTGCGACTGTAGCAATTAAATCGCAAATTACCGGTATCTTGAAAAGCGTCCATTTCAAGGAGAGTGATGATGTTAAAAAAGGCGATCTCCTGTTCAGCATCGATGAGCGCCCTTTTACTGCCCTCTTCAATCAAGCCCTCGGTACTTTGGCCAGAGATCGGGCTGAACTGGAAAATGCCCGCAAGGAGCCGAAACGCTAAAACCTGGCTGCCGGCAAAGGATATGTCTCAAGCGAACAGGCGGATACTGCGGCAACCAGAGTCGCCATCCTGACTGCGACTGTTGAGGGGGACGAAGCTGCGGTAGAGAATAGTCGTCTGCAGCTCGAATTCTGTTCCATTGTCTCGCCGATTGACGGACGTACCGGAGAGCTTCTGGTTGATGCCGGCAACCTGATCAAGGCCAACGCGGATACCGCCATGGTGACGCTCAATCAGCTCATCCCCGTTGAAGTCTCTTTTACGGTCCCCGGTAAAGAACTGCTGGATTTACAGAAATATCAGTCTGCAGGAAGCCTGCAGGTGCTACTGACCGACATAAAAAGTGAGCCCCTGGCAGGCAAATTAACCTTTGTCGATAACCGAATAGATTCCAGCACCGGGACACTGCTGCTGAAAGCGACCTTCGCTAATAGAGACAGGGATCTTTGGCCCGGCCAGTTCGTCGATGTCCGGCTGGTTCTTACCATGCGTGAAAAGGCAGTCGTCGTTCCGAGTCAGGCCATCCAGGTCCGGCAGGACGGTTCTCATATCTACGTTGTTGGCGAAGACCAGAGGGTTGAAGACCGACTGGTTACCACCAGTATGATCGTCGAGAAAGAGACGGTTATCGAAAAAGGTTTAGTAGGCAGCGAAAAGATCGTCACCAATGGCCAGTTCCAGCTCAGCGATGGCGTAAAAGTACAAGAACGAAAAAAACAGGCAGCAGAGCCGTCTGAAAAATCTGTGTCTAGCGAAAATAAAGGGACAGAGAAGTCATGATCTCCATGTCCGCCATTTTCATCCGTCGGCCGGTAATGACCGTGCTGACCATCCTGCTCTTTGGCCTCATCGGCTATAAACAGTTGCCGGTCAGTGACCTGCCCGATGTTGACTTTCCAACCATAAACGTCAGTGCCTCTCTGCCGGGAGCCAGTCCTGCAACCATGGCCTCATCGGTTGCCACCGTGCTCGAGAAAGAGTTTTCGAGCATCGCCGGGATTGACTCGATGAGTTCGGTGAGTACCACCGGGAACACCAGAATCACCCTCCAGTTTTCTCTAGAGCGTGATATCGATTCCGCCGCCCAGGATGTCTAGGCTGCTCTTGGCAATGCAGCCCTCAGGCTCCCGGATGGCATGCCGTCGCCTTCGTCTTTTTGCAAGGCAAACCCCGCGGCTATTCCGATACTGTATATTTCTCTCAGCAGTCCGACTCTGTCGCTGTCTCTCCTCGATCAATACGGGCAGACTATGATTCAGCGCCTTTCAACTCTACTCGGGGTAGCCCAGGTGCAGCTGCGGGGCACTCAGAAATATGCCGTCCGGGTGCAGCTTGATCCAAAGGCGATGCAGTCCCTTGATCTGGATGTAGCCGAGGTGTCCAAAGCCATCGACAGCCAGAACTCCAATAGCCCGATGGGCCAGCTTACCGCTCTCACCGGATGGTTACGTTGCAGGCCAACGGCCAGCTTACCGAAGCTGCGCAATATAAAAACATTGTTGTTGCGGTCCGTAATGGCCGACTGATACAATCTCTCCGAGATTGCCACGGTGCTCGACAGTGTGGAAGACGATCAGGATGCCGCCTGGTTTTTCACCCGGACAACCAAGGCGCAGTCGATCTTTCTCGCGGTGTACAAACAGACGGGGATGAACACGCTGGAGGTGGCCAGTGAGGTGAAAAAAATTCTGCCGGTGCTGGAAGAGAATCTGCCGGCATCAACCAAACTGACTATCCTCCGTGACGGCAGCCTGCCCATTAAAGAATCTGTTGACGATATCCAGGTCACCATGCTCATAACACTCGTGCTGGTGGTCATGGTCATCTTTTTATTCATCCGCAATATCTCGGCTACGGCCATTCCCAGCATGTCTCTGCCGATGTCCATCGTCGGTACCTTTGCCATCATGTATCTGCTTGGTTACAGCCTGGACAATATGTCGCTGATGGCGTTGACCCTGTCGGTCGGGTTCGCGGTTGACGATTCCATCGTCATGCTGGAGAATATCGTCCGCCATATGGAGATGGGCAAGGGGCGGATAGAGGCAGCACTGGACGGGGCAAAGGAGGTTGGCTTTACCATCGTCTCGATGACGCTCTCGCTCGTGGCCATTTTTATACCGCTGTTTTTTCTCGGTGGCATCATGGGGCGCCTCTTTCGCGAGTTTTCGGTCACCATCGGGGTTGCTGTTCTGGTCAGTGGTTTTGTCAGTCTCAGTCTCACGCCGATGCTCTGCAGCCGTTTTTTGCGTGAACCTCATCTGCTTCATCATGGTCGAATCTACCAGGCCAGCGAGCTCATGTATCAGAAACTGGTTGGCCTCTATGAGCGCAGCCTGCTCTTTGTCCTTCGTTATCGCTTGATAACTCTCCTCTTTTCTTGCGTAGTGCTGGGCGCCACTGTCTATCTTTTCAATATCGTCCCCAAGGGTTTTATCCCCGCTGAAGACCGGGATATGATTCTGGTCTCCACCGAAACAGCCCAGGATATTTCCTGGCCTGCACTGGTGGAACACGGCATGGCTCTTGCGGAAATTACCAGGCATGATCCTTATGTTGACCGCTTGATGCTCGATGTCTCCAGCGATCTGCAGCTGGAAAACCCTGAACTCAATATCGATATCGACCGAGACCGCGCCCTGCTCCTCGCATCTCCCCGCAGCAGATTGAGGAAACGCTGTACAGCGCTTTCGGCAACAGAACCGTGTCCACCATAGACGGGGCGAATGACCAGTACAACGTGATCCTCGAATTTTTGCCCCGCTATCGCACCGATGCATCGGTACTCGAGATGCTCAATATCCGTTCCAGCCAGGGGAAACTGGCTCCGCTTTCCTCTGTTGCCAGAATACACGAAGGCGTCGGGCCGCTGTCAATTAACCACACCGGTCAGTCGCCATCGGTAACCCTGTCGTTTAACACCACCCCGAATGTCGCTCTCGGCGATATTGTCAAGAATCTGGAAAAACTTGCAGCGACTGTCCTGCCCGACGGAGTCCATGCATCTTTTCAGGGCAATGCGCAGCAATTTCAGGAGTCCCAGGCCAGCATGGGCTGGCTGCTGGCACTGGCGGTCATCGTTATCTATATTGTGCTCGGCATTCTCTACGAGAGTTTCATTCACCCTCTGACGATACTCACTGCTTTGCCTTTTGCCGGTTTCGGTGCCTTGTTGACACTGCTGCTCTTTCAGGCCGATCTGTCCATCTATGCTTTTGTCGGCATCATTATGCTGGTCGGCCTGGTTAAGAAAAACGGGATTATGATGATCGATTTCGCGGTGGTCGCGCAGCAGAGAGGCATGTCTCCCGATGATGCAATCCGGGAAGCCTGCGTTATTCGCTTTCGTCCTATCATGCTGACTACCATGGCGGCGCTGATGGCTGGTCTGCCGATTGCTCTCGGTTTCGGGGCTGGAGGGGAATCGCGTCGTCCATTGGGGCTCGCGGTTGTGGGCGGGCTCTTGTTTTCTCAGACGCTGACCCTCTATGTCACCCCGGTTTTTTATCTCTACATGGAAAAACTGCAGCAGTGGCTGAGACGCCGGAAAAAAAACACTGTTCGACAAGCAAAGTGAGCTAGCGAGCAAGCAATACTATTTTTTGAAAGGATTTGTTATCAGCAAAGGACAATGGGCCCGCTTCAAAACTCGTTCTGTGACACTCCCCAGCAGAATTTTTTCCAGCCCCTTGGCTCCGTGCGAGCTGATGACAATCAAACCGGCATCTTTCTCCTTAGCGTATTCGACAATTTTTTCAACCGGGTCGCCAAGTAGCACTTCTCCGGTGCTGCTGGGGAATTGCTTGATATTGTCGGCAAGTAATCCGGTCATTTTTTTTTCCGCTGCACTCTGCAGTTTTTTCCTGCATTCGAGGACATACGGAAGATCAAGCATCTCGCTTCCGGTATATATGTCGACCACGTGGACGAAATGGAGGGTCGCTGTCAGTTTTCTCGCGATATAGGTTGCATAGTCCACCAGTTGGTCGGTAGTTTTTAGAAAATCTACCGGAACGACAATGTGCATAATTTTCTCCATTTTCTCTTCTCCTCGTCAGCTTTTATAATTTCAAGTCAATAATTGATGCTTCTTTATCCTTGTTCTGAGAAGCTTGATGTTGCCCGAAGCAGTGTTTTCTGAACAAGGCTAAGGAGTAGATGTATCCCCTCCGTCCACGGTGTACGTTACATTCCACCTAGTTTAGGCAGAACTGCCGTGGCAAAACTTAATACAAAAAAGAAACCGCACATATCGGTGACGGTTGTCAGGAGTGGGCTGGAAACCAGGGCCGGATCCAGTTTTAACTTCTTGAGCACCAGAGGAAGCATGCCACCGAGGGTGACGGAAACCAGTGTGTTGGCTGCCAGTGCGCCGCCGACTACAATTCCAAGCCATGGATTTCCCTTCCAGAAAAACGCAATTCCACCAAGTAGCAAGCCCAGCACCAGGCCGTTGATGACGCCGATCTTGGCCTCTTTTGCCAGCACCCAGAACAATTCACCAGGTCGGACCAGACCGAGGGAGAGTTCGCGCATGGAAACCGCCACTGCCTGATTGCCGGAGCAACCACTCATGTCACTCACCATTGGTAGAAAAACTGCCAGGGTGATCACTGCGGCAAGGGTATCTTGATAGAGGGCAATGACACTTGCCGCGATGATATTAAGGACAATATTCATACTTAACCAGGACAGACGGCGGCCGGCTCGAGTGAGCAGGGGCATAGTCCGAAATTCCTCGCCGCCGATAATACCACTTAACCGAAGAAACGTTTTCGTTTTTCGTTTGTTGATTGCCTCTTCAATGGCATTGGGTAACACCACGCCAACCAGTCGTCCAACATTGTCGACAACCGGTGCGCCGAGCAGGTTGTGCTCTTCAAAAAAGTCTTCAAGCTCCCTGAGCGAGGATTTGTCGGAGACGTTGAGCGGTTTTGTTAGCATTATCTGGTCCAGCTGGGTTCCCCGGGTAGGAAACAGCATGTCATGCATTCGCAGTACGCCAACTAATTTTTCGTCCTGATCCACGACATAAAAATATTGCACATGGTAGTCAACGTATTCACTCCGGTTGAGTTGGAGATCGTTGAGGACGTCTTTGATCGTTTGATCGGTTCTATAGACCAGAAATTCGGAAATCATCAGTCCGCCGGCGCAGTTTGGGTCATATTCCAACAGCATCCTGGCTTCTTTGGCGTCTTCCTTGCCCATTACAGCAAGAATTGCGTCACTGGTTTCTTCATCCATTTCCCCGAGCACATCGACCAGGTGATCGCTGGACAGTTCTTCCAGAATAGCTGCAGCCTGGGCTGATGGCATGTCTTCTACCAGATCGGCAGCCTGGGTGTCGGGGATATCCTCGATCATGTCAGCGGCATCTTCAGGGCTGAGAAGGCTGAAAAGCATCCGCTGCTCTTCTTCATCCAGGCGGGAGATAGCTCTTGCCGTTTCAGACGGGCTGAGTGTTTCGATAAATTCTGTTAACTGAGTGCTGTTCTGCGCAGCGATCAGCTTATTTAACATATCCCATGAGGGAATTATTTTACTCATATATGGCCTCTTAAAAGTATCGGGCAAGATGTTCGGATGGTGATCGTCGTTCTAGAATAAAAAAATATTTTGCTAGAGCTTATTCTCGGCAGTGTTCGTAGTCAATTGATAGTTTGGGTCACGCAAAAAATCTTTTGCCTTTGTTTTGTGTCAGTAGCCGTTGATCCTTTGCATAGTGTGATGTAATGCATGGCAACACGGCAACACAAAGCTTTGTGGTCGGGCATCGTGGTCTTGGGGTATAGAGGAAATATCTGCTACTGTGAATTGTGGCTATTAGGTAAAGGCGACCGCACGCACGGGAGAACCATCAGCATCTTCGAAGCTTAGTGGAAAACAGGAAAAATCAAATTGATTAGCGGGAATATCCGCCAGATGAGCCAAATTTTCAATGATAATGATATTTTTTTGAAGCAGAGCTTTGTGGACAAGATATTCTTGACTGTCTGCTGTGTCAGCAGAAATTGTATCCAACCCGAATCCTTTGAGTTTAAAGCCGCCTAACCACTGTGCAGCTTCTACAGATAAAACTGGATACGAGGTAAAATATTTTTCGGAACCCCAATATTGGCTCCAACCCGTGTGGAGCAAAAGGAAGTCGGCAGCCTGGATTTTTTCCTGATAAGGTTGTAATTCTTTGATTCCGATAGATCTTACTGCGGAATCCTTATACGTTATTAACAAGGCTGATCCGTAAAAATGCTCTATTGCCAGCATATCCAAAGTGTTATGGGTTTTAAGCAGATGGGCCGGTGCATCAATATGTGTTCCCGTATGTGAAGACAAGGTGATTTTCTTCTCGAGAAAACCTATCTGGTCGATGGTATATACAATTGTGAATACTGGTGGCTCTGAACCAGGATATACCGGCATATTCGGTGAAATTGGATGGGTTAAATCAATTATTTTCAATGAGTTAGTCGTGTAGATGTTGTCTTTTTGACAGGAGATGATTTCTTCTCGTAATAGTTTATGCATTGTCATGTCAAAATACATGTACTCAACACGACTATTTTATGGTAGCAATTTTTGCCTTGACCGTCAATGTGATGTTGGCTATATGTAGCAGATGCCTAACAACACAATAATTTATGGTAATACGTCATGGAACTACAGACATTTATTAACTATTATTTAAAGATTTTTTTTATTCTTACCCCGTTCTTTGTGCTTTCTGCATTTCTTTCCCTGACCTCCGAATTTCAGGACTCTGAAAAGAAGCGGATTGCTATGAAGGTGACTATTGCAGTGATGATCAGTTCGTTTGTGTTCTATCTCTTTGGCAAATATATTTTTGAATTGTTTGGCATCACTTTAGACGCCTTCCGGATAGGGGCCGGCACAATTCTGTTCCTTTCTGCCCTCTCTATGCTTGCGGGCAATAGCGATACCTCAAGCCATGCAAACAATCATGATATTGCCGTTGTTCCCCTGGCAATACCCATGACTGTCGGCCCTGGAGTCATCGGAGTGCTTCTGGTTATAGGAGCGGAAGCCGGTTCCGTCATGGAAAAACTCATTATCGGTGCGGCTCTCTTTCTTGCTGTTGGTACCCTGGGAATAATCCTCTACCTTTCAACCAGTATGAAACGCCTTATCGGTGAGCAGGGATTGGTTATCCTGCCAAAGATTACTGGGCTCTTTGTCTCGGCTATTGCTGCCCAGATCATTTTTACCGGGATCAAGAATTTTCTAGAACTTGGCTAAGTCTATCGCCAAATGTATCATCACTCTACCTACTCACCAGATACGTCTAAAAGCTTCGTCTGGAAAACACACATTGAAAATCACAAAATTCCAGATTTCTTGTTTTTATACTCCTCATGGGGGTATACGTTTATTCACGAAATAATTCATCTCATCCCGCTCACAAGATTTGCGGGACTCTGTTCAGTACTCGCTTGACGGGTACTCTATTCAGTCCCCGTGCTGTGCGGGGATAAGTTCATTCACGAAACAAATTACTTGTAAAAAGCACAAGAAATTTATTTCTAATTCACTAAAAGTATGTGTCGAATCGAATAGTCAACTCGTTCATACCCACAGCGTCAACCAGCATATGTTGAATGCGCTCACGAATAAGCGATTGCTGGACTTCGGGAACCTTGAGGGAAATTACTACCACCCCGTTTTGAGCAGCCACAACTGCATTGGGAAAATCAAGCAGTTTATCGCTGATCAGAGCATGCAGTGCCGAATCGGCCAGGGTTGCTTGCGATTCCTCCGTTTCCTGGAAGGATGGCAGGCGGACTGCGCTGGTGATAAGATCGACGGCCTCGTCTACGGATAAGTGACCGATGCGCAGGGTTATGTTGTACAGTCCAGGGTCCATTAGATCTATGCCATACAGGAACATGCCCCATTTGCGTCGTTCGTCGTCATCTTTTTTAAGAGTATATCTGGCTTTTTCTTCGGAAATATTCTCACGGGCCATTTCGTCGGCGACTCTTTGATCCGTGTCGGCGATGATTCTTACCTTAAGCACATGGGATATATCTCTGACGAAATGGTGGCCAAGAAGACCGTGGTAGATGACATTTCCAGGCAGAAAATGCTGCAGGATTGCTGAGCGAATGGCCACCTTAAAGCGTTTTTTCCCATGGGGGAAGCGGTCCAGCACGGAGAAAGCGTCGTTGAGTCCTCGCACCAGTTTGATTTCAGGAAGATGAAATTTGTCCAGATTTTCAACGATCTGGTCACGGGATAAACAGGTATACCCTAATCTTTCAGCTAGTTTTTCGGCAATTGATTTACCGAGATAATAACTCCCGCGGGAAATGGTGATAATCGGCATCATAACCTCCTGGTGATGTAAGGTTTGCAGAAGAGAACGTGTGAGAGGAATATTACCTCCGAACGCAGCTAAACGCAAACAGAGGAGTATTTTTTTCTATTCTAACAACAGAGTGTGGAGTTATAAGAAGCTATTTTTCTTGACAATAGTCTGTTTGATGATGACAGGTCCTTTAGGGTCATACACCCTAGTCAGGGTGGAAATGTTAACTCGTTTTAAGAAAAAGGAGAAGAAGGATGGCTGAAAAGAAAGATAAGAAGGACAAGAAGGACAAGAAGGACAAGAAAGACAAGAAGAAGAAAGATTCTAAACAAGAATGTTGCGGAGAGTCTGTTTGTAAAACAAAAGATGATAAAAAAGGTAAAAAAGATAAAAAGGAGAAGAAGGATAAAAAAGACAAGAAAGATAAAAAAGACAAGAAGAAGTGATCCTGGTCTCTTATGATCCGGTCCGGCTGTCTTTTCCTGTTTGCCGGACCGGTTAATCGCGCGATATTTTGATTAAGCTGCTATCGGGTCAAGGTGTGCGTTGTTCTCTGCTAAACTCGCTTCCTTCATCTCCAGGTATTGATCGAAATTCATCATCACATCAAGTATTCCATCCGGGTTTATCTCGACAATTCTATTGGCAATGGTCGAGATAAACTGATGATCGTGAGAAGCAAAAAGTATTATCTCCGAAAAAGCCGTCAGCCCATTATTGAGCGAGGTGATCGACTCAAGGTCAAGGTGGTTGGTTGGCTCGTCGAGAATAAGGACGTTGGCGTCGGCGAGCATCATTTTCGACAACATGCAGCGTACCCGTTCGCCACCGGAAAGAACGGAAGTCTTTTTTGTTGCCTCTTCTCCGGAAAAGAGCATTTTTCCTAAGAATCCGCGGATAAAGCTCTCATCTGTTTTCGGTGGCGCAAACTGACGCAGCCAGCCGACCAGATCGAGTTGATCATTGTCAAAATAGGAGTTGTTTTCTTTGGGGAAATAAGCGTTTTTAATCGTTACCCCCCAGCGGAAGCTGCCTTCGTCTGGGTCCAGTTCTCCGGCAAGAACCTGAAAAAGAGTGGTTTTAGCCAGGCTGTTCGGGCCAATAAAAGCGATCTTGTCACCTTTGTTGACGGTGAGTGTCAGGTCTTTAAACATGGTGACGCCTTCGACCTCTTTACTCAGCCCTTCAATCTCTAAAATGATGTCACCGCAGGGCCGTTCCGGCTTGAAGACGATGTAGGGATATTTTCGCGACGAGTTGGGCATGTTGTCGATGGTCAATTTTTCCAGCAATTTCTTACGCGAAGTTGCCTGTTTTGCCTTCGATGCATTGGAACTGAAACGTCTGATAAATTCTTTAAGCTCTTCCGCTTTGGCTTTGACCTTCTTGCTTTCGGTCTCTTTTTGCCGGAAATGGAGCTGGCTGGCTTCATACCAGAAATCATAGTTGCCGACGTACACCTCGATCTTACCGAAATCAATATCCGCCATATGCGTGCAGACCTGATTGAGAAAATGGCGATCATGGGAGACAATGATCACAGTGTTGTTGAAGCGGGAGAGAAAGTCTTCAAGCCAATTAATGGTCTTGAGGTCAAGTTGGTTGGTCGGTTCATCCAAGAGCAGGATACCAGGGTTGCCGAACAGGGCCTGGGCGAGCAGTACCCGCACCTTGTCGCTGCCGTCGAGGTCCTTCATCTTTTTCTGCCGCATTTCTTCGGGGATACCGAGTCCTTTGAGTAGCACCGAGGCCTCTGCTTCGGCCTCATAACCATTCATTTCACCGAATTTCACTTCCAGTTCACCAGACAGAATGCCGTCTTCCTCGGTAAAATCGGTCTTGGCATAGATGGCTTCACGGGCGGCCATGATTTTGTACAGCTTCTTATGTCCCATGATGACGGTATTAAAAACAGTGTGTTCGTCAAAGGCGAACTGGTCCTGACTTAGCATCGCGACACGTTGTCCAGGGCCTTTGCTTATATCGCCCCGATCAGCATCAAGCTGACCTGCCAGGATCTTTAGAAAGGTTGATTTGCCGGCGCCATTTGCGCCAATCAGTCCGTAGCAGTTGCCTGGGGTGAATTTAATATTGACATCTTGGAAGATGATTCTCTTGCCATAGGAGAGTGCGATGTTGGAAGCAGTAATCATGATGGTGTCCTCGTTAAAAAGCCAAAAGGATACTTCCCATGGCGTAGAGTGTACTAGAAAAAATGTAGGGCGTTAAGGCGTTATTCTTCTACGGGAACAGGCGTTTCTTTTGTCTCGTCAGGCTCCACCTGTTTTTCCTCTTTACGTGCTTTTTTCTCTTCTTTTTTCTTTTTTTTGGCGATTTCTTTTTGCCGTTTTTCGTATGAATAGTTTGTTCTAGCCAAGACTCTCTCCTTCATAGTGGTTAGTGTTCGGCACAAATTCAGATAAAAAAAGCCCCCGCAGGGTTGCGGGGGCTTTTTTGTGGTCGAACTCAGTCGTTACTGCTGGACAACATTCGCAGCAGCGGGTCCTTTGGGACCATCAACAACCTCGAAGGTCACTCGCGCGCCTTCCTCAAGAGATTTGAAGCCCTGAGCCTGAATTGCTGAATGATGAACAAATACATCGTTGCCGCCATCCTGCTCAATAAAACCAAAACCTTTCGAATCGTTAAACCACTTTACTGTTCCTTCAGCCATCTTGTACTACTCCTCTTTGCTGGGCTCCCTTGGGAACCCTTTTTTATATAGCCGAACTATCACTGTGATACTTCGACTGGAAGTCTGGATATCCAGACAAATGAGATTATCTTCGTTCAGGTTTGCTCGTTCCGAAATCGAATGAGCACGCCTTGCTGCGTCGGCTTTTGCCATGAGTGGCTGTCGCCGGTTTTCTGCCTCGTGGCCGCTGTTGTGAATAATTGTCTCTCCGGTTCTCAACTGCCACTTCTTCAACTGTGGGAGCTGCAAAATGAGCAGGAGTTGCCTCGAGGGCCATTTTTTTACCGAGATTACGTTCGATGAGGGAAATCATTTTACCATCTTCCCGATCAGCAAAGGTCAAGGCCTGGCCGCTCCTGGTGGCTCGTCCGGTACGGCCGGTGCGGTGGGTATATGTTTCGGCGGTGTCCGGCACATCATAGTTGATGACATGGGAAATGCCAAGCACATCTATACCACGGGCAGCAATATCTGTTGCCACCATAATTTTATAGGTGCCATCACGAAAGCCGTCCATGGCCTGCTGTCGTTTCTGCTGGGACAGATTACCCTGTAATGAGGTGGCACTGAACCCGGCCTTTTCGAGCACCAGGGCCAGACTCTTGGCCTTGTATTTGGTACGGGTAAAGATCAGCGTACAGGCCATGTCCCGTTCTTCGATGATGTTTTTCAACAGAGAGGTCTTCTTTGCTTTGGCCACCTGATAGAGTACGTGGGAAATTGACGGGGCGGGCAGGGTATGATTGATCTGCACGGTCACCGGCTTATACAGAATTTCTTCCGCCAGATGACGAATTTCCTTAGGCATAGTCGCAGAAAAAACCAGCGATTGCCGTTTTGTCGGCAGTTGCTTAATTATCCGTTTGATGTCCGGCAAAAAACCCTTATCGAACATATGATCAGCCTCATCCAAAACCAGGACCTCAACCGCTCTCAGGTTGAAAGCCTTGTCGTTGAGCAGATCGAGTAAGCGACCGGGGCAGGCGACGACAATTTCGGCTCCGGAGCGGATTTTGCTGATTTGCGGCTGTTTACCTACGCCGCCATAGACAACAACGCTGCGCAGGCCGGTCTGTTTGCCCATCTGGCAAACGTTGGTATGAATCTGCTCCGCCAGTTCTCTGGTGGGTGCGACAATTAAAGCTCGTACTATCTTGCGCGGTCCGTCTTGGAGTCGCTGCAGTATGGGGAGAACAAAGGCCGCGGTCTTGCCGGTGCCGGTCTGAGCCAGGCCAAGCATATCGCGGCCCGCAAGAATCGACGGGATAGCTTCTTTCTGGATGGGGGTGGGGGTGGTATAGCCGCAGGCGGCAATGCCAGCATTTATATTGGGGTGTAACTGAAAATCGTTAAAACTCATAATACTCCATTGTAATTCGTGGTGAGATGCCGGGGTATATCCCTGGTTTCTCGATCTGCAAATCCTTTTGGATTCTACAGTAATCAATTTATTTATCAGTATGTTTTTGAGCTGGCGAAGGGTTTTTCCCCGATCGCCGCCAGCACATATCCGACGTTTTTAAATTGTCTTCTAGGTGATTTCGGCTGCGTTCTGCTTTTCAAATAAAAGCTGTAATGCGTGAAATTTGGGCCTGAATCCGCGACAAAAAAACATACTGTTTTAAGTAATCAGCATGTGCTTCGACGGCAACGAACGACGCTTGGGGTAACAACGAGGTTAACGAGGACTACCTGAAGGGAATGTGCTCCTACTTAATTTAATTCAATGATCGGTAATATACACTCTTCCTGAGATTAAGCAAGGAAATAAATCAAGATACTTTCATCCAGCAAGAAATCACTTCCAGCTGAACTCTATTTCCGGTTGTTGGTCGGAGCGATATTTGCGCTGCAATCCCTGCAGGAAATTGCGCAGGACCTGATCCTTGCAGCTGCGAAAGTTTTTATGTTCCGGTTTTCGGAAAAAAGCACTGAGCTCATGTTTGCTTATCGGTAATTCCGACAGAGCCAGAATATGCAGGATTTCATCATCTTTGAGGTTGCAGGCAATTTTCAATTTCCGAAGAATAATATTGTTGTTTATCCTTTTTTCCGGCCTGGCTTGTGGTCCATCTTTCTTGCCTCGCTTATCATTGATCAGACCATTGAGGAAGGCAGCCAGTTGCACGTCGCTGCAGTTTTTAAAGGCCGGGTCATCCTCTTTTTTGAGCCAATCACTGAGCTGCGCTCGGGTGATACTATATTCTGCCAGGCCAAAGAGAGCAATCATCTTCGAATCGGTAAAGTTGAAGGTATAACGAATACGGCGTAAGACATCATTATTACGCATAATATATTTTCCTATTGTGGTAATTGTAACAGTGTGTTTTGCTTGTAAGGTGTCTTTGACACAGGCTGTTTTTTTAATATTAAATGAAACAATGGAAATTTGATCTTCAAATTTATGCAACTTAGTATTACTGTAGTACTGAGGTCTGTTATATAAAACCAATTTCCATATCCCCACAGTCAAATCAGCACAATCTTTCGGCAACAGACCGGGGCTCATTGAGGAGCTACTCCAGAAGGTATGTCGCTCGGTTCAGTACCGCCTTCAAAGGGTGGAAAAACGACAAACCAGATGAAATATTTGTAGCAATAACTTGAGCTTATGTTCAAGGCACTTATTCTGAATTATTTCTCCGTTTACCGGGGTCAGAATGTCGTCTGTTCGTCAGTATTGGTATGAAGTTACTTGAGAAGTAACGATGTTGCTCCAGACAGCTCGGACTGCATCGACATCAGTAGTTCTCTGCATAACCTTAACCAAGGAGAATAACCATGTCTAAGAGTGTTTACAAAATCATTGAAATGGTCGGATCAAGCCCAACATCATGGGAAGAAGCTACTCAAAACGCGGTCAATTCAGCGGGTATGAGCCTACGTGACCTGCGTATCGCCGAAGTCATCACCCTGGATATGAAAGTTGAGGACGGTAAACCGGCCGCCTTTCGGTCACGGGTGAAGCTTTCCTTTAAACTTCTTGCCGATTAATTTGGTACTTATTCCCATCCTTCAGTCTAATCTGGAGGATGGGTTTGCTCCCCGTACAGCTTGCTATTCTCTGGCGGCTCTTTTCAGTGACTCTGTTATTATCCAGTGATTTTTATCTATAATCTTCGTATTCGAACCAGCCAGAGAGTTGGATTTGGCGGCAAGTGACCGGGCCTGCAGATATTGCTGTTGCTGGAGTTTAATTTCTGCCAGTTGTGACCAGAGCACAGCCTCTTTTGGGGCAACGCGCAGTCCTCTCTCCAGAGTTGCCACGGCAAGATCGGACCTGCCCTGGCGAACTTGTTCATTTGCCTGGCGGCTAAAATCAGCAGCGATGGGGCTGATGTGTTGCCGGGCTTCTCCACTTGCTGCCGCTTCTGGTGCCGGCACTGCTTCTGGAACCGGAATTGCCTCGGGAACAGTGACCGCTTCCGGGATTGGTTGTTGTGTCTCTTTCGGAGGGGGCGGAGGATAATAGACGGGTTGCTTCGGGGGATATGCACAGCTTTGCATGAGCAGGGCGCTCATTATTCCAGAGCATATCAGTTTGCATGTTGTTTTTATGGTGCTGTTCATAGTATTTCACCGGTAAAATGAGGGTTGATTGTTGCTGAACGAGAAGGTGCTCAGATGCCTTTTACTGGAAGAAGTCAAACATGTTTTTTAACCCTTTTTCGACAGTTTTTTCCAGTGTATTTTGAGGAAGCTGGCGGTTGCATTTGACCACCTCCGGCAGGATCCCGTCGCGAATAAATGGCAACGGTGTTTGTCCACCCGTGGCACATTGTTGATTGTAGATAGTGCCAGCGTTGATATTCGCATAGTACCAGTTGATATTCTCAGGCGATTGCGGCCGCAGAGGACTGGTATTGATTCCGGCCATGGTCGCCGCCCATACCCCCAGAGCGCCGGTTGCCCCGGTCAGACCGGTTGGTGTATTGTCGTCTCGTCCTACCCAGGCCACGGCAACGTGCATGCCGCTGAAACCGGCAAACCAGGAATCGCGTAAATTATCAGTCGTACCGGTTTTACCCGCTACAGTAAGTCCTTGCGGCAACAGGCGTTGCAGCGAGCTGGCTGTACCTGAGGTCGTGATCGCCTGCAAGGCGTTTGTCAGACAAAAGACAGCGCCGGGATCAACAGTCTGCTGCACAGTCAGTGGATAGCGTTGCAGGGTGGTATTGTGCTGATCAGTTACCGCCAGAATGGCCCGAAGAGGGGTCTGATACCCACCGGCCGCAATAGTCTGGTACATCTGCAAAACCTCAATGGGCGGCAGTTCGACCGCTCCCAGCAGCAGTGACGGGTAGGGTCTGATTTCTTCTTGTACACCGAGGTTTTTGAGGGTACCGACCACTGCATCCAGTCCCAGAGTCATTCCCAGCTGTACTGTGGCAAGATTGTACGAATGAATCAGTCCCTGCATGAGCGGCAGTGGGCCATGAGAAAGGTGATCATAGTTTTGCGGCTGCCAGTCTTTTCCACCCGCTATCGGTACTGTAAGTGGGGTGTCGAATATCGTCGTCAGCAGGTTGTACGATTGGGGCTGAGCCAGGGCCGTCAGGTAGACCGCCGGTTTAACTATCGACCCAATCGGACGCTTCATGTCGAGTGCCCGGTTAAAACCCGCCTGGCGTGAAGAACGATCACCGACCACAGCGACGACTTCTCCCTGGTCTACCGAGGCGATGACCAGGGCTCCCTGGAGTGTATTTTTATTTTTGCCGCCTCGTCGTTTTTCGATAGCGGCAAGTTCACCGGTAAGGCTCGCTTCCGCCTTGTGCTGAATAACGGGATCAAGGGTAGTGAAAATCGATAATCCTTCGCTCCGTAAATCCTCGTCTTTGTAATCCCGTGCCAGCTGTCTGCGTACCAGTTCCAGAAAAGCCGGGTAAGGGGTAACACCGGAGGGAGACTCCGGAGTGACGGCAAGCGGCTTTTTTTTCAATAGATCGTCTTGGTCGGGAATGATGACTTGTGCTGATGCGAGGGTATCCAGAATTTGATTGCGTCGTGAGACTGCCCGCTCGGGTTGATGCCTGGGGTTATAATAGGATGCACCCCTCACTATCCCGACCAGCAGGGCCAGCTGATCCGGTTCCAATTCACCAAGATCGCGGCCAAAATAGAACCGGCTGGCCATGGCAAAGCCGTGGATAGCCCTTTTTCCGTCCTGACCCAGGTAGACTTCGTTCAAGTACGTCTCGAGAATTTCGTCCTTACTATAGTGGTATTCAAGGAGCATGGCCATGATGGCTTCGTTTGCCTTGCGGATCAAGGTCTGTTCGCTGCTAAGAAATATATTTTTTACCAGCTGTTGCGTCAGAGTACTACCGCCCTGCACGGTTTTTCCTGCTCGCAGATTAGCCAGGGCGGCCCGGAGGATCGCCGTCGGCCTGATTCCCACATGCGAATAAAAATTTCTGTCTTCAATCAACAACAGTATTTGTATCAGCAACTCAGGGGCATCTGCCAGCTTGATCAGCAGTCGGTCTTCATTATGGGTCGGGTAGATGGAGGCGAATTGAACCGGCTCCAGCCGGAACATGCTGACCATCTCTTGGCTATTTGGATCGGCAAGGGTAGTGATGGTCTTGTCATGGATCGCCAATTTGACCAGGGTAGCAGGTTGCAAAGCATCGGGAAAAGGAAAAGTGCGGCTGTAAATGGCAATTTGATTGCCTTTAATACTGTATTCGCCTGGTTTTTCGGGGACGTCCTCTTGGTTGTAGTGCAACTGGGTCAATTCCTCTTTCAGGGCACCGACCGTTATTGTCTTGCCAACATACAATTCTAGCGGCCGGGCATAGATCCGGGCGGGCAACTCCCAGCGTCTCCCTTCAAACCAGCTGGTAACCTGTCCGTCAAGCTTAAATACATAAGGCACTGCGAGGAGTACAACGCCGGCTGTCACGATAAGAACAACAGCGAGCAATAGAGGTAATTTTTTCATATTTTTTTACGTATACATTCTTGGCAGTCGCTTTCGACTCACCTTATTGACTACAATGAGCCCAACGACCACAAGGAAAATGGCATATATGAGATTGGGTGTAATTGGTTCCCCCAGCAGGGTAACTCCTAAAAAAACGCCAGATATCGGCATAATAAAGACAAAAGAGCGGAGCGCTGTAGCGCCAAATATTTGAATCATGGTATTCCAGGCAACAAAGCCAAAGACTGTTGTGACCAATTCGGCAATGCCAAAACTTATTCCCGCATTGGTAAAGACACCCCCGCCGGTCAGGCTGATCTTAAGAGCCACCGCATTGGCGCCAAACAACATACACAGAAATATGGTGAAAAGCGAGCCCCGAAGAGGCAGGGCGTGGTGGCCGATAGGTTCTGGCATCAACAGACTGATCTCAAAGGTACTACAGCTCGATTTCCTGACCAAATTCAAGCACAATGGCTTTTTGGCCGATTGTCTCCACCTGTTTTTTGAATTCGTTCGGATCTGCTTCAATGACCGGAAAGGTATTGTAGTGCATGGGGATGGCTACCTTCGGGTTGTCGTCGAGAAAAGGATCAATGAAAAGAACATGACCGTCGCGGTTGTGATCTGAAATGAAGAATGAGAAAAGTATCTGAGTTTCATCTCTGCCTCCAGGTTTGGTTACAAAAAACAGAAGGTATTCTCTTTTCAATATAAGTCAATTTCGTCGATTGCTTCGAGAGTAGCAGTAATGGACACCGTTTTCAATTTGTTTGTTCTGGTTTCAGGCAGGAGCGAAACAGCTGAACTATGGTAAGAGTAGAAATTCCCTGAGGTGACCACGCATGCAGTGATTTGACGCCATGGAGGAAGAATAAGCTCCGGCATTGATCAGAGCAATATATTTCTGGTCTGTCATGTCGGGAAGCAGGATGTTTTCATACCAGACATCAAGGGCTTCATTGATGTTTCCGGCCACATGAAACGGTTTATACGCACCCGCTTCACCTTTAAAAAGCGGTACCGGCTGAAACGGCAGTTTATAGTATGCCGGTTCGGGTGCGATGTTAAAACCTCCGTCCACGCCGATAAAATGCGTCTGCTTTTTCTGTTCCAGAAAGGTAATGCCCAGCAACAGAACTCCGGCATCTTTGGCCAGATAATCGCCAGGTTCTATATCGACCGCAAGGTGACGGTCGGTAAAATTTGCCTTGATGATTTCTGCCCATTTTTTAAGATCAAGCGGCAGGTCTGAAGGGACGTGCGGAACGCCGAGTCCACCGCCGATATTGACCCGTTGCACGGTCGGTACCTGTTCAACGAACCAGAGGCATTTCTGCAGAACAGCCTGCCATTGCGGCAACTGCTCGGTCAAATAGCCACATCCGGTATGGAAATGAATCCTGCTGACCGTTAGCCCATGGGATGCTGCGACTGCCAGGGATTCTGCGAACTGCTCCTGATAAATGCCGAACTTGGTGGTAACCGGACCGGCATACTGCAGCAGTTCGTTACTTGCCCGACTGACTCCTGCCGCAGGATTGATACGAATGCCTATCTCTGATCCCGGCTTTCTCCTGCCCCACTCGCGAATCGAATACAGCGAGTCGGCGTTAAACAAAAGTCCATCATAGCGTGCCAGTTCGTCAAAATCCTGGGATGAAAGACTTGTTGCGGTAAAGGAAATATCTTCAGGGGAAAAGCCGCAGCCAAGAGCGTGTTCGACTTCAGCGGGCGAACACGCATCTATGCCGCATAGTCCGGTCTGCTTAAGAAAAGTCAAAAGGGGGGCAAACCTATTGGCTTTCATGGCATAGAACAATCGGTGCTGCTGCTGGCCACCAATTGACAGCAAGGCCTTTTTTACCCGCGTAATGTTTTCTTTGACCCGTTGTGCCGAGTAAACAAAGGCGGGAGTGCCGAACTGCCTGGCAAGGTCTGCAACTGGACGTTCTGCAAAATAAAGTTGTTGCTGCTGGTAGCAAAGATCAGCTCTTTGCCACCAGGTAGAAGTTTGTTTCTGGTTCATTAGCCTGCAACAGACAAGCCGATTTCTGTTTCTCGGTTTGATGCTGGTTTCTGATAGGGGATTTCCAGTCTGCCGGTGATCCAGCCGCGGCAGTTTACTGCCCCGCAAGAGCAAGGGAACTGTTTGAAAAGATAGTCTTCAGTTTCAGCATAATCCATATAAAGATAGCTGTCCGCCTCAATATCCTGCAGAGCCGTTACGGTCATTTTTTCCATGTTGACTGATACGTTCGGAGCACAGGAATGCAGGAAATAGCCGGAAAAATAAGGGTCGAAATTATGACTTGTTTGCGTTAACTGCAGGGTGTGTTGTCTGAGATCGGGCACCGATTGTCTGGCAATCCTGGCCATAAGCTCACCTTTTTTAAAGGATCGGTAGGTGATTACTCCCATGCCGGTCTCTTGGTCTTTAAAAACAATGGAAAAATCCTCAGCACGAGGAAACAATGGATCATCGCCTAGTTCAGGGGGATATAACATTTCCGATACTCCAGATATATAGAGATTGAGAAGTGATCCTGCAATCCAAGGAATGGGATTGGGGGAGTTGAAAATCGACTATATAAACTAAAAATTCAGGAATACAATTATTTTTTTACTGTGCACTAAAAGTAATTGCAAACCCCGGGAAAGCAAGGTCGTCGGCAAAGGGCTATCAGTGAGAGAGAATATCTTGCAATATTTTGAATTCATTTATAATAAAATCGTTTTTGTGAAGCGACACTGCATATTTCTCATGCAGAAGATATTTATGCGCAGCAGCGTTTTTTCAGCTCGCGAATATGCGCTGGACCGATACCGCAACAACCGCCGATAATTGTCGCCCCCATTTTGATCCATTGCTCTGCTGCTGCAACATATTCTGCAGGGGAAATAATGTCATTGAACTGCCAGTTCGGGTTGATAAAGCGGCCGGAATGGGCATATGCCCCAAGCGTTCCCTGCCAGCAGCTCTTCAAGAGGGTAAGAGCCTCTGTGGTATCGGCGACTTCGGTATGCATGATCAACGCGGCTGAACCGCCGATTTTGGAAATGGCTTGCACTCCATCCATGAGGCTGTGTTCGCGTTCCCAGAGCATAATTTCGCCCGTTTCATTACGCTGGCAGCTGAAACCCAGCCAGACCGGAAGCCCGGTGCTGCAGGCTGCCTGCACGGCAAGCGACCCCTGTTCAATATCTTCAATCATTTCTATGAGCAGTAGGTCGACCCCGCATTCCACCAGGAGCTCGGCCTGCTCGACATACCAGGACAAAGCCTCGCTGAGTGGCGGATAACATTTGGTCGCATCGGAGCAGAACGTGGTCGGCGCTATGGAACCGGCGATAGCTACAGGAGCACGAGCTGTTTTGTCGCGGGCGCGAAGGGCTATTTTTACTGCTGCACGATTGAGCCGTTCAAATTGTCCGGTAAGTCCGGCAGGAAGAAGCATATGCCTGGCCGTTGAAAAAGAATTCACCGTAATGATATCGACTCCGGCTTGGATATAGTCTTCGTGTACCGCCTGGACTATTTTCGGGTGGGTAAGAATCGCCTCTGCAGACCAGGCTTTACTGTTCATCGGCACCCCCCGTTTTTCAAGTTCGGTCCCGGTGGCGCCATCGAGTAAAATTATCTGGCCCTGCTGTAGTTTTTTTTCGATAGATGTCCAGATTGTCATAGTTTGCCAAGAAATTGTTTATTGTTGTCGCCCGCATCAGGAAGAAAAGTTATAGTCATCGCAATACCTCGTTGCAACCGTTCGATGCAGAGAGAGTAAGATTATTTTGAAATTATTATGTTTTGTGCAGGGACTGTTGTTGTCTTGCAGAGAGAGTCTGTAAAACCTGCACTGAAAAGTACGCTAAAACGGATGGAGTAGAAATGAAGAAATTTACCATAGCGGGTATCGGCGAACTGCTCTGGGACGTGCTGCCGGATGCCGAAGTAATCGGTGGTGCACCGGTAAATTTTGCCTATCACGTTACGGCCCTCGGAGCAAAGGGTATTCCCATTACGACCATCGGCCGTGATGCCCGTGGGGAAAATGCCCTTGCTGAATTGAAAAAGCGTGGCGTCGATATTGCGGCGATCGCCATATCGGACCAATTTCCTACAGGATATGTTTCCGTTGTGCTCGATGAAGAAGGTAAGGCCAGTTATCTTTTTCCTGACGACCTGGCCTGGGATCATCTCTTAATTAATACCTATGCCGCGGATCTGAGACAAACCCTTGATGCGGTTTGTTTCGGCTCGCTGGCCCAACGGTCCGAATATTCACGCCGGGTAATTTGCGATTTTCTCGATAATCTCAAGTCAGAGACGGTAAAGGTTTTTGACATCAATCTTCGCCAGGATTTTTATTCCAGGCAGGTGCTGGAGAATTCTCTTTTGCGGACCGATATTTTGAAATTAAACGAAGAGGAACTGCCGGTTCTTGCAGGGTTACTTGAGCTGCAGGGACCGAGTGATACATGGCTCCAGGTACTTATAAAACGCTACGATCTTGCAATGGCCATATTTTCCAAAGGCGATAAGGGCAGCCAACTCCTCACTCCGGATGATTGCTCTGAACATCCGGGTATCGTTACCCATGTTAAAGATACTATCGGAGCCGGCGATTCCTTCACGGCTGCGGCAATTATCGGCTATCTGCAGGGACTGCCGCTGGACGAGATCAATGAACAGGCCAACAGAGTTGCCGCCTACGTTTGCTCACAGCAGGGGGCCATGCCGCATCTGCCGCTGATTTTTTAATAGATCTGTCTCGGAAGGGAGCAGGTCCAGGAAGGCTCAAATATTTTATTCTTACAGGGGATATCGTGACCGTAAAATCTTTTCAGGACTATTATCCGGAGTCTCTCAAATATTGTTACGGCTGTGGCCCGAAAAACGACCATGGCCTGCATGTCAGTAGTTTTTGGGATGGCGATGAGGCGATTGCCACCTTTCATCCACAGGAGTTCCATCTGGCTTTTCCCGGCTATGTCTATGGCGGTCTGATTGCCTCATTGATAGATTGCCATTGTGTCGGTACTGCCGCGGCTGCTGCCTATAAAGAAGATGGGCGCGAACTGGGTACGCAGCCGGCGTTCAGGTATGTTACCGGATCTTTACAGGTTGACTATCTGCAGCCGACCCCACTTGGTCCTCCTCTGGAAATACGTGCAACGGTCGCCGAAATCAAAGGCAGAAAGACCATCGTCCTCGCCACGGTATCAGTCGACAAGGTAGTTACCGCCAAAGGACGGGTGGTCGCAGTGCGAATGCCGGACCATCTCAAGGAAGAGACGAGAAAGTAAGGCTATGGGAAGCGAATGGTCAGCCCGGCACAGGTCAATATGCTTCGAGATCCACCTCGAGGAAATTGAACCACACCCCGTTGTGCTGGGCATGATCCAGTTCGATCTGCACTACATCAACGTGGCGCTCTTCGATATCGAGTAATTTTTCAAAGACACGTTTGATATCGCCTTCAGTTTTGCTGCAGGCATCCCGGTAAAAAGCCGACGTTTCTTTTTCAAGTTTCAAAGCGCTGACCAGTGCTGATTTGATATCTCCCAGCATCTGATGGGGGATATCTACCTTCAGCCTTTCTATGCCCGATTCTAGCTGTTTTAAAGTGGGGATGGAGGATACGAGCTTTTCGACATCAACGGATCCTTTCGCTTTTAATTGTTCCAGACTGTAGACCAGAAAATCCACATGGGATTGTTCATCGTTGCCCAGGGCCTTGAAGATGTCTTTGCCGCGCGTGTCATCGATTGTTTTTTCGGCTGAACGGTAAAAGTCTCTGATTTTTTCTTCGTATTGTATTGCCGTCGCTAAAATTTCATGTGAATTCATGTAGTTCTCCTCTGGTGAAACGTGTGGGTCAGTGATAATTAGTGGGTCTGTTAAGCTGGCTGTTCATTGGCAACTATACCTACGGAGCAGCGATTTGTCGACAGGCTATCTCGCTTCAGCCATTAACCTTAGAGCTTCCGGAGACACGCCGCCGGATCATCGTAAAACTCAGTGACCGTGTCATACATAACACTTGTGCCGACACTGAAATGGAGGAGCATGTCGTTCAAGTATTTCGGCAGCCGGGGATAGATCGTGTCCAGCCGTGTACTCCGGATAATATCTTGACTACGCGGAGTGAATATTCCATTTCGTCCACCGCGATGAGAGTATTGTGCCCATCGGCCATAGCAGCCCCCCCCCATTTTGAAGTTACCCGGAGTCTTTTTTCATCTTGTCATCAGGGTTGCTCAACTCCCGGTTTCCAGCATTCGAGCAGTTTAATCAGCTCCACCATGGTCTGATGGGTGGGCACCTTCACTCCGTTTTCTTCCGCATAACGACAGATAGCTCCGTTCTGGGCGTCGATCTCGGTAGGAAGCTCGTTTAAGATATCCTGCAGCATGGAAGAAAGATTGTTGGCGCTTTTTTCACATGCGTCAAAGAGCAGTTCGTATAGATCTGGATAGACCAGTTCGATGGAACAACTTGTGGCTACCGCCCTGCCTTCATCAAGGAGTCGTTTCATTAGAGTGATTGATTCCATCTTGGAGGTAAGGGAACCGTTTGGTACCTGGAGAATGGCCGACACCGGATTGATGGCGGAGTAGGTGATCACCTTGCACCAGAGTCTGCCGATTATCCGCTTGACCATCTGTGTTTCAATGCCGCAGCGGTTGAAAACATGGTTGATGTTCTCCAGCCGTTTGGAGAATGAACCATTTAGTTCGCCGATATAGGTTCTGGCCAGGCCACCACCTTGTCTGACCCGGGCGTCGCTGAGCGCTGTGCCGGACATGAAGGTGATACCCAGAAGGATATTCTCCTTCGGCACAATTCTGGCGGCAACCTCCATATTGCCGAGCCCGGTTTGCATACAGAGCAGCGGGCAGGATTCGTTGATGAGATGGGCGACATCCTGGACTGCGGCCAGGGTATCCTGGGATTTTACCAAGAGAAGGACGAGATCCGCTTCAGTGAGAGAATCGGCGGAAAGCAAAGCCGTTACAGGAAAAGATTGTGCTTCATCAGGATGTATTTCGTCCTCGGCGATAAGGCCAATGCCCTTTTCCTGCAAAGCCCCCAGGGTCTTCGGGTCAATATCGATCAGGGTGATTTCATTATTGCCTTTGACGAGGAAATAACCAAACAATCTGCCAATTGCACCACCTCCGACAATCACAATTTTCATAGACCGCCTCCGTATGTAACGATGCTGGAAAAGGGATTGGTTACCGTTTTTCCACGGGATCTGCTCTGTAGCAAGTAAAAGACCTTTTCTTTATTATAAGCAGCGGGTCAATCGAACGCTTACAATTATTTGCTCGATGGCAGCATATGGGTCGGGCTGCCTTGAAAGATTTCCGCCGCCTCCGCTTCGGTTTCCGATAAAGTCGGATGTGGATGGATGGTCAGGGCGAGATCTTCAGCTAAGGCGCCCATCTCAATAGCCAGGACCACTTCACTTATCAGGCTTTCGGCATTACGGCCGGTAATGCCTGCGCCGAGAATGCGGCCGGTCTGCGGATCGGTCAACAGCTTGGTGCAGCCGTCGGTCATGCCCATGGTCTGTGCCCTGCCGGAGTATTTCCAAGGAAATTTCTGGATGGCACAGGGAATGTTTTCTGCTGCTGCCTGCTGTTCGGTGAGACCGCACCAGCTGATCTGTGGATCGGTATAAACCACTGCCGGCATGGCACGGGCGTCAAATCCTGATTTTTTGCCGCTGATCACCTCTGCCGCTACCCTGCCTTCCCTGGTGGCTTTATGGGCGAGCATCACGCCCCCGGCCACATCCCCTACCGCAAAGATATGGGCATCGGTTGTCCGCTGCTGCTCATCGATTGGAATGAAGCCACGGCTGTCGAGCTGAATTTTCGTATGCTCCAGGCCAAGGTCACCGCTGTTAGGGGTGCGACCGATAGCCACGAGGGCCCGGTCAAAATGGTGCTGTTCTCTTTTGCCGTCCTGGTGCAGGCTGACTGCAACCCCATCATCTTGTTCTTGCAGTGCGTCCACCTGTACGCCAAAGCGGATATCGGCAAACAGCCTGGCTAACTGTTTCTGCACCGGCTGCACCAGATCGGCATCGACCTGGGCGAGTAACCGGTCTTCACGCTCCACCAGGGTGACCTGGCTGCCGAGTGCGGCGTAGATTGAACCAAGTTCCAGGCCGACATAACCGCCACCCACCACGAGCAGTTTTTGGGGAATATCCGGTATGGAGAGGGCGACGGTGGAATCCATAATCCGGCCCTCGGGATTGCAGGCGATTCCCGGCAGTTCGAGGGGCCTGGACCCGGTGGCAATAATGCAATGTTTGAAGCGCACCCGGCTTATATCCGCCCCCGTAATACGTACGCTGGTTGAATTGTTAAACTGGGCCATACCCTGGATAAACAGGATTCCGCGCTGCTCGGCAAGGGTGACCAGGCCACCTGCAATTGAACCGACTACCTGGTCTTTCCAGGCCCGCATAGCAGCAAGATCGATTTTTGGTTGGCCAAAACTGATGCCCATTTTCTCCGCCCGTGCTGCATCGACAAGCAGTTCGGCGAGCTGCAGAAAAGTCTTCGAGGGAATACAACCTTTATGCAGGCACAGCCCGCCGGGACGAGGCAGAGGATCGACCATGATCACATCGAGGCCCAGGTCGGCAGCACGAAAAGCAGCTCCATACCCTCCGGGACCTCCGCCGATTACCAGCAGGTCGGTGCTCATTTCCATATCGCCCATAACCATAGCAGTATCCTTTCTAAATCATGGTAATAAGCAGTTCATCAGGATCTTCCAGGGCATCGATCACCAGCCGCAGAAAGCGTACTGCGTCGGCACCATCCACAACCCGGTGGTCGAAACAGAGGACAATAGGCATAAGCAGCCGGGGGACGATTTCATGTCGGCCACGCTCGTCGGTTACCACCGCCGGCTGCATCCGCCCCTGGCCCAGGCCGAGGATGGCCACTTCCGGATGATTAATAATAGCCGAAAAATGGCTGCCGCCAAGGGCGCCGGCGTTGGTAATGGTGAAGGTGCCTCCCTGCATCTCCTCACGACTATGGGCGCCTGTACGCACTCTTTCAATGGCGCCGTTTACCTCAATCGCCAGTTCCTTGATGCTTTTGCGGTCAACGTCTTTTATGACCGGTACCATCAACCCTTTTTCGGTGTCCACTGCAATCCCGATATTGAAATAGCGTTTGATAATGATTTCTTGCGCCTGCAGGTCAAGACTGGCATTGAAATAAGGGTAATTTTTCAGGGCGGATGCGACCGCTTTGATGGCAAAGAGCGTCATGGTCAGCCTGCCACCGGCTGCCTCGATTTCGGCCTTGTGTTTTTGCCGGAAGGCTTCCAGCTTGGTGATATCGACATCGTCCTGGCAGTGAACATGGGGAATCTGCGTCCAGGAACTGGTCATCTGGGCTGCTGTTGCCCGTCTGATCGACCGAAATGGCAACCGCTCAATTGTACCCCATTTGGTGAAGTCCGGCAGTGTTGTCAGGCGGTCCGTTAAGGGG
>RCMY010000745.1_pt1 | contig 31198 bp, 25 predicted proteins | sample 2041341 | NCBI WGS metagenome assembly RCMY01 (sample SAMN09708234, study PRJNA481090) | Marine sediment metagenome, whole genome shotgun sequencing project. | reverse complement strand
AGCGAAGCCGGGCAAACCGTCGAGTTGCTCTATGGGGCGTATAGTCACCCCCTCGGCGTTGAGCGGCACCAGGATGAAAGTAAGGCCCTTATGCCGCTGCGATTCGGGGTCGGTGCGAAACATGCCGAAGGTCCAGTCGGCAAATACGGCACGAGTGGACCAGGTTTTTTGGCCGTTAATAATATAGTGCTCACCGTCGAGCTCAGCTTTAGCGCGGATGGCTGCCATGTCGCTGCCGGCACCGGGCTCTGACCAACCCTGCGCCCATACCTCTTTCTTCACCCGAGGCCATCTTCGGCAGAATGCGGGCTTTTTGTTCCTCGGTGCCGTATTCCATCAAGGTCGGGCCGAGCAGGAAGATACCGTTTTGGTTAACCCGCGTCGGCGCGTTGGCGCGATAGTATTCTTCTTCGAAGATTAGCCATTGAATTAAGTCGGCCGCACGACCACCGAGTTCTTCGGGCCAGGTAACCATGCCCCAGCGGCCCTCATTCATGGTATGTTCCCAATCGCGATGCTGCTGAAAACCCTCTTCGGTGTCGAAACTGGTCAGCGGCTGGTCGGGCACATTTTGCTGCAGCCAGCTACGCACTTCTGCGCGAAACGCTGCGTGCTCTTCGGTATAAGCGAGATCCATACTAATTAACTGCCTGAGTTTTGCTGTTACTGCCGCGCGACTGCTCTCGCGCAGCCAACGCGGCGAGGCGTTGCTCGGCCTCTTCTACAATGCTGCTGATCAATTCCTTACAGGTGGGTAACGCATCGATCACGCCGGCCACTTGCCCGGAGGGCAGTACGCCGCCGTTGGGGTCACCGTCGACCATGGATTTTTGAATTATCATTGGCGCGTTGGCGGCCATGATCGACTGCGCTGCGGTGATATCGCCGGCTTTGTGCATCGCAACGGCAGACTTAAGCAAGCTAAATAAAGTCGCGCCCGTATGCTGACGAAACGCCAGACCGTTTTTTACTGCCAGAATCAGCTGCTTCAGCGGCCCGGCTTTTTCCAGTTTTAGCAGCATGTCATTCAGTATCATACGCTGCGGCAAGCCGTCCATTGCCTTCGACACCACGATATTGCCGGGGTTATTGCAATCGATGTAGCGCTGTTTGGTAGCGGCCGGCGTGGGGCTGTCTTGCGTCATTAAAAAACGCGTTCCCATGGCGATGCCGTCTGCCCCATAGGCAAGTGCGGCAACCAGGCCGCGACCGTCTTTAAAGCCACCGGCGCCGAGCACAGGAGTATTTTCCCCGACCGAGTCGACGACTTGAGGCAATAACAACGACGTTGGAATAACGCCCGTGTGACCGCCCCCTTCGCCGCCCTGAACGGTAACCGCATCAGCCCCTAGCTGCACTGCCTTAATGGCATGCTTGGGCAAGCCCACGGTTGGCATGCACACCACGCCAGCGTTTTTCAGCTTGGTGATTAACGCCGGTTCAGGCGAACGGCTATAGCTCACCGCGCGCACGCCGTGCTCCACCACCAAATCAACAATATGCCCGGCGTTGGGTTGGTACATATGAAAGTTCACGCCAAACGGCTGATCGGTCAGCTGCTTAACCTTGAGTATGTCGCGCTGCATTTCCTCTGGCGGAATGGTCGCGCCGGCAAGAAAGCCAAAACCGCCAGCGTTGCACGTGCCAGCGACTAAATTGGGATCGGCCACCCAACCCATGGCGGTTTGGATGATGGGATATTTACACCCTAACAGTTCGGTTATGCGGGTGTTGAGTGAGAACGGCATGGCTATTATCTCAGGAGCTGTCTCAGGATCGGTCGCCCGGCGGATTGTCCTTCAACTGTCGCGCGCGCCAGTTATGCGGATCAAGCTCGCTGATCATTGCCAGCTGCTCTGCTGTTGGCGCTGGCGTCGTCGGCAGCGTGTCCGGCATGGCCAGCTCAAAGCTGGTATTTTCCTGCACCTGTTCGGCGCTGATGCCGGGATGCACAGAAGCGAGTCGCATCTGCTTGTTCGGCCCGTTGAAATCGAGCACGCACAGGTCGGTAATAATCAGCCGAATATCAATATCGTCGAACGTATAGCCTTTGGGCAGACGCTCCGGGTTATAGCCGATGGTGCCAACCATATCGCATTCACCGTCAACAAATAGACGCTTGTTATGCGAGGGTACGAAGAATGAGTTGGCGTGGCTGATCGAGTTGCCGGGATAACCGCGCGCGCCTAACATTTGTACTTTGGGCTGTTGATGAGTGCCACCGATAAACGAAATATTCGCCTGCCCGAAGCGGTCGATCTGCGTTGGACCTACAAACGCATGCCGCTTGCCGCTCCACACGTTGTCGAAAATACGCGAGAAACCCATCCAGGTTTCGCTTTTGATTTGATAGTCGCCGCGCGGGCCTATCGGCACCGGTTCGCTGACCATATAGGCTTCCGAGTCGGTCATCAGCAAATCGGTATTCAGCGTTTTCATCGCCAGCGACGCGGCTAAGCGAGAAACCACTGAGCCTATGCCGCTGGCTAACACTTCACCATCACCGCGCCAGCATTCGGCACCGGCGACGATCATTAATTCGGCCAGGGTGTAATCAGACTGTGTGCTCATATCTCGGTTCCTAATAGATCGGCAGTGGTAAGGCGTGTACTGCGGCTTGCCCACCGACCGCGTCGAGATACTCTGCTTGCGTGCCTTTTATATATTTATCGGAGTAGTTTTGCCAGCCGCCCTCTGCCTTGGCGCTGGCGTTGTACTCCTTGAAGTGCTCTGCATCAAGGCCGTACAAGGGATTGCACGACGAAGGATGCGCACCGCAGGGGATGTGCACTACGCCGGTGGTCTCGGAACGCTCCCAAAACACGTAGCGGCTTTCTTCCTTGCTCTGATGGAAGTATTCCGTCTCGACCAACTCGTCGCAGCTTACAAACGTTTTGGCACTGGCGCGCACGAAGGCATCGTCTAAATAGTAGTCCGGACCTTTGATCTGGCAGACGCCGCGCCGGTCAGCGCGGTCTACGTGAATAAGCGCCGCGTCGAGGTTTAACGCTGGCATTGCCAGCCATTCCTTGCCGTCGGCGTAGGGGCTGTCTATAACTTTAATGTCGGGGTTGCAGGTCAGTATGTCGGTGCCCAGACCTACGGCGGTAGGAATAAACGGCGAACCCATGGCGGCCGCGCGCAGGCCCAATAACATCAGCCCTTCGTCGATTTCCATTACGTCGATGGCACCATTCTGGCGGGCTTTACGGAAATACGGCTCGAGTGGAATAAAGTCCAGCGAGACAAACGCGAACACGACTTTTTTCACTTTGCCAGCTGCGCATAACATGCCGACGTCGGCACCGCCGTAAGCCACTATGGTCAGATCTTTTAAGTCGGAACGCAGAATTTCACGTATCAGCGCCATTGGCTTGCGCCGTGGCCCCCAGCCGCCGATGCCGATAGTCATGCCATCGCTCAGCTCGCCCACCACCTGGTGAGCGGTCATTTGTTTATCCATTGGAACTCCACAAGCGCTGCGGCGGCGACTGAACAGTCGCACCGGCAAAGCGGCTTATTCTACCTGACTTGCCTGTGTGAGGCGGCTATCTTAAGAAACTGTAAGCGATGCGAATACGCTGAATTGTGTGCACCAAAAACTTAATATTCGCGACTGAAGTCGCGAAATTTGCGGGCCAAGACATTGTTTAAGCTCGCATACCAGCTACGCGCTTGCGCGTAACTCTGTTTTCAACACTTTGCCGGAAGCATTAAGCGGCAGAGCATCGACAAACTCCACATCACGCGGTACCTTGTAATTCGCCATATTGGCACGACACCACTCGATCACCTCTTCTGCGCTAAGCTCTGCGCCCTCGGTGCGCACCACAAAAGCCTTGGCGACCTCTCCCAGGCGCTCGTCGGCCACGCCAATCACCGCCACCTGGGCTATGCTGTGTAACGCGCCTAACGCACTCTCGATCTCGGCGGGGTAGCAATTAAAGCCACCGACGATAAACATATCCTTGATGCGATCAGTAATACGCAGATAGCCGTCGGCATCCATCACGCCCACGTCGCCGGTGTGCAGCCAGCCGTCCGCATCTATCGCCTCCGCACTGGCTTCGGGGTTATCCAAATAGCCTTGCATGACGTTGTAGCCACGCACATAGATTTCGCCCGCCTCTCCGGTTGCGGCGTCTTCTCCTGCGCCTGCCACACAGCGCACTTCAACGCCTGGAATCGCCCGGCCTGAGGTAGTGGAAATGATTTCTGGACCATCTTGTTCACGGCAAATGCTCACCACACCGCAGGTTTCTGTTAGTCCATACGCCGTTAACACCGTGTCGAAGCCCAGCTCGTTGCGCATGCGGGTAACCAATTCAACCGACACGGGCGCGGCACCAGTGACTGCCAATCGCAGACTTGAAGTGTCGTAATTGCTGCGCTGCGGGTGGGCAAGCAGTGATTGATAGACTGTCGGCGCGCCAGGCAATACGCTGACCCGGTCTTTTTCTATGCGCTCCAGCACGCTGTCGAGTTCGAACACCTGCACCGGCAGAATCTTTGCGCCGCGAATAATCGATGCCAGCCAACCGGCCTTGTAGCCGAAGGAATGGAAAAACGGATTAATCACCAGATAGTTGTCATGCTGGGTCAGGCCGACCATTTCCGACCAGGTCTCGAATACTTTGATGTTTTGCCCGTGACTGGTCATCACGCCCTTGGGTTTGCCGGTGGTGCCGGAGGTAAACATTATGTCCAGGGTGTCGTCGGGGGTGACGGCCGCTGCTTTGGCCTCTGCCTGCGCCGCGGCAATATCGTTACCCAGCACCAGAAATTGCGGCCACGCCAGCGTGTTATCAGCAGTGCCGCGAAACATGATGATCCTCTCCAGTGCCGGCAAGTCTTCATGCTGAAGCAGTTGTGGATAATTGACGCCTAAAAAATCGCCAACTGTTAGCAGCAGGCGCGCGCCGCTGGTATTTAGAATGAAAGCGGCTTCCGCACCTTTCAAGCGCGTGTTTAACGGCACTAAGACCGCCCCCAGCGTTTGCAGACCAACGCTGGCGATAATCCATTCGTACATGTTCGGCGCCCAAATAGCGATGCGATCGCCTTTGTCTATGCCCAGCGCTAAAAAGGCGCGCGCTGCCTGCAGCCGCGCCGCCTCCAGCTCGGCGTAGCTGAACTGCAGTTCGCCGTCTTCTATCGCGATTTTGGAGCCGAACTGCTGCGCCGCGCGCTGTACAATTTGCGGTAAGGTTTTGTCGTTCACTGTTTATTTCCTGTAATGCTTTTAAAAGAGGAGCCGTTAGGCCTTTTAATAGAGGGGCTTAACACATACGCCAGTGCTGGTCTTCCTGCAGGGCTCGACCTTCGGCTTCAAGTTTGATCAAGTGCGCCCACAGCGACATCGAGGCCATAAAATGCATGTTCTCGTCGACGTCGTCGTATACCTTTAAGGTCAGTGCCTCTCTTGTGATGGCAGCGTGCGCTGTTAGCTTATCGATGACTTTTTGTTCACGACGCAAACGATGGGCTACGATAGCGTCGACGATGTCATGTGGATTCGGCATCAGCTCACCATGACCCGGCCCGAAACTGTGCAGCGGATAATTTTTGAGCTTCTGCAGCGATTCGATATAGTCTTTCATCACCCCTGCTGGTGGAATAATAACCACGGTGGAGCCGTTCATAATATGATCGCCAGTCAACAGCACGCCGTCTGCTTCCAGCAAATAACAATAGTGATTACTTACGTGGCCGGGTGTATGCACCGCGCGAACGTTTACGCCCGCCAGCGTCAACAGCTGGTCGTCATACACCTCGACGTCTGCCTTAAAACTTTCGTCCTGAAACTTTGACTCGGCCGGCGGTGTAGCACCGTAAACTTTAGCGGCACTTAGCTGGGCAAGTTTTTTAGCCGCCGGCGAGTGATCGGGATGAGTGTGCGTCACTACGATGCTGTCGATACGACCGCCAAACTCGCGCAGCAACGCATTAATGTGCGCATCCAGCGCCGGGCCCGGATCGATAATCGACACCGGCCCAGCCTGCAAATCTTCACCGACGATATAGGTGTTAGTGCCGGCACCGGTCATCGGGCCCGGGTTGGGCGCAACCATGCGGCCAAGGTGCGGGGTTAATTGCGTAAACTCGCCAGTTGCCAGGGCTTGCAACATACAACTCTACAACATCAAACGCTATGCGAGCGGAGTGATTGGCACTTCCGGATTAACGTCTGCAGCATAATCGACGCCGTCAATCTCAAAGCCGAACAGGCGCAAAAACTCCTGCTTGTAACCCTTGAGATCGGTCAACTCGTTCAAGTTCTCAGTATTGACCTGTGCCCACAGCTGCTCGATTTTGGTCTGAATTTCCGGCTGCAGCTCTTTACCGTCGGCGCGCAGACGGCCCTCGTCGTCCAGCAAGGGCGCGTTACCATACAGGCTGTCTTTAAACAGGCCATAAATTTGCTCAATACAGCCTTCGTGCGTGCCGGCGGCTTTCATGGTCTTGAATAACATCGCGAGATATAAAGGCATCACCGGGATAGCACTACTCGCCTGGGTGACGACGGCTTTCAATACCGACACGCGCGCATCGCCATTTTTCTCCGCCAGTTGGGCGCGAATATCCAGCACGCGTTTGTCGAGGTCTTGCTTGGCCGCGCCGATGGTGCCGTGCCAGTAAATATCCCAGGTGACTTTTTCACCGATGTAGGTATAGGCGGTCGTTTTAACACCGTCGGCTAATACATCGGCAGCCGATAAGGCATCGATCCACATCTGCCAGTCTTCACCGCCCATCACCGCGACGGTGTTGGCAATTTCTTCCTCGGTCGCGGCCTCAATGGTCACGTCGTCGACAGTTTCCTTGTCGGTATTAATCGCGCGCTGGGTGACGGGCTTGCCGATAGGCTTGAGGGTGGAGTTATGCACAATGCCGGTTTTCGGATGCTGCCGGCGCGGCGCGGCGAGGCTGTAGACCACCAGATCGACTTGCCCCATATCTTCTTTAATTACGTCGATAGTTTGCTGCTTTAACTCGTCACTAAAGGCGTCGCCGTTAATGCTTTTGGCGTACAAACCTTCTGCATGGGCAAATTTATGTACAGCCGCGGAGTTATACCAACCCGCCGAACCTGGTTTTCTCTCGGTGCCCGGCTTTTCAAAAAATACGCCCAACGTGGCAGCATTGCTGCCGAACGCTGCAGTGATTCGCGACGCCAAGCCATAACCAGTCGATGCGCCCAGTACCAATACACGTTTGGGGCCGTTCTCAATAGGACCCTGTGACTTGACATAGTCGATCTGTTGTTTCACATTCGCTTCACATCCCATTGGGTGTGTCGTGACACAAAGAAAACCACGAACCTTGGGTTTGATTACCATATCTTCGACCTTATTGGGTGCACAGGGGCTGCCATTATAAACGCGCTGGCCAATAAAATCCGGCGTTTTAGACATACCAAAATTACCGAGAACTTAGAATGACCCAGCTGCGCTATGCAACGCCTGCGGAATGGACCGAAGGCGTATTGACCGATTTTGATACATTTATGCAAGACCATGCCGCCGCCGAGAAGAAAGCCTCGGGCATGGCGATGAGTATGGTGTCGCATTACCCCGACAAAGCCGACCTTATCATCGCCATGACTGAACTGGCCGTGGAAGAACTCACGCATTACCGCGAAGTGGTTAAACTCATCTATGCGCGTGGGCTGCAGCTACAGGCAGATCAAAAAGACGCTTATGTGGTGCAAATGCGGCAACATATCCGGCACGGTAAAGACGCTTATCTACTCGACCGCTTGCTGACTGCCGGCATTATTGAAGCGCGCGGTGCGGAACGCTTCGGCCTGATAGGTGAAGCCTTGCCGGTTGGGCAGCTGAAAACTTTCTACCAGGCTATTACCCGCTCCGAGCAACGCCATCAGAATCTATTCGTCGAGCTGGCGGCGAAATACTTGCCTGGTGCAATGGTGCAGTCGCGGCTCGACGATTTACTCGACGCGGAAGCAGCCATTGTGCGAGATCTGCCGCTGCGTGCAGCGTTGCACTAGACGATGGCGCTTGCCAAGTATCTCAGCCGCTACGCCGAAGCGCACACGCAACAGCTAGCCGATTTCCCTGGCAGCTATGACTATGTTTGCGTTATTCCCTGTTTTGATGAGAGCGAAGCTTTTCTGCAGATAAACGCAACCGCATTCAACACCGCCTCGAGTTTGATTATTGTGGTTATTAACCAGGCGCCAGCGGAAGACATCAATGCCAACAACCTCGCTGTGCAACGCTATGTTGAAACGTCTTTCCTGCGCCTGTGGCAGAGTTTAGATCGCGTTCTAACGCTTTATGCCAGCGGCAGCGGTTGGCATCTACTGTGTGTCGATGCGTTCTCGCCAGGGCGTCAGCTGCCGGTAAATCACGGCGTTGGCTTGGCGCGCAAAATCGGCGCTGATATCGCCTGCCAGCTTTATTACTGCGGCAAGATTGCCAAGCCGTGGATTTTTACCACCGATGCGGACGTGGAATTACCCGATGATTATTTCATTGCAACGGCTAATGTTGCTGGCGCGGCAGCGCTGATATTCCCGTACCAGCATTCCCACCCTGACGACCCAAATCAGGCGCTTGCCATAGACTTATATGATTACAGTCTGCGCTATTACGTCGCCGGGCTGCACTGGGCAGGCTCACCGTATGCGTTTCAAACGGTGGGCAGTACGCTTGCAGTACACGCCGAGCACTACGCCAAAGTGCGCGGCTTTCCGAAGCGCAGCGCCGGGGAAGATTTTTATATTCTGAATAAATTGCGCAAGACCGGGGATATCGTAACTTTGCCTCGGCCTGCGATATCAATCGCCGCACGCGTTTCGCACAGAACACCGTTCGGCACGGGTGCGGCGCTTAGTCAGATCGTACAGCTTGAGGATGCCGCGCGCGATTACGTTTTTTATCACCCTCAGATATTTTCCTTACTGCGGCTGTTTCTGCATTCCCTACCCGAGATCTGGCAACGGCTTAGCGATGCCAGCGCCGGCAACGCTGCTATTCAAATGACAATCTACAAAGTAATAGAAAACGAAAAACTGGTTCAAGTACTGCAGACACTGACTGTGGATGCCGGTATTCAGCATGCGTTTTCGCACAGCAAAACGTTGCACGGTTTTCTAAAACACATACACGATTGGTTTGATGCGTTTCGCGCACTAAAACTCGTACATGGATTGCGGGATGGGTACTATCCCTCGGTAAATATCGAGGAATTGCAGAGGTTAGCACCGGAGTTTTTGTCACAATCGTCGCTCGCCCGAGGTGTTCGCGACTTTAGTCGCGAATCGCGCAGGCCTACTTACAAAAGCTGGCGTCGAATATCCGCCAGCAGGTCACAGACATCGGTCATAAACCTGCCCGCATGCGCGCCGTTGACGGCGCGATGATCGTAGGAGAGCGAGAGTGGTAGCATTTTGCGTGGTACGAACGCTGCGTCGATATATACAGGCTTAATTGCTGTGCGTGAAACGCCGAGGATGCCCACTTCAGGCGTATTTACGATCGGCGTGAAGCCCTTGCCCCCGATGTTGCCGAGGCTTGAGACCGTAAAGCAGGCACCCTGCATGTCGGCGGCAGAAAGCTTGCGGTCTTTCGCTTTGGCCGATAGCTGCGCCATTTCTCCAGCGATTTCCCAGATAGACTTTCTGTCTACATCACGCAACACCGGCACCATCAAACCCGCCGGCGTGTCGACCGCCAGGCCAATATGGTAGAACTGCTTATACACAATATGTTCGCCATCGGTCAGCAGCGAGGCGTTAAATTCGGGGTTTTTACGCAAGGCCAGCGCGCAGGCCTTGACGATAAACGGCAGCGGTGACAGCTTAACCCCGCGTTTTTCCATCATGGGTTTCAGACTGGCCCGATAGACTTCGAGGTCGGTAATATCGGCATCATCGAAGTGGGTTACTTGCGCTACGTTAAGCCAGCTGCGCTGCATGTTTTGCGCGGTTAATTTGTGTAGCTTGCTCAGCGGCTGCTGATCGACTGCGCCGAATTGGGCAAAATCAACGGCCGGCACGGTCGGTAACGCGCCCGTGGCTGCGACTGCACCTGGTTTAAGCGCCGTCTTGATGAAGCTTCGCACATCGTCTACAAGAATACGATTGTGCGCGCCAGAAGCCTTCACCCAGGTCAGGTCAACACCCATCTCGCGCGCCAGCTTACGCACGGCTGGCCCGGCATACACTTCACCGCCCGCCTGGCGTTCGACCAAAGCGGCGTCGGCCTGGTTAGACAAATTAGCTGCTGGCTGAGTGCTATCATCCGCCGCTGCAGGCACGTTAGCTTGCGGCTCGGGTTCGGGCGCTTTCCCCACCGTTGCTTCGCTATCCCCTGTGTCGGCGGTTGATTCTTCTGCCGCCGCATCTGCCACTTCGACTGCTACTTCAACGTCGACAATGGCATCACCCTTAGCAACGCTAGCACCCTCTTCAAGATGCAGCTTAATTACCTTACCGGCCACTGGGCTCGGCACTTCCATTGAGGCTTTGTCAGACTCCAGCACGATCAGTGACTGCTCCAACTCGACGCTATCACCAACGCTAACGCTGACCTCAATCACCTCAACACTGGCGGCACCGCCGGTATCGGGAACTTTAACAGTCTCGGTCGTCACGTTGTTTTCTCAAAAACAATGAATGGGGTTGCTAGCACGTCCACGGATCTCGCTTGTCGGCATCAATAGCATATTTTTGCATCGCCGCGCTTACCTGCGCCGGTTTCAGCACCCCTTCGTCAGCCAGCGCTTTCAAACTGGCGACGACGATAAAGTAGCGATCAATCTCGAAGAAGTGGCGTAACTTTTGGCGCGTATCGCTACGACCAAAACCGTCGGTGCCGAGTACCGTATAGTGCTGTGGGATAAAACCACGAATTTGCTCAGCGTAATTTTTCATATAATCGGTCGCGGCAACCACCGGACCGGTTTTGTCTTGCAGCTGCTCGGTCACGTAGGGCACGCGCCGCGGCTCTTCCGGGTGCAGCATATTCCAGCGCTCGTCAGACTGTGCCTGCCGGCATATTTCATTAAAGCTGGTCATACTCCACACATCGGCCTCGATCTCGTGTTCATCGCGCAGCAGGTCGGCGGCGGCGAGTATTTCAAGCAGTATCGTGCCACTACCCAGCAGCTGCACAACATGTTTGGCTTTTGTGTCGGCCGCCTGCCGCACGCGATACATGCCCTTGATAATGCCTTGCTCGACCCCTTCTGGCATCTCTGGCTGGTGGTAGTTTTCGTTCATGGTGGTGATGTAGTAAAAACGGTTTTCCTTATCCGCATACATGCGGCGCAGGCCATCCTGCACAATCACCGCCAGCTCATACGCATAGGTGGGGTCGTAGGAGATGCAGTTGGGAATCGTATTGGCGAGAATGTGACTGTGGCCATCCTGATGCTGCAGACCCTCACCGTTTAACGTAGTTCTGCCGGCGGTGGCACCGATCAAAAAACCGCGCGCCTGCGAATCACCCGCCGCCCAGGCCAGATCACCGATGCGCTGAAAGCCGAACATGGAGTAAAAAATATAAAACGGCACCAGGGCATAATTACTGTTGCTGTAAGCGGTTGCGGTGGCAATCCAGGCACTGAACGCACCGGCTTCATTAATGCCCTCTTCCAGAATCTGACCTTTCTTGTCTTCCTTATAAAACATGATTTGATCGGCATCGTGTGGCTTGTATTTCTGCCCCACCGAAGAATAAATACCTAACTGACGGAACATGCCTTCCATGCCGAAGGTGCGTGCCTCGTCGGGAACGATGGGTACGACGCGCGCGCCAATTTTTTTATCTTTCACCAGCGACGACAAGATACGCACAAATGCCATGGTGGTAGACACTTCGCGCTCGCCAGAAGATTTTAGCTGGCTATCGAATGCTTGCAACGCCGGCACTGGCAGAGCGTCGAAATCACTTTGCCGCACCGGAATACTGCCACCCAGTTTGTCGCGCGCGCGTTTTAGATAATGCGCCTCCGCGCTGTCGTCTTCCGGGCGGTAGTATGGGACTTTATCGATATCGTCGTCGCCAATCGGTACGCCAAACCGGTCGCGGAATTTTTTCAGGCTGTCGGTATCGAGCTTTTTCAGCGAGTGGGTAATATTCTGCGCCTCGCCAGCGGCACCGGTACCATAGCCCTTCACCGTCATGGCCAACACCACGGTAGGCTGACCCTGATGTTCAACGGCGGCAGAGTAGGCAGAATAGACTTTATAAGGGTCATGGCCGCCGCGGTTAAGATACATAATGTCGTCGTCGGTCAGGTCTTTCACCAGCTCCAGCAGCTCGGGGTATTTGCCAAAAAAATGTTCGCGCGTATAGGCACCGCCGTTAGATTTATAGTTTTGCAGTTCGCCGTCGACCACTTCGTTCATGCGTTGCTGCAGTAAACCGGTTTTGTCTTTGCGCAATAAAGGATCCCACATGCGCCCCCATATAACTTTGATCACATTCCAGCCGGCGCCACGAAATACCGCCTCCAGTTCCTGGATGATATTGCCGTTGCCTCTAACAGGTCCGTCAAGGCGCTGCAAATTGCAGTTGACCACAAAAATTAAATTGTCGAGCTTCTCGCGGCCGGCCATCGCGATCGAACCCAGCGATTCGGGCTCGTCGGTTTCACCGTCGCCCAGAAAAGCCCACACCTTGCGATCACCCTGCTCCACCAGCTCGCGGCTGTTGAGATATTTCAATACGCGCGCCTGATATATAGCCTGAATCGGCCCCAGACCCATCGACACGGTCGGGAATTGCCAGTAGTCCGGCATTAGCCACGGGTGCGGATAAGACGACAGGCCTTTACCGTCGACTTCGCGGCGAAAATTATCCAATTGGTCTTCGGTCAGGCGACCTTCAAGAAAAGAGCGTGCGTAGATACCCGGCGAGCTATGCCCCTGGTAGTAAATCAAATCGCCGAGATGTGAGTCGGTAGGGCCACGGAAAAAATAGTTGAAGCCAACGTCGTACAAGGTAGCGCTGGAAGAGAAGCTGGAGATATGACCGCCCAGGCTGGCGTCACGCGTGTTGGCGCGCATTACCATCGCCAGCGCATTCCAACGCACCAGCGAACGAATGCTGCGCTCCATAAACAAGTCGCCCGGCATGTGTTTTTCGGCTTCCGGCGGAATCGTGTTACGAAACGGGGTGGTAATGGTAGCTGGCAGGCGGATGCCGTTGTTGGCGGCCCAATCGGCGAGGGTTTTTAGCAGATATGCCGCTCGGCCTTTGCCAACATTGCGCGTAACGGAGTCCAACGCTGCTAGCCACTCTTGAGTTTCTAAAGGATCTTGATCTTCGAATTCCATCAGCAAGGCCTGTCAATGCAACGCAGGAGAATGAGTATTAACTCAACAAAGAGCAAGCAAAATGGTTACATAGACCTACATTAAACGCAATAAGGTTTAGTTTGCGGGACGGGGAGTTCGCAGGGTGCGCCGTGCGCACGTGGGAGCACCGCAAGACTGTGGCAATATGGCGGAATGTGGTGCGCGCGGCGCACCCTACGGGCTGTATTCCTAATCTTCGACCAGAAACATTTCCACGCGGTTGTTCAGACCGGCGATACGGTTCCAGTCGCCGGCGGTTTTCACTGCCGACTCTGCCGGGTATTCTACCAGCGGCAGGCTGGCACCTTTGGGCGCAACTTCAACGCTGATGTCGCCCGCAGTCAGCTCGGGTATCTGCTGCAGAAAATCTTTAAAGGCGGTCGACTGACCAGCGCTGCGCTGCAATGCTGCCGCTTTATTGTCACCTATCACCGCGCAGTCGCCAATCGACAACTGGCTGTTTGGCATCACAAAGCCTTGTTTACCATCCTGCACCAGGCAGTATTGACCAACGTGACTTTCAATCACAATACTGCCCTTAAAGCCGGCTAACTGGGAACTGTTAACCAGCTCACGCAGTAGTTCCAGCCGTCTACCTGCCATAGGTTGTTCGTTGTAAGCGTACTCACCGGCCTGATTAATGCTCCACTGCAGCGACTGCAGCAACTGCTGCTGACGCGTTAGCAGCGCGCTTTCACGCTCCTGCATAGAGAAATATTTGAAGCTGCCCCAAATTAGCAGCCCGACGACGCAGCCTATAAGCAGCAGCGGGCCAAGCAGAGAAATTGACGGCGACTTTATCTTGGGTGGAGTAAATCCGGCATTCGGCAGGTCGGGTGGTGGTAGCGCATCAACCAGCGAATGTGGTGGTTGCTCTTTCTCCAGCGGCTGGTAGCCTTCATATACCAGCTCTTCAACCACCGGCGGCTCGTTGATCGGCTCATTACTAGCCACCTGAAGTGGTCGCTGCGAAGCCGGCTGCTGCGGCTTCGATTTCGGCTTCGCCGCTGCGGCCGCTGCCAGTCGCTGCAAGGTGGCGTGTAAATCGTCCTGCGTGGCTGGCTTGCCAAGAATATCTGCCGCGCCCAGTGCCTGCGCCTGACCTACGTAGACTTCGCCATCGCGGGACGTGTACATAACAATGGGAATATGCATGGTCGTCGGGTCTGACTTGATCATTCTGACCGCTGCAAAACCGTCCATGCCCGGCATCATATGATCCATGAAAATGACGTTCGGTTTTTGCGTTTGTAAATAGTCGATAGCCGCTTCCGCCGATGCAACGGCGTCGGCTTTGCACGCTTCCTTGCCCAGCATTTGTTTCAGAACGGCGCGCGAGGTGCGCGAATCATCAACAACCAGCGCATGGTTCATAGTGTTAACCTATTATTTTTGACGACCTATTCTATCTCTTTTTTAACCATAGTCTGAAATTTATAGTAAATTTGCTGGTCTTTAAATTTGTGCAAACTATGCACATCTTTTATGTCGTCTGGCAGGCCTTTCGCACTTTTGTCACCTGCGCTCCACAGCAGCAAACGTCCCTGCGTGTTAGCCACCAGCGTCAGCTCAAAGAACTCACGCCATTCCGGCAACGTCGTCTCTTGAAGAATTTGCAGCAACCGCTGGCGCTGATCGAAGTTGAGATCGTTCATTGAAATAGCCTCCCAATAGCGTCCGGCCTGACCGCGCTGATTTTTCGGCTGCTCCTCAAGATCGCTGATCAACGCGGCTTTTTGTTGACTAAAGTACTGCTCCGGCATGTCACTCGCTTTCGCGCCATAGGCTTGCAAAAATTCGCCAATGGCAGCGTAGATAAGCGCGCCGCTTGCCGTTGGCGATTGCACTACAAACGCGGCACCCGGTACGTCGACCACCGGCATCTCGTCGGCGAAGACGACGTATCCCAACTGCTGTTCTGTACGTAGCTGCTGAAAAAAGTCGGTTTTCAATATTTGCATGGTTAGTGCCATTAGGGCTCGGCTGCGGTCGCTGCGATCGCTAGCCTGTTGATACAGTAAAACTGCCGCATCGTTATTAACTATCTCAAGCTTTCGTTGCAGCGTTTGCTTGTTTTGCAAATGCACTATCTCGACTTCAGGCTGCCGTGGCGCGTCGTCTTCAGGTTTGGCCAATACCTTACGCATGGGTTTTACCAAACGCTTTGCCTGGCCCTTCTTCAAGTTGCCATACACCATGGCGTCGAGCTCGGCGGTTTGGAAAAAGCGCAGTTTGAACTGCTGCAAATCATCGATACTGGCGTCCTGCAGCGCAGCTATCAGCTCATCTTCCTGCCAATAGCTTTTGATCATGGTTTCTGAAACAGCGCCGAGAACCTGTAGGTACGGCAACTGTTTTTTCGCGTTTTGCCAAGCGCGAATGCGCTCTTTTTTCAATGCTGCGAAGCGCTGCGGGTTCACCTCTGGCATCGCCATCGCCTCGGCAACTCGCTGCAGCAGCAAACGCTGTTTATCGCTGTAGCCACCGGCCTTGATGCTCACGCCGCGCAGATGCTTCATCACACTGACATGCAGTCCGGCGAGCACCGCCGGATAAGAGAACTCGTTGAGGCTGTCCTGCAGTAAGTCGACATACAGTTGCGACAGTGCCGCATGCTGAGGGCTGTCGTTGGCCAGCGGCGTATGGAAATTAAAATACGCCTGCGCCTTCGGTACCTTGAATTTGCTGTCTTGCAGCCACCACATGCGCGTACGCTCACCGAACGTCAACTCTTCTGGAGTAGTCGCAGGTTTTTTGATCCGTGGCATAGCAAAATTATGTGGCACAAATGGATTCGGCTCGGGTATCAGAATGGCAGGGTTCGCGTTTGCCGCCTGCCACACCTTTAATTGTTGGTCGTCGACCTCTGCCACGGCGTAAGGCGTGTCATACCACGGGCTGCGCTCAGGGAAGTCTTTGCCATCAGCCATTAGCGTGATTAAGGCATTGTCGGGCGTGAGATAGCCGAGAAAATCGGCGATCAGTTCAGGTTTATAATCTTGCATCAAATAACCGGCGCGCAGTACGTCCTCAGCCGGGTAATAGTGCATGCTGTTTGCCAGGCTGCTGGCGTAATTGATGGGCTGCGATTTTTCCTGGAAGCGAAACTGGGTAGCAAGCAACTCCGACTGCTCTTTAAACAGCCAGTCCTGTATACCCTCTTGCCTGACCCGGGCAATGGTTTGAAACAGCAGTTTTAACACCTCATTCTGCTGCTCTAACCCGGTGTCCGTCAGCGAGATAACAACATTGAATGTGGCGCCACTATCATCTTCAAAGCCTGTGCCGGCACTGAGCTGCTCGGCCCAATCTTTCTGCTTAAGATACGACAGCAGACTGCCCTCACCCTCATGGCCAATAATATTGCCGATATATTGCAACGGTTTGCTTTTGTAATGCTCTTGCGTGGTAGGGATGGGAAACGTCACACTGAGGTTGCGGGTATCTTTTTCCGGTTTGATCGACACCATTTTTGGCAGGCTGCCGGGTTTAAACAAAGCAGGCTCGTTGACCACGGCTACGGTGTCGCGTTGCGGTACCGCACTGAACAAGTCCTGCACCCATTTTTGCAGTTCGGCTACCGGCTCGCGTCCAATAACCACCAGGCGCATATTGTCGGCCGAGTAATGTTGCCGATAGAACTTCAGCAGCTGCTGGCGCGCCGCCTCGGTGCCGCCACCGTTGAGGGTTTGCAGATTACCTACGCTGAGCTTGGCAAACGGGTGCTCGGGATTAATGATCTGTTGAAAAACATCGAGTGAGCGGCGGCTGTCGTCGCGCAAACGCGAGCGGTATTCAGACTCAACCGCGTTCATCTCGCGCTCTACGTAGTTGGCAGTAAACAGCGGTGCGACAAAAAACTGGGCAAAGCGGTCCAGCGCAGCACGCAGATGGTTGGCGTTCACGTCGAAAAAATAATTGGTGTGCTCAAAGCTGGTGTAGGCGTTATGGGTACCGCCGTGAGAGCTAATAAACTCCTGGTACTCCCCCGATTCAGGATACTTTTTAGTGCCCAGAAACAGCATATGTTCAAGAAAATGCGCCAGCCCCTGGCGCTCCTGCGGGTCGGCCTCGGCGCCAACGTTAACGTCTAACGCGGCTGCCGCCTTGGTCGCTTTGGGGTCTGAAACCAGCAACGCTTGCAGGCCGTTTTCCAGTGTCAGCCATTCGTAGTCACGCGTATCGTTGTCACTTTTAATAACCTCGACATTATTAACAACGTCTCCAGCGTCTTTGACCGTGTTAATGTCTGCAAAGGCTAGCGCGACGCTGCCAATACCAGTAACAAAAACCAATGCGCGCAGCAGCGGCGTAACATTAGAAAGCATAGTATTCCTCACTGAATAATTTGAACAACGCAGCCGTTAGTCTGACCGGCTTGTGCGCTAAGTGGTGGCGTTAGACGCGCTGTTGCCGGCGCGCGGCCAGGCATTGAAAACGGCCTTCACCAGCGTCGCCAGGGGGATGGCAAAAAATACCCCCCACATGCCCCAGATGCCGCCAAACACCAGCACCGACATAATGATCGCCGTTGGGTGCAGGTTCACGGCCTCGGAAAACAGCAGTGGTACCAGTACGTTGCCGTCCAGCGCCTGTATCACCACATAGGTCAGCATTAAATAGGTGAATTGCGACCCCAGCCCCCACTGAAAATAGGCGATCAGGGCCACGGGCAGGGTCACTACGGTGGCACCGATATAGGGAATTACCACCGACAGACCTACCAATAGACCCAGCAGCGCGGCATAGTTCAAATCCCACAGCACAAAAGCCACATAGGCGACGCCGCCCACTAAAAATATTTCGATGGATTTACCGCGCACGTAATTAGCGATCTGATCGTTCATTTCGTGCCAGATTGACGTCATCAGCGGCCGTTTTTTTGGCAGCAAATCACCCACCAGCGCCAACACCTGGTCTTTGTCTTTGAGAAAGAAAAACACCAATATCGGCACCAGCACCAGATAAATCACCAGCGCCGCCAGGTTGCCAATATTGGCCATTGAAAACGACACCACCCACTGCCCGAGCTTGCCCAACTCGGCACCGGTAATGTCCATCAGGTCTTCTACCTGGGCATAGGTGAGCAGGTCGGGGTATTGATCAGGCAGCAGCATTAATAGCTTTGTGCCCTGGTTGAGCATACGCGGCAGCTCGTTAAACAAGGTGACCAGCTGCCGCCAGCTTAGCGGCAGCACCACGAAAATAATAAGTGTCAACACGCCCAAAAACACAATATAGGTCAGCGCCAGGGCAAGCCAATGCGGGCAATGCCACTGCACCAGCCGCGAAATCATGCCCTGCAACAGAAAAGCGATAATGGCGCTGGCAATGACCGGTGCCAGCACATTACCCATGGTCACTATTGCGGTAAAAGTCACCACCAATAGCAGCATGAGAACCAGCGCTTCCTCATCGGCCAAATAGCGGTCAATCCACTTACGTAAAATATCAAACATAATGGCTTAGCTTTTCTGGAGGAGGTATTCGAAGCTGTCGTCGTGCTGCTCACTGAGTAGCAGCCTATGGCCGCTCTGCTCGGCGAACACTTGAAAGTCGCGCACCGACCCCTGGTCGGTCGCGATAACGCGCAGCTGTTGTCCTGCTGTCATTTTATTCAGCGCCTGTTTGGCTTTCAGCAAAGGCAGTGGGCAGGTCAAGCCGCTGGCATCAACGACGACCAATTCAGTTTTTAGCATAGTATGACGATATTTCTATTCAATCGGTAAGTATACCCAAGCTGGAGGCGCCACTACAGGGAAAAAGCGGAACAGCGCGGCAACGGAATTATTTGCCGGAAAAACACTCGAAATTACCATATAAAGGCGTCGCGAAGTCGACGTTCACGTTTGTGAATTTAAATGCTACAGTCAAACTAACTTATGGTGTGGTTGCGGAACACAGTTTTATTTATGCCCAAACCCTCAAAAATTCTTATCGCTTGTCTTGTTTTTCTGCTTGCCTGCAGCGCGCCGCGCGCCGATGAGATCGAGTTGCCAAATTTGGGTAACGCCGGTGGCAGTTTGTATTCCAGCGAACAGGAATACAAACTGGGCCAGGCTTGGCTGCGCAGCTTTCGCAGCCAGGTGCGCACCGTGTCTGACCCCCTTCTCTCGGCTTATATGGAAGATCTTATTTATCGGCTGGCAACGCATAGCCAGCTGAAAGACAGACGCCTTGAGTTGGTCATGGTGCATAACCCGAACATCAACGCGTTCGCAGTGCCGGGTGGCATCATCGGCGTACACGATGGCTTGCTACTGCATGCCGAAAGCGAGGATGAACTGGCAGGCGTGCTCGCCCACGAGCTGGCGCATCTTAGCCAACGGCATTTTCAACGCGGCCAGGAAGAAGCGCGACGCAACCGTATACCCAACATGGCCGCACTGTTAGCGAGCCTGGTAGTGCTCGCCACGGCGGGCGGTGATGCCGGCATGGCAGCGATCACCGCCACCCAGGCTGGAATACTACAAAATCAACTGCGTTTTAGCCGCCAGCATGAAATTGAAGCCGACCGCATTGGCATGTTGACTTTGGTCGACGCCGGCATTGACCCCAACGCTATTCCCCGCATGTTCGAGCGTATGCAACGCGCGTCTCGCTATCGCCGCAGCCCGCCCGAATTTCTCAGCTCTCACCCGGTGACTCAAAGCCGCATTGCGGACTCGCGCACCCGAGCGCGCGAGTACAAGGTGCCTGAATACGCTGACGATGTTGAATATCAACTGATGCGGGCGCGTGTGCAGGTGAGCTACGCCGACAACGCCGGTGCGGCGATTAAACGTTTTAAAGCCGCGCTGGATAATAAAGACGGAAGTGCAGCGGCCGCGCGCTACGGGCTGGCGCTGGCGTATATCAAAACCAACCAGCTCGAAGCGGCACACGCTGAGCTGCAACCGCTGCTGCAACAAGACCCTGACCGCATCACCTTCATTGCCGCGCAGGCAGAGATAGAGTCGCGCGGCGGTAATTATGTGGAGGCAGCCGACCTGCTGAAACAGCAGTTGCGCATTAATCCCGACAATCACCCGCTAACCATGCAGTATGCCGAAGTGCTGTTAAAACAGGGCAACGCCAGAGAAACTCAAAAGCTGCTGCTACGCCAGGTTAAAAGCCATCCGCACGATGAGCATCTATGGTATTTACTGGCCGAAACTCACGGACTGGTAGGCGATATTTCTGCCGTGCATCAGGCCCGGGCCGAGTACTTTGTACTCAACGGCGTATTCGATTTGGCGCAGAAACAACTGCGCTATGCGTTAAAACTGGTGCAGGGAGATTATTTGGAAACGGCGAAGATTAATGAGCGCCTGCTGAGTATCGAAGAGATGCAGGAAGCGATTAAAATTTAAACACTTAGTGATTTAAGCGTTGCCAATAACGCTCACATGCAGCTGCCGCGCAAAATTTAACATACGCTCCAGCGGTATAACGGCGCGTTTGCCCAGTTCCGGGTCGACAAATATTTCATTACTGCCATGCTCCAGCGTCGTGGCCAGGTTTTCCAGCGCGTTCATTGCCATCCACGGGCAATTGGCGCAGCTGCGGCAGGCCGCGCCGCTACCGCCGGTGGGCGCGATAATAAATTCCTTGTCCGGCATTTGTTGTTGTAACTTATAGAAAATACCCTGATCGGTGGCCACAATAAATTGCGTGTTAGGCAGGTTGCGCGCGGCGTTGATAATTTGCGTGGTCGAACCGACTTTATCGGCAATTTCCAATACCGACTGCGGTGACTCAGGGTGCGCCAGCACCGCAGCATCAGGATAGACGCGCTTAAGATCTTCAATACCGCGCGCCTTGAACTCTTCGTGGACGATGCAGGCGCCGTCCCATAAAATAACATCGGCACCGCTTTCGCGCTGTACATAAGAACCCAGATGTTTATCCGGTGCCCACAAAATCTTTTTCCCCTGGTCTTTCAGGTGTTCAACCACATCGAGGGCGATGCTGGAGGTCACTACCCAATCCGACAGCGCTTTTACGGCCGCCGAGGTATTGGCGTAGACGACCACAGTGCGGTCGGGGTGCTGTGCGCAAAATGCCTCGAATTCATCGGCCGGGCAGCCGATATCCAGCGAGCAGGTTGCCTCCAGGGTCGGCATTAGCACGCGCTTTTCGGGGTTTAGAATTTTGGCGGTCTCGCCCATAAACTTGACCCCGGCAACGACCAGCGTATCGGCCTTGTGCTCGTTACCGAAGCGCGCCATCTCCAATGAGTCAGACACGCAGCCACCGGTTTCCTCCGCCAGCGACTGTATCTCCGGGTCGGTGTAGTAGTGCGCCACCAGCACGGCATTTTTTTCCTGCAGCAGACGTTTGATCTGCGCGCGGTGTGCGTCGATTTCGCTGCCGCTGAACTGTGGCTCGGCAGGCACACTATCGAGGTGGCGCTTGACGACCTTTTGATCGGCTGCGTAGGAATCCAGGTCTTGCATTAATGCCATTGTCTATAGCTCTGTTACATTTCGCGATAATCATAGCACAGCGATTAGTCAAATTAATCCCCCGTCATGTTGTTTGCTTTGTGTGCGTTCACGGTGCTTTTGTAGGTCCGCATTTATTCGGACAAAGCACAGCGTTGGCAAAACCCATTGGCCGAATAAATTCGGCCCTACAAAAGAATGTCGCCCGGCAAGTCTCGCGTGCTGGCGCTGCTCTTGTTACGATTCTGTTATAACTTTCTAGATATCACCCTATGAAATTCAAGATCATTGGCAATATTCGGCAGGAAGAAACGTTTGCTACCGGTAGTGGAATACGAGAAATTGCTAGGCTTCGACGTATTTATGGTCTAGGTCGATGGCGGAAACGCAAGGGCATCGCAGAGGTCGAATTCGAGAATGGAATTACGAGACTGGCAGAGTTACACTTGTGTGGTGTAACGGGTAAAGCGTACATATAGAGGCTCACAATTTGTGCTCGGCAAGGCGCAGTTCGCAGGGAATGTAGGTCACCTTTCCAAGAACTGCAACGCAGCAGGGCGCAAATTGTGTGCCTCCCTTCGGGCGAGCCGCCAAGGGGCCATCCGCTGCGTTGCATTCCCTTGACATAGGCCCACTATGGCTTCGGAAATGCGCCTTGCGGCTGACCCCTTGGCGACTCGCTATATGTACGCTTTACCCGTTACACCACACTACGAAGCAACGGGTGTCGGACGAAAAGAGTACAAAATCAAGCGTTTTCTGGAATAGGCTATGAAACAATCCAAGTTTGTTATTTGCATTGAAAACTCAGATTATCCAGCTTCTTTAGAGAAGCGGAAAATATACGCAGCGCTTCCCGATGCGGATGCTGCGCAAATTGATCATATCCGCGTGATAGATGAGTCCGGCGAAGATTATCTGTATCCCGCGTCCTGTTTTGTAGACGCCCAACTCCCCGAAGAAATTCGAGCTGCAGTAGTAAAAGCCGCATAATAAGCGCAGGCAGTCGGACATTTTGCGCGCTTCTTCGTCGCTTTAGAAGTATCGTTTTTGCGAGCGTTAGCTATGTCGAAATCACAAACACAAACAAGCAAAAATCCCAACGTCGGTTTATTCGCCACCTGCCCGGTCGACTTGCTGCGCCCGGCAGTAGGCTTCGCCACGGCAAAACTGTTAGAGCAAGCCGGCTGCGAGGTACACGTGCCGGCGCAAAGCTGTTGCGGTCAAATTGCGTACAATAACGGTCAACCCAATGCTGCGCGCGATATGGCGTGGACGCTGATCAGCGCATTTTGCGATTACGACTATACGGTTTTACCCTCCGGCTCCTGCGGTGGCATGATCAAATTGCATTATCCCGCGCTGTTTAAAGATGATGCTCGGCTACCGCAGGTACAGGCGTTTTGCAGCAAGGTGTTCGAACTCACCACCTTTCTCACAGAGGTTGTGCAATTCAAGCCACAACAGCCTAACTGCGACCTGAGTGCTACCACCATCACCTATCACGACAGTTGCGCCGGTCTGCGTGAATTCGGTATTAAAGCGCAGCCGCGAGATTTACTCCGCAGCTGCGCCAACAACATTATCACCGAAATGGCCGACACCGAGGTGTGCTGCGGTTTCGGCGGCACGTTTTGTGTGAAGTTTCCCGATATTGCCAATCGCATGGTGGAAAACAAGGCCAGCAACGCACGTGCAACGAATGCGGACATGCTGGTCGGCGGGGATCTTTCCTGCCTGCTGCATATCGCCGGCAAAATGCGCCGCCAGGATGACGACGAACAAATCAGTAACCCTGAAGTGCGCCATATCGCTGAACTGTTAGCCGGTGATCTCGACGGCCCGGCGATTGGCGCAGCCAACTCACGCAGCAGGAAGGAATCCACGTGAGCGCAGTCAGCACCCCGGCTAACTTTATCGCCAGCTCGGGCGTCGCGCTGCACGACCCCAACCTGCGCAGCGCACTCGGCAAGGCACAAAAAGGTTTCGTCAATAAGCGCGCCGACGCTATCGCCGCGGTGGACGACTTCGAGGCCATGCGCGACACGGCGCAGAAGATCAGACAAAAAGCGCTGTCGCGACTGGATGAGTATCTGCTGCAATTCGAAACCAACGTCAAGGCCGCCGGCGGTCATGTACACTGGGCGCAAACGCCGGAGGATATGCGCCGCATTGTCAAAGCCATCTGTGCGGAGAATGCAGCGCAGTATGTTACCAAAGGCAAGAGCATGGTGTCGGAAGAGGTTGGCCTTAACGCCGCGTTGGAAGACGCGGGGCTGACCGTGTTTGAAACCGATTTGGGTGAGTATATTATTCAGCTCGCGGGTGAGGTCCCCAGCCATATTGTCGCCCCTGCCCTGCACAAAACCCGCCAGCAAATTATTGATCTGTTTAAAAGCCACCACGATTTCGGCGACCGCGACCTCAGCGAAATCAAGGCGATTGTCGACGAGGCTAGAGAGGTGATTCGCGAGCGCTATTTAAAAGCCGACGTCGGCATTACCGGCGCGAATATGCTGATTGCGGAATCGGGCACCGCCGTCATCGTGACCAACGAAGGCAATGGCGACCTGACCGCCAGCCTGCCAAAAACCCATATCATCACGGCCAGTATAGAAAAAGTAGTACCGACCTGGGACGACGCCAGCAAGATTCTGCGCGTGCTGGCCCGCAGCGCCACCGGTCAGGCGATCACCGCGTACACCACGTTTTTCACCGGCGCAAAACGCGCAGCGGATCTAGACGGCCCGGAGAACTTTCACGTGGTGTTGCTGGACAACGGCCGCAGCGACATGCTGGGCGGCGAATTTCGCGAGATGCTGCAGTGCATTCGCTGCGCCGCCTGCATGAACCATTGCCCGGTGTACCAAAGCGTCGGTGGGCATGCTTACAACAGCACCTATCCCGGCCCCATGGGCGCCGTGCTAACGCCGCTGTTAAGGGGCGAGGCGCGCGATAACATACTGCCGAATGCGTCGACTTTATGCGGCCGCTGCGATTCGGTGTGCCCGGTACGAATTCCGCTCAGCGGTCTGTTGCGTAAGCTGCGTGACCGGCAACCGGCCAATAGCAAACTCGGCGGCATGGCGGTTGCGCTGTTTAGCTGGCTGGCCTGCCGCCCGGTACTGTATGCATTTTTTACCAATATCGGCGCCCATTGCCTGCGCATTGCGGCCTTCGGCAAAGGCAGGATAAGACGCTTGCCGTTACTGTCGAGCTGGACTCGCTTTAAGGACTTACCCGTGTCCGACAGCGGCTCGTTTCAACAACAGTGGAAGAATAAGCGCTCATGAGCGAGCCATCATCCGGGCGCGACGCCATTCTTAAACGCATCAAGCGGTCGTTGGCTAATTGCGGCGGCGAGGCAGAGTTCTTGCAGCCAGAATCAACGGCGGCGAGTACGACGGATGAGCTTACCCTGACGAAAATATTTACCGCCGCCGCTGTTGCAGGCGGTGCCAGCGTCACGCAGATCGCCAGCCTCGAAGAAGTTGCCAGTGTTATCGTTGCCGCAGGATCAACTCTGCCGCTGAGCATCGCCCCGCAGGCAGAGCTTGAAGCCCTGCCCTGGCAAGCAGAAGCTACTGTGCAGCTGGATCAGGACTATAAAGGCAATAACTGTAACGGTCTGGTCATCGCCGAGTCTGCCGCTGCCGAAACCGGTTCGGTCGCGGTATCCACCCATAGCTGCCCCAGCGGCTTATTGTTTTTGACCGAGCGGGTGTTTATTGTGCTGCGCACAGCGGATATAAAAGCTGACTACGAATCGGTTTGGGCCTTGCATGCCGGCCAGGACAGCACGGCAAGGCCGCGCACACTGCATTTAATCAGTGGCCCGTCGCGCACGGCGGACGTAGAGCAGACGATTCAGATAGGTGCACACGGCCCACGGCAGTTAGATATCATGTTACTTAGCTAGAAGGCCATGCCTGGCAGGGGTTAGATCGTTTTTAATACCAAAATGCCGAGTATCAGCCTGCCAATATATACCTAAACGGTCTTATATACGGCAACGCATACTTGCTATCGTGTTCTAAAGTGCCTCCCCAGACGTACAAGCAATCGCTTGATTTGCTGCTTATGGTTACCCATTTGGAAGTCAGTTAGCCGGAGGCTAAATGCACATTGGCGCTGTAAGGCCAGCAACGACAAAAGTCAGAAGGTACGAAATGCTGATACTAACCCGCCGTACAAACGAAAGCTTGATGGTTGGAGACGATGTTAAAGTCACCGTATTAAGTGTCAAAGGTAAGCAGATTCGATTGGGCATTACTGCGCCCAAAGAGATCGCAGTGCATCGTGAAGAAGTTTACCAGCGTATCCAGGAAGAGAAGGCGCGCGGTGTAGCTGTTTGAAAGCGACGCAGAATGTATATTTGATGAGAATACAGCATGGCGCAAATGTACACTGATCAAAATTAAAGCGATCCGGTCCCTATTAATCGACCGCACATCCCTGTGCTGCGGTGGCGCCTCCTGGCGCTTCGATTACACATGCCTGTGAGGGTGCGACACTCCATTGTGCGCGTTCCTTCTCGTGCTTAAAGTTTGTCATCCGTAAGGTGAGGTTAGGCGATCAGTCAGTTCAGCGCAATTAGGGGAACTACGCGCGTTTATTATTTTTATTGCGGGAATTACGCAGAAAAATGCAGTTACTAATGCGTGGTCTCGGCGATTATGCACATACGCACCAACTGGGCGATCGAATCCACTTCCATTTTTTCCATAATGTGCGCCCGGTAGGTCTCCACCGTGCGGTCGCTGATGTTTAGCTCCTGAGCAGTGACCTTATTCGACTGGCCCGCCGTAATGCAGTCGAGCACTTCGTGTTCCCGCTCGGTGAGGGTGCTGAGTTTTGCTAAAATGGCCGATCGCTCGCAGTACGTTTTGCGCATGTCTGCTTGCAGCTCCAGGGCACCCTTGACACTCATCAGCAGCTCATGCTCGCGAAACGGTTTGCGGACAAAATCGTAGGCGCCGTTGCGCATCGCCTGAACGACCGTGGGAACATCGCCATGCCCGGTAACAAAAATAATCGGTAGCTGTATTGCCTCTGCCATCAGCCTTTTCTGCACTTCAATGCCGCTCATGCCCGGCATGAGAAAGTCCAGCAAAACACAGCCATTCGTTCCACTGTCGCACACCGCAAGAAAATCTGCGGCGGAGGAGAAGGTTTGGCAGGGCAAGCCGACCGCGTTCAACAGTGATACCACCGTAACCAGCGCGGCTTTATCATCGTCAACTATGTATACGGTTTGCTCAGCTTTTTTCATACTACACGCCCGGGCGTTTCCGAGTAAGCGCTGTGGCTCACGCCACTTTTTATTGTAACAAACGCCTGATCAGCAGGGAGAGTTTTTTGGCTTTAAGCGGTTTAATAAGCAGATGTACATTGTCGTCGTCAATGTTTTGCAGCGCGGAATCGGTGTAACCAGACACCAGAATCGCCGGAATAGTCGCGCCCGCCCGCCGCCGCGCTGCGCGAATGATATCCATACCGGTATCGCCCGCGCCGAGATGATAATCGGTAATGATTAAATCCGGCGTGATATGTTGCAGCACCTCAAGCGCTGCAGGCGCTGACGCGGCGGTAGTAATCTCATAGGCGTTGCCCAAGGCGACGAATAGGCGGGTTGCTTTGAGGATGTCAGGGTCGTCGTCGACCAGTAAAATCACGGCATCATCGGTCACGGGTTCGCCGGGCAACACGTCTGCCACGCCGGCTGCGGCAGGCTCTGCCTCGCCGACGGGTAGCATGAGTGAAAATGTCGAGCCGCGGCCAAGTTCAGACTGCACGTCTACATTTGTCTCCAGCAAATCGGCGATACGTTTGACGATGGCGAGGCCAAGGCCCAAGCCAGCGTAAGGTTGCTGTGGATCGCGGTCGACCTGGTGGAATTCTTCGAATATGGCGGTCAATTGATCGGCCGCGATACCAACGCCCGAATCAGTGACCGCACTCTTCACGCGCTGATCAACACGCTGGCATGTCACCTGCACGAAGCCTTGTTGCGTGTAGCGAACCGCGTTGGCGACCAGATTTTCCAGCAGTTGCGTCAACAGGTCGGCGTCGGTGCTGACGCTGGCATCGCTGGGCTCTATGTTCAGGCGCAGCGCTTTTGCACTCGCCGTGGGCTTAAATTCGGCGTTCAGCTGTTGCAGAATCGGCTGTAGTGCGACGTTGTCCCTTACCGCACCCACGCTACCGGAATCCAGGCTGCTGATGTTCAGCAAGGAGTTCAGCAGGCGCCCCATGCCGGCCAGTGAATCGCCCTGCATTGCCAACATTTCGCGCGCATCGGGGTCGGTAACCGTTTCAAGCAATGAGGCATTCAGCAAGCTCAGCGATTGTAACGGTTGGCGCAAATCGTGACTGGCGGTAGACAGCACGCGCGACTTGGCCGCGTATGCCGCATCGGCCAGCGCCTGGCTGGCGCGGATGGTCGCTTCGGCCTGGTTACGTGCGGTCACGTCACGTTGTTCCGTGCTGGCGATGGCGTTAACGGCACCCGCCTGATCGTACAATGGCGTTAGCGTGACCGACACATCTAACTGACGCCCGTCTTTGCTGATGCGCTGCATCTCAACGCGCGGTAGTCGCTCGCCAACCAGCGTACGTTCGAACAAGTGCTGGTACTCCGTCAGGCTCGCGTCTGGAATTAAATTGCGAAACGGCATGCCCAACGCTTCCTGCTCGCTCCAGCCATAGATGCGATCGGCACCCGAGTTCCAGGCGATTATTTTGCCTTCCAGGTCTTGCAAAATGATGGCGTCATTGGAATCACGCACCAGCGAGGCCAGCCGTTGGGCGTCTTCCTCCGCCTGTTTTCGCTGCGTGATATCAACAAAGGTGATCACTACGCCGGTAGTGCGGTTGTCTTCAGTACGGTACGGCACGCTACGCAGTAGAAAGCAGGCGCCGTCTTCGGTGTGAACCTCACGCTCCAATGGAACGAGCGTAGTTAGCACCTGGCGGGCGTCGTCCAGCCAATCAAGGCCGCTGAATTTTTGCCGGATATCGTCTATCGGCCGGCCGACATCGCTGCTGATCAGCTTAAACAAGCGCTGGGTAGCCGGGGTGAAACGGCCGATGCGAAATTCGGTGTCGAGAAACAGGGTGGCAATATCGGTGCTGCTCAATAGATTGGCGAGATCGTTAGTACTGCTCGTCAACTCGTCGACTTTATCCTTCAGCTGACTGTTTACCGTGGTCAACTCTTCGTTCATCGACTGCAGCTCTTCTTTCGATGTTTCCAACTCCTCGTTGCTTGACTGCAGCTCCTCATTAACCGACATGACTTCTTCGTTGGCGGCTTGCAACTCCTCGTTGGCTGACTCCTGATCCTCGATATTGCTCTGCAACTCCTCCCGCGTGCTGCCAAGCTCAGTTTCCAGTTGCTGTATCACTTGCTGGTCCGGGGCGGCGGTGATGCGTTTTTTTGGTTCAGGCGGTGCCGGTGGCGCGTTATCGTCTTCGAAGGTGATCAGATACAAGCTATCGGCCAGCCGCGGTACGGTCAGCGGTTTAAGCGTAATTTTGACGTGCACCCGCTCGCTGCCACGCATGACGTGCGCATCATCAAGCGTGACTTTCGACGTCGCCTGCATTACCTGGCGCAACGCCGTGCGCAACCCGGGACGCAACTCGGGCCGCGCCATAGCCAGCAGATCGTGCGTGGGCGCGCCACTGGGCTGCTGTAAAAAACGCGTGGTAGGACCGGAAAAATTCAGCACCTGATGGTTGCGATTAATCAGCACCGCTGCCGGGGCGTAGTCCTCTACCAAGTGGCGTTGTGCAAGCTCGCCAAGCCGTATTCGCTCGGCCGGATGGGCCGAGGTAAGCGCATCTTTAGCTGCCGAAAACGCCCGCCGGGAGCCGCTGGGGTAGCCGCTAAACGGTGCATCGCTGACGGCAAGGCGCCGATAAATGCGCCATTTCTTCGCCACCGGCACGAACAGTTGGTTGTGTTGATTGGCTGTTTCCGAGTGCCCCAAGAACAAGCAACCCGCATCGCGCATGGCAAAATGAAACAGGGCGAACACTTTCTGCTGTACGTCGGGTTTGAGATAAATCAACAGATTGCGGCAACTGATCAGGTCGAGATTCGAAAACGGCGGATCGCTGAGCATATCCTGCGTGGCGAAAGTCACCGTCGCCCGCAGCGCCGGTTTGATCCGGTAGCAGTGGTCTTCCTTGTCAAAATACCGCTGCAATCGCTTCGGCGTCAGCTGGACGGCGATATTTTCGGGATAGACTCCCGCCCGCGCTACCGCCAGTGACGCTTCATCCACGTCGGTAGCGAAAATTTGAATCGGGCAGTGTTTGCCGGCGGCCGACAGGCGTTCAAGCAATACGATTGCAATCGAATACGCTTCTTCTCCGCTGGCACAGCCAGGCACCCAGACCCGAATCGGTTCATCCGTATGCCGGCGCTCAACCAACGGCACGATGACTTCCACGTCCAGCGCCTGCCAGGCGTCCGGGTCACGAAAAAACGCCGTCACGCCGATCAACAAATCGTTAAACAACAGCAAGACTTCATCCGCTTGCTTACCCAGAAAGGCCACATATTCATCCAGGTTTTGCAGCAGATTCAGCCCCATGCGCCGCCCAATACGACGCCGCAGCGTTACCTGCTTGTAGGCACGGAAGTCATGGCCGGTGCGGGTTTGTACCACAGCCAGTATGGCGTGCAACTGGTGACTGTCATCGGCGTCAGACGGCGCAACCGCGGCGTTGCTCGTCGCACCATTGAGGTAGGGGTGCTGCAGGTAAGCAGCAAGGCGTTGCGCCATGGCATCAATCGGGCATACCACATCTACCATGCCCGTAGCGATAGCGCTGCGCGGCATGCCGTCATACTGCGCCGTGGCGGGCGACTGGGCCATGGTCAAGCCACCGCCACCCTTAATGGCGCGCATCCCAAGCGTGCCATCGCTGCCCGTGCCGGAGAGAATCACGGCAATCGCCCGTGTTTCGTGTTGCTCGGCTAACGACCAAAAAAAAGTATCAATCGGCATGCGCAGGCCATGCACCAGTACCGCCTCGCCAAGTGCCAGCGTGTGGCCGCGCAACGTGAGATAGGCGTTGGGCGGAATAACGTACACATGGTTGGCTTGCGCCAGCATGCCGTTGGTTACTTGCACCGCAGGCATCGCGGTAGAGCGTGCCAGAATCTCAGCGGTGAGACTTTCATGTTTGGGGTCAAGATGCTGAATAACGACAAAGGCCGCGCCGCTGTCGACCGGCAGATGTTGGAACAGGGTTTTGAGCGCAGCCAGACCACCGGCGGATGCGCCGATGCCGACAATGGGGCAGCTTGAGCTTGTCATTTATTTGGGTGTTCGGAGCTAAGGAATGGGAACGAAATAACTTGATGGTATTGCGCCGGATTTTTGTTCGTCTTCAAGGCGTGGTAACAGGCGCATAGTCGAACTATGTA
>RCMY010001125.1_pt1 | contig 31215 bp, 35 predicted proteins | sample 2041341 | NCBI WGS metagenome assembly RCMY01 (sample SAMN09708234, study PRJNA481090) | Marine sediment metagenome, whole genome shotgun sequencing project. | reverse complement strand
TTTAGCCACGGTATCTATAATACACGCTATTCCTACGGCATGGACGAGCCGCAGGAGCGCGCGATTATCGAGGATAGCATTGCCACTGTTGAGCGCGCCACCGGACAGCGCATTCGTGGATGGCTCGCGCCCGCACTGACTCACACCTCGCGCACGCTGGACCTGTTAGCCGAATATGGTCTCGATTATACCTGCGATCTGTATCATGACGATCAACCTACGAATATTAACGTTAAGTCGGGTCGCCATCCCCTACAGCCTTGAGGTCAACGATCATTATGGATTTTTCATCTACAATATGAGCCCCCGTGAATATGCCGATACGCTGATCCGGCAATATGAACGACTGGCAGAGGAAGGCGCGCAGTCGGGGACGGTCATGTGCATTCCGCTGCATAGCTATCTGATTGGCCAGCCGCACCGGATAGGTCCGTTTGAGGCGGTGCTGGAACATATTGCCGCCGATGGCCGCGCCTGGATCACAAAGGCTGGCGACATTGTGGACGCTTTTCGCGCGCAAACGGGAGGCGCATCATGAGTCTGGATCCCGACTATCTCGAATATCCCAAACGACGCCGCGGGATGGACCATGACTATTATCCCTATTCGATCATGCACCAGCGACCGCCCGTCACTTGGCCGGATGACAACAAGCTGCTGATCTGGCCGGTCATCAGTCTGGAATATTTTCCGATGGTGCCGAGCGATGATCCGTTCCGCGCGCCAGGGCATATGCAGACAGCCTATCCTGACTATCGCCATTATACAGCGCGGGAATATGGCACGCGGATCGGGATATACCGATTACTAGGTGCGTTCGAGAAAGTGGGCGCGAAGATTTCTGTCGCCGCCAACAGCGCCATTGCAGAGCGTTATCCTGAGCTCATCGAAGACATCATGGCTGGCGGTCACGAGATTATTGCTCACAGCACCGACATGAACGGCACCATCGCCAGCGGCATGGCAGAGGCGGATGAGCGGGCGCTGATAAACGGCTCGCTCGACGTGCTTGAAAAAGCCACCGGAACCCGCCCGCGCGGCTGGCTGTCAATTGCCCGCTCGCAGAGTTTCAATACGGCTGATCTGCTTGCCGAAGCGGGTGTCAAATATATGTGCGACTGGGTGAATGATGAACTGCCTTATGCGTTTCAGACAAAGGCGGGAGACATCACCAATATCCCGCTGAACCACGAACTGTCGGACCGGCAGATCATAAACGTGCAACAGCAGTCGGTGGACAGCTATGCCCAGTCGATCAATGACGCGGCGTCTTGGCTGTTGAGCGAAGCAGAAACTTATGGCGGCCGGATGCTTCCGATGCATTTGACGCCCTATATCATGGGACTGCCTTACCGGATCGGTATCTTTGAAAAACTGGTCGAAGACCTCTCTCAACGTCGTGGCGTCGATTTCGCACGGGGCGATACCATCGTCGACAGCTGGAAGGCACAACAATGAAAATACGCAATCCCCGGACCGGCGAAGCGGACTACGAAATTGCCCCACTGGATGAAGGAGCGATTACGGCTGAAGCAAACAGGCTCCGAAAGGGGCAGATGGACTGGGCCGCAAAAACACCTAGGCAGCGGGGAGAGGTTCTAAATCGCTGGGCGGATGCCATTGAAGCCAATCTGGGCGATATTGTCCCGGCATTGACGACAGATACGGGCCGCGCCGGAATCTCGAAAATCGAAGCCATTAGCGTGGCAGGACAAATCCGGCGTTGGACAGAGCAGGCGCCTGAGCTTATTGCAACAGGACAACCGATTGGCCAAGCGACCTCCCAGCCCGGTATTACGACCTCGACTCAGCTGGTGCCCTACCAGCTAATCGGCGTGATCAGTCCCTGGAATTTTCCGATGATTTTGGCCCTGATCGACGCGATTCCGGCGCTGATGGCGGGCTGTGCGGTGCTGGTCAAGCCATCGGAAATCACGCCGCGCTTCATCAGGCCGCTGATGGAAATCGTACGATCAATTCCGGAACTGGCAGCCGTGCTTTCCCTTATCGAAGGGGACGGGGCTACGGGCGCGGCGATGATCGAGCATGTCGATTATGTCTGCTTCACCGGCTCGGTCGCGACCGGCCGCAAAGTGGGAGAAGCTGCCGCAGCTGCATTTATCCCCGCCAGTCTGGAGCTGGGCGGCAAGGATCCAATGATCATTCTCGCTGATGCAGATCCGGAAAAAGCAGCGGCAATCGCGCTCCGTTCGAGCATCGTGAATAGCGGTCAAGCTTGCCAGTCTATCGAACGCATCTATATTGCCAAGGCGATTGCGGATCCGTTTCTCGAAAGTCTGGTTCGGCAAGCCGAAGCGGTGGAACTCAACTATCCTGATATTACCCGAGGTCATATCGGTCCGTTTATCTTCGCAAAACAGGCCGAAATCGCACAGAACCAGCTTGATGACGCAATGGCAAAGGATGCAAAACTGCTGGCTGGCGGGGCGGTAGAGCAACTTGGTGGCGGACTGTATCTGAAGCCGACAGTTCTGACGGACGTTACGCCCGATATGGATATAATCAGCGAAGAAAATTTCGGGCCGGTTATTCCTGTAACGGTCTTTGACGATATCGAGGACGCGATCACGCAAGCCAATGACAGCAAGTTCGGACTGTCGGCGGCGGTTGTCAGTGGCTCGATTGAAGAAGCCGAGAAAATAGCCTCGCGGCTCAACGCCGGGGCGGTTTCGATCAATGATGGTTCGCTCACCTCGATGATCTGGGAAGCGGAGAAATCGAGTTTCGGCTATTCCGGCCTTGGCGCATCGCGGATGGGTTCGAGCGGTCTGACGCGTTTTTTCCGAAAACGTGTTCTTATCCGCCAGTCAGGCGATGCAGCGCAGATTGCTGCATTTGCCGAGGAGAATTTTGCATGAAAGCCTATGAAATCGGTCCGCAAACCGGGCTGGATAGCCTACGCCTTGTCGAACGTGATACGCCAGTGCCCGGCCTAGGCGAGGTTGCTATCAAGGTCGATGCCGCCTGCCTGAACCATCGCGATCTTCTGACGCTGAAAGGACAATATGGTCCGATGAAAGCGGAAGACCGTATTCCGCTGTCGGACGGTGTCGGCAGGGTGGTTGCGCTTGGCGAGAATGTATCCGGAATTGCGACGGGGCAGAGGGTCATTGCGCCAAATTTTGTCACATGGCTTGACGGCAAATTTACACCGGCCATTTTTGCGCAGGATCTCGGGATCAGCCGGGATGGCTGGCTAGCAGAAACGATAATCTTGCCTGCCGACGCGATTATCGCGGTGCCGGATAATGTGAGCGATGATGTTGCCGCAACCCTCGCGGCCGCCGGCAGCACTATCTGGCATTGCGTCGTTACATTTGGAGGTCTGCAAAAAGGCGATCTGGTGCTTACTCTGGGGACGGGTGGTGTCTCCATATTGACACTTCAGATTGCAAAGGCGCTTTGCGCGGACCTCGCAATCACTTCCTCAAGCAATGACAAGCTTGATCGCTGTAAGGCCATGGGGGCGGACTATTGCGTCAACTATCGTGAACATGCGGACTGGGCGACGGCCTTGATGACCGAGACCGGCGGACGCAGCGCTGATATTGTTGTGGATACCGCGGGGCTAAACTCCATCGAACAGAGCATCGCCGCTTGCGCGCCCAACGGCCGTATCGCCTTGATTGGCGGATTATCGAGTGAGCCGGAAAAAGCACCGCAAATGGGCGGTATCATCGGCAAGAACCTGACCATGAAAGGCATTACGGCGGGCAGCCGGGCCATGCTTTGTGATGTTGTTGATCTGATATCACGCGAAAATATTGAGCCGCTAATCGACACAAAATTCACCTTCGATGACGCCCCTGCAGCCTTTGCCTATCTGGAAAGCGGCGATCACATGGGCAAGGTGATCATTACCTTTTGAGTTCGGCCAGTTCGTACCAGGTCATCATATAGCCACCAACGCCGCCCTGCACGAAGATGCCGTTCTCATCATCGGTGATCCAGACATCATAAGGCGGGTGTTCCCCAGCCATGCCGCCGGTACCCGGAACGATGCTGGCATCATCGACAAATTGCAGATGCTTGCACTGGAATGTACCCGCAGGCACCGTCACTTCTTCCTTGCCTATATAGAGGGCACCGATCTTGACCTGTGCGATTTGCGGCGGGGTTGCGCCGCGATGGTCGGGTGAGGGGAGATAGCAATTGAGCAAACGTGACTGGCCTTCCGCCCATTCCATTGTCGAGAGCATATAGCCGTCGGAAACAATCGGATGCGTGCCAAAGCCAGTCAATGGCAGTTCGGCTTCCACTCTTTGCGAGAGCCGACCAATTGACGGTCCAAAGCTTTCCATTTCAATATGTTTGCCGTCAAAATGCATCCAGCCGGCACCCATGAAAGCATCACCCACGGTCAGATGGACATGAAGGTTGGTCGGCTGTTTATTCCCGTCCATCGCATAGACTATGTCGCGCATAACGGTCGGTTCGGGTTCTTCGATCTCGCAATGGGCGCGCATGATTACACTGCCGTCACTATGGTGCGTGAACATGAAGGTTTCAAAGCCGCGATTTTGCCCCTCCATCTCCGGCTTGCGGGAGGTATATTCGAGGCGTCCTTCAATTATGCGGTGTTTCATGCGTTGATTCTCCTGATCTTTGTCATGCCATTGCATTTTTCTCTTGCCAAGTCCAATTTGTCCGGACAAATTAAGGCTGAATAAGTTAAGCTGGATCAGGTGGGGAAACATCATGGAATTTCTGATGACTAACGAGCTCAGCATTTTGCGCTGGGTACATATATTGGCGATGGTTTACTGGCTCGGCGGCGAGTGGGGCGTGTTCCAGACGAGTTATAACGTAACCAACCGAGAACTTTCGCTGGAAGAACGCAAGCGTCATATGGAGACTGCCTATCGTATCGACATATTGGCGCGCACAGGGATTGTGCTGTTGCTACCGCTCGGACTCCACATGGGCAAGATATATGGCTTTGTGCCATTTCTTGAAGGAACCGGAATCTGGTGGATGTGGCTGTTTTTTGCGGTCTGGCTGGCAATGACGTGGCTGGCATTCATCAAGCGCGAAACAGCAATAGGCATCAAGGTGACCATGCTGGAAGAAAAATTGCGCTATCCGCTTATAGCGGCGCTGTTCATTATTTCGTTCATGGCATTTGGCGGGAGTGGCCCGATTGTCGCTGGGGAGGGGAACCACTGGTATCCCGCAAAAATAGCGCTTTATGCTTTCGCGCTGTGCATCGGCCTGTTTCTGCGTCTGGTGATGCGGCGCTGGACAACGCGGTTTCAAATCCTGGCACAGGGGCCAAATGCGGCAGAAGAGGCCGCACTGGAACGGGAGATCGGGCAAGCGCGTATATCCGCTTATATTTATTGGATCACGATTTCTGGCGTCTGTTTCCTCGGAGCGGTCAAGCCGTTCTGAGGAGCGTCACCAATTAGATTCCCATCATCTCCCGGCTGATCTCCTCAACCGGTTGATCGGGGTTTTCCAATTCCTGCAGCATCTGATGCGGGCCGCGCATCACGCGGTAAATATACTCGCGGATCATCAGGCCGCGTTCATAGGCGGCTTGCTTGTCCGGCGTGTAACCGTCGATATCTCCTCGGTTGATCGTACCCTTGGCCTCCAGAAGCCGTTCAACGGTATCCATTCTTTCGCGCAGCACCGAGACTTCACCCACGACGGCCATTAGGATGGACAGCAACCGCTCGTTTTGCGGGTCGTCAAAGAATTCCGGACGTTTGCCTTTCGCGCGCTTGTTGGCTGCTGCCATCCAGTCAAAAGCTGTATCGGTCATTCTGCGGCCTCCATCATCTCTTTGGAATTTTTCCAGGCACCATAAGCATGCCAATAAGCGGCGCGGCCGTGATCTTCGGTCTCGCCGATCGGCGCTTCGGGGAAAATTTCCCGATCAACCACAGCGCGAACGCCGGTTTCAAAAAGCTCTGAACGATCAAAACCGGCCGAAACCATCTCGTCCTTCATGTCCATCGAGTGCATCGAGGACCAGAATGGTTCGTTGTTATTGAACGCATCCCAATCGCGCAGAAACTGTTCAAATAGCGGCATTTCGTTCGAATATTCCGGTTGTTCAAGATGCAGCATCAAACCGTCATCCGCCAGCACTCGGTAGCATTCCGATAGTATCTTTGGCAGAGCCTTGCCGCTGGTTTCGTGCAGGAACATTGTGGTTTGCACCCAGTCAAAAGCGCCGTCATCCCAGCGCGAGAGATCTTCCGCATTAGCCTGAATAAACTTGAGATTGGTTGCGCCCAGCGATTGAGCGCGGGCGTGTGCAAAACGTAATATCGGCCCTGCTGTATCAATCGCTATCACTTCACAATCCGGAAAGGCGAGTGCCAAAGGCACGATATTATGACCTGTGGTACAGCCGACATCCAGAACGCGGCGCGGTTCCCAACCGGGCCGTTGCTTCTTGATCCATTCCACGAGCGCCTGTCCGCCGCCATCGTTTAGTGCGCCGAGACCGCCGCCTGTGGTGGCAAAAATACCGCAATCATAATTGACGCCGGCTGACACGTCGTCGGGAAGTTCTTCGCCGTGATAGCTGCCCGGCATGCAGTGAATATCCACGGCGCTCTGGTAGCGCGGTATTTCTATTTCAGGATTGAGTTCAAGGGTATCGCGCCCTTCATTAAACTGACGCGCTTTTGCGTTCAATTCGTCAATCTGGCGCAAGGTTATCGCGCGTCCGTTTTGTTGGCGCATTTCCATCGAGTTGCGTTTGACCGCCGACCAGAATCTGTGGAAATGATCCTTGTTCATCGCATGACGGATCTCGAACCGGTCTTCGGGATCGCGGCCATGTTCTTTTTGAAAGGCGGGAAGTACGCGTCTTTCATAGGTCAGCTTATTGCCCGCGCCGAGCGGGCCGGCGAGGAATTTGTTGAAATTTGCGAGAAAGTCAAACCGCGCAATTTCGTCATGGGATGCAACCGGCGATACGCCGTGCCGCGCAACCGCGTTATAGGGGGGAGCTACATCGAGCTTCTGTTCTTCACTCATATCAGGCCATCCTTGATCATGCGTTCGATCGTTTCCTCTTGGGTCCGGAGGAAATAATCGCGGTCCGGGGTTACAATTTCATTGTTCTGGATCAAACCATCGGCTTTTTGTGGCGAACTTCCGGAATAAGTTGCAGCGAACAGCTCCAGTCGCTGCCGCGCGAGGAAATTCGTCATGGCCGGTTTGCGCCTTGCAGCCCGTAACGCGCCGAGATCGATATCGGCAAAAGCCGTGAACGTTTCACCAGTGTTCGATTCGGACAGTACCCGGCCCTTGTAATCGACCACCATGCTGTTGCCGTCAGCAGAGGCGAGGGGCATGGTGGATAGTTCGATGCCGGCCGTATTGGCTGAGACAACATAAGCCATATTTTCCTGCGCGCGTGCGCGTTTTCCAATATCCTTTGGAGTGTCTAGCGGCGATCCGATTTCCGAACTGCAATGCGCAAATACTTCAGCTCCCCGGAGCGCCAGTGCCCTTGCTATTTCCGGATAGAGTATCTCTTCCGATGCGATGGCCGCAAGGTTACCAATCTCGGTTTTTGCAACTGGAAACACACCGTCCAGCCCGTAGATATCCAGATATTTTGACCAGACATCGTGCGGCGTTGGCGCGAACATGCTGTTCAACCGTCGATAGCGCAGGACGACATCACCAGACGGCGCAACAATGAAACTGGCTTGGAAATATAGTCCTGGAAAATTCTTGTCTGCTTCATAGGCATTGCCGGCGATGAACATTTTGAGTCGCTGCGCCATGGCGCCGAGCGCTTCATATTCCGGCCCATCCACTTCCAGTGCTGCCTTTTCGGCAAAGTCCGGAATGGAAATCCGTCCGGGATAGCTGGTCAGCAGATATTCCGGCAGCACCGCCAGTTTGACCGGGTTGCCGGCATATTGCTGGATGAAGATAGAGGCGGAACGGATTTTGCTTTCCAAACTGCCTATCATGTCGAGCATTTGTTTGCGCGCAGCCGCTTTGTCCGGCGTTTTCTCTATCGAACGCGCGACCAGCTGCATCGCGACGGCGGCGTAGGTTTTTGTATCTGTCATATTACTCGCTTTACCATTTTTTCGTGTTGCCGCCAAAGCGCCCGTGGATGCGGAGACACATATCGCCGCGGCCATGATCTGCCTGCGATCAAAATTCATAGCTGTTTCTATACCCACTTCTACAAACCCAGTGATCCCGGGTTCATAAGTCCCCTGGGGTCCACTGATTTCTTCAAATCCAGTAGCAACGCGTCTGCCGCCGGATCGAGGCTGTCGCGATAGCGATAGGTTCTTCCGATCTGGAAATGCACCGCACCCTGTTCGTAGAACAGATCGACCAGCGCCTGCTTGATTTTCCGGGTCATTGCCCAAGCTTCCGGATTGGCAGCCAGTTTGGGAAGTTTTGCCAGATGGGCGTTCTCTACCGTGTCTTCGTGCAAGGGATTCGCGGCATCGGGCCAGTAGAGACAGGGTTCGATGATCATGCCCGATCCGCTGACAGCAGAAACCAGCGTGCCTGTGAATATATCGAGCGCATCCATTTCAGCGCGATGTTTTTCAAACAATGCTTCGATCGCCGTATAACAGGCGACCGCTTTGGAATGCGGCAGTAATCCGTGAATCGGTGCCCAGCGCTGTCCCTCGGGGCCGAGCATCGAGTTGAGCGGCCCGAACGGGTTGGCACGAATGATTTTCGGTATGGTGTTCTCGGTTTCGGTCGCGCCATTGGCCAAAGCCATTTTGCGGGCGCGCGCCAGATCATCATCCGCAGCCGCCTGAATGCGGCCTTCAGTCAGGACATGCAGCGAGAATTTCGCTTCATCCATGAAATTGCGACCGGCGGTCACGACCTTCGCGCCTTCCTTGATCGCGCCCCAGACGGACCCCTGTTTCTTCATCATATTGCCAAGCGCTTTGGCATCGCTGCCCAGACTGTCGCGTTTCATGCGGATGGCGTTGAGGCTGGGGTCAAAGCCGAAACATTCGGTGGCCACGCCGGAGCGCTCAATCTCGGCTGCCGCTGTCAATGTTTCTTCCTGGGTTTCAAATGAGAAGCTGGCATAACCATGAGCTTCCGCCTCCGGGATCAGACGCATGGTGATTGTCGCTTTGATTCCCAGCGCGCCGGTGTCGGCGAGAAACAATCCGGTCAGGTCCGGGCCGTAAGGCCGCGTAAACTCGCTTCCGGTTTTCAGGATCGTGCCATCGGCCAGAACCACTCCCATCGTGATGCAGCTTTGCGCCGCCGTCCCGTAGCGCCCCGATCCCCAGAACAGGCAGTTCTGGCTCATACCGCCGCCAATATTGGCTATGAGACCGGAAAGCGTCCCCCAGAAAGGCGTCCGCAAACCCTTGGGTTGCAGCGCCTTGTAAAGTTGTGCCCAAGTGCATCCCGCCTCTACCGTCACGGTCATGTCGGTTTCATTGATATCGAGAATCCGGTCCATTGCGGCCAGATCAAACAGGACAGCACCGGGCTGGTTGCTGGTATAACCTCCCGTATAGCTCATCCCTCCTCCACGAGGTATTACCGGGATGTTCTGAGACGTGGTTGCTGCAACCGCTGCCGCAAGCTCTTCCTTGTTCTTCGGACGCACCACAGCCAGCAAATCTGCGCCGCGTTCATATATGTCATGGGCATAGAAATTTAATGTGGCGTCGTCGGTCAGAATTTCGGCGCCAGATTCGGCGATCAAATCGGTTGCGTTTGTATTCGCTTTGGTAGCCATCAGGTTGGCACTCCTTCTAGATCATCAGCAATTGTGGGATCGCTATCCGGAAAACTGTCAGGATAGCGACCGAGCAGCAGCAGCACGCCGCCGCCTATGATAAAACCGAAAATTGCCACCGCCAGGATGGGATTATAGCTGCCGGTATTGTCTCGCACGCTGGCATAAATAATCGGGGAAAGGGCAGAGAAAAGGCCAAACGGCATGTAGAGCATGCCGTAGATTTTGCCGTAATGCGCCATCCCGAAATAGCGGCCTGTGAGATACGCGATCAGGTCACTCTCCGCCCCTGCGGCGAAGCCGAGCAGAAATCCGGCTAATGCTGCGGCCGGAAAAACGATAGAGTCGCCTAGCAACAGATAACAGGACAAAGCTGGCAGGCACAGGAGCGGAAATGCGACGAATCCCTGCCAGAACCGGTCTAGCAGCGCGCCGGTAATAAGGCGGCCGGCGAATATTCCCAGACCCAGAACGCCCATGACCGAGGCTGCTGTTTGTGCATCTAACCCCCGGTCGGACAGCATGGCTGGCATATTGATAAACGCACCGCCAAAAGCCGTCGATATGAACGCAATAGATATCCAGATCAGCCAGAACCGGTAATCTCTCATTGCTACGCCCAAAGTGACGCCGGTAAGATTTCCGCTTTCGCTCAATATAGCCTTGGGACGTTCTTCAGGTCGTGGCTCGCGGAACAGAAAATAACCTATCGGCAAGGCAATCGCCAAGGGCAATATCGCGACGATTGCAAACATCTCGCGCCAGCCGTAATTTTCAATCGCCCATACTGCGAGCTTGGGTACCACAATCGCGGCTAGGCTCGTGCCCAATAGCAATATGCCCAGAGCCAGACCGCGATGCTTGTAGAACCACAAATTTATGGCGCGGCTCCAACTCACCGGCGTTGAGCCGATACCGATCAGGCCAACCACCACCCACAGCGCGTAATAGGTATAGAGCGTGGAACTGGCCTTGGCCGTCGGCGTCAGCGAAATGGCTGCAAATGAAAATCCAAAGGCAAGCAGGGAGTAAAGCGCAACTTTACGGACGCCATATTTATCGGCCAGCGATCCGAAAAACGGTGCCAGCAACGCGGCAATGACGCCGAATATGGTGATTGGAAAGAGAATCTGTGTCCGGCTCCAGCCGAATTCCGCAATCATCGGTTCGACTGTGAATCCGATGACATTATATGGTAGCGGGGATGCGCCGCAGGCAACCCCCAACACCCCGGCAAACAGGATGGTCCAGCCCTTGGAGAATTCATTGCGGGTTTCCATGCTATCAGCCATGCGTACCTTAAATTCGTAATTTGTCCGGACAACTATACCGCAATTTTAGAATGATGCTACAAAAAGTCGAACACGCAGCTATTTATCTCGCCTGCCTAGCGGGAAACACCGAGTTTCCTGCGGAAACCGACAGAGGTTCTGGTGATAAGATCGGTCAAATCCTGCCAATCAAAACTCAAACGGCTTTTGATAAAAAACGGGAGAAGGGCATTGATCAGCAGAATTGGAGACAAGCCGTTTCAGATAAAAAGGGAGGCCGGTCCCAAGACCGACCTCCTAGGGAGAAACCTTTTGCTGCGGAAGCGCTATTTGTCGTCCTTTTTCTCTGCCCGATCAGCGTCGATCATCGCCTTGAAAACAGTCCATGTCGTTTCGTTTGGTCGCGGATCATCTCCTGGTGGCGGGACAGTATATTCGGGGTGGTTGAGCGCAATCTCGTCCTTGATTATGCGAGGCAAATCATCATATTTTTTTAGTTTTGCGCCCATCGCATTGAACACCATCTGTCCTTGTCGCCCGCGCATTTTCATCCACGGCATCCAGTCTGAAATCCGTACCCAACTGACAGTAGGATAAGCGGTTGGGTTTCTCGTATCCAAAATTTCATCTGCAAGAAACGCAAAGTCGAATATCTCCATCGCGTGATATTTATTACCAACATAATCCTGATAATCACCAGCCAGAACATTGTGATAGAAAAGGGGGACTTCGATCGGCATGAACATCCATTTTCCTTGACGGCGCAACGTGGTCATTTTGAAAGGCTTGCCGTCGGCGGAATATGGAAAACTGGGACGGCTATTTACCGGATCATTGGCAATTTGCATCACGTTGACCGTTTCGCCGCTCCACGGATTTTCCCATTTCCGAAGAATTTCATTCGTTTCGGGATCGAGGTAAAACATGACCTCGCGACTGACTTGCTGATAGCCTGTGCCACGTTTTGGGTCCGTGATTTTAACGCACTGCCGGATGTTCATGCCTTCGCCATTGAACAAATGCCGGTCGGGCTCGCCCTGAACGCGTGAATAAACTTTGCCCGACCAGTGATAGACAGCGGGAACACCATCTGCTTCACCGCATTGGACGCGCTTTGAAATTTCGAGAGCATCTTCGGCCTTGTTGGGGTCCAGTGTTCTCGCCGATAATGATGTGCCGAACGCCATCGATGCAATGATCGCTGTTGCGGCGCTATGTTTCAGATATCGTTTCATTGTGTATCTCTCCTGTGTTTCAAATACGCGATTGATTTTATTTTTCGGTTGACTATTAGATTTGTCCGGACAAATTGTGAAGAGATATTCTAAGGAATCTAACAAAACGAGCAATATGACCAGTTTTACCAACTTTCTTTTTGTACCAGCCAATCGCCCGGAGCGCTTTGAAAAGGCGGCATCCAGCGGTGCGGACCTGATCTGCATAGATCTGGAAGATTCGGTTCCTGCCGATCAAAAGGATAGCGCGCGCGAGTCTGTCTTGACCGCGCTTGCCGGCCTCGAACGCAAAAAGACCGCTGTCCGGATCAATGGACTAAAAACCAAAGCGGGTCTTGCGGACTTGCTGGCGCTAGCCGCCGCCGAGCATCTTCCGGCACTGGTTTTCCTTCCGATGGTCGAAAGTGCGACCGAAGTTGAAATCGCGCACAGCATATTGGGAGAACGGGTCGAAGGTCTCGTTCCGCTGATCGAAACGGTAAAGGGTTTGCGTGCTGGCGATGACATAGCCGCATGTGACGGCGTCACCGGGATGATGTTCGGAGGCGGTGATTTTTCTGCCGAACTGGGAACGAAGCTGGAGTGGGAGCCGCTGTTGGCTGCCCGCGGGGCCTTCATTATGTGCTGTGCCTCGGCGCAGGTGATGGCGATTGATGTGCCCTACATCGATATGGGTAATGAGGAGGGGCTTGCCGATGAATGTGCCCGCATCAAGGCAATGGGTTTTCATGCCAAGGCTGCCATTCACCCCAAACAGCTACCGGTCATTCAGAGCGCCATGCGCCCAAGCGAAGCGGAAATTGCCGAAGCGAAAGAGGCTATTGCCGCCTACGATGCAGCAGGTGGCAGAGCGATCAGCCACAGCGGACGGATGCTGGAAGCGCCAATCATGGAGCGATACCGTCGGATGCTAGCGGCGGCACAGGCGACAAAAATTTAATGATAGAAGGACTGAAACATGCGTGATGGAGTTATAGAAGTCAGCCCGGGACGGTTCCGCGAAACGTTCGGGCGCTATTTCGAGGATTTTGTTGTGGGGCACATCTACGAGCATCGCCCCGGCCGGACGATTACGGATACGGACAATGTCCATTTCACTCTGCTGACAATGAACACGCATCCGGCACATTTCGATTATGAATTCGCGAAAAAGACCGAGTTCAAAAAACCGCTCATCTGTTCGCCACTTACGGTCGCTCTGATGGTAGGCATGAGCGTCTCCGATACCAGCCAGAAGGCGGTAGCCAATCTCGGCTGGGACAAGATCAAAATGACCAAGCCGATGTTCCCCGGTGACACGCTTTATGCCGAAAGCGAAGTGCTGGATACTCGGGAATCTTCATCGCGCCCCGAGCAAGGCATTGTGACGATCAAAACCATCGGCAAGAACCAGCATGATGACATTGTCTGTACCTTCGAACGTACGATGCTGATCTGGAAGCGTGGCTTCGGCAACACCGACGATTAGATTGAATATCCGCTAAAATACGGCAAAAGACGTTTTCAGGAGTATGGCTATGGCTAGCGCAGCCCAGGATCCCGCAAAAGATTTTATCCCCCGAACGATTGATCCCGATGATGAGCGGGCTTTCATGGACGCCATTGAAAAATGGGTAGAAGGTGAAGTGAGGCCAGTGGTCATGGAGCATGACCATGGGGATATCTGGCCTGAAAAACTGGTCGATCAAATGGCCGAAATGGGGTTGTTCGGTGCCACTATTGGGGAAGAATATGGCGGACTAGGGTTGCCAGCGACAACTTATGCGAAAATCGTGACTTATGTATCTTCCTACTGGATGGCGCTGACCGGCATCTTCAATTCGCACCTGATCATGGCCGCTGCGGTAGAGCGTTTCGGCACGGAAGAACAGAAGCAGGAATGGCTGCCGAAATTCGCCAGCGGAGAAATCCGCGGTGGTCTGGCGCTGACCGAACCCAATGCCGGCACCGATCTTCAGGCAATTCGCACCGTGGCTACCCGGGATGGCGATGACTATGTCATCAATGGCACCAAAACGTGGATCTCGAATGGCATCAAGGGCAGCTGCTTTGCGCTGCTCGTCAAAACCGATCCCAAGGCCGATCCGCGATACAACGGCATGAGCCTTATGATCGCGCCGAAGGGCGAAGGGTTTACCGTTGGCAAGAAGTTCGAGAAGCTTGGATATAAAGGCATTGATAGTGCGGAGCTGATGTTTGACAATTACCGGATACCGGCCAAAAATCTTATTGGCGGAGTGGAAGGACAGGGCTTTTTCCAGGCCACCGGTGGACTGGAGCTTGGCCGTATCAATGTCGCCGCACGCGGCGTTGGCCTTGCCAAGGGTTCGTTGCGGCTGGCGACCGAATATGCGCAGCTTCGTGAAACAATGGGCAAACCGATCTGTGAGCATCAGGCTATCCAGTTGAAACTGGGAGAAATGGTCACCCGTGCCCGCGCATCGGAATTGCTGACAACGGACGCGGCAGAAGCTTATGATCGCGGAGAGCGCTGTGACATGCAGGCTGGCATGGCGAAATATTTCTCGTCGGAATCGGCTGTTCGCAATTCGGAAGAGGCGATGCGCATTTACGGCGGCTACGCATATTCCAAGGAATATGAAATCGAGCGCTATTACCGTGACGCGCTGTTGATGTGCATCGGTGAAGGCACGAATGAAATGCAGCGAATGATCATCTCCAAGCAATGGGTAAAGCAGAATCCGGCATGAGCATGAAGCTCCCGCTCGAAGGTTTTCGTGTCTTGTCTGCCGAGCAATACGGTGCCGGCCCGTACGGTACCATGTATCTTGCACAGTTGGGCGCGGATGTGATCAAGATCGAACCGCCTTCTAAAAACGGAAAGGGCGGCGGCGATACTGCTCGCCATGTCGGGCCGCATTGGTTGCGCGAAGAGGAAAGCCTGTATTTTCAGAGCTTCAATCTCAACAAGCGTTCGCTGACACTGGATTTGCGAAGCGACGAAGGTGTGGAAATTCTCCACAAGCTGGTCAAGAATTCCCACGTCATGGCCAATAATCTGCGCGGCGATGTTCCTGCGAAAATCGGTCTGGATTATGACAGCCTCAAAGCCGTCAATCCGGCTATCATCTGCGCGCATTGTTCCGCCTATGGCCGTGATAATGAGCGTTCCAAATGGCCGGGCTATGACTATCTGATGCAGGCCGAAGCCGGCTTCTGCGCACTGACAGGAGAACCTGATGGGCCGCCCGTGCGCTTTGGCCTTTCCATGGTAGATTTTATGTCGGGCACTCAGATGGCAGTTGGATTACTGGCTGCGCTTCTCGCTGCTCAAAGTTCTGGCGAAGGTTGTGATGTGGACGTCGATCTGCTGTCCGCTGCGGTGCATCAGACCAGCTATCCGGCGCTCTGGTATATGAATGAAGGGGACATTACGCCGCGGGTGAAGCGCGGCGCGCATCCTTCCGCGACTCCTAGTCAGATGTTCAAGGCCGCAGATGGCTGGATGTTTGTGATGGCGCAGATACCGAAATTCTGGCCGATACTGGCAGAGAATATCGGGCATAGTGAACTGATCAACGACCCGCGTTTTGATACGGCGGCCAATCGACTGAAAAACCGTGATGTTCTTACAGGGATTTTGGACGATATTTTTGGCGCACATAATGTTGCCCATTGGCAGGGCTTGCTTGAAGGCAGCGTTCCGGTTGCACCGGTTTACAGTCTTGACCAGGCGCTGGACAATCCCTGGCTTGAAACCATTGGTATGCGCGATACCGTCAGTCACCCGGACAACCCGGAAATGAATATACTATCCAGCCCGATCAAGCTGAACGGAAAGCGGCTGCCGAACAAAGCCGGACCGCTCCTCGGCGCGGACAATGATACGGTATTGGCTGAAATCGGCTATGACGCCGATGCCATTGGCGCTTTGCGGGCCAAGGGTGTAATCTGAACAAAATGGCAAAACTTGCGGGCATAAAAGTCATCGACCTTTCGCTTTTTCTGCCGGGGCCGATGCTCACCATGATGATGGCGGATCACGGGGCGGAGGTGATCAAGGTTGAACCCCCCGCGGGCGATCCGGCACGACAAATGGAGCCGATGGAGTCGGGCCAATCGGTCTGGTTCCGTAATCTTAATCGCGGCAAGCAGGCGCTGGCACTTGATTTGAAAAGCGACAACGGCCGCAAACATCTTTGGGAATTACTCGCCGATGCCGACGTCATGATCGAGGGGTTCCGGCCCGGTGTGATGAAGCGGCTGGGTTTCGACTATGAGGCCGTCGTGGCGAGAAATCCGCGTATCGTTTATTGCTCGATTTCCGCTTTCGGACAGGAAGGCGAAATGGCGCTTCATCCGGCCCATGACCTGGCGGTTCAGGCACTGTCGGGTTTCCTGTCGGTGAATGACGGCGAAGACGGAATGCCGGTTGTGCCGGGCGCTCCGTCCGCTGATATGGCCGCCGGATTAAATGGCCTGTCCGCTGTGCTGATGGCGCTGATCGGACGCGAAAAGACCGGCAAGGGCGATTATGTCGATATTGCCATGTTCGACTCGATGTTGCCATGGTGTGCCCACATAGCCGGTGATGCGATACGCGGCGGCGAAGCACCGGTATCACAAACGCAACGTTCGCTTGGCGGTGCTGCTTTCTATAATGTTTACAATACATTAGACGACAAATATGTTGTCTTAGGAGCCCGAGAGGTCAAGTTTGCGAAAAACCTGCTAACCGCCCTAGATCGCCTGGATTTGCTGCCACTCGCCGAGGAAGAGGCCGGCAAATCGCAGCAACCGCTGATCGAATATCTGCGCGGCACTTTCGCAACCAAAACTCGCGACGACTGGGTGAAATGGTTCGCTGACAAAGACGTCGCTTTTTCACCGGTGCTCAATTTTGCGGAGGCGTTGAAACAGGGTTTCTTGCGTGAACGTGGCCTGCTGATCGAAGCGAATGGATCACACCAGATCGCGCCCGCTTTCCGGTTTCAATCCGAAGAAAACTGGCAGCCGTCCGATGCTCCGGAACTGCAGAAATGAGCGACCTAGTTCACCTCGATATGCATCGAATAGGCGAAGCGTTCACCAGGGTGGTAGTTTTCCGAAATTTCGAACATCCGATCGTTTTCGTCAAAATAGCAGCGCAGGATGCGCAGCACCGGATCGCCTTCCTCAATACCGAGGCCAGCGGCAGTGTCTTTGGACGCCGGAATGGCTTGAATGTCCTGCGTGACGCGGGTTACGGTGATATTTTCGTGATGCTCAATCTGCCCGAACAAAGTCGCACCGTTGAGGTCAATTTTCTGGACTGTATCGGCAAGCTCGGGGTTGATCCATGCAATGGTGAGAGCAACCGGGCGTTTGCGCCCCGCTTTCTGCCTTTTTCCGTGGATCACAAACCATTTGCCCTGCAGCTCAACTCCAATTTGTTCGGCGATGGTGGCTGGAATTTTCTGCGGTGCCTTTTTTTCAAAACTGATCGTCGTATCAAGCGCATATTGCAATATTTCGCCGACATTACTGAGCGGTTGATGCAAGGCCCCTGCCCTTGCAGTGGCTGGCTGAACAATGGTCCCCGAACCGCGTTTCCGGGAGATCAGGCCTTCACCCGTCAGCTGTCGCAAAGCTTCCCGCACGGTAAATCGGCTGACATCAAATTTCTTGCACAACACGGATTCGGTCGGAAAATCTCCGGGATCGGAATAGTCGCCGCGCAATACTTCCTGACGCAGCTTATCGGCCAGTTCCAGATAACGCGGTTTCTTTTTCGACGCCAATTTTGCTTTTCCGGACATAGGCTTATCATAGGGCGGGCGGGCATATGACGCAAGATAGCCTGACCGAAAAACTTGCAACGCATTTGATGAGGCCGGTGGACGAGGCGACGCGGCAAAGGGCGCGATTGCATTTATTGGACTGGTTGGGCTGTGTAGCTGGGGCGCTGCGGAGCGAATTGGCAAATCGCATCACGACCAGAGTTGATATCGAGTATGACGAGCTCGACATGACCCGATGGTTTGGAAATTTACTTGAAATGGATGATGTCCATCGCACGTCGATATTACATCCCGGACCCATTGTTTGGCCTGCTGCTTTGACCGTTTCCGAGGACATCAATGAGGCGCTTGATAGAGCGGTAAGAGGTTATGAGGCGACTATCGCGGTGGGTTCAACTTTTGACGAAGCTCATTACGGCTACTATCATAACACAGCTACAGCGGGTGTTTTTGGAGCTATTGGCGCTTTATGGGCTTATGATGACTCCGCTCCGGAGCAGTTTCCTGAAGAGATTGAACAAATGACTGCTGCGTTCGGTTTGGCTGGATCGATGGCCGGCGGATTGTGGCAGATGCGGAACGAGAATAGCGATACAAAACAGTGGCACATCGTGAGTAGTTCCAAAACCGCTCATGATGCATGTTGTTATGCGTGGGATGGGATCAAAGGCCCTCGTTTCATCCTTGAGGGCCCGCAGGGTCTTTATGCCGCCACCTGCAAAAACCCCAAACCGATGACCTTCCCTGATCAATGGCGGATCCATGAAGTCAGCTTCAAGCCATGGGGTGCTTGTCGTCACGCGCATCCGGCGATCGATGCAGCGCTGGCGTTGAAAGCGAAGCTGGGTAAGTTGGATGACGATATTCAAGTGGGAACCTATACCGATGCGATCACCTTTTGCGATCGCCCCAATCCGTTAACCGTGAACGATGCCAAATTCTCGATTCAACATTCAGTCGCCGTCGTCGCAGAACGCGGGGTTCCCCGGCTTGCCGATTTTGAGCCTGATGCAATTGAGGCGCTAGCCGACGTGCGAAGCCGGGTAATTGTATCCGAAGCGCCGGATATCACCGCACGCTATCCGGAACATTATGGCGCACGGGTGACATGCGATGGCGAGAGTGTCGAGCTGGTCGATACGCTGGGTGATCCGGAACGGCCTTTGACTAAAGACGGCATCATCGACAAAGCCAGAGCGCTGATTGCCTGGGGCGGCCTGCCCGAAAAAGAAGCGGATCGTGCTATTGATCTGGCACTCCATGGTGACGACCCGCAAGCCATCCAAAAAATGCTGGAGGATTGGCTGTCATGAACGGGACCACAGTCATTTTAGATTTCGCGGCGGCAGATCATATTCTGCCGGAAAGCACCAAAGCGGCGGCCCTTCATTTGCTTGACGACACCTTGGCCGGCGGCGCGGCGGGAGCTGTGTCGAGTGAAGCGCAGGCTATGCTGTCCGCGGTTTGCGGCTGGGGCGAGGGCGACGGCGCGCGTTTGCTTGGACTGAGCAAACGTCTGCCTGCTCCATCCGCGGCCTGGTTCAACGGTTTTGCTATCCATTGTCTGGAATGGGACGCGGTGCATGAACCAGCAGTGGTGCACGCAATGTCGGTGGTTACAGCCGCGTTGTTGGTGGCCGCTGACCGGCAAAATGGCTGCGATGTCGATGCATTCATAACGGCGCTCTGTGTTGGTGTCGATATTGCCAGCGGCCTAGGCGTTGCAGCAACCGGCGCGATGCAGTTTTTCCGTCCTGCCACGGCGGGGGTCATCGGTGCTGCCCTCGCCGTAGCACGGTTGGACAAACTCCCGTCCGAAAAATATGCCGATGTAATGGGCCTTGCCTATTCCCAGGCGGCAGGTACGATGCAGGCGCATGTCGAGGCGTCGATTGCGTTGCCGTTGCAAATTGCAAATGCCTCCCGCGCGGCGATTACAGCGGTTGATCTGGCAAAAGCCGGAATGGATGGCCCGCATGACGCGCTGGAAGGGCCGTTTGGTTATTTCAAATTGTTCGAGCCGGGTGATTTGACGCGCTATACCGATAGCATCGGCCAGCGCTGGCTGATCGAAGAGGTTAGTGTCAAGCCCTTCCCTTCAGGCCGCGCCAGCCACGGTATATTGGGCGCGATTGACAATATGCTGCGGGATGGTTCGCTTGATCCCTCGCAGGTGGTGTCGGTCGATGTTTCCGCGCCGCCGCTCATCCACCGGCTTGTCGGGAGACCTTATAAAGCCGATATGACGCCCGCCTATGCGCGATTGTGCCTGCCGTTTCTGGTGCCGTTGATGTTGCGCGACCGGATCATCGATCCGCGTTGTTTTACGGCGCAAGAATTTGCCAATCCGGATATTGTGAAGCTAGGCGAGAAAGTCATCGTACGGATAGATGATAATCCCGATCACAACGCGCTGGCCCCGCAAAAACTTACCGTCACGATGTCAGATGACAGCGTCACCGAACATATAATCACCGATAATCTCGGTAGCCCCTCTGCGCCGATGTCCGTCGGTCAAACTCAATCCAAACGTGATCTGGCACGGGCTCTTGCCAGTGATGACTGCGACCCTCGTACTTTCGAAAATCCTCTAGCTTATGCAACGGAGCTCCGATGAACTTTCCTACCTATTTAGAATCCTTCGATGCCCAGAAGATGCTCGACCAATATCCGGTCGGAGATGCGTTCGTCGACCGCTACACCAACATGTCGCGCGATGAGCTTGTTACCATTCAGGACAAGCAGTTCCAGATATTGATGAAGCGCGGCTGGGAAATTCCATTCTATCAGCGTCTGTGGGGCAATCAGGGCATAGAAGCGGGTGACATCAAAAGCTTGGCCGACATCACGAAACTGCCGGTTTATGATAAAACCGATCTGATGGCCTCGGTCAACGAGCACCCGCCTTACGGGGATTTTGACGGGCGAGGCGATGGTCCTGTCGTTTTCCATACCACTTCTGGTACTACCGGGCGCCCGCAGCCGCTGATGTTCGGTCCCAAGGGCCGCGAAATCACCAATCTTATGGTCGGACGGATGTACCGCTGGATGGGATTGGGTCGCGATGATGTTGTGCAATCCGTATATGGCCACGGGATGATCAATGGCGGCCATTATATCCGCGAGGCCGTTACCCATTTTACCAATTCGCTGTTCCTCAGCGCAGGCACCGGGATTGAAACGCGATCGATAAATCAGGTTAATCTGATGGCTGATTTCAATGTCACCTGCATGGTCGGTTTCGTCGATTATATTCGGAAGCTGGCCGATGTCGCAGAGGCGGAAAAACTGTTTGACCAGATCAACCTGAAAATGATCATCGGCCATTTGGGGACCGAAGACCGCGCCTCGACCGAGGCGGCCTGGCATGGTGCGAAAGCCTATGACTGGTACGGAGTGGGGGATACCGGTACAATCGCCGGCGAAGGTCCGGATCGCGATGGCATGTATGTGTGGGAAGACGCTCAATATCTCGAATTGCTCGATGTCGATACGGGTGTACCGATCGCCCCTGGTGAGACGGGTGATATGGTTGTCACATGCTTGTTCAAGGATGATATCGCGCCGTGCATCCGGTTCAACACGCATGACATTACCGAAGAGCGAACGGATACAAATTCCACTGGCATGGTGTTCAAGCGGATAACCGGGTTCAAGGGCCGCAGCGACAACATGGTCAAGCTGCGCGGGATCAATATTTTTCCCCATGCGATTGGCGCTATCATTGAGGGGCGCAGTGACTTGACCGGCGAATATGTCTGCCGCGTGAAGCGCAATGAAAGCGGGCGCGATGACATGCATGTGACGCTCGAAAGCCGGGGCGCTTCTGACAAGGACGAAATTGCCGCCTTGCTTCGCAAAGGCTTGGGCATTGAAGTGGGTGTCGCGCTGGTCAGAGCGGGTGACACCGCAGGCGATACCCAGATCGATACGCGGCAGAAGCCCATCCGCCTGATCGACGAACGGGGGCTATGATCTGACCATGATCGACTGGGATGATCTTGAAGCGGCAAATGCTCCTCTCAATGCCTTCACGGAATTTGATAGGGAAGCCGTATTCGGCGAGGGACCGCTGAAGAAGATGACGGTTGGCGTAAAGGCCAATATCGCTGTTGCAGGCCTGCCTTGGACTGGCGGTATGGAAGCCTATCGGGATCGTATTGCCAGCAGGGATGCAGAGGTTGTGAAGCGGCTCCGCGATGCCGGTGCGGCAATTGTCGGCACTCTCAATATGGAAGAGGCAGCGCTGGGTGCCAAGACGGATAATCCATTCTTCGGCGCGACGCAGAATCCGCACAAGGTCGGTTATACGCCCGGCGGATCTTCCGGGGGCAGTGGTGCGGCGGTGGCGGCAGGCTTGTGCGACGTGGCGCTGGGCACCGATACGATGGGCTCGGTGCGGGTGCCGGCGGCTTATTGCGGTGTATATGGTTTGAAGCCGTCGCGCGGAGCGGTCAGTCAGGACGGCCTGGAACTGTGTGAGCCAATGCTCGATACGATAGGACCACTCGCGCGGTCATTGGAAGAATTGGAAGCATGTTCGCGGATCATGATGAACTTCAATCCTCCGCAAGTCATTGATAATATTATATTGTTGGAAAATCTCGGCGAAGTGGAATGTGAGCCGGCTGTGCTGGAAGCCTATGACAAGGCCAAGGACATTCTGGGCGCGCAGACCACATTCTCACTGCCATATCCGCTTACGCAAGTCCGGTTTTCCGGATTTATCCTCGCATCGCTTGCGCTGGCGGACAGCCTGTCCGACATTGTCAAAAACAACCCGGATGGTTTGTCCGCTCACCTGAAGCATCTGCTGACATATGGTCCAAGGCGCACCGCTGGCTACCTGGCTAAAGATCGTAAAATTCTTGAGCAGATCAAGGATGCGCTGGTGACCGCTGTTGGTACAAACGGTGCAATTTTGCTTCCGACCACACCGCAGGCGGCATTCAATCATGATGAAAAACCCCCTGTCAATCAGGCAGATTTTACCTGCCTCGCCAGTGTCGCGGGATTGCCGGCTATTACCATCCCGGCGGGCTGGAACGAAGACGGGCTTCCCGTTGGCGTGCAGTTGATCGGCGCAGCTGGCAATGAGGCCGGATTATTCGACCTGGCGCGAAAGCTGGATGACAAATTGGATTCATATCGCCCGCCAGAAACATTTTTGGAAATATCCTGAGGAGGGAACACATGCGCATCATCGTTATATTCAACCTGAAAGAAGGCGTCAGCGCCGCTGACTATGAAGCCTGGGCCAAGAAGGATGATATTCCCGGCGTAAATCGGCTCGGTTCGGTTGAAAAGTTCACGGTTCACAAGGCGACCGGCCTTTTCGGTTCTGACGATGTCGTGCCTTATCAATATGTCGAGATACTGGACATAAACGGCATGGATCAGTTTGTTGCTGATATCTCTACAGAAGAATTTCAGGCTATGGCGGCTCCGTTTCAGGATTTTGCCGATAACCCGCAATTCATTCTGACCGAGGACATCTGATGGCGAAGCGGTTTGAAGGAAAAACTGTCGTTGTTACCGGCTCCGGCAAGGAGAAGGGGCTGGGGCAGGGTATATTGCAGCGCTTTGCCGACGAAGGGGCCAATTGCGTTGTTTCAGATTTGACGATCGGTAACGAGGAAGAAGGGGTCGCGGAAGAATTGCGTAGCCGCGGCGCGAAGGTTGCCACCATCGCCTGTGATGTCAGCGATGCCGCCCAGTGTCAGGCGCTGGTCGATCAGTCGGTTGAAGCCTTCGACGCGATCGATATTTTCGTCAACAACGCCGGGATCGGTTTCATGATGAAGCCACTGCTTGAGGTGGATACGGCGAAGGAGTGGGATCAGGTGATTGGGGTGAATCTCTCCGGCGCGTTTTACTGCACACAGGCCGCAGCGAAGGCAATGGTAAAAGCCGGCAAGGGCGGGCGGATTATCAATATTGCCTCGCAGGCTGCGAAAACAGGCTTTCCGCATCTACCGGCCTATGTGTCGTCAAAGCATGGCATGATCGGCCTGACCCGGGCGAGCGCGATGGAGCTTGGTGCGCACGGGATCACCGTCAATGCTGTCTGTCCCAATCATGTTACAACCGGTCTGGGCGCCCAGCAGAATGAATATTTTTCAAAGCTGCTCGGCTTCGACAGGGTAGAAGATTATATGGCAAACATGAGCGCCAAAAACCCGATGGGACGACCGGGATTGCCGACCGATACGGCTGCGCTTTGCGCATGGCTGGCCAGCGATGACGCATTCTATATGACCGGCGAAGCGCTGAATATTACCGGCGGGGAGGAAATGCACTGATGCAGGAAGAACGGATGGATTGGCCGGACGGCGCGAAAATGGCGCTGAGCATTGTCGTCAATGTCGAGGAAGGCAGCGAGATGACGGTGGCGCGCGGAGATCGCGGGATGGAGCCGGTCGATGAACTCGGCATCCATATCAAGTCGCCGATCCGCAACTATGGCAACGAGAGCAACTATCTGTACGGGCTGAAAGCCGGTGCGCCGCGCATTGTGAAGCTTCTCAAGCAGTTCGACATTATGGCAAGCTGGACCGTCGCGGCAATGAGCCTCGAAAACCATCCGGAGATTGCGGGCGCGATTGCCGAAATGGGGCATGAGCCAGTGAGCCATGGATATCGCTGGGTTCACCAATTCAAGATGGGCGAGGATCAGGAACGTGATTTTATCCGCAAGGCGGTGACGTCGATTGAAAAGACAACCGGCACGCGCCCCTATGGCTGGCTGTCGCGCTATTTCTATACGGATAACACCCGCAGGCTGCTGATCGAAGAAGGCTTCGATTACCATATGGATGACTATTCCGGCGATGTGCCTTTCTGGGACCGGGACACCGTGCCGGATAAACCTATTGCAATCGTGCCTTACCAGCTCGATTCCAACGACATGAAAATGTGGACCGATCCGGCGATGACGCCCGCTCACTGGCTTGAATATGCCAGGAATAATTTCGACCAAATCTACCGTGAAGGCGAAGAGGGCAATCCTAAAATGATGTCGCTTGGCTTGCATTTGCGGATCATCGGTCGTCCCGGGCGTATCTGGGCCCTGGAAGAATTTCTGAAGCATGTGCGGTCGAAAAAGGACGTCTGGGTGACATCCCGGCATCAGATTGCAAAACATCTGGCAAAAGTTGATCCTGCATGACCCTGCGTCTCGAAAAAAATGACAAAATCGCGCATCTGATCATCGACCGGCCGGACAAGCGCAACGCCTTTACCCAAGAGATGTGGGAGCTGTTTCCCAAGCTGCTGGCGGATGCGATGGCGGACGATGCAGTCCGGGTATTGACCGTAAACGCGAGCAAGAAGGACAGCGCGTTTTGCGCCGGCGCCGATATTGGCGAATTTGGTGCCGGGTCAACCGATCCGCAATGGCGGGCAAAGAACCAGGCGGCGATTGGCAAGGTCCAGCACGAACTGGCGCAGGCACCCAAGCCGACCATCGCGGTGATCGATGGTGATTGCGTTGGCGGCGGTTGCGGGATCGCGCTGGCGTGCGATCTGAGGATCGCCGGACCGAGGGCGCGATTTGGCATTACACCGGCAAAATTGGCTGGTCTATCCGCTCCATGACACGAAGTTGCTTGTCGACGCGGTTGGTCCGTCACAGGCGAAACGGATATTGTTCACGGGCCAGATTCTGCCTGCGGAAGAAGCGCTGCGTATCGGTCTGATTACCATTCTTGCTGACGAACCCTATGTCGAAGCCATGGCACTGGCCGACACGATGGCATCGGTATCTTCCCATAGCCAGCGGATGAGCAAGGCGATCATAAAACGGATATTGGACGGGCAGGCGGATGATGACGCGGACTCGAGGGCATTGTTTGATTCCGCCTTCGAAAGCGATGACTTCAAGGAAGGCGTGAGCGCATTCCTCGACAAACGCAAACCGGAATTCTGATATGACTGATGCTGTGAAACATGGCTCCATATTGGGCGGTGTCGCGACCGTTCCCGATCTGGACGCGGCAGTCGGAGACTATCGTGACGTGCTGGGTATGCAGGTCGTTGAAAACGGAATTTTGTCAGACGATCTGGCAGGCAGCTGGGGCTCTCCGAACAGTGCAGGGGCAAGCATGGTCATCCTGCAACCTGCAAGCGGAGCGGAGTGTTTCATCCGTCTTGTCGAGCAGCCGGACCATCCGGAATTCAAGCCGACAACCACCTATGGCTGGGCTGCCTATGAGCTGAGCGTCCGGGATGTTTTTGGCTGGCCAGACCGTTTGCAGGGCAGCGGTTTTGATATTGTCGGGCCGCCCAAGGAACTGGAGGGGATGCCTTTCTTCGTCCCAATGCAGGTTCTGGGGACGGGTCGCGAGATGATCTACCTCAATGAAGTACGGGAAGATATGCCGACCACCGATTTGCCGAAAGCACAATCACTGACGGACCAGATTTTCATCGTGATACTGGCGTCGCCGGACCGTGCGGAAACCGTCCGATGGTATGAGGAAAAGCTGGGTTTCGACGCGGGCGATACTTTCTCGCTCGCTTATTCGATGATCAACAACGCCTTCGGCTTGCCGGCGGACACCAGGTCCGATCTGACGATGGTGCAAAGTGGACGCCTGCCCATTGTCGAGGTTGATGACTATCCGGAAATCGCTACGATCCGTGCCCGCCATGACGGGATGTTGGCACCGGGCAATGCGCTGGTGACGTTAGCGGTGGATGATTTCCGAAAAATCGACATGCCTTGGATTACACCGCCGGAGAAGCGGAAAGAAATACCCTATAATGGTCGTCGATCAGCCACGGTCAAAGGGCCTGCCGGTGAGTTGCTGGAGTTGATCGAAATCGGCCGGTAACTATCGTCGGTGCTGACCCGGCGACCATTGTTCCGGTGAATAGAGTGCGCTGGCGGATTGCAACGGCTTGTCTTCCAGTTCGGTCGCCAGCGTATCGTTCCATTGAGAAAGCCGAACATGCTGATCACCGCCATGATTTCGGTCTTCTGGCGTTCCGAATAATATGTATCGAGCGCGGCAAAATGTTCATCGGTCGCGGCATTGGGAACCTGGCCCGCCGCAAACGCGACATCCAGCGCTGCGCGCTCTGCGTCGCTGAAAAGATCACTGGTTTGGTATTCCCACACCGCCCTGACCTTGGCCTCATCAACGCCGGCGTCGCGAGCGCCCAGCGTCGTATGCGCCTTGCAATATTGGCAACCTGCCGCCGCGCTGACCACGGCGCCAATCAGGCGCTTGAGGCCATTTTCGATTTCGCTCTCGCCATAGATTACCGATACCAGGCCGCGGAAGGCACCGAGCAGTTCCGGCCAATGCGCCATGGTCATCACCGAATTGGGAACATAACCCATCAGATTTTGTGAAAACCCGAGCGCCGCCTGCGTTTCGTCTGGCAATTCGTCCACGGTCAGTGGCTTGATGCGGGTCATATGATGTTCCTTGAATGATCAGCATGATGAGGGCACGCCGAAACTGTTACCATATCTTGCCGCCGATCCACTCTCCCGCTGCCGGGACAAATTCGGTGATCCGGATATCGGCCCAGATATCTGCCTTGAAATAGGGGTCCCGTTCCAGCAGCGTACGCGCACTGATTGCGTCCTCGGCCTTTACAACCAGCAATGATCCCACCGTCATGCCGTCCGGTCCAACAAGCGGTCCGGCGATGAGAATTTCATCCAGCACTTTCTCGATATGGGTGAAATGTGCATCGCGGGCATCGAGACGTGCTTGAGCCGTTTCCGGTCTGTCGGTGCAGTAAATCGCGTAGGTCTTCATGCGTCGGCCCCGTCAAAAAACAGGATGAGTTCGTGCGCCGTCAGTTCCGCTGCTTCATCCAGAACCGCGCGTTTGATGTCGAGCCGTTCGACCAGTCTGGCACTTGGTATCAATTTGGCAGCCCGTCTGGATGCGTCGAGCAAGGCCGATTGCGAAGCCAACACCAGCGCAGGCTGGCGAACCCTAGGCAGCTTGTCCTCGACGTCATAGGTGAAACCGGCATGGAAGGCGGCGTTCATATTGCGACCGTGGCGTAGCTGCTCTACGAACATTTCGAAACTGCGCTCCCGTCCCTGGCTTTCCAGTCGCTTGGTCATTCCGCGATCCCAAGGTTGTTCCAGACAGTCGATATCCGCTGTGATCTCGAATGGCTTGGCGGTTGCAGCTTTATATTGTTCACGGTCTGCTGCGTCGAAGGCCGGGACATCGACGAGCGCCAGTTTCCGAATTTGAGTGGTTGCGCAAAGCGCCATTTCAACCGCAACCAGATTGCCGGTGTGGAAACCGATCAGGTCAACTGGCTCCTCACCGGAAAGATCGTCAGCTACCGCGAGCATGGCTTCGGCAAATTCTTCGATAGAGGGATTTGGCTTGAATGCATCCGATCCGCCATGGCCCGGATAATCCGGCGAGATGACGCGGCGATCTTTGGCGAGATGCGGCATGACGGTGGTGAACGCAAGACCGCTAAAAGGTGCCGGGTGCAGGCAATAAAGGTCCGGCCGGGATGCGGTGGTTTCAGGATCCTGAATCCGCCAGTGCACCTGTCCGAACGGACCGTCGCTATATCCTTTCCGTATCATTCGGTCGTTTCGCCGAGTCTTGCCATCTGCGCGAGATAAAGGCGGCGCGTGAGCGGCATCATCAGCAGCGGGATAATCGCGAACAGGATCGGTACGCTGGCAACTGCGTAGCGGAGATTGTCTTCGCCGAAAACGCCGCTCGATAGCTCGCCCACAGCGATGGGCCCCAATGATCCGAACCAGCTGATCGCGAGATAATATAAGGCCACAATCTGGCCGCGTATCTGCGCGGGCGTTATGACCAGCAATGACACAACGCCCATAGCGGTCACAATCCCGATGCCGACGATGTTCAGGCATAATATCGCAAAGGCCAGTTCGCCAGTTGGCATGAACAGCGGCAGCGCACCGGTCGGCACGAGGATGAAAAAGCCGATAAAGAGCAGGCGAAGCGAGGCATCCTTGACGCCCTTCTTGGTCCACCAGTCGGAAAGAGCGCCCATGATCAGCATATTCGCCGGGCCAAGGATCAACAGCGCAATCCCGTTTACAAAAGCATATTTTTGCGGTGACCAGCCCCATGTGCGCTCAAACGTGGGGGCAAGAAAGCCCTGGCTATAGGCAATTGCCGTCATCGTGCCGACGATCGACAGAAAGCCCAGATACAGGAGTCTATTATCCCAGATATATTTCATTGCATCGCGAAAGCCGCTGCCGCTGATGACATCGGCAGAGGCCGCGACCGGGCGGCGCGCCGGTTCCTTGATGAAGATGAAGAACAACGCCAGCAGTAGCCCGGGCAGACCGACAATGATCATTGTGTAGCGCCAAGGGGACAGTTCTCCGAACAGCGGCAGGCTCTGGTTGCCACTCGCGACGGTCCAGGCGATGATCGCGCCGCTCAGCAGCGACGCGATGCCGGCCCCCACTGGGAGCGCGGCAGAGTAGAAGGCGACCGGCTTGCCGCGCCGTTCGGTCGGGAAACTGTCACCGATAATCGAGAAAGCCGCAGGACTGAGCGTTGCTTCGCCTACGCCGACTCCCATGCGGGCGGCAAAGAGTTGGGCGAAGTTTTTTGCCGTGCCTGTCGCGATGGTCGCGACCGACCAGAGGGCTACTCCGATGGAGACGATCCAGACGCGCTTGCCGCGGTCGATCAGCCAGCCCATGAAAATTCCGACAAAGCCGTAGATCAGCGTAAAGGCGCTGAGCAGCCAGCCTATTGACCGATCGGACAGATCAAACTCTGCCTTGATCGGTTCAATCAGCAGGCCGAGAATATAGCGGTCAACAAAGCTGAAAATATAGGCGATGGTCAGCATCACCACGATGAACCAGCCGGTTGCAGCCGCAGGATAGGGTCTGCCCGGTGGGGCACCCGCTACCGGATCGGTATTCATGTTTGCGCATCCGGTATAAGATAGATCACCACGAGATTGTCATCAAAATCGACAATACCGATTTCCCGTCCGATGCGGTCGTCATGGGTTTCCAGACGGCCTTCCTCATAAACCTTTAGGCCAAGTGCCTTGCTGTCCGCCATCACTTTGTCAGGATCGGCAACATCCAGCACGATGGCGCTGCGGCGGGGGTAGGGAACCGAAGGCATCGGGACGTTTTTTATTCCCGATAGCGCCATTACACGGGGTTGTCCCGGCAACGAAAGGATGACGAAATCCAGTTCCGCGCCCTCCGGGATTTCAAAGACCGGGATCGAATAGCTATCCGGATTGTGACCCTTGCGGTACGTTACTTCGAAGCCGAGCACATCTCCATAGAAGGTCAGCGCCTTGTCGACGTCCTCGACGACAAAATTGGCGCGCTGAAATCTCGTTTGCGGTTTGCCGGTCATATTGCTCTCTTCAACTCCATTCATTCGGCTTGCCGCCAGTCTAGTCGTGGACTTTCACCACCTGGTTTACCTCGTAAAAATATCCGTCGAGATCCCAGAAGGAGCAACCGATCATATCCTTTTGTTTACCGTCGGCGCCGGTAACTTGCCAGTCATGCGGCTCGCAATGGATGCGCGAGCCGAGCGTGCGGGCACGCTCAACTGCCTGTTTCGCATCTTCCGATGCCACGACAAATACCGGGGTTCCGAACCCGATTTCAGTCGGGAGTTCAGAGGGCGCGTCCTGCTTTGGATCGAGCCATTCGAGCAAGCCGATCATGCCGATCAGATCGTCTTTACATTTCAGTATAATCAGTCGGGTCTTGTCGCCTTTCTTGCCAGCGGCCAGTTGATTGCCAGACAATGTGAAGGGCGTATCCATCCAGCGGGTCATGCCGAAAACCAGCTCATACCAGCGCGCCGCACGCTCGGCGTCGCGCACCATTACGGTGGTGCGCTTGATAACATCAGTCATGCGATCTTCGGGCTTTCGATCAGGAGCACCTGACAGTCGGCAATGTCTGCGCGAAGCTTTTTGGCTTCCGCATATTCCGGACTGTTCCAGAATTTTTTCGCCGCCTCCTTATCCGGCCATTCCGATATCACCATTGACGCACCGTCACCGAATTGACCTTCGAGCAATTCCGCTCCAGGACCGCGCAAAACATAGCGACCGCCAAACTTCTCGACCAGCGCACCGGCTGTAGCGCCATATCCGGCGATGAACTTCTCACGATCCTTTATGCTGGCAGTCACAATCATATAGGCGGCCATCGGCAAATTCCTTTGTCTATTTGTGCAGATAAATCAGCGTAAATTGGG
>RCMY010000734.1_pt1 | contig 31223 bp, 32 predicted proteins | sample 2041341 | NCBI WGS metagenome assembly RCMY01 (sample SAMN09708234, study PRJNA481090) | Marine sediment metagenome, whole genome shotgun sequencing project. | reverse complement strand
GGCATGAGCGGAACAATAAGCGAACATCACAGATTTGCAAGCCCGGTGGCACAACATCCTGTGCCGCCGGAACGAAGGGGATAAGCCTTCACCTGGGGATTGATAGGGATCTATATTCTGTTTCCTGATGTCGCGGCGGCCAGATTCGGCGAGATTAGCGGATCGCATCCGTTCTTCTATATCGCTACATGGTCTCCGGCGATCGCGGCCTTCTCTGTGGTGTTCTTCTATTCTGGAACGGAGGGCATCCGGGCTTTTTTGTCCCGGCTTTTTCTGTGGCGCTGCTCACCGGGCTGGATAGCTTTCATCTTGATCGGCCTTCCGCTCGTCTTCGTGGTGGGCTCGCTTGTCAAGGGTGGCCTTGTGCTGGCGCCGCTTCCGCCCGACGGCGCTGGATCGCTTCTCACTGCCCTGTTCTTGATGCTCTTGCTCGGTCCGATCGAGGAGTTCGGCTGGCGCGGCGTGGCGCAGCCTTTGCTGCAGCGGCACATGGCCCCGATCTGGGCCGGTCTGCTTATTGGCGCGATATGGGGCCTGTGGCACCTGCCCGCATTTTTTCTGTCGAGCACGGTTTTCGCTGACTGGAATTTCCTGCCCTTCTTCGCAGGCAATATGGCGCTGGCGGTGCTGGTCACCCCAATTTTCAACCGGACGCAAGGCAGCCTGCTTTGGCCCATGCTGTTCCATTGGCAACTCATCAACCCGTTCTGGCCTGATGCCCAGCCGTGGGACACGTGGATCCTCCTCGTAGTTGCTGTCATCGTAGTGTGGTGGAACGGTGACATGATGTTCAAGCGTGAAGGGGCAGTGACAGAGGTCGTGCCGCTACAGCGTGCCCTCGCCCCCAAGGCGGCAGGGTAGACGGTTACTAACAAAGAAAAAATCTGCCTTAGATCGGTGCGCAAAGCGGCTCTCCCAAGGTCGGCGGCGCAGCTTTGGACGCTTGGTGTTGTGCGTGGAGGTGCAGATGCGGTTTTGCGCTGCTGTCGAATTTGCCAACCTCACCCAGTGTGACGTCCGACCATATCTCACAAGGTCTCTGCCTCGATCCGAGGGTATGGAAATGTTGATGACCTCTACCGGAGGCGTGCGTTCTCGGGGCAGCGTGCAGGTCACGCCAACTGCCGAGGGCAGAAACAAGACCGACAGGACATGTCCCGATGACCCCAAAGGGGCCGCAGACAACACGGGCCGGGTCGCCAATCACGGTCGGCATGACCAAGCTCAACCAAGGCCCGCTCCGGTTCCAGCAGCCTGCTACGCGACCCTTGGAATGCTGCCCGCTGGACCCCGCGCGCGTGAGAAAAGCAGCGCCAGCGGCAGAACAACATGCGACATCATAACGAGCGCAATCATTGGTTCACCTGCGGAAAACGGATTTCACTGACATCGGCGAGGAAGAACGGAAAATAGTCGTCTGTACCGAACATGTTGCCAGCCTCTACGCGGAACGGGAGGCGATAACCCTCAACATCCCGAAAGTCCGACATGTAGGCGCCGAAGGGTTGCAGGCGGTAAAACTTTTCGGGGTTGGCATTGCTCCAGCGTTGAAACGTGACCTTGACCGGTCGCCCCTTTGCATCGACGGTCACATCGACGGCCTGTTCCAAGTCATGATGCCTGATGGTGACCCGTGCGCTATCCGCGCCCAACGCCTCCCACGTCACCGAAGGACCGGGCAGCAGAGCAGCGGGAGCCCAGATCACGGCCTCCGCAACATAACGACCGAAGGCTGAGCGGGTGTGATCCGGGTCACCACCCAACCGTGCTACGGGGACCACCCCGAAAATCCTGAACCGTGTCCATGACCCCGAGTCCGTTCCCGAAATTGGTATTCCGCCGTGCGTCCTCATGGCCCAGACGAAACCGTCAGGCACTGCAAGAATTTGGCGGGCCTCCATCGGCTGATAGGCAGGGTTGTCTTTCGTGCCGAGGCTGAACTGGCCGGTCATGTCGATCTCGGAAACCGGCAGAAGCGGAGTTCCGGAGCGAATGCTGTAGGTGAAATACAGCCGCGCCGGTCCCGGCAGATCGGCGACCAGATCTTCCGAGAACAAACGCCGCGCCGCCGGCTGAAGTGCTGCGAGTCGTTGCCACTCGGCCCGATCAGCGCGCCGGTCCCATACAAGGAACGCGCTCAGAACGAGGAGGCCGAAAAGAGAGACTAAGCAGAGGGCAATGATGTATTTCATGGGGCACAATTACGAATAATCCATGTGAATAGTCGCACTGAATTGAAATGGGCCGCTATGACATGAATCAATGAATGGCACAGCGCAGGATTGGTCTCCAAGCAGGCCGAGAATTTTCCTGTACCGCAGCAAGCTCACATCATAAGCGCCTTGCTAACCATCGCTTCTTTACCCTCATACTTGGATATATCGACGCCTCGCTCGGCCAACGCTTCGCTGAGTTCGCTTTCGCTCAAAGCCTCTATGGCTTGCTCCGTCATTTGCATGAAATTGATCTTCCGCTTGAACGGTGGGTTCGTTTCACCGAAAAAGCTCCGATCCTCGAACGCAAACTCTTCAGAGTATTTGGTCATAAAGTAGGACAGGAATGTATTGATGCTTGTGCGAACTCTCGGATCGCCCGTCATCAGATCATTGGATGCGTCAAGTGTATCCAACATCAACTGCGACCACCGTTCTGCACCCTTTTCGTTCATCAGTTGCATTGCGTTGTGAGTGTGATGGAAGTTCAACCTGAACTCTGCCCCATGATAATATGGTCCACCGCCCATCACATCGATCCACATAGATGCTTGCGTATTGATGTGATGACCGGTACCGCCAACTCGCGCAAAAACCGATGTAAACCAATCTTCATCCGCGAAGACCCGCTCATAAAAGTTCTGAACAATCCTTATGATTGGATCTTGGCCGAGAACAGAAAATAACTGCCAAAACTGAATAGGTTTGGACGCATCTCTCGGTGCAGTAAGTGATACAATTTCCGGCATTCGATGGGCATCGATTGGCAGCAATTTCTTCTCGATTGAAGCCGTTATGTAGTCCAACTGAATCTTCTCCGACATGTAACCATGACGCGTTGGATATTTTGGGAGATCGATGTTGGTCATGGCTTCCTCACTCCGAGTTAGACGCCTCTTGCTGCCGCCAGATTGATCTAACCCTGCAATAAATGTCGACGCAGGAGTGTGCACTTGGGTGTGGGGACAATATATTTCAACCACACCAGATTTTGCACGCGACACCATAATAGGCGTCATAAGCCGGACTTTTCATGGCTGAAGAGTTTTTCTTTGGTTGGGGTGGAGGATTGGAAAAGTTATCTGGCGATGCAGGCGATTGCTGCGGCTAGCAGCTAGAGGCTGTTTGGCCAAGGATCGCAAAGCGTTCAGAGCGGGGCTTTGTTGAGTTCGTTGAACCCAATCACCTCGTGGTCGCGGCGAGGATGACTGGTGACCATTTCTATGCTAAATTCAAAGGACGGCGACCATTACCACTTCCGTTGGAGATTGAGATGATGACCCCTGCAGAACGAACTCAACGACTTAGCGATCTGAAGGTTAAAATGCGTGAGTTGGAGGTGCTGTTTGAAGAAGCGGAAACCGCCATTGGGGACCTGACTGACGAAGAAAAGAGATCGTTGAAAGGGCTGGCCAGCGCCATTGAATACCACGCCAGCAAATTAAAAGCCTAGGTGTTTGATCCCACGGTTTGATGGTGCGATCTGTTCTTTGGAATGGAAGGACGCATTATGGGACAAGTACGTCACGGGAGCGCCACGACCACGCACGCTGTCAGAGCAACAATACAGCGATCGCAAGCTTCGATCGCGACAAGCGCACCCCTTTTCGAGTTCAGGCCTTGAGGTGTGTGCCGCTGCGCTGCCATACCAGCGGTTGGAACACTTCATCACCTGGAGTTTCTGCAACGTGATTGATGTAATTTGACATGGTCTTTTGTGCGAGGCCCAGAATGACGTACAGCACATAACCCGCAGCGAAAAAGGCTTTCACCTGCGCTTCTGTCACATTTCCACCTTGGCGCACCATTTGGATAGTGAAGGTCCGTAGCGCCTCCAGCTTGGATGACGGCAGCGGGGCTTCGCTACGCAAGGCTTCCCTCGAGCAGCAGGAGCCACCAATTGCAAGGGTCGTACGATACCGGATTGAATCGACAATGCCGATAATCCCGTCAAACAGAATATAAGTCCCTAAGAGTATCACCAGAATGGCAGGCGTCAGATCGGGCCAGAGAAATGCAGCGACGCCAAACGCGATTGCACCGGCGCAACCGGATCGCCAAGACCCACCAATATCGGGACAGCATGATTGTAAGCTCATTCATTTTTGCGGTCCTTTCCTATCGTCTGCGTGCGGTAATGACTGTGCCATCCGCCGTGTTCAGCAACAGCGCACCGGTCTCGTCAATTGTGTACTCGCCCACAGCAGTTAACATTTCCAGCAAGCGCGCTTGCTGATCCATCAGATAATCGGCAACGGCGCGGTAGGCGGGCAGGGATGTCGGATCGCTTGCCGCATTTGCCGCGACGGGGTTCGAGGCAAAGCGTACGATCACCATATCAGCGGTCGGGTCGATCCAGATCGTTTGCCCATGCACACCGCGTGCCGCGAACGATCCGTGATTGTCATGGCTGACCCACCACATCCCGCGATAGCTCCACCCCGGCAGCAGGTCATATCCGGCCTTTGCAAAGGTTTCCTTGCTGCCGCCTTCGCGGATACGCGTGATGGTTTTTGCGGGAATGACCTGCTCTCCCTTCCATTTGCCTTCATCTAGGACAAGCTGACAAAAGCGACCCAGATCGCGCAGTGTCGCGTTGAACCCGCCTCCCGCAAAGGGCGTGCCGATGGAATCAACGGTATAAAAGGCCTCCCGCTCGGCCCCGATGCGGTTTGATAGATAATCCGCAGCCGAGACGCCCGTGGCGCGCGCAATCAACCAGCCAGCCGCATCCGAATTGACGGTCTTGTAGCCGAAGGTGTCCCCTTGCTCCCCCTTTTTCTGCACCGTTTGCAGATACTCGAAGTAGCTGCGGGGGCCATCAGACCCGTCAGGCTTTTCGTGACGGATATCGCGCCGTGCAGGGTGGCTTCATCCAGGCAGCCGTCATAGCGCTCATAAACAACGCGGCCCTTGTGCAGAACCAGAACCCCATCGTTGTAGTTCGCGCCAAAGACCGCATCCCACGTCATTGGGTCGCCGCCACCAAGCGGCATGAATTCAACAGCGTCGAGACCGGCATCAATATCGGCAGGCAAAGCACTGACACCGCCCGCGCCGTTGTTCACACCGACCGAGGGCATCAGCTCGCGAAAATGACAGGCCGTCCAGCGCAGTTTCGGGAACGCGAAATAGTCGGGATCGTTGAACCGGATCGTCTTGTCCGCTGCTGGCGGAGAGCCCTGCATCCAGCCCATCGAGACCGGGTTTGATGCCTGCGCCGAAAGCGGCCTCGATTCTTGCGCCATTGCGGCCCCTCCGAATGTCAGAGCTGCGGTGAGTGCCGCGTTTACTCTGCGTTTCATTGCGATGTCCTTTTTGTAATTTGTCAATGCGCACAGCCAATTACGCCAGCTTGCTTTCTTTTATTGTCATGTCGTTCACGACAGTGGCGGTCAAACCGGCCACAACACCTAGGATTAGTGCCGCTGGCAGCAATGAGACGCTGATGCTGCCGAAGACACGCTGCCAAATCACAACACCAGTTATGATACCACCCAGCGCAAACATCCCATGCTTGACCGTAAGCCATGAAACGTCAGGCCAGAACGGTCGCTTGGTCTCCTTGTGGGTGAGGTAGCCGATCACTGTCAGGATCATTGCGAGCGAGACGGCGAGAGGGGCAGATCCGAAAACCGTATGGGTGCCATTCGTAATCCCGTTCACGGTCAGCGGCACAGACGCGTGATCGCGCAACAGATAAAGCTGAATGGGACCACTAGTGACCGCATTGATGAGGTCACTGATGATGGCCCCTTTCAGAATTTGTTGATGTGTTATGACAGCTCTTGAACGCCCCCGCCTGATATTGTCAGGATCTGGCCACTGGCCCATGCAGCTGCGGGCGAACACAAAAAGAGCGCAGCGTTTGCCATATCTACCGGCTCGCCCAAACGGTGAATGGGCGTATGCATCAGCATCGTTTTTTCGATCTCGTCGTTCAGCACTGACTCGAGTGCTGCCGTGCGTGTGGCGCCCGGTGCGACGCCGTTGACGCGAATTCCCTTGGGGCCAAGGTCGAACGCGATGTTGCGGATCAGGTGATTGGTTGCTGCCTTGGACGATCCATAGGATGCCATCTGCTTGTTTGTGTTCTCCCCTGCCATCGACGTAATGGCCAGCATGGCGCCACCGCCAGCCTTTTCCATTTCGGGTGCCGCAAGCTGTGCAAGGCGGAAAAGAGAAAAGACATTCAGATCAAAAGCACGCTTGAAATCGGCCATCGGCATGTCGAAAGGTTTTGGGCCACCACCGCCGGCATTGCTGACCAGAATCGTAAGCTTACCAAACTCCGCGACAGTGCCATTCACGGCTGCTACAAGGAAGGTCATCCTCTTTGGTAACGTCACACGCAACAGCAGATGCTTGTCCGCCTGCTTTATTGATTTCATCCGCCACGGCCTTTGCCGCATCCGCGTTGTAATCGCTCACCATCACAGCGGCACCGGCACCTGCGAAGGTCAGCGCAATGGCGCGACCAATGCCCGCGCCTGCGCCGGTCACGAACGCAACATCATCGTTCAACCGGAAGTTCTTTGCGTCGTACATTGTGTAGCCCTTTTCATTTAGAGGAACAGATTGATACCCAAACGTAAGATATCCTGGCGTACAAGACCGTTAGTCAACATCAGCGGTTGCTTGATCTCGCCAGCCTTAGCGACGCCATCGCCAAAGTTCTCAACGGTCAGTCTGAAATTTCACAGCCGCCTGCAGCAATCCATTCCGCTTATCTGATATGAATATGCACCGGCTTCCAGCTTCTGCAAGCACTGGTGCACCGACGAGATTGCCCATTTTGGGTAATGACGATACGATTTTCATAAATTGGGCAAGCACAATGGATGATACGCCAGAGTTTCAAACAAACAATTTTGCGCAGGCTTTTCCAACCCATGTCGAAGCGCTGGTAAGGCCGCTGACTGTCTTACGGAGAGAAACTGACGGTGACCTTGATTTGTTGCTTATTTTTGCAGTTATCGGCGAGCGACATTTTGCCCGTAAGGTCGATCCGATGGCTCCCACTTACAAGACATTAGGATCGACCAAAGTGACGCAGTCTCCAAGTGTGAATGCCTATTCCATCGCGCAATACACGGGCATTCCGCGGGAAACTGTGCGTCGCAAGGTCAGGCACCTTACCGCGCGAGGATGGGTCACCTGTTAATCTTTCACCTACTCGAAAAGCGGCGCAGGATTTGTCCATCGGCACAGACGAGACAATTCGCTTCATCAACACCGTCTCGGCGTTGGATGGACCAGTGCAGACAAATACCTGAATGTGGGCCTCGATGATCAACGTCTAAACCAGAAATGCTGATCGTGTTGTTTTCTGGCGCGCAAACCTTTCATTAGCCGGAATGAAATGCGCTACTATGATGCAGAGAGTGTTCTTGGCTCATCATAACCGCTGAGCAGTGGAACATGAAACAGACAGCTGGTATACGCGAAAGCCCCGGCGAGAGGATCCTTAAAAACATGAAGCGGGCGACGCGATGCCGCCCAAACCAATCAAGCCTGGATGCATAGTACCCTACAATATCTATCAATGTTAATCCGCTCTTGCGGCCCGTACCCATGCGACGATCTTACCGCGACTTTCCGGTGTCATTGTTGCAATTGCATTCGGTGGTGGCATCGCGTTGCTCAGACCTGCATGTAGATATATCTGGTCGGCATAGCGTGCGACATCACTTTGTGTCTCCAGTACCACACCCTTGGGAGCCCAGCGGATGCCCCCCCACGCGGGCTCACGCGCGTGGCACATGGAGCAGTTGCCCAAAACCACATCATAGGCATCGTCAAACCCCTCGGCAGAAGCGAACTGCTGCTCGTAAGGGGTAAGGTCGCGGCTTTCTGCGATCTCGTATGTGTCGGGGCCGCGTACAGTTGACAGCCATGCAATCACGATCATTAAAATTACTGTCGCTGCCCACGTCCAGTGTGGACCTTTACCCGTTGCATGCATGGTGTTGAAGTAATGCCGGATGGTGACACCCGTGAGAAAGATCAGGCTGGCGATGATCCAGCTATATTCCGTTCCGAAGGACAACGGGTAGTGATTGGAGAGCATCAGGAACACGACAGGCAATGTCAGGTAATTGTTATGAGTCGACCGCAGCTTGGCGATCTTGCCGTATTTTGCGTCTGGTTTACGCCCGGCTTTCAGGTCGGCAACCACGATACGTTGGTTCGGCATGATCTGGAAAAACACATTGCCGGTCATGATGGACGCGGTGAAAGCGCCCAGATGCAGCAGAGCCGCACGCCCTGTGAAAATCTGGTTGTATCCCCATGCCATGACGACAAGCAGGGCAAAGAGCAGCAACATCAAAAGCGTGGAATGCTCGCCAAGTTTGGATTTGCACATAAAGTCATAGGCAATCCAGCCGATGGTAAGAGACCCACCTGAAATCAAGATGCCCTGCCACAACGACAAATCGGCCTTTGTGGGATCAAGCAGGAAAATTTCTCCGCCGACCCAGTAAACGATCATCAATAATGTCGCCCCAGATACCCATGTGATGTAGCTCTGCCATTTGTGCCAGATGAGATGCTCGGGCATATTTTCTGGGGCAACCAGATATTTCTGGATGTGGTAAAATCCACCGCCATGGACCTGCCACTCTTCGCCAGAGGCACCGACAGGCATATTGGGCGCTTTCTTAAGCCCCAAATCAAGCGCGATAAAGAAAAATGATGCACCGATCCACGCCATTGCTGTGATGACATGAAGCCACCGAACCGCAAACGCGATCCAGTCCCAAATGACTGCTAAGTCGTACATAAAAACCTCCCTTGGTCCGAATTTGTCATCAGACTATGCGAAAGGACATTCTTCTGGTATTGTCTCAAAAAGCCAAGCAGCATCAAAAAAACCAAGACAATGTCATATCTTGATAATATCCGCACTTTTGTCCGCGTCTATGAACTTGGCAGCATGTCTGCGGCCGGACGAGATCTTCGTATTTCGCCTGCGGTGACGTCATCGCGGATTTCGCAACTGGAAGAACACCTGAGCGTCCGGTTGTTCCAACGCACGACACGCAGCTTGACGCCCACCGAGCAGGGCAAGGCTTTTTACGGTGGGGCGAGCGAGATACTTGAGGCTGTTGAAAACGCGGAAGCGCAGGTGGTCAACATCACCGAAAATCCCAAAGGGTCACTCTATGTTGCCGCTCCGCTTGGAGTCGGGCGGCGTTTGATTGCCCCGTTGGTTCCCGGGTTCTTGGCTGAATACCCGGAAGTAAAAATGAGATTGCGTCTGACAGACCGCAAAGTTGATCTAACAACCGAAGGTCTTGATTTGGGCTTTTTTCTCGGTCAGCCAGAAGATAGCAATCTGCGGATTCGCAAAATAGCAGATGTTGACCGGATTTTATGTGCAAGTCCGGCGTATATCGCAACCCACGGAAACCCGGTTTCAGGTGAAGACTTGATGACGGGGGGCCACGAATGCCTGAACCTGCGTTTTCCAGGCGCTACTGAATTTCAATGGCGTCTCAAAACAGCGGATGGAGCAAAACGGTTCCCCGTTTCGGGTCGGTACGAGTCTGATGATGGCGATGTACTTACAGATTGGGCGTTAGCGGGGAATGGGATTGTGATGAAACCGATTTTTGAGGTGGCCGAACATGTAAAGGCGGGCCGCCTCGTACAGGTCGCATTGCAAACGCCACCTGAACCTATTCAAATGGCATGCTTGTTCACGCACCGCCGCCGGCAAGATCCGAAAACGCGGCTATTTATGGAATATGTGATTGCGCGGATTTCAGAGGCGGTTCGTGACAGTTCCCTTCAGGTTCAGCTGCCGCGATAGGTGGAATAGCCAAACGGGGACAGTAGCAAAGGCACATGGTAGTGCGTTGCTTCTGACATGCCGAAGCGAAGTGGAATGACATCTAGAAATCTTGGGTTCTCGGGCGGTGTTCCGATAGCATCCAGATAGCCGCCCGCGTGGAACACCAACTCATAGACGCCGGTTTCAAACTCACTGACTGGCAAGATTTGTTCATCTGTTCGCCCGTCGTCATTGGTTGCCAATGTCTTGAGAAGTGTCCGCGCTTCACCGTCCACCTTGAACAACTCGATTTTAAGGCCTTCAGCAGGGCAGCCGCGTGCCGTGTCCAGCACGTGTGTTGTCAAATATCCGTCCATTAGGTGTCTCACTTTTCTGATGCAGGCCTCTCGGCTGACGCCAATACGATCTTATAGGCTGCGCTCTGCTGGTTCGGCAAAGTATTGTGAACTTAAGGCTCCTTCGCATTTTTTTTGAAAAACGAATTCATTGTTTTGAAATATAAGCATGCAATCTTAGGAGGGCGAACATTGAACAGATATCCACGAGACATGACAGGTTATGGGGCGACCCCACCCGCGGCCAACTGGCCAGGCGGGGCAAAAATTGCTGTTCAAATAGTCCTTAATTATGAAGAGGGTGGAGAGAATAACGTTCTTCATGGCGATGCCGCATCCGAGGCGTTCCTTTCTGAGATTACGGGTGCGTCCCCATGGTCCGGACAGCGCCATTGGAACATGGAATCACTCTATGAATATGGATCGCGCTCCGGCTTTTGGCGGGTCCATCGAATGCTGAGTGATTTACCGGTGACAGTTTACGGTGTTGCGACTGCGTTGGCCCGCGCTCCTGAACAGGTTTCAGCAATGAAGGCCTCTCATTGGGAAATCGCCAGCCACGGCCTGAAATGGGTCGAACACAAGGACATGTCCGAAGAAGAGGAGCGTGCGCAGATTGCGCAGGCCATCAAGCTGCATACCGAAGCGGTGGGCGAGCCTCCACGCGGCTGGTACACGGGCCGCTGCTCGAACAACACTGTAAAGCTTGCAGCGGAGACAGGGCAGTTCGCATATGTCGCGGATAGCTATGCTGACGATTTACCTTATTGGATAGAGTATGATGGCAACGACCAACTGATCGTGCCCTACACGATGGATTGCAACGACATGCGTTTCGCGATCCAAGCTGGTTTTACGACCGGTGAGCAGTTTGAGTCCTATCTAAAAGACAGCTTTGACGAGCTTTATGCCGAAGGCGCCGCAGGTCAGCCCAAGATGCTGTCAATCGGTCTGCATTGCCGCATCATTGGCAGGCCCGGCCGCGCTGCCGCACTGCGTCGTGCGCTTGAGCATTTCAAATCTCACGATGGTGTCTGGTTCGCCACCCGGCTTGAAATCGCGGAACACTGGACCAGGGAGAACCCGCCGATGCAGAACATTCGTCCATCAGGGATGGATCGTGAAACCTTTGTTTCTCAATTCGGGGGCATCTTCGAGCACAGCGCATGGGTGGCTGAGGAGGCCTATGATCTAGAACTTGGCCCGACCCACGATTCCGCGCAAGGCGTACATCAAATGCTGGCCCGTGTGTTTCGCAGCGCTGACGAAGGAAAACGTCTTGGCGTTCTGACGGCGCACCCGGATTTGGCAGGAAAACTGGCAGAGGCCGAGCAGCTGACAGCGGAATCAGCGGCAGAGCAAGCGTCGGTCGGCCTCGATTCACTGACCGATCAGGAGCGGTCCACGTTGACGGTCCTGAACACGGCTTACACGACCAAGTTCGGTTTCCCGTTTATCATTGCTGTCCGTGACAACACCAAAGCATCAATCATCGGCGCGTTCCAGCGCCGCATTAATCAGGACCAGGATGCAGAGTTCTCCGAGGCCTGCAAGCAAGTCGAGCGCATCGCTGAGCTGCGCCTTATGGAGAAGTTTTCAACATGACCATTCGTTTAAAAGCCGAAGTGCTTACGGCAGAGGCGCTGGCCCCCTACGGCGATTTGATGGAGGCGTCGGGCACGCCGGACAAGATGATCAATCAAGGCAAATGCGGCCGGTATCACGACAGGGCGCTTCTGGATTTTTCAGATGGCAACGCGGGCATCAGCATTTTCAAAGGTGAAAAGGAGACGCTTCCGCTGCCTTTGCAACTGGTCGAGCGCCATCCCGAAGGCAGTCAGGCGTTTGTTCCGATGTCCGCAGATGCATTTCTTGTCGTAGTTGCCCGCGATGAGGAGGGCATACCGCAAGACCCCAAAGCGTTCCTGACCCAACCGGGTCAAGCGATCAACTTTCACCGGGGGACATGGCATGGTGTCTTGGCCCCTTTATCCGAACCGGGACTGTTTGCGGTTATTGACCGCATCGGGGAGGGTACGAACCTTGAAGAGCACTGGTTCGACACAGACTACATCATCGAAAGATGAAGGGAGATGTTGGAAAACATCCAGCACAAAGTAATTTTTTTTGGGGAGGAAAACCAATAATGAGAGATACTTCAATAGGGACGCCAGAGCAGATGCGCGATCCCAACTTCATGCCGCCGATCTACAAGGCGGTGCCATTGGGCCTACAGCATGTTTTAGCAATGTTCGTGTCCAACGTGACACCCGCAATCATTATATGTGGTGCGGCGGGCATCGGGTTCGGGTCGGATCAAGGCGCGCTGGGTTTTCCTGCGATGACCTATATGATCCAGATGTCGATGTTTTTTGCAGGTGTCGCAACTTTGATCCAGACGATTGGCATTGGCCCTGTTGGCGCTAAGCTTCCCATCGTTCAGGGTACATCCTTTGCGTTCATTCCCATCATGATCCCGCTGGTTGTGGGAAAAGGAGAAGAAGCGCTGGCCATTGTGATGGGCGGTGTGTTGGTCGGGGGCTTGTTCCACGCGTTCCTTGGTCTGTTCATCGGTAAGATCCGCTTTGCGCTACCGCCTTTGGTCACGGGTCTGGTTGTTACGATGATCGGCCTCGCATTGGTAAAAGTCGGCATTCAGTATGCTGCGGGTGGTGTTCCTGCTATCGGCACAGAAGAATACGGCAGCCTGCAAAACTGGACTGTCGCGGGCGTCGTGATTGTCGTCACATTGGCGCTAAAGTTCTACGCACGCGGCATGGTGGCGATCTCTGCCGTCGTGATTGGCCTGCTTGTTGGCTATATTGTTGCCTACATGATGGGCATGGTTAGCTTTGCAAACGTGGGTCGCGCAGCACCCTTCGCACTGCCAAACCCTCTGCACTTTGGTCTGGAATTCGGCGTTGCTGCTGTCATTGGCTTTTGTTTGATGGGTTTTGTGTCTGCAGTCGAAACTGTGGGTGACGTTTCGGGTATTACCAAAGGTGGCGCTGGTCGTGAAGCAACCGACAAAGAGATCCAGGGTGCAACATTTGCTGACGGTCTGGGTACGGCAGTGTCTGGCTTGTTTGGCGCATTGCCAAACACGTCGTTCAGCCAGAACGTTGGCCTGATCGCGATGACGGGCCTTATGTCTCGGCACGTCGTGACGATCGGTGCACTATTCTTGATCGCTGCGGGTCTTATCCCGAAAGTGGGTGCCATTATCTCGACCATCCCGATCGAAGTTCTCGGTGGTGGTGTTATTGTGATGTTCGGCATGGTTGTGGCTGCTGGTATGTCCATGCTGTCTGACGTGGATTGGAACCGTCGCAACATGGTGATCTTTGCGATTTCTTTGTCACTTGGCCTTGGTCTGCAGCTTGAGCCGGGTGCACTTCAGCATTTGCCAGGCACTTGGAAGGTTCTTGCAACCTCCGGCATCCTTCCTGCCGCACTGATCGCTATCGTGTTGAATCTGATCCTGCCAGAAGAACTGCCAGGCGAAGCCACCGAAGAGGTATCCGGTGGCATGTCCGGTCATGGCGAAGGCTCACTTCCACGCGACTAATTTAATAAAACAGCTCCTCGTCGCGCCTGCGGCGGGGTGCTTTTAGATGTCACGGCATCGAACAGAGACTCTAAGAATTATCTCATACAACTACGAGGCATTCGCGTCTGATCTGTCGAAATTTATCAAGAACAGCGCATCTGAACGGAAAGGTTTGGACATCAAATGACGGTAAATAGCAGCGATATTGATCCTGTCGAAAGTCAAGAATGGCAGGAAGCTATTCAGGACGTCATTGAAAAGGACGGTGCCAACCGTGCGCATTATCTGTTGGACAAGGCTGTGCAGCAGGCCCGCGCAGCTGGCGCGACCCTGCCATTTTCAGCAACTACACCCTATCAGAACACAATTCCCGCTGATGATGAAATTGAGGTTCCTGGCGATCAGGAAATGGAATGGCGCATCCGAACAATCAACCGTTGGAACGCCATGGCGACCGTCGTGCAGCGCAACAAAGAAAGCAGCGAGTATGGCGGGCATATTGCTTCTTTTGCGTCGTCAGCCGTCATGTACGATATCGGGTTGAATCACTTCTGGCGCTCCAAATCCGCAATCCACGGTGGCGATCTGGTGTTCTTTCAGGGCCATGTGATCCCGGGGATCTATGCGCGTTCCTTTATGGAAGGGCGCATCAGCCAAGAGCAGTTGGAAAATTTCCGCTCCGAAGTAAACGGCGGCGGTCTGTCGTCTTATCCGCACCCGTGGTTGATGCCAGACTACTGGCAGTTCCCGACGGTCTCCATGGGTCTTGGCCCGTTGATGGCAATTTATCAGGCACGGTTCATGAAATACATGCACAATCGTGGCCACATCGACATGGGTGACCGCAAGGTATGGGCTTTCCTCGGCGATGGCGAAATGGACGAGCCAGAATCGCGTGGTGCGATTGATCTGGCGGCGCGCGAAGGCCTTGATAACCTGATCTTTGTTGTGAACTGCAACTTGCAGCGCCTTGATGGTCCGGTGCGCGGCAACGGCAAGATTGTGCAAGAGCTTGAGGGTGACTTCCGCGGTGCAGGTTGGAACGTGATCAAGCTGCTGTGGGGCAAAGGCTGGGATGATCTGCTGGAAAACGACAGCACAGGCCGTCTGAAACAATTGATGGATGAAACCGTTGACGGAGACTACCAGACGTTCAAATCCAAAGACGGGGCCTATATCCGCAAGCATTTCTTTGGCAAATATCCGGAGACAGCTGCATTGGTTGCTGATTGGTCTGACGATCAAATCTGGGCCTTGCGCCGCGGTGGGCATGATCCGCAAAAGGTCTATACGGCCTTCAAACATGCCAGCGATACCAAAGGCCAGCCAAGCTGCCTGCTGATCAAGACGGTCAAGGGCTATGGCATGGGCACGGCTGGCGAAGGTCAGAACACCACACACTCGGCCAAAAAGTTTGCTGACAACCAGCTGCGTGACTTCCGTGACCGCTTTAAGATTCCAGTCTCTGACGAAGATCTGCCCAAAGCGCCGTTTGTGTCATTGAACAATGCGCAAAAAGCTTACCTCGCAGACCGTCGTACGGCCCTTGGCGGGGAGTTCCCGAAACGCGAATGGCGTGATGCGCCCAAGCTGGAAATCCCGCCTTTGTCAAAGTTCGAGGCGCAGCTGAAAGGCACTGGAGATCGCGAGATATCTACTACGATGGCTTATGTGCGCATCCTCACAACGCTGTTGCGTGACAAGCAGATTGGTAAATTTGTGGTGCCGATTGTGCCAGATGAATCGCGCACATTCGGTATGGAAGGCCTGTTCCGGTCCGCAGGTATCTACAACCCGCTTGGGCAAAACTATACGCCCGAAGATGCCGACCAGATGATGTATTACAAAGAAACAACTGATGGTCAGGTCTTGCAGGAAGGCATTAACGAGGCCGGTGCCATGGCTGATTGGATCGCGGCGGCAACGTCCTATTCCAACCACGGCGTGCCGATGATTCCGTTTTACATCTACTATTCAATGTTCGGGCATCAGCGTGTGGGCGATCTGGCATGGGCAGCGGGCGACAGCCGCGCGCGTGGTTTCTTGCTGGGCGCAACGGCCGGCCGTACCACGCTCAACGGCGAAGGATTGCAGCACGAGGATGGCCACAGCCATATCCTTGCCGGGACCATCCCCAACTGCATCACCTATGATCCGACGTTCAGCTATGAGCTGGCAGTGATCATGCACAACGGTCTGGAGCGCATGTTTGTCAATCAGGAGGACATCACATTCTACCTGACCCTGATGAACGAAAACTACACGCATCCTGACATGCCGATGGGGGCCGAACAGGGCATCATCAAGGGCCTCTACCGTCTGCACGAAACCAAGAAGCCGGGCAAAAAGCACGTCAATCTGATGGGCTCCGGTACGATTTTGGTGCAGGCAATCAAGGCGGCGGCGATGTTGAAAGATGACTTTGGCGTGACCGCCGATATCTGGTCCGCCACCAGTTTCAACGAGCTGGCGCGCGACGGGCAGGACGCGGCGCGGCACAACAGGCTCAACCCGCTGGCCGACAAGCAGGTGCCCTATGTCACGTCCGTCCTGCAAAAGGCCAAAGGCCCGATCATCGCTGCCACGGATTACATGAAGAATTACGCTGAACAAATCCGCGCCTTTGTGCCGAATGCTTATACGGTTCTGGGCACAGATGGGTTTGGCCGTTCCGACAGCCGTGTGAATCTGCGGCGCTTTTTCGAAGTGGATGCAAATCACATTGCAGCAGCAGCCATGGCGCAGCTTTTCGAGGCTGGAGCCATTACGAAGGCTGACATGCAAGCGGCGCTCACCAAATACGACATTGACGGCGACAAGCCAAACCCACGGCTTGTTTAAGCAGCCGGAGAAGGAAACATATTATGACAATTGAAGTCACAGTTCCAGACATTGGCGATTTTGACAAAGTGCCCGTCGTGGGCATTCTGGTCAGCGTCGGTGATACCGTAGCTATCGAAGATCCGCTGGTCGAACTTGAAAGCGACAAGGCGACCATGGAAGTCCCAAGCCCCGCAGCGGGTGTAATCAAAGAGATCAAAGTAGCGGAGGGTGACGAAGTCTCAAAAGGGTCACTGATCCTGATACTTGAGGGATCAGGATCAGAGGACGCGCCAGCGGCTGCTCCGGCCGCTGCGACACCGGTTGCTGCGACGCCCGCGCCCGTTGCGGCTGCACCCGTAACCGACGCCGGATTTGGCAAAGCGCACGCATCGCCTTCTATCCGCGCCTTTGCCCGTACCCTTGATATCGACATTGCACTGGTGAACGGCACGGGCCGCAAAGGCCGTATCCTGCGCGAGGATGTTACGAAGTTCCTTAAATCTTCGACCATGTCCACGGGTGCTGGTGGCGGTGTGGCTTCCAGTGGCATGGGTATCCCGCCCATTCCGGTTGTGGATTTCTCCAAGTTCGGACCCGTTGAGAACGTTGAAATGGCCCGTATCAAGAAGCTGTCCGGCCCTGCGCTGCACCGTTCTTGGCTCAACATTCCGCATGTGACGCACAACGAAGAGGCGGACATCACCGAGCTTGACCAATACCGCAGGGAGCTGGACACACAGGCCAAGACCGAAGGCTACCGCGTCACGCTGCTCAGCTTTGTGATCAAGGCGTCTGTCTCGGCGCTCAAGCAGCATTGGGAAGTGAACTCCTCCGTGCATCCCGACGGTGACAAGCTGATTAAAAAGGATTTCTATAACATCGGATTTGCGGCTGACACGCCAAACGGTCTGATGGTTCCAGTGATCAAAGATGCGGACCGCAAAGGTCTGGTTCAGATATCCAAAGAGCTGGGTGATCTATCTGCCAAAGCGCGCGAGGGCACGCTTAAAAGTGCGGATATGCAGGGGGCGACATTCACGATCTCATCGCTCGGCGGAATTGGTGGCACGTCCTTTACCCCAATCGTCAATGCACCCGAGGTCGCGATCCTTGGTCTGACACGCTCAAAAATGGCACCTGTCTGGGACGGCGCGGCATTTGTGCCGCGCAACATGCAGCCATTGTCGATGAGCTATGATCACCGTGCCATCGATGGTGCCTTGGCCGCACGCTTCTGCGCCACATTGAAACACCTGCTCGGCGATGTGCGCCGACTGATGTTGTAGGGGAGCGCTGACATGGACATCAAAGTACCTGATATTGGCGACTTCGACGAAGTGCCTGTTGTCGGCATTCTTGTCTCGGTGGGTGACACTGTTGCCATCGAGGACGCGCTGGTCGAGTTGGAAAGCGACAAGGCCACAATGGAAGTGCCATCCCCCGCTGCGGGTGTGGTGAAAGAGATCAGAGTGTCGATGGGTGACAAAGTCTCTGAAGGCACCGTGATCATTGTTCTGGAAGGTGCAGAGGCAGCGGACACCCCTGCGCAGGCGGCACCTGCTCCGGCTGCGGCTCCTGTTGCAACGGCGGCCACAGGCACTGCAACGGGCGCGGGTGATACCCACGCCGAGGTTGTTGTTTTGGGGTCTGGCCCTGGCGGCTACACAGCTGCGTTCCGCGCTGCTGATCTGGGGAAAAGGGTTGTCCTGATTGAAAAGAACCCGACCCTCGGCGGTGTTTGTCTGAACGTGGGTTGTATCCCGTCCAAAGCATTGCTGCACGTGGCCAAGGTCTTGACCGAAGCCGAGGAGATGTCCGCCCATGGCGTGACCTTCGCCAAGCCCAAGATTGATCTTGACGCTTTGCGCAGCTGGAAAGACAGCGTTGTGGGGCAGCTCACGGGCGGTCTGACTGGACTGGCCAAAGGGCGCAAAGTTACCATTATTCGTGGCGCGGGCACCTTCACCGGACCGAACATGATCGAGGTGACGGGCGAGGACGGCACCAAGACGGTCAGCTTTGACCAGTGCATCATCGCGGCGGGTTCTGAGCCCGTTGAGTTACCGTTCATTCCACATGACGATCCGCGTGTGCTCGATAGTACGGGTGCGCTGGAACTTGCGGATGTTCCCGAGCGGCTGCTAATCTTGGGTGGTGGTATCATCGGTTTGGAAATGGCCTGTGTATATGACGCATTGGGATCCAAGATCACGGTGGTTGAATTCATGGACCAACTGATGCCAGGCGCCGACAAGGACATGGTCAAACCATTGCAAACGCGCATCGCCAAGCGGTACGAGAACATCCTGTTGAAAACCAAGGTTACCGCGATGGAGGCTCAGAAGAAGGGGCTGAAGGTCACCTTTGAGAACGACAAGGGCGACGTCAGCACTGACACTTTTGACAAGGTGCTGGTATCAGTTGGCCGTCGTCCCAACGGCAAACTGATCAACGCCGAAGCGGCAGGCGTGGCCGTGGACGAGCGTGGCTTTATCGCAGTTGATAAGCAGCAGCGCACAGGTGTGCCCCATATCTTTGCAATCGGTGACGTTGTCGGCCAACCTATGTTGGCGCATAAGGCCGTACATGAAGGCAAAGTCGCAGCAGAAGTCTGCGCTGGCGAGAAACGCGCGTTCGACGCGTTGGTGATCCCGTCGGTGGCCTATACCGACCCCGAAGTCGCATGGGTTGGTATTACAGAAACCGAAGCCAAGGCCAAAGGTCTCAAGGTCGGCAAAGGGGTATTCCCATGGGCTGCGTCTGGCCGTGCCCTGTCAAACGGGCGCTCGGAAGGCGTGACCAAGGTGTTGTTCGATCTGGCCGATGACCGGGTTGTCGGCGCAGCCATCGTCGGCACAAATGCAGGTGATCTAATCGCCGAAGTTGCGCTGGCGATTGAGATGGGGTGCGATGCGACCGATCTGGGCCATACGATCCATCCGCATCCGACATTGTCAGAGACAGTAAACTTTGCCGCCGAGATGTTTGAGGGAACAATCACTGATCTTATGCCGCCAAAGAAACGTCACTGACCTTTCATTAAACCAAAGTATGAATGGAAAAGCGCGCCATCGTGAGGCGCGCTTTTCAGTTTGCGGCCCCGAATAGCAAAACCATGCCAGGCAACCATCCTGTGAAAAAGCCGCAAAACAGGGTGAAGCCAGCGGCGTGCTTTTGGATCGGCATCTGAACAGTGAGCAGCAAGAAATACATAAACCAAAGCACCGCCCATGCCGCCCAACAAAAGGCGAGCCAGATTGCCATGATGCCGTTGCCGTCCAACAGGGTCAAAGCAGCCATGGGTAAGACCGTTACCGCAACAATCAAGCTGAACCAGCCAAGACCACGGCCATCGCAATCTGTGATCCTGTTGTAGGCAATCCACAGGTAGGTAATGGCGAATAACAGTACCATCGCCGCATTTCGAACATCGGCGATTGTCTGGGCAAAGTAAGCAGCATGTAAGGCCACCAGAAACGAAATGCCCGCAACGCATAGGTTGATAATGACGATCTCACGGTCGGCGATGCGGCCAAACAGACAGATTCCGTTGAGGATCAGAACAACGCCGACATAGAGCAGCGACAAACCTAGTAACATGCGGAAGCCTTTTCAAAAATTGGTAAATTGACATGGGAAAGGGGCCAATGTGGCCCCTTTCTTCTGTGCTAATAATCGATAAGCGTAGCCTAATGACCGCCATCCGATTGCTTCGCAGCTTCCACAAGCTCCTCTTCGCTCAATTCTTTGGCACCGTTGAAAACGACGTTCAAGCCAACCGCTGCAATGGCTGCAAGTAAGATACCGGAGTGGATTAGAGGCTCGATTGCATGTGGCAGGTGCATCGTGAACTCTGGTGCGATCAGCGGGATCATCCCAAGGCCAAGAGAGATCGCAACGATCAGACCATTAAAGCGATTGTTCTTAAAGTCGACCGCGCCAAGGATACGCACACCTGTCGCGGCAACCATGCCGAACATTACGAGTCCCGCACCTCCAAGAATGGCAACCGGTAGGGATTCGACCAAAGCGCCCATCTTGGGAACAAGACCCAAAACGATCATGATCGCGCCACCAGCAACACAGACATAGCGGCTGCGGATGCCTGTCACACCAACAAGGCCGACGTTTTGGCTAAAGGAGGTGTAGGGGAAGGTATTGAAAAGACCGCCGATGACCGTGCCCAGACCGTCGGTGCGCAGACCGGCAGACAGGGAAGGACGCTCAATCTTTTTATCACACATTTCGCCCAGGGCAAGGAACATGCCTGTAGATTCGATCATTACAACGATCATCACCAAGGTCATGGTCAGGATCATGACCGGGCTAAAGATTGGCACCCCCCAACGCAACGGGGTGATCAGTTCGAACCAGCCGGCATGGCCAACTTTCTCAAAGGTCATCAGGCCCATTGATGCAGCGACAAGCGCCCCCACAACGATTCCGATCAGAACCGAAATATTGGCCAAAAAGCCCGTTGTGAACTTCATCACCAGTACAATCGTCGTCAACACGAGGCCCGAAATCAACATGTTTTGAAGAGTTGCATAGTTGTCATTATCAACCGAAGGTGCAAGCGACAGGCCATTTGGAATTGCGGGTATCGTGCCATCGCTCAGCATTCCGCGCACTTGGTCCAGCCATGCAATATGTTCGGGAGCGATGATTTTCGGTGCAGTTGGCCCAAACGGAAGGCCAAAGATCCAGTTGATACCAACGCGCATCAGCGTAACACCGATAACAAGAATTATCGTTCCAGTGACGACAGGGGGAAAGAAGCGCAGCATTCGACTGACCAGCGGTGCGATCAACATCGCTATGATGCCAGCACCAATAATGGAGCCAAAGATCATCCTTGCTCCGTCTATGCCGGGGTTGGCGACTGCTATGGAAACCATCGGACCGACAGAGGCAAAGGTAACGCCCATCATGACAGGTAGTTTGATCCCGAACCACTTCGACGCGCCAAGTGATTGAATGATTGTCACAATGCCACACACGAACAAGTCGGCAGAGATCAAAAATGCAACCTGTTCCGGCGACAGCTTTAGAACCCTGCCCACAATAAGTGGTACTGCAATCGCACCTGCATACATAACAAGCACATGCTGCAATCCGAGGGTGAATAACCTTGCAGGTGGCAGTTTTTCGTTGACGGCATCCGTCATCACTGTTGTTGACATGAACGTATCCTCCTTTGTTCAAAATGTTTTCGCATTGAGTTTAGGGTGGTGGGCACGGACGGGTGGTTCAGACCTGTCCGTGCCATTTTTCAGCCGTAGCTGGAGACATCGGACCCTGCGAGCGCTGCAATGTTCAGCAGTCCCCGCGTCGTGACACTTGGTGTGACGATATGCGCACGGTTTCCCATGCCCATCAGAATGGGGCCAACCTCAAGCCCCCCCGCGACCGCCTTGAGCAGATTACGCGCAGCGCCCGCAGCGTCGGTATTGGCGTATATCAAAACGTTGGCTTTCCCTTTGAGGCGATTGCCGGGGAACAGGCGCTCGCGCAGCTCAGGATCAAGGGCCGCATCGGTGTGCATCTCGCCTTCATAGTTGAAGCCCAGATTTTGAGCATCCAGCAACTCCATCGCGGCCCGCATCACGCGGCCGGACGCGCAATCGCGGTTTCCGAATTGGGAGCCCGAACACAGTGCAATTTGAGGTTCAATACCAAAGCGGCGTACATGCCGAGCGGCAGCCAATGTGGTTTCGACCAATGTCGCGGGCGTCTGTTCGGTATTGATATGGGTATCTGCAACAAACAGCGGCCCATCGTCCAAAATCATCAGCGAAAGTGCAGCAACAGGATGCTGATCTTCGCCGCCAAGCATCTGTTGCACATAATTGAGGTGCCATAGATACTGGCCAAATGTGCCGCAGATCAAACTATCTGCATCACCGCGCGCCACCATTACCGCCGCGATGGCGGTGGTGTTTGTCCGAAGGACAGCCTTTGCTATATCGGGTGAAACGCCCCTGCGTTCCATTTTTCGTTGATAGGCCTGCCAATAGTCGCGGTAACGGTCATCGCTTTCAGGGTTCACGATTTCGAAATCCCGTCCTGCTTTGATCGTGAGGCCTGCCCGTTCGATCCGCGCTTCGATGATTTCGGGTCTACCGATCAGGATGGGTGTGTCGACAGTCTCCTCGACCATCGCTTGGGCCGTACGGATCACCCGCTCGTCTTCACCTTCTGCAAAAACGATACGCCGTTCTGATTGCCGCGCTGCTTCAAACACCTGCCGCATGATCAAAGATGACCGGAAAACCTGTGCTTCAAGAGTGCTCGTGTACGCTTTGAGATCAATTTTCTTCCGGGCAACGCCAGAGTCCATTGCGGCGCGCGCCACCGCAACAGCGATTGTGGGTAAAAGGCGTGGATCAAAAGGTTTGGGGATAAGGTATTCTGGACCAAAGGTCAGCTTTTCACCCTGATAGGCAGCACCGACTTCCGCCGAGGTTGTGGCGCGGGCGAGGGACGCGATGGCGTCTACACAAGCCAGTTTCATCTCGTCGTTGATGTCCGAGGCAGCGACATCCAAAGCGCCACGGAAGATAAAGGGAAAACACAGCACGTTGTTGACCTGATTTGGAAAGTCAGAACGGCCTGTGGCGATCATCGCACCAGGGGATGCGGCGCGGGCCTGTTCGGGCATGATTTCCGGTGTCGGGTTGGCCAATGCGAAAATAATCGGATTCGGGGCCATCGCGCCAACCAGCTCAGCGGGTAGCAGCCCCGGACCTGATAGGCCAAGGAAAAGATCCGCCCCTTCGAGCGCTTCTTCCAGCGTAAGCTGGGCGTCGGCGTTCGCAAAATCCATTTGTTCAGGACACAGATCTGTACGTCCCGGATGCAGGACGCCATCCTTGTCAAACAGGGTCGTGTTGGCGACTGGAACACCCATCTTGCGCAGCATTGCATGACAAGCGATACCAGCCGCCCCTGCACCTAATCCCACAACGCGGATATCTTGTGCTTTCTTTCCTGCAAGGTGCAGAGCGTTGGTAGCCGCCGCGGCCACAACAATCGCTGTGCCGTGCTGATCATCATGAAACACGGGAATGTTCATACGCTCGCGGCAGATGCGTTCCACGATAAAACAATCAGGGGCTTTGATATCCTCAAGGTTTACGGCGCCAAAAGTCGGTTCCAGCTTGCAGACAAGGTCGGCCAGAGCTTCGGGGTCGGCCTCGTTCACTTCGATGTCAAAACAATCAAGGCCTGCGAACTTTTTGAACAGGACTGCCTTGCCTTCCATCACAGGTTTGCTGGCCTGTGCGCCGATGTTGCCAAGACCCAGAACGGCTGTACCGTTGGTGATGACTGCCACGAGATTGCCCTTGGCGGTGTAGCGCACTGCATCTAGGGGGTTTGCCGCGATTTCGGTGCAGGCCTCGGCCACGCCAGGGGAGTAGGCGCGGGCCAGATCACGTCCCGTAGCCATCGGTTTCGTCGGGCGAATTTCCAACTTACCGGGGCGCGGAAATTCGTGATAATCCAGTGCCGCTTGCCGTTCTATATCAGCCGTCGTTTTATCTTGTGACATATGCCTTGTTCCCTTTTAATTCGAGCGTGCGGCAAATCTGCGCGCCATATCAATCATGCGGGCTGAAAAGCCCCATTCGTTGTCGTGCCACCCAAACACCCGCAGGTGTTCGGTCCCCACCGTTTTTGTTTCTGGCAGTGCAAGGACCAGCGATTCCGGGCGCGCACGCATGTCGCGCGGCACATAGCGCGCGTTAGCGGCCTTTGATGTAATCGAGTACAGCGGCCGCATTAGCAGCCGGGTCAGTTATGTTCTCGAAGACGTGTTCGATTTTGCCGTCCTGCACGATCAAAGTCAGACGGTGTAATAAGGTCATGCCCGCCGCTTCAAAGAACGGCAAACGCAAAGCGTTCTTTAACGTGAGATCGGCATCCGACAGCAGGACAAACGGCAAATGAAGCCGTTCTACAATCTCGGCCAGATAGGGTGAGGTTTGCGTAGACAGGCCAAAAACACGGGTCACACCCGCGTCGGTTATTTCGGCATGGTGATCGCGGAATCCACGCGTCTGGGGCGTACAGCCCTTGGCTCCGGGAATGTCGGACCAACCCGAAATGGCACTGCCATCAGGCGGGCTGGTGCGGGGGTAGATGTAGATGACGGTCAGCCCCTCAAGGTCAGACAATACCACGTCACCCCCGTCCGATGACGGCAATGTAACGTCAGGGAGGTATTGTCCAACCAAAGTCTGTGTCATTAAAAATCGACCTCGATCGCAACGCCGTTTTTCACAGCCAGATCAACAACACTTGCCGCAACGGCGAGGTCTTGCAGACCTACGCCAGTACCATCGAACAATGTGATTTCCTCATCCGAGGTCCTGCCCTTGTGCGTGCCATTGATCACGGCACCCAACTGATGCACGTCGCTTTCCTGAATCAGACCGGAGCCAACTGCATGCTGCGCTTCACCGATGCTGATAGATTGAGCCACCTCATCCGTGAACACAGTTGACCGCGCCAGCAAGGCGGCCTCCACCTCCTGCTTGCCCTTGGTGTCGGTCCCCATGCACGCAATGTGAGTTCCCGGCGCGATGTGGTCGGCCATAATAGTCGGCGCAAAAGCCGAGGTGATCGAAATCACGACATCCGCCTCGGTCATGCCCTCAAGCTCGACCGCTTCAAATGGCAGCCCCGCCTCATTGGCGATCTTTTCAATATTGGGGAGCATCTCTGGGTGGTAATTCCAGCCGATGACTTTCTCGAAATGCCGTTGCTCCAGCGCTGCGCGTAACTGGAATGTTGCCTGATGACCCGCGCCAACCATGCCCATAACCTTCGCGTCTTTTCGTGCCAGATGTTTGATGGATACCGAAGATGCAGCCGCAGTGCGCAATGCAGTCAGCAGGTTACCGCCAACCATTGCGCGGACCATGCCGGTGTCCGGATCAAACAGAAAAATGGTGGACTGGTGGTTGATGTGACCGTGCTTTTCCATGTTGTTCGGCCAGTAACCACCCGCCTTGAGGCCAAGTGTCATTCCCAACTGGTCAAATCCACCTTTGAAGCCATAAAGCGCGTCTTCGTGGCCAATGGCTTCACGGATCACGGGAAAATTATATGCGTCTTTAGATGCCATTGCGGCAAAGACACCCTCAACTGCGTCAAAGGCCGCGTCGCGTGTCATCAGTGCAGCAATCTCGCGTTCGGGAACGATCAACATCGGGGCTCTCCTCTAAAAATTCATGCGCCCGCGCGCACCGACAGCGAATGCAGCGGCGCGGACGTCTGGGTATTCGGCAGCCGTAGGGCTGCCGTAATGGTGAGATCAATATGCTTTGCCGCGTGCGGATACTGGCCAAACCGTCTCAACCTTGCCGCCGCGCACACCAACATACCAGTCGTGCACATTGCAGGTTGGGTCGCAGTGGCCGGGGACCAGCTTGAGCTTGTCATTGACTTTGAGCACACCGCCTTCGTCTGCAACAACACCGTGCTCGTCCGAGCACTTGATGTATTTTACATCGTCGCGGCCAAAGACGAACGGCAGCCCGCTGTCGACGGATTGCGCCTTGAGACCGGCATCGACAATCGCTTTGTCTGCTTTTGCATGGGACATAACGGTGGTCAGGATAAACAGTGCGTTCTCCCATTCGCCTTCGTCAATCCGGTTGCCGTTCTCGTCCAGAATACGACCGTAATCAGCGTCCATAAACGCATACGAACCACACTGAAGCTCATTGAACACCTTTGAGGCGCTCTCGAAATAATAGCTGCCCGTGCCGCCCCCGCCGACGATGTCACACTCAAGGCCTTCAGCCTTCAAGGTGTCTACGGCGTCCTTAACCATGTCGATGGCGATTTGGGTTTTGACCTTGCGCTCATCGTAGCTGTCGAGGTGCTGCATTGCGCCCTGATAAGCCTGCAAGCCCGCAAATTTTAATCCGTCAGCCGCGTCTATTGCCTTGGCCAACTCTACAACCGCTGACGTGGTCGTCACACCACAACGGCCCGCGCCACAGTCAATCTCGACCAAACACTCAATCTGGGTGCCGTGCTTGACCGCAGCGGCAGAAAGATTTGCGATGTTGTCAATGTCGTCCACGCAGCAAATCGTGCGCGCACCCAGCTTGGGTAGACGGGCCAGTCGGTCGATCTTTTGCGGGGCTGTCACCTGATTGGAGACAAGAATATCCTTGATGCCACCGCGCGCGAACACTTCGGCCTCGGACACTTTTTGGCAGCATACACCACAAGCGCCGCCAAGGGATTCCTGAAGCATCTGCACGTCAACAGACTTGTGCATCTTGCCGTGGCTGCGGTGGCGCATGCCTGCCGCTTTGGCAAAGTCACCCATCTTTTTCACATTCCGCTCAAGCGCGTCCAGATCGAGGACGAGGCAGGGCGTTTGAATATCGGCCTCATCCATTCCCGGCTTGGCAGGGATGTCATAACCGACTTCGTACTCTTCGAATTTCTCATGCGTGTTCATAGCGTGATTTCCCTTCACTTAAGCCATGGCAGCTTGTCGAGATCGACATTGCCGCCTGTGATGATGATGCCGACCCGCTTGCCAGCGAACCGTTCCTTGTTTTTCAGAATGGTGGCGAGCGGGACCGAGGAGCTGGGCTCCATCACCACGCGCAGGTGCTTCCATGTGAGTTTCATCGCATCAATGATCTCTTCCTCGGAGGCGGTAAGAATGTCGGTCACGTGATTGGATACGAAGTGCCATGTCCGTTCTTTCAGCGGCACGAGCAGCCCGTCGGCGATCGTTTTGGGCGCATCATCGGCGATAATGTAGCCCGCCTTGAAGCTGCGATAGGCGTCATCGGCCTGCTCGGGTTCGGACGCAATAATCTGGACTTCGGGTGCCAGCGTGGACAGCGTTAGGCAGGTGCCCGAGATCATCCCACCGCCACCGATAGGCGCAACCATCATTTCCAGCCCGTCAACCTGCTCCATGAATTCCTTGGCGCAGGTGCCTTGCCCCGCAATCACGCGCGGATCGTTGTAGGGGTGCACAAAATCGCCACCAGTCTGTGCCTGCACCTTCGCGAATGCCTCTTCACGCGATGTCGTGGACGGCTCACATTCTGTAATGACACCCCCATAGCGACGTACCGTGTCCTTCTTGGCCTGTGGCGCGGTTTTCGGCATGACCACGTTGCACGGAATACCGCGCAGCATCGCCGCATAGCTCAGGCAGGATGCGTGGTTACCTGATGAATGTGTCGCGACACCGTTTTTGGCCTGCTCATCACTTAGTCCGAAGACAGCATTGCTGGCACCGCGTACCTTGAAGGCACCGGGTTCCTGAAAGTTCTCGCATTTGAAGAAAAGCTCTGCGCCAGTTAGCTCATTGAGGTAGGCAGATGTGCGGATCGGTGTACGGTTGATATGTGGTTTGATCCGCTCATGCGCATCAAGCATGTCCTGATAGGTCGGGATACACAGTTCTTCATCCAGCATTATGCGGCGTCCTTCTGTGATACGGCTGGTTTTGAACGGTAATATTCCTGTGCCGCTGCCACGCCGGAACCAAGTTTGATATCCAGCCCCAGATCAACCATGCACATTTCTGCTGTAGCCAAACCACTGAGCATCATCACGTCTGTCAGACTGCCCAAATGGCCGATGCGGAAAACCTTGCCCGCAACTTCGCCAAGACCTACGCCGAAGGCAACGCCGTAGACCTCGGCGGCATGGGTTACGATATCCGTGGCGTTGAAGCCTTCAGGCGTGCGGATTGCTGACACTGTGTCTGAATAAACGTCTGGAGAGGCGGCGCAAAGCTCAAGGCCCCATGCTTGCACGGCAAGGCGCACGCCTGTTGCGATGCGGGTGTGGCGGGCAACAACGTTGTCGATGCCTTCGCCCAGCAGCATTTCCAGCGCCAGTTTCAGACCGTTCATCAGGCCAACCGGTGGCGTATACGGAAATGCGTTGTTGTCATAACCTTTCTGCATGTCTTTGATATCAAAGAAGGTACGCGGCAGATCAGCAGTATCTGAAGCGGCAATCGCCTTTTCAGAAAACCCGACGATAGCCAGACCTGCAGGCAACATGAAGCCCTTTTGGCTGCCGGTCACAGCAACATCGACGCCCCATTCATCAAATCGGAAATCCATTGACGCGATAGAGCTGACACCATCGACGAAAAGTAATGCAGGGTGGTCTGCCGCGTCGAGTGCCGCGCGAACCGCTGCAATGTCCGACTTAACACCGGTCGCTGTTTCGTTATGCGTGGCCAGAACTGCTTTGATCTCGTGGTTGGTGTCAGCCTTCAAAATCTCCGCATATTGGTCAGCGGGAATGCCATGACCCCAAGGCGTTTCAACAACGTGTACATCCAACCCATGACGCTGGCACATATCGATCCAGCGATGTGAGAACATCCCGTTGCGTGCGGCCAGAACTTTATCGCCCTTGGAGAGGGTATTTGTCAGAGTTGTCTCCCAACCGCCCGTTCCGGTGGAGGGGAAGATAAAGATGTGAGCAGTCCCGGATTTCAGAACCTGACGTACCCCGTCAAGGCAAGGGTGCAGGATTTTGCCAAATGTTGGTGACCGATGGTCAATCGTCGGCATGTAGCATGCTTGCCGAATTGCCTCAGGCATGTTTGTCGGACCAGGAATGAAAACGGGGTTCTGGAAGCTCATGATAGTCTCCTTATGAGTGTTGAACTCAACCTAGAGGCCCAGCCAAAAGCAGGATACTTTTTTGAAAACATTTTTCATTTATGCAATTATTGGAAAAACATAGTATTGTCAGGTGCTTGCATTTTTCATATAATGAATTTGTCTTTCGCATAAACTGGAACGCATCTTATGGATTCTCAGAACAGTTCAAAACAGAGCTCTCGAAAGGCGCGTGGGAGACCACGCGACTGGGATGACAAGACGGCGCAGAATACTATTAAATCGTTAGACCGCGCGATGGTGGTTTTTGAGTTTTTGAGCGAGGCACAGGGCAAATCGCTATCTACGCTGGCCTCTGATCTCGGAGAAGCTCCGGCAACAGTTTATCGTATTCTGGTCACACTTGAGGGCCGGGGGCTGGTGGAATTTGATCGGATTGACCAAGTTTGGCACGTTGGTCCGCGCGCCTTTATTATCGGGGCGCGGTTTTTGAAACGTACCTCGCTTGTGGAGCGCGCGCGCCCGATCATGCGGCATCTGATGGATGCAACAGGGGAGACCGCAAACCTCGGAATCGAACAAAACAGCCATGTGTTGTTTGTCAGTCAGGTAGAAACCCATGCCAGTATCCGCGCGTTCTTTCCCCCTGGCACGTTGTCCCGCCTGCATGCATCCGGTATCGGCAAAGCACTGTTGGCGCAGATGGACGCAGCGCGCATCGACAACCTGCTATCTGTTGCACCACTTGAACGGTTCACAGAGTTCACTCTGACAGATCGCGATGCGTTAATGGCGGATCTGGCTGATACCCGTGCGCGGGGCTATGCAATAGACGGCGAGGAACGCAATATCGGCATGCGGTGCATCGCGGCAGCTGTTTTCGACGTTCATGGCGAGGCTGTCGCGGGCATATCGGTGTCTGGCCCGACATCGCGTGTCGGAACAAAACAGGTTGCCGAGTTTAGCACAGAAGTCGTTGCCGCCGCACAGGAGCTTTCGGCAGCCATTGGTGGCGGTGACGTCGGGGTATAACGCCAGACCGAACTACAGCTTTCCCATTGGCCGAATCGGCATTTGACGGTTTACGTCCTTATACAGCAGATAGCGGAAGGGCCCTGACCCACCCGCATAACATGCTTGGGGCAGAAGGCCCGTTGCCACATATAGGCACCCGCCTCAACCGCGACCCAGTCCGTGTTCAACCGATATGCAACCTTGCCTTCCAGCACATATAGACCGTGTTCCATCACATGGGTTTCCAGAAACGGAATTATGGCGCCAGGTTCAAAGGTCGCGACGGTGACATGCATATCGTGTCTCATATCGCTTGGATCTACAAAGCGCGTCGTTGCCCAAAACACAGTAAGTAGTGGCCCGGAAAAGCTGTGTGAGCAGTTAGTCGAAAAAAATTCTATCCAGCCGCGTCTTGGTCCTATTTTCTGAAAAATCGAGATCATTGAAAACATGGCTGAAATGCTCTGTCATCTTAATCCGTAATCCTGCTAAGTCACGGACTTCAAGCCGATCAACAATCGCTGAATGGTCATACCGGGCACATGCGGTATTCGCGCGCTTTTGATAAAGGGCAACGACAAGATAGGAACTCGAAAGGAGCGTTTGTAAAATACTCAACAGCGCTTGATGCCCTGAAACAACTGGCAAGTTGCATATGAAATTCGCCTGACAATCGCGTGGAGGAGGCAAAGTCTTCATTGTCGAGTGGTGCTTTCTCTTGGGCGAGAAACACCCTTAGGCGATCTGTCGCAGTGGCCGGTAACCCCCCCTAAATTTAGGGGTGTTCCAAAGCAGGATTTTCTCGGCGAGATATCTGAGGAGATTTACGATGACGAATGGACGATTTAGCGACGCACA